>ERZ779888.3233-NODE-3233-length-12217-cov-10.928466_pt1 | contig 12217 bp, 10 predicted proteins | sample MGYA00511245_ERZ779888 | MGnify/ENA primary metagenome ERZ779888 (study PRJEB29588, sample SAMEA2155255) | human gut metagenome | biome: human gut; feature: human-associated habitat; material: faeces | place: Denmark | collected 2008/2010 ... | reverse complement strand
ATATAAATAATATAAAATATACAATATATCCAGAAGCATTCTTTCAAGTAAACAAAGAAGGCATGATAAAATTATACGATTTAAATAGAAAATATGCAGAAAAAGGAAATAAATTACTAGATTTATACTGTGGAACAGGAACAATAGGAATATATCTAAGTGATTTATACAAAGAAGTATTTGGAATAGAAATAAACAAAGACTCAATAAAAAATGCTAAACTAAATAAAAAAATAAACAATATAAAAAACATTGACTTCATATGTAGTGATGCTAGTAACATCAAAGAAAAATATGATACTATAACAGTAGACCCTCCAAGAGCGGGACTATCAAAAAAAGTAATAGAAAAAATACTAAAAATAAAACCAGAAAAAATTATATATACATCATGTAACCCTAATACATTAAAAAGAGATATAAAACTACTGGAAAATAACTATTCTGTAAAAGAAATAACCCCAGTAAACATGTTTTCAAAAACAGAACATATTGAATGCGTTGCATTATTAACTCATAAATAAAACTAAAAAAGGATGATGATTATGGAAAAGATTTATAATAAACTAGTCAGAGACAATATACCAGATATTATTAAAAGTAATGGAGAAATACCAGTAACAAAAATACTAGATCAAAACGATTATAAAAAAGAATTAGAAAATAAATTAAATGAAGAATACCATGAAGTATTAGAATCAAGTGGAAAAAATAGAATAGAAGAATTAGGAGACATGCTTGAAGTAATAAAAGCCTTAGCGGAGCTGGAGGGCAGTAGTCTAAATGAAGTAATTGAAACATCAAAGAAAAAATGTTTAAAACGTGGTGGCTTTAGTAAAAAAATATTTCTTATAAAAACAGAAAAAAATGACTAAATGTTAAGAAGTTACTATGTACGAAATAAAAGAAATAAGTATTAATGAACTAAATACCAATGAAAATATTTTTAATACTTTAAGAGACATATACGAAAACTTTGATACTTGGTTAGAAAAATTAAAAAAAGAAAATACAAAATGTTATATAACTATAAATTCTAAAGAAATAACATCTCTAATGATTCTAAAAATAGATGAAAAAGATTCAAATCAAATAACTACAAAAGAAACATTACTTAAAATAAGAACTCTAATAGTAAAAGATAAAAATAAAGGAATTGGAAATAGATACTTAAATAAATCAATAGAAATAGCTAAACAAAATAAAATAAATTATATCTATATAACTTGTAAAAATAATAACAAAGAAATGATTGAATTCTTAAGTAAACACTCATTCAAACTATACAATGAGTTGGAAGAAGAAAACATATATCTATTAAAAATAGAAAGGAAATAAAAATGAAAAGATAGCAATTTGAAACAGATAATGACAAGTTAATAGAACTGGTTTTAAAAGGACAAAAAAGAGCTACTACATCACTATATAATTAATACATTAAAGAACAAGAACCACTCCCTAAAAAAAGAGAAAAAAGCATTATTCAGTACTCTAACAATAAAGATGCATGCTTAATAGTAATAGAAATACACAGTTCAAAAATATAACTGAAGGACTTGCCTTTATCGAAGGAGAAGGGGATAAATCATTAAAATACTACAAAGACGAACACACAAAAATATTTAAAAAATAGATAAATCATTCAATAAAGAATCTAAAGTAGTATTTGAAATATTTAAAGTATTAAAAAATACTAATTATAAGGAGTCTAATATGATAATAGAAAAAGTAAATAATATTAATGATGCTAAAAAATGCAATGAATTATTAACTAAACTATTAATAAGTGAAAGTAAATACGATAAAAACTTAAGAAATGATTACATAATAACAAACTACTTTGAGGATAAATATCAAAATGAAGATAACATTCTATTAATTGCTAAACAAGAAGAAAACGTAATAGGATACGCATACTGTAAAATAAATGAACTTCCAGGAGGCCCCATTATATCAAAAGTAACCTTACTAGATGGAATCTTTGTCGAAGAAAAATATAGAAAACAAAAAATAGCAACAAAACTAATTAATGAATGCAAAAACTGGAGTAAAAAAATCGGAGCAACTTACTTTGAAATAAAAGTTGCAAAAGAAAATATAAATGCTTTAAAACTATATGAACAAATAGGCTTTAAAGACTTCGAACACAAAATGAGAATACAATTATAAGAGTAAAAACACTGTAAACTATTCATTACAAACCTTGTAAAAAGTATTAAAAAAGACTATACTAATTATATAAAAGAAATAAAGAGGTGGAACTATGGTAAATACTGTGGTAATAATATTACTAATTTTATGTGCATGTGTTGGAATATATCTAATAAAATGTTAACAAGGAGAGATAACATGTTTGAAAACAAAAAAATATTAATATTAGGCTTTGCAAGAAGTGGATACGATGCTGCTAAATACTTAATAAATAAAAATAATCAAGTAATAGTAACAGATAAAAAAGAAATAAAAGACGAAAAATATAATGAGTTAAAAGAACTCGGAGTACAGTTTGTAATGAACGATGAGAAAAATGATGTTTTAGATAATACATTTGATTATTTAATTAAAAGTCCTGGAGTTCCAATAGATCATCCATACGTCATAAAAGCAAAACAACTCCATATAGAAGTCATAAACGAAGTAGAAATGGCCTATCGTATAATTAGAAAAGAACATAATATAAAACTAATTGCCATAACAGGTAGCAACGGAAAAACAACAACTACAACACTTATTTATAATATGTTAAAAGAGTCCCATGACAATGTCTTTCTAGCGGGAAACATTGGTTATCCATTATCAGGATTTATAGACAAAGTAAAAGATAATGATATAATCGTAATGGAAACATCATGTCAACAACTAGAAAACTTAAAAGAATTCAAACCAGATATTGCAGTAATGACTAATATCACTGAAGCACATATAGATTTTATGAAAACATATGAACACTATAAATATGTAAAAAGTAAACTACTACAAAATCAAACAAAAGAAGACATTGCTATTTTAAACAATGAATCAGAAGACTTAAAAGAAGCAACAAAAGATGCTAAATCAACCAAAAAATACTTCTCATCAAAAAACATTATAAATGGATGCTATATAAAAGACAATGAAATATATTATTATGATGAAAAAATAATAGACTTAAAAGATATCAAATTACGTGGAATGCATAATTATGAAAACATTATGGCATCTATCATGGCAGTAAAAGAATTAAACGTTACAAACGAAGATATAAATAAGGTATTAACAACCTTCATGGGAGTAGAACACCGTCTAGAATACGTTAATACAGTTAATAATAGAACATTCTATAATGACACTGAAGCAACAAATATAAAATGTACTCAAATAGCACTTTCCTCATTTGAAGAACCAACCATAATAATACTCGGAGGACTAGAAAGAGGACAAAACTTTAATGACTTACTACCATATATGAAAAATGTTAAAGCAATCCTAGCAATTGGACAATGTAGAAAAAGAGTAGTAGACTTTGCAAAAGAAAATAATAAAGAAGTATTTGAATACGAACATCTAAAAGATGCAACTTTAAAAGCCTATGAAATATCACAAGAACATGATGTAATATTACTTAGTCCTGCCAGTGCATCATGGGATCAATACAAACAGTGCGAAGACAGAGGAAGAGAATTTAAAAATATAGTCAATAACTTAATTGACAATTCAAAATAAATATGTTAATTTAAAATAGAAAAGAAGGGAGAGGTAAAATATGCCAACTAATAACGAAGAAACAAAAGAAACTAAAAAACAAGCACCTAAAAAAACAACGAGTGCTAAAAAGACTACTAGCACAAAAACAACTACTACACCAAAGAAAACTACCACAACTAAAACAAGTACTGCTAAAAAAAGTACAACAACTAAAAAGACAACTACCAAAACTACAACAAAAAAAGATGAAACAGTAAAAAAACAAGCACCAAAAACAACTGCTAAAACTTCAACTAAAAAAACAACAAGTGCTAAAAAAACTACTACAGCACCTAAAAAAGAAGAAACAAAAAAAGAAACTCCAAATAAAGAAAATATAAAACCAGAACCAAAAGAAGAAAAGAAAGACTTTGTTGAAGAAGCAATGGACGTAGTAGAAAATATTATGGATACTAAAGATACAACTAACAAATATAAAGAAGACGACATAGCTAAAAACACAGCAGTCTCTATTATTGCATACCTTGGAATCCTAAGTTTAATTCCATATTTCCTATGCAAAGATAGTAAGTTTGCAATGTTCAATGCTAAACAAGGAGTAAACCTATTTATCCTTGAAGTAATTTGTGCACTTCTAGCAAACATTATTAATCTATTCACTCCATGGTGGATAGCAAGAGCAATAATTTATGTTGTATACTTAATATTCGTTCTATTATCATTAATCGGAGTTATAAACGTATTAAATGGTAAAGCAAAAGAACTACCATATGTAAGTGCATTTAAATTCATAAAATAGACTTTGACTTAAAAACTCAAAGTTTTTTTTATTTGATTGTATTAAAAAAAATAATATGGTACAATACTTATATAAATAATAAAGGGTGATACTATGAATTTTATAAAAAATAATTATAAAAAAATAACTCCATTTATAATCATAATGTTAATAGCGATAATCTCATATTCAGCTACACAATCATCATACGCACAAACAACTACAAAAACATTTACAAGAGAAGAAATACAAGACATGATAGTATCCACTGCAACAAGTTATCTAAGAAATAATACATATTCAGACTACGATCAACATTCAATGGATGCATCATCTACCTATAATGGTTCATCAATTACAACATTCAACTGGAGAGACTTTAATATAACACCAGAAATGGTAAGTAGAACCAATAACTTCCATGATGACTGTAGTAGTTTCGTAACGCAAGTATTAATAAACTCAATAGACTATGACTTTTCAAATTACTATAATTATACATCAAACACTTTCTACTTATTTAAAAACTTTACTTACACACAGTCCAAGTCATCAAAATCAACATTCATCGAAGGATATAAAAGAGCAGGAAAAAGTATTTCAACATTCTTCTTCAATAAATTAGCAAACTCTATAGCAAACGTATCTAAAGGAACAGAATACAAAAACGATACTAATTTTGTAAACTATTACTATGAATTTACTGGAAGTGAAACAACTTCTAAAAGAAACACTATAATATCAAGTGTTAAACAAAGACTACAAAAAGGAGACATTGTAGTATACAGACACACTTCATCATCAGGAAGCACAAGCGGACACGTTATGGTCTATGCCGGAGACTTCTACGACAACAATGGAACAAAAATGACTGGATTCATTCATTCAACAGGAAAAAGCTATGACTTTACAACAGAAACACTAAATAGAGATAAATATGCAGTACAAACAGGTACAATGACTGTAAAAATAGATGATATAATAAACGATGCCAAAACAACCTCATACATGATTCTAAGACCAATAAACTATTACTGTTCATCAAAAGATTCATGTAGTCTAACCGTACCAAACAATTCATTAGCAAGACCATCTATGAAAGATTTAAAAATAGAACAATACATATCCAAAGACAATAAAAATATATCTAAATACAATAGCGTCAATATTAATGATACACTTACATATAATTTAGATATAAAAAATATAAAAATAAATCCAATAAAAAACATTACAATAACTGCATCAACACCAAGTAATACAACCTATGTTAGCTGTAATAACGATTGTAAATATAATAACAATGAAATAACTTGGACATTAGATAATAATAGTAATATAACAAGCAATACATATAGTTATACAGTAAAAGTAAATAAAGAAACAACAATTACTAATACTGGTTTTAAAATAAAAAATCCTGATAATACAATCCTTCAAATGAGTGATTTAAATACTAACATAAATCCAAGTATTAATAATGAACTAGACACTAATATATTAACAAGTATAATAAAACTATCTCAAGAACTAAATAAAAATGGATATCTAACATACGGAACAAGTACAAATAATAACATTTATAAAACAGATATTACTACTATAAATGAAAATAATAAAATAACAATCTCATCAGTAGACTATATAAAGTTCTTATACTACAATGCTTATGGAATAGACTTAAGTACTCTAACAAAAGAAAATATAAAAACATCACTATTTAATACTAAAAACGATCTATATTCTAAAAAAACTACTAATACTGATGCCATATCACAAATGCTTGTACCAGGACTATACGGAGGAAGACTACTTAAAGGAAATGATAACAACGATCGTACAAGATTTATGGTACCAAGCGATCTTGAATTTGGAGACATAGTAACATTCTACACATCAAATGCAACTCTAATAAATATATATATCTATCTAGGTCAAGAAAATAACTATCCAACATTCTTAAGAATAGCAAGTGATAACACAATAACAAAACTAACAAACACATCAGCAGAAGGACTATTTAATTCGCTATATGCTAAAAGTCTATTTGCAATATTTAGACCTACAAGATACTATGGAGTAACAATAACCCTCCAAGACAATAATAAAAAAGATCATATAACCCTAGCTAAAAACACAACCTATAGAAATCTACCAATAATAGAAAAAAAATACACTGTAACATATGAATATAACACAACACCTGATAATGAAAACAAGGAAAAAGATATAATTGATGATATATTCGATGGTTGGTATAAAGACTCTACAAAAGTAGATGAAAAAACAACAATTACTGATCAAATGCCACACACACTAACAGCAAAATATACAAATAAAGAAATAACATTACCAACACCAATAAAAAATGGGTTCAAGTTCTTAGGATGGTATAAAGACTCAACTCTACAAAATAAAGCATCACAAACTAATAAATATACACCACAAAGTGATATAACACTATATGCTAAATGGGAAGAAGAACAACCAGACCCATCACCAGAACCACCAAAAGAATTTGACATAACATCAGATGAATTCACTATAAAAGATGGTTATATCTATTTAAAAGAGAATAATAAAGAGTTTACAAGTTATATAAATAAATTAAAATATGACAAATCATTTAACTATAACTTAAAACTATATGATAATAATAAAGAAATAACAAATAATATAGTATTTACTGGATCTAAACTAAAAGCAATGGATAATGATACAGTAATAAAAGAATATATAAACATTGTAAAAGGTGATGTTAATAAAACAGGAACAGTAACAATGGCAGACGTTATGAAACTAGTAGACTATCTATTTGATAACGACACAATGACCGAAGACTATAACCTAAAAGCAGGAGACGTCAATAATACTAACACAGTAACAATGGCAGACGTTATGAAACTAGTAGACTACATTCTAGAAGGAGGAGAACTATGATAAAAAATATAAAATACCTACTATTTTTAGGACTATTTCTAATTCCATTAAATACAAATGCTGCATCAAGTAGTGTATTACTAAGCTGTCCATCAACTGCAAACCCAGGAAATACCATAAGTTGCAACATATCAATGAAAACAACCGGAGCAGTAGCAAATGGAATATCATTAAAATATGATTTTGCAAGTGGCTTATCATACGATAGCTTTACCCCATCATCATCATTTACACCACTAAAAAGTACTGCAACAGGATTTGCACTAAATGGTTCTGGTGGAGTACCATCATCAGCAACAATTGGAACTTTAAGGGTAAAAATATCAAACTCAGTTACCCCAGGTCAAAATTATAAAATAACACTTAAATCAATTGACGTATCAACATATGATTCATCTACAAATAAATATGACGATTTATATCCCAACGATGCAAAAGCACAAATAAGAATAAAATCATCAAACAACAATCTATCAAGCTTATCAGTATCAGGACATGAAATAAACTTCAATAAAAACACAACAACATATACATTAGAAACAACATCATCAAAAGTAACAGTAAGTGCAACAAAAGAAGATTCACATGCTACTATATCTGGTACAGGAACAAAAAACTTATCATTCGGACTAAACACAATAAAAGTAGTAGTAACATCAGAAACTGGTTCAAAGAAAACATACACAATAAACATAAAAAGAAAAGACAATAGATCAGATGATGCAAAACTATCATCGTTAACAATAAGCAATGCTAATATAAACTTTACACCTAATCAAACAATATATAATACATCAGTGAAATCTAATATATCAAAAGTACAAATATCAGCTAAAACAAACAATGCTAAAGCAACATTTGTGGCAGGATATGGTCCAAGAACAGTAAACCTATCATATGGACAAAATACATTCAAACTAATAGTAAAAAGTGAAAAAGGTAACACTAGAACATATACAATAAAAATAACAAGAAAAGACACTAGATCATCAAACAACAATCTATCAAGTCTATCAGTATCCGTTGGTAAAATAAACTTCAATAAAAATACAACAACATATAATATAGATACTAAAAGCGATGTAACTAGCGCAACTATAAGTGCAACACTTGAAGATCAAAAATCAACATTTGTAAGTGGATACGCTCCAAGAACAGTATCTTTAAAAGAAGGATTCAACTCTTTCCAAATAAAAGTTAAAAATGAAAAAGGCACTGTTAAAACATACAAAATAAACATAACAAGAGAAGACGGAAAAAGTAGAAACAATAATCTAAAAGACTTGACACTTAGCACTGGTAATATAACATTTGATAAAAACAATTTAAACTATAACGTAACAGTAGAATATGAAATAGAAAAACTAACAATAAATGCAACACCTGAAGACTCTAAAGCAAAAGTTACATATCAAAAAGAAAATACTCTAAAAGTTGGAGAAAACAAAATAACAATATCAGTCGAAGCAGAAAATAAAGGTACTAAAAACTATACAATAACAGTAACTAGAAAAGAACAAGGAAAAAAGCTATCAAACATAAGTAGTTTATCATCATTATACATTGATGGAAAACAAATAACTCTAAATGAAAATCAAACAGAGTATACATACCAAACAACACAAACTGCAGCAAACGTAAAAGCAACTCCTACAGACCCTAATGCAAACATCACAGTAATAGGAAACAATAGTATAAAAGATGGTAGTATAATTCAAATAATAGTAACTGCAGAAGATCAATCAACAACAATATATAAAATAAAAGTAGAAAAAAAAGAAGAAAAAAACAATACTTTATTAATAATATTAATTCCAACTATAATAATAGTTATTGGTATAATAACATTTGCAATAATAACAAAAAATAAAAATAAACCAAAAGACATAGATGCAAATCTATTAAACTTAAATAGGAAATAGTAAAAATTACTATTTCCTTTTTTTAAAAACTATTATATAATGAATATAGACATAAGAGTAGGGTGGTTAAAATATGCAAAATTACATAGAACAATTAAAAATAAAATACGATTACGATGATAAAACAATAAATGCACTAACTAAAATAATCCCCGCTTTAATAGACTATTATGGAATAGAATATGAAGACACAATTCTAAAAGCAATAAACGATACAGAAATAATATGCTGCAATTCCTATCAAACAATATCAAAAATAAAAGAAGAACAAAAACTAACCCAAAAAACAGGAAACACTCAAATAAAAGACATAGAAACAGAAGGAGCATACCTTTCAAATATTAAAATAATTTATAACGAAATACAAAACAAATATGAAATAATAAAACAAAATAGAAAAATAGTAATATCACATACATACAACTTAGATTCACCAAAAGGACTTGAAGTATTAATACTAAATATATGTAGAACAATAAAAGCAGAAAACGAAGAATACACAGTAGAGGGCAACACTCTAATTCAAAAAGAAGGCTTATCTGAAAGAACATACCAAATATCAATGAATGAAGAAGATATAAACCTAGACTTATCACAAGAAACAAATATAGGTATTCATATAGGTTCATTATTATATGATACAGAACAAATAGAATCAATCATTCTAAAAGACAAATATGACACCCATAAATACGATTATTTAAGACTAATAATAAAATACATAAAAGAAGTATTTGAACTAAAAGAAACTCTAAATGAAGAAGAACTATTAAAAAATAATACTTTTAAAAACATATATCAAAACAAAAAACAATTCGAAGAACTATCAAACCAAATAGATGAATGCTTAAATATAGAACACGAAATGGTAATATATGCAATGAATAGAGAAGAAAAAGATAAATTAGAACAAATATTAAAAGAAACATTCGAAGAAAAAATGATTAAAGAATTAGTAACACTAAAAAAAGAATTAGACAAAATAAAAAGAGTTAAAACTCCTGAGTACTAAAATCAGGAATAAAACTCTTTTTTTGTGTACCATCCTCTTGAACAAAACAATTCCTAATACCTAAATCATAAGCATAATCAATCATTCTGTAATACTCATCATTAGATAAAACACGATTAAGCTCATCAAACTCCAACTTTCTAATCGGAGTATATTGATTCATTATACTAATAAAAATATCATCATGATACTTATTATATAAATAATCTATAATCTTAACAGAATCATCATAACAACCAGGCAACATTAAATGTCTTACAACAACACCTTTTTTTATAATACCATCATCATCAAAAACAGGACTACCAACTTGCCTATACATCTCATCAATCGAAGAACTAGCATACTTAAAATAATCATAACAACTAGAATACTTAACAGCAAGATCATTAGAATAATACTTAAGATCAGGCAAATAAACATCAACAATGCCATCAAGCATCTTAAGAGTAGATACATTCTCATAACTACTAGTATTATAAACAATAGGAATACTAAGACCATTTTCTTTTGCAAGAAGAAGTCCTTCACGTATTAAAGGAACATAATGAGTCGGAGTAACCAAATTAATATTAAGAGCACCTTTATTTTGTAAATCAATACAAATATCACTAAACTTAGAAACACTAATTTCCTTTCCAACACATTCACTACTAATCTCATAATTTTGACAAAAAACACATCTTAAATTACAATTACTAAAAAATATAGCACCACTACCCAAATTTCCAGATATAATAGGTTCCTCAAAAAAATGAAGATCAGCACGAGCTATTTTTAATTTGTTATTTGCTTTACAAAAACCAATACTATTATTACGATTAACACCACATTCTCTTGGGCATAACCTACAACATGAAAAATAATCCATAATACCACCAAAAAATATTATAACAAAAATGAATAAAAATAACAAAAAAATATCACTACATAAATAGGTGATAATAATGAGCAAATATAAAGTAGATATAACAGGACTAAATACAAATAGTATTAAAGTCCTAACCCAAGAAGAAATGGAAGAATTATTTATAAAAATGAAACAAAATGATCAAAATGCAAGAGAAAAGTTAATACATGGTAATCTAAAACTAGTACTATCGATTCTAAAAAGATTCAATAAAAAAGATGAAAACTTAGACGATCTCTTCCAAATTGGATGCATTGGATTAATAAAAGCAATAGACAATTTTGATTTATCATATCAAGTAAAGTTTTCAACATATTGTGTTCCAATGGTAATGGGAGAAGTAAGAAGATATCTAAGAGATAACAATAGCATAAGAGTAAGCAGAAGTATAAAAGATACAGCTTATAAAATACTAAAACTAAAAGATGAACTAACTATAAAAAATGGAAAAGAACCAACAGATGAAGAACTAGCTAAATTATTAGAAATAGATATATCCGAACTAGCATTAGCACTAGAATCATTAAGACAACCAGTAAGCCTATTTGAACCAATATACAATGATGGGGGAGACACTATCTATTTATTTGATCAAATTGAAGATAAAAAAAATAATAACGACCTAGACATCCAATTAGCAGTCAACAAAGCAATAGAAAACTTAACCGAAAGAGAACAATATATAATAGATCAAAGATTCATAATAGGAAAAACCCAAATGGAAATAGCGCAAGAACTAGACATATCACAAGCACAAATATCTAGAATAGAAAAAACAGCACTACAAAGAATAAGAAAACAACTATAACAATATTAGACAATTTATAAACAAAACTAATGTATAAAAAAGCAAAAATAAGAACATATAAAAGTAAATTAAAATAAAAACATTGTCAAATACTTGTATTAAACTACTAAAAGTAGTATATTATATATAAAGAAGCACGTTCTTTGAACGCCGACTTCTTGTT
>ERZ779888.3230-NODE-3230-length-12239-cov-4.067712_pt1 | contig 12239 bp, 13 predicted proteins | sample MGYA00511245_ERZ779888 | MGnify/ENA primary metagenome ERZ779888 (study PRJEB29588, sample SAMEA2155255) | human gut metagenome | biome: human gut; feature: human-associated habitat; material: faeces | place: Denmark | collected 2008/2010 ... | reverse complement strand
CCTGCCGCCGCCTATCAGACGGTATGGAGCGCAGAGGTCTGTTGCCCAAAGGGTCAGAATGACATGGAAGTGCTGGGGCGTCTGTTCCTGGACTACAATGAACATTTGCCGGAAGATTACAGAGGTCGTCCGTTGGCTCCATCTGATGTGGTGGAACTGGACTGCCAAGGCAAACGCACATACTTCTATGTGAATGACTGCCGGGATTTTGCACCGGTACGCTTCTCCCCATTCTTGTGTAAAAGACTTCCGGAGCCTGCTCAAAAACAGGAATGAAGGGATAGGGGTCAGATGCGTATTGCAGAAAAGAAGAAAAGTCAGATCGCAGCACTGTATGAGCAGTGTTCCGGCCTTCCGGCAGATGTCAGAAGTTGTCTGGAGAATGGCTACTTTACCGTAACGGTACCTCCACCCTGGAATATGAGCAATCAAAAGGTTGCGCAGGAGGTGCAGGACAAAATCAAGGAATGGTCAAGGCAGTATACTGGCGTGGTCTGCTACTGTTTTGACAGCTTCAGCACACTTTTATATGTGCTGTGAGCAACACACAATGGCATGGAAAGGATCATAACGGCCTGCTCCATGCCTTTTTTGCGAAAGGAGATTTTACAATGGGTGTTTTTTCAGAAATAGCACCACCGTCTGAAAACCATGTTCCTTTGCGTACGCTCTGGCTGCGGCCAGCCGTTCTTCGCTGTACGGCGGCACCAGCCGAATGGACAGTCTGGCCTTGTCGAGCACATAGGTCACGCCGCCTTCCGGCGTATTTAGCTCCAAGCGGCACAGCATGGGATACCTCCGGCTGAAATCCGCCAGCCTGCGCTTCAACCCAGCGTTGAAGGTATAGATGCTGGCAAGTTTCTCCGCTTCGTTCCAGTTGATGACGGTTTCTTTCTCATACCTGGATAGTTTCGTCACGCCACCCCTCCTCATCGTTTTCATTAGCTTTAAGCGCATGCAAACTGCGCTTGAGACGGTGGTATTCGTCCATCTCTCTGCGCAGCCGGTGGTAAAAGGCCTCGTGCCTGCTTTCGTCTACCTCCGTCTCCATCTTCCGGGCCAGCTCCAGCATCCAGCGTTTTACCTCCGGATCAACGGTCAGGGCCGTCAGCCATTTCAGCCGTGCCACCATGTTATCATGGCTGGGACAGGCGAAAGCGTAAAGAATCTTCTTTTCCTTCATGCTCAGTTTCATGGTAAATTTCCTCCCTTTCTTTTTTTACCGCAGAGCCAAGCCTCCCGATTGATAAACCTGTTTCAAGGTTCATGTCCCGGCGACAAGAACCAGTTTACAAAAAAAAGAGGCCCGTTCCCGTATATCCAAAACGTCGGAAAAGCGCTCAAAATCCGTATATTTCCACGCTTATGGAATCGTGTTATAATGAAGATAATGGAAAAAGCAATATCGGGAGGGGACTTTGGATGTATGTAAAGCTGACGATCCCGGAAAGGCTTCAGGACCTGCGCAAGGAGCGCCACCTGACGCTGGAACAGCTGGCGGAGCAGACCGGTCTGTCCAAATCGGCACTGGGAAAATATGAAACCGATGACTACAAGGGTATCAGCCCGTTTGCGATCGCGACGCTGGCGAATTTCTATGGCGTATCCACGGACTATCTGCTGGGGTTGTCCGAAAATAAAAATCACCCAAACGCAGAACTTCAGGCTCTGCATCTGAGTGACGATATGGTAACCCTTTTAAGCAGCGGCAAAATCAACAACCGGCTGCTCTGCGAACTTGCCACGCATTCCAACTTCCAACGGCTGATGGTGGATATGGAAATCTTCATCGACCGGATCGCGGATATGCGGGTGGACCAGATGAACCTTATTCTGGAAGCTACCCGGCAGACCATCCTAGGCAAATACGCGCCTGGAGAAAACGACCTCTATGTGCGGACGTTAGAACTGGGGCAGGTGCAGGAGAGCGACTTTTTCAGCCACATCCTGCATGACGATCTGGACAGCATCCTCCGGGACATCCGGGAAGCGCATCGAAAAGACAAGACCACCGCCGACCCGCAGCCCACGCTGGAGGATATCAAGGATAAATTCCAGCGGGATATTCAGCAGGGCAGTTCTACGGAAACGATGATCCACGTATTCTGCGACAAGATGCAGATCCCCTTTGAAAAGATTTCCTCAGAGGATTTCTCGGCGTTTCTGCGAATTCTGAGCCTGTCCAAAATGATCAAAAATCCCAACAACATGAGAGGAAAGGCGAAAGCCTATCCGGTGCATCCGCAACGATACAGGAAAAAGTGAAAAACGGAGTGCAACAAGGGAGCTCCGAAAGTCAAAAGCCCCTTGCGCTTAGCTTCAATTCCACTCCTGCATCAAAAGGAGATCGCAAAGATTCCGGTGCTTGATTCCGTTCCTGCTCATATCAAAGTCATCCAGCGAAACCACATATTTGGGGAAGTTGTCCCGGATGCCGTCATATGCCCCAAACTCTCGCGCCACGTTCTCCTCCGAAGCGAGCAAATACGCAACCTGCACGTAGAGCTTTTCTCCCCGCTTGTCGCACACAAAGTCGATCTCCTTATTCCCTGCTCTTCCCACGGTGATGGCATAGCCTCTGCGCAGCAGTTCCAGATACACGATATAATAATCGATCTGCGCTGAGCAGAGGTTTCCCGCCTCATGCGTCTAGCCATTTACAGCCAGAATGCGGCGTTTTGGTCCAGAATGGACTTGCGCTCCCGCCAATCGGGCATCAGCGTTGTGAGGAAGGTGTAAAAGCGCTTTGAGTGATCGGGATGAAGGAAGTGGCAAAGCTCATGCATCACGACATATTCGATACAGTGCCGGGGTGCCTCCAGTAACCGTTTGTTAAGTGTAATAATGCCCTTTTGGGCCAGGCAGGAGCCCCAGCGGGTTTCCATGTTGCGGATGCGCAAGGCAGGCATGGAAATTCCATATTTTTGAAATATCGGATAGATTTCTGAAAGGATCTCACTGAAAACAGCGTGACACTGCTCGTCCAGATAGGCTGTGACAAGCCCTTGCTTCTTGGAGAAATCATCTGGCTCTTTTGTTTGAAGGTGCAGATAGACGCCATCGTTCCAAATAGTGTCCCGCACATTTTTTTCAACGCTCAGACGAACGCCTCTGCCGAGCAGGTAAAAGGTTTCTCCGCTGACGTACCGCTTGGGCTGTGGCGCATACTGCGCCATCTCCTGAAATCTTTTCTGTGCTGAGCGAATATAGCCGCCTTTGCCTGCCACAAAGGCGTCGACCCTTTCAACCGAAATGGCAGGATGGGCGGAAACAAATACGCTGCCGTCCCTGTGAATGCGCAAGTTCAGGTTTTTCACCGGCTTTTGCTCCAGCAGATAGCGAAGGGGGACACCGGCGTATAATATGGTCCTTTCCTGTGGCATCTTGGTCAAAACCTCCGAAGCGCAACGGTTTTTACGTTTTCAATGATTTTGTCGATGGTTTCAAAGGATAGCTTCAGGCCGCGCTGCTTTTCATACGCATAGAACAGATCGTCGATATCCTGCGAGATACGGTCATGGATAGTCTTGTTGCTGGTCCAGTCCACCTGACTGTGTTTCGCAATGATTTTTGTGATTTCCTCCGCGATCTCCGCCGCAAAATCAGGGGAGACTTCCGCTTCGCCGGCCGCATCAAACACCGCTGATATCACGCCGTAAAACGCCTGTGCGTGGACGTTGCTGCGGATAGATGCCGGGTAGGTTACGGTCGTTCTTCCGGCGTGATAGTCCTCCATGATGGCGCGCATCTTTGCAAGATACTCTGCCTCGGAGATCACTTTTTCCTTGTATTGCTCCAGAGCTTCCTTAATCCGCTTGGAGAAGCTGTCATAATAGGCGGGGTTTTCATCATGCTTTTCGCTGATGCTGCGGTTGAGCTTGCTGGTAATGGCGTCCGCTTTTGCCCGAAGGGTGCCCAGCTGCTCCAACTCGTGCTCGAAGTCATCCTTGTTGAGAATGTTGATGGGACTGGTGATTTTCTTGAGCCCAGCTACCGAGAGGTGCGTGTCCAGCAGGTTTTGCATCAGGGGTTCATATTCCCGGTTATCGATCGCGTCGCAATACCGGACTTTTACACTGCGGCGTACCTTGGAAAAGAACACGAAAGCGTTTTGATACTGCTTTAATTCATCTTGGGGAAACGCGGCATAGGCCTGCTCTGCGTTCAGCACCAGACTCAATGCTTTGCCAAACGCGCAAAGCAGCTGGTAAAAGCTCTCCCGTATCTTGTCGTCGGCAAGAAACACCTCGACTTCTTCGATATCGCGTGGATTTTTCAGCCCGGCAAACAGCTCGGCCAGTCGGGTGTAGGCGTCCCGAAGGCCACCCACGCAGGACATGACATCCACCACAACCCCTTTAAGGTCTCTGCCGTCAAAGTTCTCCAGTCCCGCGCCGCTGTACAGGTCCATGGCGGCATCCAGCTTTTCGATCAGTCCGCGGTAGTCGACAATCAGGCCGTAGTCCTTGCCCTCATAGAGCCGGTTGGTGCGGGCGATGGCCTGCAAAAGCCCGTGTTCCTTGAGCTCCTTGTCGATGTAGAGCACCTGGCAGATGGGCGCGTCAAAGCCAGTGAGGAGTTTGCTGCACACGATGAGGATGTCGATATCCCCGGCGCAAAACTGGTTTTTGATCGCTTCTTCATAGGTGTCTGCATCGCCGTAGCGGTTCATCATCTTGTTCCAGTAGGCGATGACCTTATCGTCGGAGCCCTCGTCCATGTCGTCCACGCTTTCCCGAAGATCGGGAGGCGAGATCACCACGGCGCACTCCAGGTCGCCCAGCTGCTCAAAGCATTCCAGATACCGCACGGCGTCCCGCTTGTAATTGGTAGCCAGCATAGCCTTGAAACCGGTGCGTTTATATCCCTCCATGAAGTGCTCGTTGATATCCAGCGCAATGCGCCTGATGCGGGCATCGGTGGAGGTCAGGCGGCGGATGCTGCTCCATTTGCGGGACAGGTCCTCCCGCTGCGCTTCCGTGAGCCGCTTGGTGGTCTGCTTGAACCACAGGTCAATGTTGGCCTCATCCACGTTCTGCTCCACGAACCGCCCTTCATAGATCAGCGGGACAATGGCCCCGTCGTCCACGCCGTCCTTGATGGTGTATTTGTGGATCAACTTGCCAAACCTGGCCATGGTGTTTTTCTCGCTCTTCATCAGCGGGGTACCGGTAAAGCCGATATAACAGGCATTTGGGAACACCGTGCGCATTTTAGTGGCAAGCAGGCCATAATTGGAGCGGTGGCTTTCATCCACCAGCAGGAACACATCCCGGGAAAGGTTTCTGTGCTCCAGCTTTTCGGCGGTGTTGAACTTGTTGATAATGGTGGTGACCACATCCGCCTTGCCGCTGCCCAGCAGCTCTACCAGATGCCGCCCGCTGGCGGCCCGTGCCGGACTGAGGCGGGTATGGGCAAATGTGGCTGTGATTTGCCGGTCCAAATCTTTACGATCGGTGACAATAACCACCTTCGGGTTACAATCCGACAGCTCCATCAGGAGATACTTCGCCAGCATTACCATGGTCAGGCTTTTGCCGCTGCCCTGCGTGTGCCAGACAACGCCGCTTTGCCGGTTGCCCTTTTCATCAGGCTGCGCAATGGTCCTGACGATCTCCTTGATGGCAAAATACTGCTGATACCGGCAGATTTTTTTCACGTTGGCGTCAAAGAGCACAAAGTAGCGGATCAGCTCCATGGCCCGTTCCCTGCTGAGCAGAGAGATCAGGTTTCGGTCCTGCTCGGTGGGCATGCGGCCGGTTACGTGCCGGGCCAACGCATCCTCCAGAAAGGCGGTGTCCTGCTCCTTCCACACGTTCCAGAACTTTTTGGCGGTGCCTGCGGTGGCATATTTGACGGCGTTTTTGTTGGCTGCCAAGACAATCTGTGCGAATTGAAAGAGCTGTGGAATGTACTCCTTCTGCTGGTTGCGCACGGTTTGCTCCACGGCCTGCTCGACGCTCACCTGCGGGGCTTTGCATTCGATGACCGCAAAAGGGATGCCGTTAATGAACAATACGATATCCGGCCGGGCATTATGGAGCTTATCCCGGCTATCCACGGCGAACTCCTGCGTCACATGGAACAGATTGTTTTCCGGATGCTCCCAGTCAATGTATCGGAGGTTAAAGCTGAGGGTCATCCCCTCGCCCACGGTTTCGGGATAGCTTTTACCCAGCAGCAGCGCGTCATAAATTTTTTCACTGGCGCGTACCAGTCCTTCGGCGGATGGCTCCTGCTCCAGGTCCTCCATGGCGCGCTCGATGTTGGCGGCGGAAAACTCATTCTCCGCGCCGGCAAAGGCATAGCGGTTGATGCGCCGCAGCTGGCCGCGCAGAATGTCCTTAAGCAGCACATGGTACCGGCTGCCTCGCTGGGTCTCGCAGTCCTGCGGGGAAATGTAGGTATAGCCCATGGACTGGAGCAGCTCCAGGGCCGGCTGCTGGCTGCTGTATTTTTCAAGATAGAGGTTCGGGTCCACGGCGGGGCCTCCTTTCGTAAATGTCAACAGATACAGATGGACAAGGAAAAGCCCAACCATTTACCGTGAGAGCCCTTTGATTGCGCCTTGCACCATAGTTGCAACAATGGACTGGCTGATTTCTTTTACCACATCAAGAACCATGGGAAGACCTTTTTTGGTAATAAGGTCTTTCGTCTTGTTCCAGACGGTGTCTTCCCGGATTTTGTCCAGAAATTCATGCCCCTCCCACGTCAAACACCCCACTCCGAAGTCCAACAGCTCGCTGCTGGCAAAATGCCCTTTGTAATCAGAAATCAAACGGGCATCATGCAGGATTTTGCAATGGTACGCAACCTGTTGCATGCTGTATCCTTCTACTTCTAGTCCATAAAGTGCAGTATCAACGTACTGTTCTTCAATTGCAAGAAGGATTTTTCTACAAAGCTCCATATCTCGTTTCATACGTTTACCCTCACAATCCCCGTCAGCAGCAGCTGCATCAGGGCTTTTTTCTTTTGCTTTTCCTGCTCAATGTCCTGTCGGAGCAGGCTGATTTCGCGGTCGGCGGTGGAGAGGACTTGGGCGATGGCGGATTGCTCGCCTATTTCAGGCACATCAATTGTCAAACAGCTATATTGGGATATCCAATGTCTTTCGTGTCCACCAACAGCAAATCTAATTAACTGCATTGCCTCATATGCAAAGAATATATTAAATCCATCTTTAACAGCTAAGATTTTTAAGGCGGATGACTTTACTTTGAATGGAAAATCCACGTATTGCGTCGCTGTTGTAAAGTCATCAAAAATGACAACTGGAACATTAGTATAAACATCTTTTGTTTCACTTGTATAACCAAGAATAAACGTCTTTCCCGCAGTCAACACAGGTGTTTTATACGCGTTATCATAATCCGTTGTTTTAACCAAATATTTAGTAGGTTGTATATAATCAAAGATTTCTCCCAATTCTACGGTATTCCAGGTTTTATTAAACCCTGGTAGACGCTTTCTACCGGTCAAAAGCTGCTGCATGAGATACTTTTTCTGCCGCTGCTTTTCAGCCAGTCCCTTTTCTTTCAGCTCAATCACCTTGTCCTGGGTGGTAAGGATGGCAGCAATTTTTTGTTGTTCCACAACCGAAGGAAAAACAACCTTGCTTTTTAAAAAGTGTTCTTGTCCCAGTGTTCTATTACGTCCTGCACCACCGGGAGATGCCATCTCCAAGATATCGGTTCCCCGTTTTGTCAAAAGGTAAGCGATTAGGTAATCGATATCAATTTTATCGTTTATAGGACGGTACATTGGAAAACGATGGGAACCAATCATTCCAGCCTCGGCTTGTGAGGTTTTCCCGATTGCCTGTTCCCATGCAAAGACTATATTTAGGACAAAACAATTTGGCTGAACCCAGTAAACAGCTTTGTTTCCCAATTCCGCGCCTGTAACTGGTTCTTTATAGAAAAGACCCTTTCCATGAGAGCGGATGCCAATTTGAGTGTACCATTCATTCGGATTGACCTTTACAGGTTTTTCTATTCGGCTAAGACAATCCCCCAGTATATATACCGTCCAATCCGCAGGTAAAATACCGTATTTTGTTTTCTTGTACCTCTCCGGCACCTCACCCCGGCGAATCTGAGCAATTCGCTTCTTGATTTCCGAATCCATATTTCTACCCCTCTTATCCCCAATATCCAATGGCAAAGAAGATAACATCTATGAGGAACGGCACAAGCACACTTAGACTGCTTCGTATTTTTTGGCTTTTATTTAAATACGTCGGGCCAAAGGAGAATTCCACACTAGGAAAAGCTTTCCGCATTAGTTCAAATAGTAGATAATAATTTATTGATAAAAATATTATACCAGCTATGATTGCGATGAAAACAAACTTAGGTGTTGTATTCACGTTTGGAAAAATCTTGCATATCGCACAGGAAGTCAAAAATGTCTCGATTGCGCTTACTATCAATGAGCCGAAAAACTTTGTGGAGTCTGTAATAACAAATTTTCGCTCCTCTATTTCACTAATAACAGTCGAAATTTCATTGCAGATAGAGTTAAACCAATCTATATCATCACTTCTAATTTCTATGCTACTATTAACAGGAGTAATTACTGAATTATATAGATTGATTTCGATGGATTTTTCTAAGCATTCTGATTTGTATGTAAAGCAAAGGCGCTTGCACCTCCGTCGCTTAAATTCATAAGTTTTAAACACATCCATATTATTCTTCCCAACGATACAGCTTTTGTCGTCGAAAAAAATCACGTATTCTTCTTCAAAATCACCCTGCTGAAATTGCTTGTGAATCAATTTTGCCATTCGAAGAATGTCCTCTTCTCGTAGTATTTTTTTCTTAACCGTAAACTCTTTTCTGTATTGTATGCTTCCCATTGAATTCCCCTCTTTCTTATCCTCTCAGATTCAACCGCTTCACATCCGCCGCCAGCTTGTCCACATCGTCCGCCGCTTCCAGCGCCCGGCGGTGGGCATCATACTGCTCGTACTGCTCCAGCGCCAGCTTTTCCGCCACTTCCCGCTTCACGGTCCCGAAGTTTCCCAAAACCTCCCGGCCGTTGAAGCGTAGGAAATCCCCCAGCTTGTTTTCCCAGTCCGCCATGTGCATGGGGTGGTGTCCCTTGGCCTGCAGCTCCGCATAGTCCAGGTACATGTTTACGATCAGATTCAGCGTGCTGATCTCCTCATGCGTCATGTAGTTTTTCGCCACCGTCACATCGCCCCGCCGCACTTTGGCTCCCTTGAAAGCGGTCAGGCCCATGTTGTCCTTGGAAGCGTCCGCCCGAGTGGCGATGATCTCCGGCGCGGTATGACCCGTGGCGGCATATTCCAGCTTGTTCTGCACCGACTTGAAGAAATTCTGCGCGATCCGGCTTTGACTGTCGTAGTCCACAGAAAGGGCGAAAATCTCCTTGACCTTTTGATAAACCCGCTTTTCGCTGGCCCGGATGTCCCGGATGCGTTCCAGCAACTCATCAAAGTAGTCGGCGCCGAATTCCCGGGGATTGCGCAGCCGCTCGTCATTGAGGACAAAGCCCTTCTTCATATACTCGGTCAGCACATTGCTGGCCCACCGGCGGAAGTGCATGCCCACGTTGCTCCGCACCCGGTAGCCCACGGCCAGAATCATATCGAGATTGTAGAATTTTATGTCGCGGCGAATTTGACGGGTTCCTTCCATCTGAACTTGTAAGCAACTCTTACAGGTTGGTTCCTGCTCCAGCTCACCATCCTCATAAATGTGCTTAATATGTGTGGTGATATTTTGCGGGGTTACTTGATAGAGTTCCGCCATAGAGCGCTGCGCCATCCAGATGGTGTCGTCCTCAAAGTAGACGTCAATCTTGGTATCGCCCTTCTCATTCTGATAGATCAGGATTTTGCCCGTATTCGCCAGCTCTCCGCTCATAGCCCCAGCTCCTCCAGATATCGTTTCATCTGCGCCTGTACCTCGGCCAGTTCGGCCTCAATGCTGGCAATGTTGTGCTTCACCTCGTCGATATCCACCAGTTCCTCCTCCTCAAAGGTATCCACATACCGGGGGATGTTGAGGTTGAAGTCATTTTCCCTGATTTCCTCAAAAGACGCTACATGGCTGAACTTGTCCACATTCTCCCGTGCCTTGTAGGCGTTGACGATGCGGGCAATATCGCTGTCGCGCAAAATGTTTTGGTTCTTGCCCTTCTCGAAGTTGCCTTCGCCGGAAGCGTCGATGAACAGCACATCGTCGCGAATGCGGTTCTTCTTGAACACCAGAATGCAGGCCGGAATGCCAGTGCCATAGAACAGGTTGGCAGGCAGGCCGATCACGGCATCCAACAGCCGCATTTCCACCAGCCGGCGGCGGATTTGCCCTTCGCTGGCTCCGCGAAACAGCACGCCATGGGGCAGCACCACCGCCATGCGGCCGTTTTGGTCGTCCAGACTGGACAGCATATGCAGCACAAAGGCGTAATCGCCCTTGGAGGTAGGAGGTACGCCACAGTTGAAGCGGTGATACGGGTCCAGCTCCGCGGACATCTTTTTCTTGCCCTTGCTGTCCGCCTCCGCGTCCGCAAGAAAGCCGCTGTCCCACTTGTCCAGGCTGAACGGTGGGTTGGCCACCACCACCTGAAATGTCATGAGGCCGTCATTTTCGATGTTCTGCGGATTGGAGAGGGTATCGCCCTGCCAGATCCGGGCGTCATCCACGCCATGGAGGAACATGTTCATGGTGCAAAGCGCCCAGGTCTGCGCGTTGAGCTCCTGACCGTAGAGGGCTGCCTTGCCACCGGGCACCTTCTTATATGCCTTGAGCAGCAAGCCGCCGCTGCCACAGGTGGGGTCATAGATGCGGTCGTTTTCCCTCGGTTCCACCAGAGAGGCCACCAGTTCGGAAACCTGGCTGGGCGTGAAGAATTCTCCACCCTTCTTTCCGGCATCGGAGGCAAACATGGCAATCATGTATTCGTAGGCATCGCCGATGATATCAGAAGAGCCCAGCTGGCTGGGGCGCAGATCGAGATCGTGAAAGTCCTCCAGCAGGTTTCGGAGTGTCGCGTTCTTCTCCCGTGGTTCGCCAAAATCCACTTGAGAATTGAAGTCGATGGCGCGAAACACGTTTCGCAGTTTTCCGCTGTTATGATCCTCGATCTGCCTCAGCGCCACGTTGATCTTCTGACCAATCTCCGCATCGTTGCGGTTTTCATAGAGGTAATCAAACGTGGAATGTTCGTCGATGGCGAAGCGTTCGCGGCTCATGGCGCGCTCCACGCGGCGCATGTCGCCGTCATACTGTTTGATGTACTCCTCGCGCTTTTCCTTGGAAACGTCACTCAGATATTTCACGAACAGCATGGAGAGAATATAATCTTTGTAACGGGAACTGTCGATCTTTCCTCGGAAGCTGTCGCAGGCGTTCCACAGGACTTGCTCGATATCTTTTCTGGTGGTCATGTTCATTTTCCTTTCTTTGCGCTCTTGTAGGCCTGGTTAAGGAGGATGTCATACAGTTTCTCTTTTTCGTCCGCCAGTTCTTTGAGCAACCGTTCTTCCTTCTTTGCCAGCAGATTCAACCGGGCGATTCTGCGCTGGTGTTCCAGAGGAAGGACGGTCAGCTCAAGGTCCATCAGGAAGGTTGCTTTGACGGAACCGAGCATGTTGCTGGTGGCGTTTTCATAAATTTTCCGTTTCATGTTTTGGGTGTTCAGCAGCCAGAAAAGGTATTCCGGCAATAGAAGCCCGCTTTCGGTTCGTATCACCACAAAGTTTGAGGAGATGACCATTCCGGCCGTGGTTTCATCGATCAAAACGGCGGTATATGGCGCGGTGAGCCGCATGATAATGTCGCCGCTTTGCGTGAGATATTCATCCCTCAACGGCTCTTTTGCCTCGTAGACGTCAGCCTCTCCCAAATCAACCGATCCTTCCTGCCGGATACATCGCAGGTTCAGCAGAGGATAATGGTCACTTGTCCGTTCTTTGGACTGTTTTCTTGATAAAACCAGCCCGCTACGAACGCTTGCAAGGTCTCGCAGCTTCATCTTCATCCTTCTTTCGTCATGAACGAAAAATAACAACACAATTTCTAAAATTAAGCTCAAAATCATCTGCCATGGGGCATTTCCCGAAACAAAAAATTCATTAAAATAAGTTATTATTCCTTCAATGAGTATTGCGGTCATAATCATTTTTGATATGTCTTGATTCATGGCTGCACCTCTTTTATAAAAGCGTCGGCAAATCCGGAGGTTTTGGCTTTTTGCAGGCA
>ERZ779888.3229-NODE-3229-length-12248-cov-3.829656_pt1 | contig 12248 bp, 15 predicted proteins | sample MGYA00511245_ERZ779888 | MGnify/ENA primary metagenome ERZ779888 (study PRJEB29588, sample SAMEA2155255) | human gut metagenome | biome: human gut; feature: human-associated habitat; material: faeces | place: Denmark | collected 2008/2010 ... | reverse complement strand
GGGCCCAGATAGGTGGTGAACCACGCCATGGTAGCCACCCAGGTATGGATCGTCAGCGCCACTGCAATGGTGAAAATTCCGCACAGGTACTGAACGGACTTTGTTTTCCTGTACTTTGCGTCAATATCCGCGTTCAGCGCTTTTACTACGAAGTAATAGAGAAAGCCGCCGATCGCTCCCAGTCCCACGGTCAGAACTGACCGCCACAGGCCGTAGGCGCCGGACAGATAGTAGGCGCGGTCAAACATTCCGATGTCCGCTTCCCGAAGCGGAACGCAGCTCAGCAGCCAATCGCCGGTCGCCATCAGAACAGCTCCGATCGCACCGAGCATGCACCACCGGATGAACCTTGTATGATTTTCTGCCTTCATTTTGATGTTGATGCCTCCGCACTGACAGACTGCTGCTTTTCCGCGTCCGGGTTTTTGATCAGGTCATATAGCTTTCCAAATTCGCCGATGTCCCGCATTCCGGCAAGCTCCATGCCCAGATGGACATATTTGTCGCACTTGGACTTGGCATCGGTCTCCAGAATTACCGGCACGCCCAGCCGGTTGCCCTCGGCAAAGGCAATATCCATAACCTTGCGCATATAGCCCTGTCCCTGATACTGCTCCCGCACACAGACAAGCCCTACAAAGATATACGGCTTCTTCTCCTTGTCCATGCGATCCTGAAGCGATGTGCCGCCGCGTTTGATGGCCATAGCGAAGCGCATGAGACGTTTCAAGGTGGAATTGCGCAGCATCCCTTTCGCAATGGGCCACAGCACCTTAAAGCCCAGCTTTTCCTTCGGCAGCTTGTAGGCAATATAGCCCTCGCCGCGCGCACTGGTGGTGTGCAGAAATCCGCCCCGCAGCATCCCGCGCACATAGGTGCAGATATAGTCCGCCGTCGCTTCCTGACCGGAAAAGGCGGCGGGAAGACCGGTCTCCTGTCCATAGTCGTAATACCCGAAGGCGCGACCAATGTCGTGAATCTCTTTCTCTGTGATAGTTCTGACAAGCATCGCTTCACACCTTCTTCCCACATTCGCAGTCGCAGTTCTCTCCGCTTTTCTCCATTTCCCGCAGGAGAACCAGCCCAAGCGCCAGAACCAGCAGGTGCCCGGCGGATTCCGTGCCGTGATCGATCTGATCCAGCGGCCACGGCAGAAACGTGAAGAGATTTCCCACGATTCCCGTAAAAACAATGGGGTTGCAAAAAGATGCGAGTATCCGATGTGCTGTGTTTTTCAGAGAGAGCATCTTTTTCCAGATCATAACGATCATCACGACGGAAAGCAGAACATCGCAGAGAATATACGATGCCAGCAGCGGCGCGGCGTTGCAGTAAAACACCTTGTTGGCAATTTCAGCTGCCGCCTGCATATCGCCGTATTTCTCAAAGGTAAACTTGAAGATCAGCGCCATGTTCGTAAACATGGCGTGGACATAGCCCCAGCAGACCGTGCCGGTGAGATAAGCGATCTGAAACATCTTGACCCATTTCTGCTGCTTCGGTTGGGTGAGGTGCCGCTTCAGGAGCTTCCACATCTGGTGAAAGCCGATGTAATAGAGCGCCGTCCCGAGAACACCGCAAATGATGCTGACCACCATGCGCCAGGTCGCCATATCGAGATAGGCAACCTTGACCATCAGTCCGATGGATTCCGTGCTTTGGTTTTTCCCGGTCGCCGCAAACAAAAAGCCGCCGATCACATAGAGCAAGCACCCGATCATGCCTGCAATAAGCGTCCATTTTTCTTTACTCGATTTCATTGCTTGCCTCCGAATCCAATCTTCACACTTCGTGCGCACAATGTCATGGCCGGTACTTCCTGCGCGGCGCTTTTCTTGATTATGATGTATTTCATCGTTATTGATTCCTCCCGCTTTGTATCTCCGCAAGATACGCATAAAACTGCTCATGCAGCTGCCGCATTTCATCCGGCGCTTTCATGGCGTGGCGATACATGAACACATCGCCGAAGCGGCTTTGGAAGGTGATTTTCAGCGCCGACCGTAATAGAAACAGCGGAAGGAAAAGGAACATCTGCATTTTTGCTGGTGACAGATGAACGCCATGCCGAGCCAGCGCTCGGAAATTGTCCCGCAGTGCTCTGGCCGTATGCGCCATAACCGTCTGATCAGCTCCAGCATTCGCAGGATCGTCCGTTTCATAGTAAGCGTCTGCAATGGGAACGACCATTGCCAAGTGGCAAAGCTGCCATGCGTGCATATCCTTTACCTGCTGATAAGGTATTTTTGCCCGCTTGAACAGTGCTTTCAGCCGCTTCGCATCCGGCTCCTGTTTGGAAGAAAGAATGCCGAAGGTCGTTGGCTGAATGAACCTCGGCGTCAGCGTTGCATGGAGTACGCCGTTCTCAAATCCGCCGCCCGCGCCGGGAAATGCCGGAAAAATTTGTCCATCACCGCAAAGCTGTTCCCATATGTCATAGTCCTCAATGGAGTTGACCATAGTCACGACACAGGGACTCTGATTCTCCCGCAGCTGCGCCAGCGCTTCATGTAGCTGATTTTCCCGAACTGTCAGGAATATGAAATCGTAGATGTCATTCGGGTGCAGCGCGTCCAGAACACAGACATTTGCTGTGCAAACCGCCCCGTTCTTTTCATACCGCAGGCCGCTCCGCCGCAGAGTTTCCAGCCGCTCCCCTCTGGCATAAACAGAGATGTCCACACCCGCTTCCGAAAACAGCGCCGCGTACAGTGAGCCGATTACGCCCGCTCCATAGATCAAAACTCTCATAATTCTTCCTTTTACCCCAATGCCACATCCAACGCCATCATCAAGCTGAAGCCAGCCGCAAAGAACACCGTTCCAAGATTCGAGTGCCGCCCCTGCGACATTTCAGGGATCAGCTCTTCTACCACTACATAGAGCATCGCAATAGAGCATCGCACCAGCGGCAAAGCTCAGAAGATATGGCAATGCGGGAATGATGAGTTGTGCGGCGATAATCGTCAGCACTGCGCCAATAGGTTCCACTGCGCCGGAAAGCACACCGCCGAGAAACGCTCTGCCCTTGCTTTCGCCCTCCGCCCGGAGGGGCATGGAGATGATCGCACCCTCCGGAAAGTTCTGAATAGCGATGCCGAGGGACAGCACCAGTGCGCTTGCCGCCGTGATCTGCGCGTTGCCCGCAAGGAAGCCTGCATACATCACACCGACTGCCATTCCCTCCGGAATGTTATGTAAAGTCACAGCCAGCACCATCATGGTCGTGCGCCCAAGCTTACTTTTCGGCCCCTCAGATTGGTCACTGCCCACATGAAGGTGGGGAATCAGATGATCGAGCAAAAGCAAAAACAGCACGCCGCCCCAAAAGCCGATAAAGGCAGGAAGAAACGAAAACCCGCCCATATTCTCGGACTGCTCTATTGCAGGAATCAGCAGACTCCAAATTGAAGCTGCAACCATTACTCCGGCAGCAAAGCCCGCAAGCGAGCGCTGCACCAGATCGTCCAGCGACTTTTTCATAAAGAATACACAAGCTGCACCAAGCGTTGTGCCGAGAAAGGGAATCAGTATCCCGAGAAAGGTTTCCATTTGTCTCACCGCCTTTGCGCTGATTGTTACTTGTTTCGCCGGAATCCGGCCTCATCCCGGTATTCGGGATGCTCCTTCCCATATGGGTCCTGATCGCCGCAGATGGCATAATCGCACCGGCAGCCGTCCACGCAGGTGGTCGTCCGCACCAGCTTGGCGTGCAGCAGCTCCATGGACGCATAGTCCACATTGCACAGGGCGGGCATAGAGCAGGTGATCATGCCATCATAAAAATCGTTTCCGCCTGTCATGCGGTATGCACCGCGAATGGCTTCTTTTCGCTCCATATCCATTCCTCCGTGTTTCCGTCATTACACGGTCGTTTCCGACCTTATTTCTTCAAAATCTCCACGATTTTCGCAAAGTCCTCCTTTGCCTCTCGGAAGATCGGCAGCATACAGTAGCAGTGTACCATCTTCGGCCGGGCAAAGGCGGTATAGGGCACATTGGCGCGTTTGCAGGCTTTCTCAAAGTCCGGCAGTGCGCCGTACAGCACCTCGTCTGCGCTGTAAAAGAAGTGGATATCGCCCACGCCAGTAAAGTCGCCGCGAGAGCCGGAGATCATATAGTCCGGCACATTCTCACAACCATGCCGCATGAACTTTTCCACCGTCACCATAAAGGCATAGTCAATGGCAGCATCCTTTTCGTTCAGCGCCTGCATCCGCGCCTTTTCCGCATCGTTCCACGGTACCTCGCCGGGAGATACGGCGACGATATGCCTCGGTTGCGGAAGCGGCTCAGGCTGTGCGTTGTTGTGCGCTGCGATGCCCAGTGCCAGCGCGCCGCCGGAGGAAAAGCCGCAGGTGCTGACGTTCCCGCCGCCGTAGATTCCGATCATTTTGCGGTAGTACTCGTAAACCATATCGTAGGTCTCGGTGATGCAATGTTCCATGCAGAGCGGATAGAACGGGAACCACACATCGCAGCCGGTATCTCGCATCAGCTTGCGCATCACGGGCAGATCCCCTTTATCGGGCCCGATGACCATCCCGCCGCCGAAAAAGTAGAGGGTGGCGCGCTTGGATGGCTGTTCATTCTCGCGGACGATCAGGCAGGGAAAGCCGTTCACCGTGATCGTTTCATAATGTGCTTTGCGGTCAGTGGACGTAAAAACGCCGCGATTGCGGTTCTGCTTTTCGATGACCTTTTTCAGTGCATCCTCCGGTAAAGCAAACGCCTTTTTCGCGCCGGAGATTCTGTATGCGCTGCGCAGGATAGATGCAAAGATGCTCATGGGATCGTTCTCCTTACTGCTCCATATACCGCCTCAGCATGGCGGCATAATTCTCTGAGTCTCCGGTCATCCGACCGCAATGGGCGCAGCCGGGCCAGATCTTCAGCTCAGCACCGGGATATTTTGCGGGCAGAGTCTTTTTGCACTGCTTCAGGTCGGAATCCTTTTCGCCGTAGGCGAACACGCAGCGATGCTGCACATCCTCCGACAGCTCCGGGAGCTGCACATAGCCGCAATCATGGATGATACTTCGGACGCTGGGTTCGTTCATAGCGATGAAGCGCTGCGCCATGGCAGGCCCTGCGGCGTCGCCGTAAATCTTACTCATCTTCCGTTTGGAGAGTGCTGGATCCTTCACCGCCTTGCGATGCTTGGATAAGAATACCTGCGTCAGGCCGAAGCAGAGCAGCGGCGCACGCTCATAGAAGCTGACGCCCTCAAAAAAGATGTGATTGAAGGTCAGATCCTCATATTTCAGCAGCTCAAACAGCACCACGCCGCCAAGCGAAGCACCGAACCCCAGCTGGAAGTAGGTGCAGTTCCGCTTTGCAAGATAGTCGTGGATCGCTTTCGCTTCCTCCGCGGCGCTGCGGTAGGTTTCCGCAGTTGCTTCTCCGTGTGCTGACAGATTCGGAAGAAAGCAGTGAACGTCATCTCCCCAGAAACTCGTTATACACTGCTCGATTCCCTCCGCGCAGGAGAGCATGGGATGGATCAGCAGCACCGCCTTCGCAGCTTTTTCATTTCGCTCAATCATTTTCATAAAGCATTCCTCACTTTCTGTGTGATCTGTTAAAATTTCTGCGATTTGTATGGTACGAGTCTCAGTTAGATGCAACTAACCAGCGGCTTAGCGTTCGCCTCGCGCACAGGACGCTCACAGCTGCTTCCGGGCGATCTTCCGGTATTCGATTGGCAGTATACCCGTACTCTTTTTGAATAACTCGGCAAAGCGGCTGGAGGTGGTATAGCCGATCATCTGGGCGATCTGTCCCATGGTGAAATCGGTGTTGATGAGCAGATGCTCTGCTTGACTCATCCGCCGCCCCTGAATATACTGCGTGACGCTGCACCCAAACTGCCGTTTGAAACTGGCTTTTAACTTGCTCTCGCTCATGCAGGCGATACTGGCAAGACGGGACAGCGGAATGTCAAAAGCGTAATGGTCGGTGATGTATCCGGCCACATTTTCAAGCCCTTCCATATCCGCTTTCGATAACGGATGTGCATTTTTTGCCGCCTGCTTTTTCTGATTATCCACAACAAGGGCGATGGCTTCCGTGACCTTTGCCTCGTAAAAAAGTGCTGCCGCTACACCTTCACCCCGGTAGTTCTCTATCTCAAACAGCAGCTTGGACATAGCCGGAAAGTCTGCCGCCTGATCGACGCATTGAAATGCAGTGGGCAAATCAAAGTATGCATCCGGATGCTGCTTTTTCAGGTAATCCTCATAATACGCAGGAAACACCTCGATCCCAACCGAGTGGGTAGGGATGCGCTTATGGATGATCGCCTTGTAATTCTGCTTTCCGCCGACGATGGTCTGAATACTTCCCGCCGACAGCCGCCGGTACGGATTCAGCTCCTCGCCGGAGATGGAATCGTATCTTGTAATGCTGATGCCTTCGGGAATATCAAAATTCAGGACGAAGTCGTTGTGGAAATAGAAATCGTGGATCTTGATATCAAACAGATCCTTCTGCGCATACAGCCAGTAGTAGCCGCCGCCGAGCGCCGGGGATAGCTGCCAGCTGCTTCCTGCCGGGCTGAACTGCGCACAGCTCGGAATCGGAATAAAACTGCTTTCCGTTAAGAGCGTATTGTACTTTTTGAGTATTTCGCTGTTCATGGTCACTCCTTGAAACGATTAGCCTTATGTATGCAACGATCAGCCAAATCAAAGAGCGAGCCGTTGCATTTGCCCGTGGCTTTCTATATGATAAATTATGGTTAGCGTTCTCTAACCGAATTGTATCAAAAAGCAGCCGGAAAGTCAATCTGTCTGCCGATCGCAAAGGAGAAATCATTATGAATCAATCATCCGTAAAAAAAGGACTGACCGTGAAAGACCTTGTGACCGTGGGAATTTTCTCGGCATTGTTCCTCGTATTCGCTCTCGTGGGCGGCATTATCATGGGGCTGGAACACGGCTTTGATACCGTGGTCGGCAGCGGCGGCGGTCACCTCTCCGGCGGCGAAAAGCAGCGCATTTCCATTGCCCGCGCCATGCTGAAAAACGCACCGATTGTGATTCTGGACGAAGCGACCGCCTACACCGACCCGGAAAACGAAGCCATCATTCAGCAAAGCGTGGCGCGGCTTGTGCGCGGCAAAACGCTCATTGTCATTGCGCACCGGCTTTTTACCATCGTGGATGCCGACCAGATCGTTGTGGTGAACAACGGCTGCGTTGAAGCGACAGGGACGCAGGCAGAGCTTCTGCAAACCTGCCCGCTGTACCAGTCCCTCTGGAACGCGCATATTGCGTCCCGTGACAGTACGGAAGGAGGTGTGGACTGTGCTTGAGATTTTGAAAAAATTCTTCCGTTTCTGTGACGAGCGGGAGCGCAGCGAGTTTTATCGTTCCATCGCCCTCGGCGTATTGGCGGCGCTGTTTTCGGCACTGAAGATCCCGGCGATCGCCGTCTGTCTGCAAGCGATCCTGGCAGGCGGCGTGACCGCAAAAACGATCCTGCATTCCCTTGCGATTATGCTGGTATCTGTCATTGCTTCGTCGCTGCTCAAATACCGCGCCACCGCCTTGCAGACAAACGCAGGCTACTGCACCACGGCAAATAAGCGTGTGCAGATCGCCGAGCATCTGCGGTATCTGCCGATGGGCTATTTCAACGAGAACAGTCTGGGCGCAATCACCTCCGTAACCACCAACACGATGGATAATCTCTCCGGCGTGTCCACCCGCGTGGTCATGCTTGTCACGGAGGGCATCTTCTCCACGGCGGTCATGACGCTGGCAGTGTTCCTTTTTGACTGGCGGGTCGGACTGCTTATCATCGCAGGTCTTGCCGTCTACTATGCCGTAAATCACGCATTGCAAATAAGATCCGAGCAAACGACCCACCGCAAATTTGCCGGAGATACGGCAGTGGTGGAGCAAGTGCTGGAGCTTATCAAGGGAATTGCCGAGGTGAAGTCTTACTCCCTTATCGGCAAGTACAACCGCAGGCTGGAAGCCGCCATCGAGGAAAATGTGGATGCCAACACCGACATGGAGCTGAAGCTCCTTCCGCTGATGCTGGCGCAGAATGTCGTTGCCAAGCTCATTGACGTGGGCGTGGTGGTGCTGTCGCTTGTGCTTTACACGAGCGGCTGCATGGCGCTTCTCAACTGCATCATGCTTTGCATCTGCTCCTTCCTGCTCACAGAGGGGCTGGAGCAAGCCGGGACACAATCGAGTCTTTTGCGTGTGGTGGACACCTGCGTGAATCAGGCAAATGACATTCTGAATCTGCCCACCATGGATATTTCCGGTGCGGTAATTGATCCGGAGAATCACGACCTCCGTACGGAGAACATTGAATTTTCCTACGCCCAAAAGCCAATCATCAACGGCATCACGCTGGACATCCCGGAGCGGACAACAACGGCCATCGTCGGGCCCTCCGGCGGCGGCAAGACCACCCTTTGCCATCTGCTCTCCCGCTTCTGGGATGTGGACGGCGGACAGGTCACGCTGGGCAGGCATGATGTGCGCGAGTACGACATGGACAGCCTCATGAAGAATTTCAGCTTTGTATTTCAGAATGTCTACCTATTTCATGACACTGTTGCCAACAACATCCGCTTCGGCCAGCCGGATGCGCCCATGGAGAAGGTCGTCGCGGCGGCGAAGAAGGCTCGCTGCCACGACTTCATCATGAAGCTGCCCCAAGGCTATGAAACGGTCATTGGCGAGGCGGGCGGTACGCTCTCCGGCGGCGAACGCCAGCGGCTCTCCATCGCCCGCGCCATGATGAAGGATGCGCCAATCATCATTCTTGACGAGGCGACTGCTAATGTGGATCCGGAAAACGAAAAAGAACTGATGGATGCCATCCAAGAACTGACGCAGGAGAAAACTGTTATCATGATCGCCCACCGCCTAAAAACCGTCCGTCATGCAGATCAGATTCTTGTGGTGGACAAGGGACAGATCGTCCAGCGCGGCACGCACGAAGAACTGATGGCACAGGATGGCATCTATCGCCATTTTATCAACGACCGTGAAAGGGCTGTTGGCTGGAAACTGTAAAAATGCAGCACAGATGAAGGACTCATCACCGACTGCGGCAGGACATATGTTACTACACCAGTGGTACCACCCATCATATAGCAATTATGGCAAGTCCTGAAAATATCAAACTTGCATACAGAAACATCAAAAAGAACCACGGAAGCATGACCCCTGGCACAGACGGAAAGAATATCAAAGACCTGGAAAAGCTCTCTGATGAAGAACTAACAACAATCATACAAAGGAAATTTGACTGGTATGTTCCACAGTCTATACGCCGTGTGGAAATACCGAAAGGCAACGGGAAAATGAGACCCCTCGGAATTCCTACGATCACAGACAGGTTAATACAACAATGTATACTAGGTGTTGGAACCTATCTGCGAAGCAAAATTCCACGAGCATAGCTATGGCTTTCGTCCCAATCGAAACCAAAGTCATGCAATAGCGGAGGCAAACCGTAAGATGCAATCACACGGTTCACATTATGTAGTAGATGTTGACATCAAGGGATTCTTTGATAACGTCAGCCATGGAAAACTACTAAAACAACTATGGGCGTTAGGTATCCGGGACAAGAAACTGTTAAGTATTCTGTCCACAATGCTAAAAGCCGAAGTTGCAGGTATTGGCTTCCCGAAGGCTGGTGTACCACAGGGAGGAATTATCAGTCCGTTGCTTTCCAATGTGGTCCTGAATGAGTTTGACTGGTGGATAACAAGTCAATGGGAGGAAATTCCAACCCGGCACGCATACACCAGATACCAAAAGTCAAACGGAGTTTGAGATCATGGCAGTAAATTCCGTTTTCTTCGGCAAACCAACCTAAAGGAATGCTGGTCAGTCAGATTCGCAGATGATTTCAAAATCTTTGCACGAAATTATCAGGATGCGGTCAAATTGTTCCATGCAACCAAAGGATGGCTTAAAGACCGTTTTGGACTGGATATCAGCCCTGAGAAGTCCAAAATTGTGAACCTGAAAGAATCTTATTCCGAATTCCTTGGCTTTAAGATGCGGGTTATCAAAAGAGGAAAGAAGAAAAATGGGCAACCAAAGTATGTATTTACACCGAAGTACCGAAGGAAAGTAATATACAACAGCATAAAGACAGATATACAAGAAATAATCCGAAATCTGTGTGAATGGAAAGGTGTGGAGATACTGGAAGGGCACTTGATGCCGGACCATATCCACATGTTGGTGGCAATTCCGCCGAAGTACAGTGTATCACAGTTTATGGGGTATTTGAAGGGCAAGAGCGCCATGATGATATATGAGCGTCATGCGAACCTGAAGTACAAATTTGGCAACCGGCACTTTTGGGCGGAAGGGTACTATGTGAGCACTGTGGGCTTAAATGAAGCAACGATACGAAAGTACATACGCGAGTAAGAGACGCACGACCAGATGATGGATAAAATCACAACAAAGGAATGGGAAGACCCTTTTAAGGGGCCGGCCAAGTAATCAGTCCACAATGGCTTGAACGAAGTGAAAGCCAGCGCCTTTTAGGCGCTGGCTGTATTAAGACCTTATAGGGCTTTGTCAAGCCACCCCTTTGAGGGGTGGTCTTGACTTTTCTTAATTATTATTTCTGCAAATAATGCAGCCCCATAACATCACAAATATGCTTTGCGGTCTCTTCCGTTTCCGCCGGAGCAATCACGATATAGTCATTCTGCTCATCGAACCGGCTCGTATCAAGTACATAATAGTTATGATCCTTGTCTGTACGCAGCAAATTGAAGCCTTCGCAGCCTGAATTGGAATTATGAAAGAACCCGCCAGATAAGTAATTGGCAGAGGCATCATCCGTGACCTGGAAATCCAGATCCCAGGTATCTTTCTTGTGGGTATATTCCAACATATCAATTTGGATTTTCCCGGCAAAGGATTGGCGCGATGGCGCGGCCAGTGTGTGCGTCCATGTGCCGTCTATTGTCAGGGTCGTATATTCCACCTGCGAATTTCCATCACGAATCACCACAGCAGGCAGCGTCACGCTCTCGTTTGTCCTGATCGGTATAAACAGGCATAGTACGGCGATGAGCAAACATACGCATACGGCGATTCCGATGATGAACTTCTTCGACTTCATAGAGACCTCCTCTGTGAATCATAGGATATGCTTCTTGCTCCGTATAATGCGCTATTCCTCGTCCTCAAACAGGCACTGGGCCAGCTTGTTGAACATGTGATCCCGATGGCGGATTACCTCTACGTCTTTGCCGTCGGAGTAGTCGTAGAACCCCGCGCCGTTTTTCACGCCCAGCCGGTCGTGCTCGATGCACTCACTGATCAAGCCGAAGGGCTCCGTGGCGTTGCACAGATCGGCAAAGGTGTACTTGGCGATGTTGTGGTGGATGTCCAGCCCGCCCAGATCGCAGGTCTCGAAGGGGCCGAAGCAGGCGTAGCGGAAGCCCAGCGCGTATTTCATCACGTCATCCACCGCCTCGGGGCTGGCAATGCCCTGCTGCACGATGTGAAGGGATTCCCGCAGGATAGCCTGCTGTAAGCGGTTCAGCACGAAGCTGGGCGCATCCTTGACGATAACAGGCTTTTTCTTCATGCCCAGTGCCACCTGACGCACCAACTCCGCCGTCTCCGGGGCGGTCTGTTCGCCCTCCACGATCTCGATGAGGGGGATGATGTGGGGCGGATTCATCCAGTGCATCCCGGCGAAGCGCTCCGGATGGGTGACGGCCTCGGCAATTTTGGTGATACTCAATCCGGAGGTGTTGCTGCACAGAATGGCATCCTCCGCCACAACGGCGCACAACTGGCGGTAGAAATCGTGCTTGACCTCCAGCTTTTCCAGAATGGCCTCCACCAGAAAGTCGGTGTCCGCTAGATCCTCCAGCCGGGAGGTGAAGGAGATGCGGCCCACCAGCGCGGCGGACTGCTCCGCTGTCAGCTTGCCGCTGGTCACCTCGGTCTGCTGGTTCAGGGCGATCATGTCCTTTGCCTTGTCCAGCGCGGCGGGGAACAGGTCATAAAGCCGGACGGGGTATCCGGCGGCGGCAAAGGCCTGGGCCAGAGAATAGCCCATGGTGCCCGCTCCGGCAATGGCAACGCGGCGGATCTCTTTCATAAGGGTGTCCTCCTGCATTTATAGTATATGGATATTGTACCATATGACGGCAGAAGGGCGCAATAAAAAAGTCTGTCATTGCGAGCCAGTCCGCAGACTGGCGTGGCAATCTGTTTCTAAAACGTGATATT
>ERZ779888.3225-NODE-3225-length-12257-cov-8.355106_pt1 | contig 12257 bp, 9 predicted proteins | sample MGYA00511245_ERZ779888 | MGnify/ENA primary metagenome ERZ779888 (study PRJEB29588, sample SAMEA2155255) | human gut metagenome | biome: human gut; feature: human-associated habitat; material: faeces | place: Denmark | collected 2008/2010 ... | reverse complement strand
TGTTATCCGCTACGGCTACGGCTTCGTGCAGGGTGCTGACGCCGCTGCCAAGGAGATCGGCGCTGACGATGTCCATATCAAGTATTGGTATTCTCAGGTTTTTGCCGCTAACGATGAAATCAAGAACAAGATGGACGGCTGGTACTCCGAGGGTACCGAGGTCGTCTTTGCCTGCGGCGGTCCCGTCTGCCAGAGCTGCGACGCTGCTGCGCAGGCCAACGGCGGCAAGATGATCGGCGTTGACGTTGACCAGTCCGGCCAGTTCGACACGGTCATCACCTCCGCTACGAAGGGTCTGGCCGAGTCCGTGAACGAGGCTCTGACCGATGCCCTGAACAACGGCTGGAAGTTCAGCGAGACCTACTCCGGCAAGGAGACCAAGCTCGGCGCTGCCGAGAACTGCGTCGGCCTGCCGATGAGCACCTCCAAGTTCACCAAGTTCACCCAGGAGCAGTACGATTCCATGTACGCCTCCATCGTGGACGGCACCCTGGCCATCGACGACAGCTATGACGCCGATGTCAAGCCCGCTGTCACCACCATCGCGGTTGACTACCAGAACTGATAAACCCTTAAAAGTATGACTTTTAACCGCCCTGCGCACCCCGCGCAGGGCGGTTTTTGTTCTGTTTTGCCAAATTTCGACTACTTTTTGTGCGGATTCTATTGTACATGGCGCAATTTTTCTGTATAATATAGTATAAGAATTTGTGTACAAGCCCGTACACATTGAAAGGGGCGTGCAACGATTGGCAGATAATTATGTCATCGAAATGCTGCACATTACCAAGGAGTTCCCCGGCATCAAAGCCAACGACGACATCACCCTGCAGCTGCGCAAGGGTGAGATCCACGCCCTGCTGGGCGAAAACGGCGCCGGTAAATCCACCTTGATGAGTGTGCTGTTCGGTCTGTATCAGCCGGAGCAGGGTACGATACGGAAAAACGGACAGGAGGTCAAGATCAACAACCCGAACGATGCCAACGCACTGGGCATCGGCATGGTGCACCAGCATTTCAAGCTGGTGGAGTGCTTCACGGTGCTCGACAACATCATCCTGGGTGTTGAGGACACAAAGCACGGCTTTTTGCAGAAGGACGAGGCCCGCAAAAAGGTCATGGCCCTGAGCGAAAAGTACGGTCTGAAGGTCGACCCGGACGCGCTGGTCAGCGACATCTCCGTCGGCATGCAGCAGCGTGTCGAGATCCTGAAAATGCTTTACCGCGACAATGAAATTTTGATTTTCGACGAGCCCACGGCGGTTCTGACCCCGCAGGAAATCGACGAGCTCATGGACATCATGCGCGGCTTCAAGGCCGAGGGCAAGAGCATCCTGTTCATCACCCACAAGCTCAACGAGATCATGGCGGTCTCTGACCGTTGCTCTGTCCTGCGCAAGGGCAGGTATATCGGCACCGTTGACATCAAGGACACCACGAAAGAGGAACTGTCCAAGATGATGGTTGGCCGCGACGTGCAGTTTGCCGTCGATAAGAAGCCCTGCGAGGTCGGCAAGCCGATCCTGGAGGTCGAGAACCTCGTCGTGCCGAGCAAGGCCCACAAGAACAATGCCGTCCGCGGCGTCAGCTTCAACGTCCGCGCGGGCGAGATCGTCTGCGTTGCCGGTATCGACGGCAACGGCCAGAGCGAGCTGATCTACGGTATTACGGGCCTCGAAAAGCCCACGTCCGGCACCATCAGACTCGAGGGCAGGGACATCACGAATGCCCCCATCCGCGAGCGCAGCAAGGCCGGTATGAGCCACATCCCGGAGGACCGCCACAAGCACGGTCTGGTGCTGGATTACACGCTGGCCGACAACATGGTTTTGCAGCGTTACTGGCAGCCGGAGTTCCAGAACCACGGCTTTATTAAAAAGAACGCCGTATTGCAGTACGCCGAGCGCCTGATAAAGCAATACGATGTCCGCAGCGGCCAGGGCCCTGCGACGATTGCCCGCAGCATGTCCGGCGGCAACCAGCAGAAGGCTATCATCGCCCGCGAGGTCGATAAGGACCCGCAGCTGCTCGTTGCCGTGCAGCCCACCCGCGGCCTTGACGTCGGCGCGATCGAGTATATCCACAAGCAGATCGTGGCCGAGCGCGACAAGGGCCGTGCGGTCCTGCTCGTCAGCCTTGAGCTGGACGAGGTCATGAACCTGTCTGACCGCATCCTCGTGATTTACGAGGGGGAGATCGTCGGCGAATTCGACCCGAAAAAGACCACCGTCGAGGAACTGGGCCTGTATATGGCCGGTGCCAAAAAGCAAGGGGAGGCGAAAGCATGAGCAAACAGAATAAACAGCCGCTTCTGCAGCGTCCCGCCGTTGTAGGGGTCCTGGCCAGCCTTTTGTCTATCGTCGTCGGTCTGGTGCTGGGCTTTGTACTGCTGGTCCTGCTGAATCCCGGCGCCGCCGTGGGCGGCATGAGAGCTATGCTGGCCACCGGTTTTTCCAGCATGGACAAGCTCGGCAAGGTGCTGTACCAGGCGGCACCCCTGATGATGTGCGGCCTGTCCGTCGGCTTTGCGTTCAAGACGGGTCTGTTCAACATTGGTGCGTCCGGCCAGTACACGATGGGCGCTTTCTTCTCGCTGCTGTGCGCCATTCAATTCCAGATGCCGTGGTACGTCTGCCTGCTGGCGGGCGCTGTCGGCGGTGCGATCTGGGGCATTTTCCCGGGCCTGTTCAAGGCGTATTTCAACGTCAATGAGGTCATCACCGCCATCATGTTCAACTGGATCGGCATGTACCTCGTCAATCTGCTGCTGGCCAACATGCCCAATATGCTGGCCTCCGGCTGGGGCGCGTCTAACTCGGACCGCACCGCCGCGCTGAACGTTGCAAACCCCGGTGCGATCCTGCCCAGGGGGCCGTTTGCGGCACTGTTCGGCAACTCGAGCTGGATCAATATTTCCATCATCATCACGATTATTTTTGCCATCCTCGTCTGGGTCATCCTGCAAAAGACGACCTTCGGCTATGAGCTGAAGGCCTGCGGCCTGAGCCGCGACGCTGCCCAGTACGCGGGCATCAACTCCAAGCGCAACATCGTGCTGTCCATGGTCATCTCCGGCGCGCTGTCCGGCATCGGCGGCGCCATCTACTACCTGGCCGGTACGGGCCAATACGTGCTGGAAAAATCCATCCTCGGCATGGGCTTCAACGGCATCCCTGTCGCCCTGCTGGCCAGCTCCAACCCCATCGGCACGATTTTTGCGTCGCTCTTTATCAGCTATATCCAGGTCGGCGGTGCCGCCATGCAGCCCGCCTACTCGTCCGAGACCATTGACATTGTCATTGCTGTCATCATCTATCTGGCGGCCTTTGCCCTGCTGATGCGCGGCATCATTACCAAGGCGGTCTCCGGCCATAAGGGAAAGGAAGGTGCTGCAAAATGATGATCGCTGCCAACATTATCAGTATGACCATTTTGTTCGCAGTGCCGCTGCTGCTTGTCGCCATGGGCGGCATGTTCAGTGAGCATTCCGGTGTCATCAACATCGCACTTGAGGGCATGATGATCATTGGCGCGCTGTTCGCCTGCTTTACGCTGCAGGGCCTGGACCAGAGCGGCTTCGGTCCCGCACATCCGCAGCTGTCGATGTTCATTGCTATTTTGGTGGCGGGCGTCACCGGCATGATTTTTTCGCTGCTGCTGGGCTTTGCGGCCATCAACCTGAAGGCCGACCAGACCATCGGCGGCACGGCGCTGAACCAGTTCGCGCCCGCCTTCGCCGTCGTCATGACCTGGGCCATCCAGGGCCAGGGCCTGACCACGATCTTCATTCCCAACTGGGTGCGCATCACCCGCGATACCTTCGGCCTCGCCCCGGTGGACGGCCCCAGTTTCTGGAACAACCTGATTTTCAAGTATTTCTACCTGACGACCCCCGTTGCCATCGTCCTGTTCATCGCGGCCTACATCGTCATGTACAAGACCCGCTTCGGTCTGCGGCTGCGCGCCTGCGGTGAGCATCCCCAGGCGGCGGACTCCGTCGGTATCAACGTCTACAAGATGCGCTACGCCGGTGTGTTGATCTCCGGCTTCCTGGGCGGCGTCGGCGGCCTGGCCTACACGCTGGCAGCCGGCTCCGGCTTCAACTCCGGCTTCCTGGCGCTGGCCGTTATGATCTTCGGCAACTGGAAACCGCTGCCGATCCTCGGCGCGTCGCTGTTCTTCGCGCTGTTCAAGGTCATTGCTGCGCTGAACGCCACGCTGACCTTCCTGCCGAAGTTTGAGGGCGTCAAGGAAATTTCGAACTTCTACCAGATGCTGCCGTATATCGTCACGATGATCGTGCTGATCTTCACCTCCAAGAACTCCCAGGCCCCGAAGGCCGAGGGCATTCCCTACGACAAGGGCAGCCGTTAATCACAAATCACAGCAGGCCGCCCGGTATCCCAGCCGGGCGGCCTGCCTTTTACAAGGAGACAAACTATGCGAATGTACGATATTATCGCCAAAAAGCGCGACGGCGGTACGCTGAACCATGAAGAACTGTCCTTCGCCGTCAACGGCTATGTGGCAGGTGATGTGCCCGACTACCAGATGTCGGCGCTTCTCATGGCCATCTACCTGCGCGGCATGACTGACGAGGAGACCGCCATGCTGACAGACGTCATGGCCCACTCCGGCGACATGGTCGATCTGTCTGCCATCGCGGGCATCAAGGCTGACAAGCACTCCACCGGCGGCGTCGGTGACAAGACGACGCTGGTCATTGCGCCCATCGTGGCGGCCTGCGGTGTCAAGATCGCCAAGATGAGCGGGCGCGGCCTCGGCCACACGGGCGGCACGATTGACAAGATGGAGGCTGTCCCCGGCACCCGCACGAGCCTGACGCAGGAAGAATTTTTCAGGCAGGTCAACGAGATCGGCATTTCGGTCATCGGCCAAAGCGGCAAGATCGCCGTCGCCGACAAGAAGATGTACGCCCTGCGCGATGTGACCGCCACCGTCGGCTGCATCCCGCTGATCGCGTCCTCCATCATGTCCAAGAAGCTGGCCGCCGGTTCGGACGCGATCCTGCTCGATGTCACGATGGGCGACGGCGCGTTTATGAAGGACCTGGACGGTGCGCTGGAGCTGGCCCGCCAGATGGTTGCCATCGGCACGGCGCATGGCCGCAAGGTCGCGGCGCTCATCACCGATATGGACAAGCCTCTCGGCCACAACATCGGCAATGCGCTGGAGGTCGCCGAGAGCATGGCCGTTCTGCAGGGCAAGGGCCCCGCGGACCTGACCGAGGTCTGCCTGCAGCTGGCCAGCAACATGCTGGTGCTGGCGGGCAAGGGCGATATGCCTACCTGCCGTAAGCTGGCCGAGAGCGTCATTGCCGACGGCTCCGCGTTTGAAAAGTGCTGCCAGATGTTTGCCGCGCAGGGCGGCGACATCAGCGTACTGCGCGACGCCGACAAGTTCCAAAAGGCAAAGTACAGCTATGAGCTGACCGCCCCCGCCGACGGCTATATTTACAAAAACGACGTCGAGAAGATCGGCAATGCCAGCGTGCTGCTGGGCGCGGGCCGCATCAAGAAGGAGGACAGCATCGACTTTGCCGCGGGCATTACGATGCACAAAAAGCTGGGCGACTACGTCAAGGCAGGGGAGAGCATCTGCACGTTCTATGCCGACGACGAGAGCCTGTTTGCCGCAGCCGAGGAAATGTACCGCGGCGGCCTTGTCATCCGCGATGAGCCGCCGACGCTTCCGCCCCTCGTCTACGCGCGCGTAACGAGTGATGGCGTGGAGCGGTTCTAAATTGAAACACCCGGGAGGGATTCATCCCTCCCGGGTGCTTCATTTTTACGCACCGTTTGCTATGGAATAACGGTTTAGGTGTCCGCCAACTCCACCACCAATTTGGCTTCGGTGGCGGCAATGGCAAGCTGGAGCTTATTCTCTAAGTTCGTCTTTTGCAGCATATTGATGACGTGGAACTTCACGGTGGATGGCTCGATGCCGAGTTCTTTTGCAATCTCGTTATAGGACAGCCCGCGCACGAGACAGCGCAGGACCTTCATCTCGCCTTTGGTGAACTCGGCGCTCATGGCCGTGCCGATCTCCACGCTGGGCGGTGCATCGGGGAAGATATGCTCCTCAGCCATCGTGCGGCGCACGACCTCCATCAGGGTCCCTTCATCGCCGTCCTTATACCACAGGCTGTCCGCGCCCACGGCCTTGGCGCGGGCTAAAACCTGTGTGTCAATAAGCGAGGTCGCCACCACGATCTTGATTGCGGGGTGCGCTTCTCGTATCTTTTTGGCGGCGGCCAAACCGTTTTCGCGGTGTTCGGTCTGCACATCCATCAGGACAAGGTCGATGTCCTCGGTATCGCACAGGATCGGTGCCTCTGCAGCGCCGGGGATAGACACAGCCAGTTGATACCCGTCCTCGTTCTGAATATAGCTTTCAAGCAGGCTCCGGACCAGCTTTTGGTCCTCAACGATCATAACGCGTATCATAAATGCTCTCCTTATCGGGCAGGGTGACTTCCAGAACAAACACAGGCAGGGAGTGTACGGTTACCGTACCCCCTGCTTTTTCAATACGGCGGCGGAGCGAGGAAAGCCCGCCGCCTTCCTTTATCTCCGCCCTGGGCGGTGTGCCGTTGTTCGTGATGCAAAGGTGCCATGCCTGTGGTTGATGCTCGGAATCGGCGTACAATTCCGTGGCGCCCGCATGCCGCACAGCGTTGGAGGTACACTCCCGCAGGATCAGTGCGTAGAGCTCGCGGGCGGCGCGTGCCGCAGGGTACGCACCGCGCAGCTGTACGGCTGCGCCCAGAACAGCCGCCCGCCTTTGCATACAGGTCAGCGGGTCCTCGGCAGCATCCTCCTGCCGGGCGCGGCACAGCAGGGAGATGGAGCTTTCCCACTCCGCGGCCTCGCGCTTGATCCGGGCAAGGTCATGCTCATGCCGCAGTGCGCGCCGTGCGGCAAGCAGGGTATGGCCGATGTCGTCATGCACCCGCATCTTCATTTTCAGGATTTCTTCCTCCCGCACAATGTCGGGCATATTGTCATATAAGCGCTTTGCACGGCGGTTCGCATCGGCAAGGCGCTCGTTTTCCTGCTGCAGCGCAGCGTGCAATGCAGCCAGACGGCTGACATCGGTAGCCATCACCTCGGTGTACGGTATGCCGTATTTGTCCTGCACAGGGCGCACCGCAAAATGGTACACCGTCCCGTCCGGGAATGCGTAGATGCGGGCGGCCTCATCGCGCAACTGCACACCGCCGCCGGGACTGTGCAGCGCCTGCTCCAGATCCGTAAGGGTCTGCAGATCGCAGCCGCAGAGGACTGCGGCGAGTTCCTGCATCCTGTGATTGATCAGACGCAGCAGACCGTTGCGGTCAAAGTAGCAGATGGCCGCCGGCAGCGTGTCAAAGCCTTCCTTGACAGCGTTGCGGGAGATCCGGGAAATCATAGGCTGCCTCCTTCTGCCGGAAACATCGTGAAATACAAAAGTCCGTCCTCATCCCGTTCCAGCTGCATCTGCGGCAGGCCGGGCAGCGCAGCGGGCGCGTCGGTGCATTGAACGCTGCAGCGCAGCCCCCAGCCCTGCGCCGTATGCTCGGCGCAGAAAAGGATCTCCTGCAATCCCGGCAGGGTCGCTTCTATGATGGCTTCAAAGGCGTCATAGATCGCCACGGCGGACGCAGAGGGAATCTTTGCTGTGTCGGTGATCTGTACGGCGCAGCGTATGTCACTCAGGCGCAGGCTCTCTGCCGATTCAAACAGGCTCAGCCGCAGCTCCGTGGTGTCGATATCCTCCGCCTTGTCGCAAACAAAAACAAGGTTGCTGCGCCGCTTGATATAGGTTCCCAAAATGACGATGTGCTTCAGCAGCCGGCGGGTGGTATCGACATCGTCCGTTGCCCTGAGCGCAATCAGATATTCCTGTATCCGTGCCAGCTGGCGGGCTGTGACGGTCTCGATTTTGTCATACAGCCGGTTCTGCTCGCTCAGCTTCAGCCATTGTGCCTTCTGGGCTGTTTCCGCCTGTATGATGTCCCCGATGTCATGCAATTCCTCCTGCGTGAGGCGCAGCTCCTCCAGCAGTGCCACCAATTCGGTGATGTCCTCCTGCCAGAAAACATACCCTTTCCGGATCGGGTGGCCGTGAAGCTGGGTCGTGGCGTCCAGCTGGACACTGCCGGTGAGCGCCTGACGCAGCTGCTCCTCGCGGAGCGGCGCTGCCTGCATCGAGCATTGCACAGGCACAAACGCCCGGTCCGTGATCAGACCCTTGGCCATAGATACCTCAAACAGCGTGGCATACCCCATGTTGGATTGGATAAGCCCGCACTGGATGCACGCCTCAAAGGTCGCTGTAAAGGTCAGACATTGCACCACGGTCATATCACCGGCGATCGCATGCATCCACGGCACATTCAAAATATGCTTGTACAGTAAAGCATAGAGCGTGGCAAAAAAAATCGGCACAAGCGGCAGCCAGAGGATGCGCTTTGTATGCGGAATACGGCAGCGCCGTACCAGGTACACCACCGTGAACACGGCACAGGAAAATATCCACAGCAGACAGAGGTAATATACGAACCGATAGGTGTAATCGGGGCTGCCCAGTACCTCCTGCCCGGGTGGGAACGCAAACGCAAGCTGATGGCAGTCGTTTGTCAGCACGAGGCTGAACAGCACCACAGGAAATACAAAAATCATGTACCGGTACTTGTACAGCGGGGCGGACTGCCCCCGATCTAAAAAGAAAAGCGTATAAAGTGCAAGGGTCGGGATCAGCAGCATCGGGATATAGTACGCATACCACAATCGCCGCAGCATCTCCGGTGTCTGGGCAAAGTCATAGCGGATCAGGCGGATATCCAGCCAGAACAGCATCAGGGCGGCGGCGCCCAGCAGGCAGCGGCGGGTCTGTGCGTGCAGGATACGCCACCAGACCGATACCGCCCAGGAAAAGATCAGGATATTATACAGCACCGTGCGCAAAAAGCCGGAATACGGCATATAAAACGCCCGCATCAGGACAGCGCAGAGAATCACCCCTGCAACCGCAGCGGCTAAATACAGATTGCCAAGCCGTACCTTTGTCATAGCGTCTGTCCTTTCCAAAAAGGGTATCGTGCTGCCTTTTCACACTATTATTATGACGCAATCTGCCTTATTTTGCAATAGTGTTGAAAAAAGCAGTAAAAAGTTCAAAAAAAACTATCCAAATGGTGGGGGCAGAAATCGTCCGATTCCTGTATGATGAAGTTGACAAATCGTATTCTTTGCAGGGAAGGAGGGCTGCGCCGTGCGGAGGATCGTTTTGGACGCGCAATACTCTGTGATGACGAGCGCATTGACAATGGCACTGAAACACGGCAGACCGGATTTCCAGGTGCAAAACGCCGGCCCTAAGACAAAGGATATTGTAAAGCTATGCCGTTCCTGCAGGGCGGATGTCCTGCTGCTGGAGGTCTGCCCGCATCCGCCGCGCACCCTGCAGGACAGACTGCTGCTGGCAAACGACCTGCGGGATGTATGCCCGCACTGCAAAACGGTACTGCTTGTGGATGAGGCCGAATATCCCGAGCTGGCCACCGCCGTGTGCCTGGCAAAAAAGGACCACATTGTCGATGATTTCGTCTACGCTTCCGTCTCGCCCGCCTATCTGAGCGCCATGATGGACACTTTATGACCAAAAGGAGGACAGCTATGAAAAAAGTACAACGAACGCTCGCTGCCGTATTGGCAGCCATGATGCTTATGGCTTTGGCCGGTTGCTCCAAGGGGGATGTGACCAAAGAGGTCAATTCCGGTTTATCCGACCTGAAAGCGCAGGCCGCCGAACCCGCTGTTGAACCCCAGACGGAGACCCCGGCAGAGCCCAAGACCGACGCGGCATCCGAGCCTGCATCCGAACCTGCATCGGAGCCCGCTTCAGAACCGGAGCCGGAAGCCACCGCCGAACCGGCCCCCGCTTCCGCTCCTGCGGATAATCCCGATTATCCATCGGCTGCCGGCCTGAACACCCAGACCCTGGAGGCATTCGGCACGGACTTTACGCTGGTGCTCAATGTGACCTGCCCCGACCAGGGCTGGTACAAGTCCGCCTCGACCAGCTTCGGAGATCTCAAGCTGTTCCCGACCGATGACCCCAGCCATATCTTCTCCGGCGACCCGCGCATAACCTTTGAACTGAAAAGCGGTCTGGATAAGATCAACTACTATTACGACAGCTTTGAAAACGTGGAGGAGCTTACCCCGCGCACCATCGGCGGCGTGGAGATGGCGGGACGCACCTACAAAAACGTCGGTATGTGGTGGACGGAATACTACGGTGAGATGCCCACCGGCGGCTGGCTGGCCATCAAGATCTCTGGCGTAGACATCGACCCCGGCACCGAGGGCGACACCATTCTGAAAAGCGTCACCTTTGGCTAAGCACAGGCAGGTTACTGCACTCTCAACCGAAAGGCGGGTGAACCAACCATGAAAAAACGCTGTGCCGTACTATTGGCGGCGGCGATGCTGCTGTCGGCGGCAGGCTGCGCACAGGACAGCAAGCGGCCCGAACCGAGCGAACCGGCTGCAAGCGCAGTGAGCGAGACCGCCGTTGAAAATGTGGAAGCCGCGGAGGATACCCCGCAAAAGCCGCAGTCCTCCCGCAGGTTTGATGATTCACGCATCTCTACGCTGTATGACGAGCGGTTTACCTACACCGACCCCTACGGCATCGAGGACACCTACTTTTACCAGGTGCCGCAGATCGACGACGACACCGAGGGCGCAAGGAACATCAACGAGATGATTGGCTACCGCTTCGGCTATCTGGTGGAGCGCGCGCTGGACGCCCGTTCCCGCAATGACTTTATCGACACAAGCTACATCATCTGGGTCAGCAACTGGGACGGTCCCCTGCTGAGCCTGCAAATCACCAGCTCTGACGCGATGTACAACCACGATGTGGGTTCGTACCATTACAATTTTGCCACCGGGCAGGAGCTTTCCAACCCGGAGATGCTGGCGCATCTGGGCTACACCGACGACGCCAAGGTGATGCACGCGCTGGAACGCGCAGTAGCGCAGCATTTTGACACCTACTACGGCTACATTGACCCCGACCAGACCGCCACGCTGTACATGATGCGCGCGCAGAGCCTGAGCAATCTGGACGGACTGTACAGCTACTATTCCCTGTATCCGAAATACAGCCACGGTTTTGTTGCCACGGTTCCGATGTACACCCCCGCCGGGTCGGGAATGTACTGGACGGATGTTCAGGTCGACCCCGACAAGCGCCAAGGCAGCGGCCAGATCCTGCACGGGCAGGATGAATGGTTCACCTGCGATGTAAGTGCCGACGGCGCTGTGACGGTGCGTGCCTTGACCGACTATGTTACCCCTGACGGCGCTATGACCTATCAGACCATGAAGGAATGGTACGAGTTGGGCGACAAGACCGAGTTTGCGGTCAGCGGCTGCTACAGCGACTATATAAAGATGCTGATGACCAGCATCGGGCAGGACTACGCCCCCTATGTTTTCCTTCTGACCGAGAACGGCAATGTCGAATACATTGATGTCATCAGCGGCGCACAGTGCGGCACGATGGTCAACGGCGGTCCGCTCTTCGGCATCAACGGAATTGTCCGGTTTGAGACCGGCACGGCCTACGATGCGGAGTACGGCGCCGAGTACGCGACTGTGTACGGCGTTTCTCGCGATAACGAAAAATTCAATCTGATGGAGGCTGTCTGGAACACCGCCCCGCTGAGCGTTCCGAGCATGATCGGCTCCTTTGTGAGTGAGGATACCGGCACCTGGTTTGAAATCTGCGAGGATCAGCCGAACTTCTATACCGGCGAATACGCCAACGGCCAGAGGGTTCCGGCCACATGGGACAGCAGCATCTCCTACCTTGGTATGGATGACCGCGGCTGGATCTGCTCCGTTTCGCTGTTCCGTATGGATTCAGGGCGCACGCAGCGCGAAACGCTGGCTATGATGCCCGATGATTACGGCGGCGTCAATGTAATGCACATCGGTGGGAAATCCCTTCTGAACCTGCCGCAGCAGGAAGCTGTATGGTTTGAAATGACACAGGAATAAGCAAGGTTCTAAAATATTACTTTATAAAAGGAGGCAGACACTATGGCAACATGTACGCAATGTGGTGCCGAGTTAAAGCCCGGCGCTAAATTCTGCGAGAATTGCGGTGCAAAAGTATCCGTACCGCAGCCCGCCGCACAGCCCGCAGCTGTGCCCCCGCCCCCGGTTCAGCCGACCCAG
>ERZ779888.3224-NODE-3224-length-12258-cov-3.015980_pt1 | contig 12258 bp, 15 predicted proteins | sample MGYA00511245_ERZ779888 | MGnify/ENA primary metagenome ERZ779888 (study PRJEB29588, sample SAMEA2155255) | human gut metagenome | biome: human gut; feature: human-associated habitat; material: faeces | place: Denmark | collected 2008/2010 ... | reverse complement strand
CGCCGAGAATCGGGCTTGACGAGTCCCTGAAACAGCTGGCTTCCCGATTTGAGGCCATCGCTCCCGAGGAGGATAAGCCACGGCTTTTCCTGCTGGAAACCACCGTCCCGGATGGCACAAAGTATACCAATCTGTTGGAGAGTGACCTGCGGAGCTATACCGACCTTGGTGACGACTGGGACGACCTGCCGGATACCCAGGGTGAGATAAAGCTCTGGATACCGGAGGACTTGGGGCAGCCCAAAGAAATAAGCATCTCAAAGGAGAGCCTGAGCCGCAGCGACGGCATTGCATGATACACAGAACGAAAGGAGATGTACTATGAGACTGAAGAGCGCACTCCGGCGGGGCGTAGCCGCCGCCGTCATCGCGGGCATCGTGGTGAGCTCCGGCATCCCGGCCTATGCGGCCCGGTGGGACATCGCCAACGGCGACATCACCGTGAAAGCGGGCGACGCCGAAGGAAAGAACAAGGTCTCACAGGGCGAGACCATCGACAAGGACGACACCAACACCGTCATCACCGGCGACAGCCTGACCGTGCTGCGCGACATGGAGGCAGACAGCGTCGACATGGTCATCACTGACCCGCCCTACGCTTCAGGCGGCTGGAAGCCCTCGGAGAAAAACCGCACCACCAACCAAAAATACAGCAGCATGGATCCAAAAAACGCCCTGCCGGATTTCGACGGGGATAACCGGGACCAGAGAAGCTGGACAAGATGGATGGCCGAATGGTTGTCCGACGCGCGCAAAGCCTGCAAACCGGGAGCGCCCGTCTGCCTGTTCATTGACTGGCGGCAGTACCCTTCCATCACCGACGCTTTGCAGTGGGCCGGATGGATCTGGCGCGGCTCGGTGGTTTGGGATAAGATGACCAGCCGCCCGCAAAAGGGACGTTTCCGCCAGCAGAGCGAATATGTCGTGTGGGGATCCAACGGCCCCATGCCGGTGAACCGCCCGGTGGGCTGCCTGCCGGGCGTATTCCGCTATGCCAATCCGCAGAACCGCATCCACGTCACGGAGAAACCTCTGCAGCTTATGCGGGACCTGGTCAAAATCTGTGTGCCGGGCGGGCGCATTCTCGATCCTTTCTGCGGATCCGGAACCACCGTCCTCGCCGCCAGACTGGAAGGATACGAAGCCGTAGGCGTCGAAGTTACCGACGCCTATTACAAACTGGGTTCCGACCGGGTTCGTTTTGCTTTGAAATCCCACGCTGAATTGGATAACGCCGCCGAATAATTCTGGTCATCCATTTGGATGTCCAGTAAAGAATCAGGCGACGGGGCTGGAAGTCCATGTGGACGTCCGGCTCTGCCGCTTACAGTATTTATAGAAAGGAAAAACATCATGGAAAAAGCATTTGCCTATATCTGTGCCGACGCCGAAGCCACGCCTCGTCTGCTCCGACGCTACTGCCGCAAGGTTTATGAACTGGGATATGTTCCCATCTGCCCGAAGCTGAGTGAGGTACAGTACCTCCAGCCGGATAATCCGGATGAAAAAAGGGACTTTCACAGTATTTCTCATCAGAAACTGGGGCGATGCCGAATGCTCGTAGTGTGCGGAAGCGAAATCAGCAACAGTATGTCTGCCGAAATTGGAGCCGCCGAAAAGAAAAACATTATATGTACCACCCTTGACGGCCTTGCCAAAATCAAGGAAGCGAATGAGAACGACCGTCTCTGATTCCATGCCGTTTCTTCTTTGTCAGCCGGTGACTGGTTTTGCAAGCATAGCGTTTGGATATCCAAACGCGTTCTGGGGGGACCCCCGACCCACTCGGCAGCCGCCTTCAATTAAACTCGGAAAGAAGTGAAATAACTGAGCAAGAAACAGAAAAAACGAAAACAGAATTTCACAAAACGGAATGAACCGGAGCGATAAAAAGGAGTCCCAAAATGAGAAAACGAAATCACATCATCCCCCTCCATCTCAACAAAAAGGAGCTGGCACATCTGGAAGTGCAGGTGAAAACGAGCGGCCTGCCTCGTGAGGAATTTCTCCGCACCCTCATCATGGGCGCGGAACTGCGGGCAAGGCCCTGCGACCACCACGCAGATCTGCTCCACAAGGTTGCGGGGCTCTGCAACAATGCAAATCAGCTTGCAAAAGTGGCCAATACCTACGGCGAAGCCAGCCAGCAGAGTGTGGAGGAAATGACCCGGCTGGCGCGTCAGGTCTGGGAAGAAGTAAAGGAGAATTGGTAGCCTATCGCATATACCAGTGTTATCCCCGTCCACCGCCTGGATAATGCCATCAATTATACGCTCGATAAGAACAAGACCTCCCGTTCGCAAAATGCAGACTCCCTGCGCGGAGCTGTGGATTATGCTCTCAACCGGGATAAGACGGAGCAGGATCTGCTCGAATCGGCTCTCGGCTGCACCTGTGAAACTGCCTTTGAAGATATGTGCCGAGTCAAAGAAATGTGGCATAAGGAGCAGGATGTGCAGGGTTTCCACCTGGTACAGAGCTTCGCCGCCGGTGAAGTGACGCCGGAACTTGCGCATCAGCTTGGACTGGAATTTGCAGAGCGGCTGCTCGGCGGGGAGTTTCAGGCCGTAGTCAGCACTCACCTCAATACTGGACATATCCATAACCACTTGGTGTGTGCGCCCATAAGGGGCAGAGTAAATCCGCTTAGCAAGCGGCAGGTGTGAGGTTTCAGGCCTGTGGTCAACGGCTAACCTGGCGGGGAAACCCAAAGGGGACAGCAGCATGACCGTAAAGCTGCAAGTTGGCAAGTTGCCGTGCCACGACTGAGCAGCAAGACCAAAAGTTCATATAAGGATGAAACCTAAACTGGCTGAACGGCAGTCCGAGGGACATTTGTGGTGGTCGTAACGGAAGGCAGCTATACCCGTTACGCTGTGCATCTCACCTGTAGAAACATGAGCAGGATGAGCGAAACCGAATGCACAGTCCGTATGTATCAGCATAAAAGGACGAAAACCGCATCCGACAATGAACAATGCTTTTTTACTCTGCTGCTAAATGGGGATTGCCTAAGTTGGAACGCTCACAAGAGCTATGGGCGTAGGCCCTGAATATCCAATATGGCAACGGAGCCGCCGTAGTAGTCCGAGCGTATTAATGGCACGCACATGGCGAAGGGCGGCAGTTCATTCAATTCAATACAACAGAAAGGAAGGTGCGTGAGGCACTATGAGAGATCCAGAAAATGTATTGAACAGTCTGCAAGAGCATTCAGCTCAATCCGGCTATGTCTATGACAGGCTGTACCGAAACCTGTTCAACCGGGACTTTTTCCTACAGGCATATCAGAATATCTATGCCAGTCAGGGTAACATGACCGCAGGCACAGACGGAAAAACCATCGACGCAATGAGCCTTGAAAGAATCGACAGGCTTATTGCAACCCTGAAAGACGAATCCTACCAGCCCAAACCGTCCAGACGGACATATATCCCTAAGAAGAATGGAAAACTCCGTCCTCTGGGTATTCCGTCCATTGACGACAAGCTGGTACAGGAAGTTGTCCGTATGCTGTTGGAATCCATCTATGAGAACAGCTTTGAGGACGCCTCCCATGGCTTTCGGCCTGACAGAAGTTGTCACACAGCTTTGAGGATGATTCAAAATCGCTTTACCAGATGCAAGTGGTTTGTTGAGGGTGACATTAAAGGATTCTTCGACAATATTGACCACAATGTCATGATTGGCATCCTTCGCAAGAGAATTAAAGATGAGCGTTTTCTGCGCCTTATCCGTAAATTTCTCAACGCAGGATATATGGAAGATAACCAACTGCATCAAAGCTACAGCGGCACTCCGCAGGGCGGCATCATTAGTCCCATTCTAGCCAATATCTATCTCGACCAGTTCGACAAATATATGGTTGAATACAAGAAACGGTTTGACCGTGGGAACAAGCGAGCCGTCAATGTGGAATACCATAAGCTGAGCGCAAAGAGAATCCGACTCAAAAGGAAGCTGGCAAAGGCACAGTCTGAGGAAGAAAAGCAATCCCTTTTGGAAAGCATCCGGGAACTGGATAAGGTACACAAATCCATCCCCTGCAAAAATCCAATGGATACAAATTTCCGCAGACTGCAATACGTCCGTTACGCTGACGATTTTCTTATCGGTATCATCGGAGCCAAAGAGGATGCACAGGCTGTTAAGCAGGAAATCGGCGTATATATCGCCGAACAGTTGAAACTGGAACTGTCGGAAGAAAAGACGCTGGTCACTAAAGCAACAGACCGTGCAAAATTCTTGGGATTTGACATCAGGGTCACACCGCAGAGCAATCACACCAAAAAGACAAAAAGCGGTTCCACAGCCCGAAACTACAGCGGCCATGTAATGCTGGAAGTTCCGACTTCTGTCATTCAAAAAAAGCTGCTGGAACTGGGAGCCATGAGAATTGATGTTCGCAATGGAACAGAGATTTGGCAACCCACGTATCGTGGAAAACTTGTCGGACGAACAGACCTGAGTATCCTAGACCAGTACAATGGTGAGGTGCGGGGATTCTGTAATTATTATGCGATTGCAAACAATCGCTCTAAGCTGCACAAGTTCCGCTATATCATGGAGTACAGTTTCTATAAAACCTTGGCCTGTAAATACCGTACAACCAAAGGCAAAATTATTGCTCAATATCGTATTGTCAAGGACATCGGGGTAAAATTCCAGGACAAGCATGGAAATGAGCGCATCCGACTACTGTGGAAGGACAGTCTTGCAAGAGACCCCTATCCGCTGGGAAAAGAAGCAGATATTATCCATAAGCCGAAAGGCATCCTGAAAAAGCCCAGTCTCGGCGCACGATTAAAAGCAAATCGGTGTGAATGGTGCGGAAAAGAAACTTCAGCGTTGGTAATGCACCAAGTTAGAACGCTGAAAGAGCTGGATGAAAGCCAACCGTGGGCAGTTTTCATGAAGAGGATTAACCGAAAAACTTTGGTGGTCTGTGAAAGTTGTCACACGAAAATTCACGGTGCAGGCTGTGAATGAATAGAGAGCCGGATACAGCGAGAGTTGTAAGTCCGGTTCGGGGGCGAGTGCCTGGAAACCTACCGCAGCAATGCGGCAAGGCGCTGGGTACTTAGCCTACGGAACTCCGTGTCCGTAAAAGACGGCAAAAAATACCGCAGCAATGCGAAAAGCTATATCACCGAGGTGCGTCGGATTTCCGATGCGCTTTGCGCAGAGCACCGTCTATCCATCATCTGCACGGAGAACTCGGAGCAGGTCGTCCGCCCCTACGCGCAGTGGCTGGCCGAACAAAACGGAGCGCCCACATGGAAAACACCCATTCAGCAGGACTTAGACGCCGCCGTTGCAGTTGCTCTCACGTGGAAGCAGTTTCTGCGGATTTTGGAGCGGCAGGGTTATGCTTTTCGCTTTGACAGGAAGCACCCCGCGCTGATTCTGCCGGGCAGCGGGCGCACCGTGCGGTTCAAGACTCTGGGAATGCGGTACACCCCGGAAACCCTCCAGCGTCGCATCCTTTACCCCAAGCCTGCCCACTGGGCTGGGAAAGAACAGACGCCGGTCCGCCGGCGCCTTCTCCTTTCCGGAAAAAAGCCCCACCGCAGGCGCACCGGCCTGCGGGCGCTCTACTTTTCCTATTTATACAAGGTGGGCGCACTGCCGAAAAAGCCACGGTACATAAGTTACGCTGTGCGTGAGGATATCCGCAAGCTGAATCGACGAATCGAGCAGGCGGAATTCATCTTCAAAAATCACATCGCGGACCGCGGGCAGCTTGCCGCCATCCGGCAGAAAGCGGAAGATGAAATCGCCGTGCTGATAAAGCAGCGCCAGAAGCTCTACCGCTATGAACCAAAATCCCCGCAAATCGGTGTATGCACAGCGCAGCTGAAAAAGCTGCGGCACACGGTCAAGCTGTGCCGGAACATCGAAATCCATTCGATAGAGATGGAACAGCGGCTGCAATCGGCGCGATTGGAAGAACAGCAGAAAAAAGAAGATCCGCAGAAAGAAGCCCGCAATCGGGATAATCACAAAGGAAGGTGAATTGACTGAACTACGGAAGCGATCCAGCCGACCAGATTGTTCGGTTTACACTTGAAGGCACAGAAATGGCGCTCAGGCTGTCGGGTATGGCGGCGAAAAACTTTGCGCTGTTTGTCTATGCCGTACTGAAGGACCAGAAGAAAACCCACGGCAAGACGAGGCTTGTGCGCATGCTTCGGGAACAGCGTCCATTCAAATTCTTTAACATTCCCACGGAACATATGAGGGAGTTCGCCACAGAAGCCAAAACGCACGGCCTGCTATACGTCCCCATTCGGAATAAGCAAAAGGCCGACCGTATCGAAGTGGTGGTATTCGCGGACGACGCCTCCAAAGTCCAGCGTATTTTTGACAACCTCGGTCTTGACGCAGTTAAGGCGCAGGTCGGCGAAGCCACCATCGCCAGTGTACAGGAGCAGGAAAAACAGGCTCCCGCAGCCCCGGCCCCCGGCAAGACGGAAACCGTCAAAACCGAGCAGGGCGAAGTGGAATTCGAGGTGGGCGGCTTTGAGGACGATTTCAATATCGGCCCGCCTCAGCAGGATGCCGCCGAAAATTTTACTTCTGGCCGGGAGAAGGAATCAAATCCCCCGGCAGCGGAAAAGAGTCCGTCCGAGCCTTCCTCGCCCAGCAAAAGCTCTTCGTCCGGCTTAACAAGCCCTAAAGAGCCGGAGCATAAGCCCTCGGTGAAAAAGCAGCTGCAGGAAATCCGGCAGGAGCAGGCGGAGAAGAAAACAGGGAAATCCAAGCAGCAGGAACACCAGAATCCTACCCCCGGTCGTTCCAAGCAGAAGAAAAAGGAAAAACAGAAAGGAAGGTAATGCCCTATCGATTTATCCAGTTTGATTGGCAGAAAGCAGGAAGTCCTGCCTCAGCCGGAACAGCAGTACACCAAGGAAGAATATGCCGCTATGAAGCAGGCTGAACGTGAGGAAGTCTGGTCGAGAGTTAGCGCACAGGCCGAGTCAGTGTTCAAGGATGACGATTCCTTGAGGGGATTCCTCCATTTCATGGCGGACTGCACCCCGCAGAAAACCAGCAATCTGCTGCTTCTCTATGCGCAGAATCCTGAAATCACCCATCCCCGCACCTTCGACAAATGGAAGGAAGCCGGGCGCTCCATCCGTTCCGGTGAGAAAGGATATACCTTCTATGCGGATCAGGAATATACCAAAGAGGATGGAACCAGAGGGATCGGCTCCACCATCACCAAAGCCTACGACATCGCTCAGACCAGAGGGCCGCAGCCCCTGCCGCCTCAGCAGCATCTGCCCGAAGAGGTTATCGCCGCAATGATAGAAAACAGTCCGGTCCCGCTGGTGATTTCCGACCAGCTTCCTCAAGGGGTGCAGGCGCAGTATGTGCCGAGACAGCGCACCATTTTTGTCCGCAATGGGATGGATGAAACCGCCACCATCTGCGCCATCGCCCGCGAGCAGGCCCACGCCGACTTCGACGCGGTGGGCAGTGGTTACTATCGGCAGGCGTATGCGGCTCAGGCTTACTGCGCAGCGTATGTGGTTGCGCAGAAATTCGGCCTTGATACCTCTGCGTTCCATTTTGACAAGGTGTGCCAAAGCTATACGGAAATGAGCGCGGACGATAAGCGCGGCTTTTTGGGCGACGTTAAACGGGCCGCCTATTCCATCAACTGGGATATCCAGAGGACCTTCCGGGATCTGGAGCAGGCCATCCAGCCGGATGAATTCTCCGTCGCAGCGCCCAAGCCTGCCAAGGCGCCGAAAGCAAAAACAGAGAACGCGCCGGATCGATGAACGTTTTCCGTTTGTTTTCTTTTGTGCAGTAGCTTTTCGCAGGCTGTTGTGCTATATTAAAGTAAAATAAGATTAAATGCCGGAAGGAAGGGAATCGCCATGACAAGGCAGCGGTTGGTGAAAATGACCTACGGGGACCGGAACATACTGGTCAAAGCACTTCAAAGCGCGCGGGGATCTATCGGCCTGGAAGTGTTCGAAAAACTGCAGGCACTTATGAACAAAACCCTCGCTGCTCCAAAGCGCAAGCTGTACCTGAGCGACGAAGAACACCAGTACGCCACGCTGTCTCTGAACGGGATGCGAAACGCCTATCTTGCGGCTGATCGAAGCTGCGGCGGCATTGACCGTCTTCTCATAAAGCTCATCCGCGCGAAATACCGGCGTGTACCTGAACGATATAAAGTGTAACAACGATCTTTGCCCGGAGTCTTTGGGATTTTTCTCCCGTCGACTCCGGGATTTTTTTGTTTTATTGAAAAAGGAGGGGAGTAACCGACAAGACCGTCTGCATTGTTTTATCTTTCTGCTGTGAAGAAAGGGTGGGTGCCTCTTCAGCGGGATAGCTACAGAAAAAAATTCCTGGTGGGTATGGCTCCTGCCTTTGCCCATCGTCTGGTGGGCCGCCCTGTTGGTCGCCGGAAGCTGGCGCGACGGGATGAACCTTGTGGATCTGCTGGAAAAGCTCTCTGCCTCCATGAACAGTCCCTTTTCTGTTCACTGGACGAAATACTCCGCCCGCTGCCTGCTGTTCTTCACGCTGGGATATGCGGTTGTCGCCCTTGCCGCAACCGCCAACCGCAAGCATTACCGCAGGGGTGCGGAGCACGGTTCCGCCAGGTGGGGCAACGTGTGCAGGATCGCCAAGCGGTACCGGGACAAGAAAAATCCTAAACAAAACCTCATTTTGACCCAGCATTTCCAGATGGGGATGGACGGCCACAAGCACAAACGCAACACCAACGTGTTGGTCATCGGCGGATCCGGCGCGGGCAAAAGCCGCTCCTACGCCATTCCCAATGTGCTCAACTGCGGGACGTGTTCGCTGGTCGTCTGCGATCCAAAATCCGAAATCCTGCGCAAAACAGGCGGAGCGCTGAAATCCAACGGCTATGAGGTGCGGGTGTTTGACTTGTTAACCCCCGACGCCTCCTTCTGCTACAATCCATTAGCCTATGTGCGGGACGACAAGGACGTGCTGCGCCTAATCGAAACCCTCATTCAGTCCACCACCCCGCCCGGGGCGCAGAGTTCGGATCCCTTCTGGACCAAATCGGAAACGGCGCTTCTGCAGGCCTTGGTCCTATACCTCATGCATGAAGCGCCGCCGGAAGAACAGAACTTAGCCACGGTGATGGAGATGCTGGCCGCCGCGGAAGTACGGGAGGAAGATGAGGAATACGAGTCTCCTCTGGACGTCCTGTTCGCCCGTTTAGAGATGCGGGATCCGGAGAGTATCGCTGTCAAGCAGTACCACATCTTTAAGATGGGCGCCGGCAAAACGCTGAAATCCATCTTAATCAGCGTCGGCGTCCGGCTGTCGGCTTTTAACCTGCCGCAGATTGCAAGGCTTACCTACACCGACGACCTTCATCTGGAGGAAATGGGCGAGAAAAAAGTGGCCCTGTTCTGCTGCATCCCGGACTCGGATAAATCCCTCAATTACCTTGTGGGGATGATTTACGGGCAGCTCATCCAGACGCTGTATTTTGTAGCCGACCGGAAATACAAAGGCCGGCTGCCGGTGCCGGTTCACTTGCTCATCGACGAAGCGCCGAACATCGCCCTGCCCACGGACAACTTTTTGCCCTGGCTTTCCACAATGCGAAGCCGCAATATCTTCTGCAGCTATATCGCGCAGAATATGGCGCAGATCAAGGCGCTGTTCAAGGAGCAGTGGGAATCGCTGGTCGGCCTGTGCGACGAGTTTCTCTATCTCGGCGGGAACGAAAAGGAAACCCACAAGTATGTTTCCGAGCTCATGGGCAAGGAGACGTTGGACACGAATACCTACGGCCACAGCCGCGGACGAAACGGCAGTTTCAGCATCAACGACCAGCAGACGGGTCGGGAGCTTCTCGCCCCCGACGAAGTACGGATGCTGGATAACCGCAAGGCGATCCTGTTTGTCCGCGGGGAACGCCCCATGATGGATGACAAATACGATCTCATGCGCCATCCAAACATCCGGCTGACAGAGGACGGCGGCGCCGCGCCCTACGATTACACGCTGGCAAAGAGTGCCGCAGATGACCTCGACTACTCTCCAGAACAGTATGACGAGTTTGAACTGCTGGAGCCGGATGATTTTATGAAATCGTAAATAAACACATATTGAATTGGAGGAATGCTTCTGAAGAAATTCAAAATTGCTTTTAAGAAAGCACCCAAGAAGAATCGCAGGCCACAGAATACGCTTTCTCTCGGCAGAAATGGACGATTTGGTTTTTCCGCCTACATCGCCGTGGTTCTGTGCTTCTGCTGTCTTTCAACAACCGTCTTTGCTGCCGGTGACCCGCTGGCAGTCGTAAATAATCTCTCTACCTTCATTTTTTCCTTGATCCGCGCCATCGGTCTGATCCTGTTAGGCTGGGGTGTGGTACAGGTAGGTCTTTCCTTCCAGAGCCATGACCCCTCTCAGCGTTCGCAGGGCTTTCTAACGCTGGCAGGCGGGCTGGTTGTCACCTTTGCGAAAGAAATCCTCGACTTGATCACCGCTTGATTCCCTGTTCATTACGCAAGGGAGCGTTCTATACGGAGCGCCCCCTTCTATTTATTTAAAAGGAGGTGACCAGCTGGAAACTGGATTATTGATAACTTGAATTCGGCGCTGGAAACATGGAATGACAAGCTGGCGGAAATCTGGACACTGCTTACCCAAGATCCCGCGACCTTCAAAGGCGGCGGAATCTGGCAGGTCATGCTGGACATCAACGGGGCCTTGAAAGCCATTGGATTCGGGCTGCTGGTACTGTTTTTTGCCGTCGGCGTGGTCAAGACCTGTTCGAGCTTTGCCGACCTGAAGCGCCCGGAGGCTGCTTTCAAGATATTCATTCGCTTTGTGCTGGCAAAGGCGGCGGTGGGATACGGTCTCGACCTGATGCTGGCTGTTTTCGGGATCATTCAAGGGATGGTGGCCACCATCATCTCACAGTCCGGCCTGTCGGGAAGCAGCGGAGCGACGCTCCCGCAGGAGATTATCGACAAGATCAATACCGTGGGCTTTTGGGACAGCATCCCCCTGTGGGCAGTCACCCTGCTGGGCAGCCTGTTCATCACGGTGCTGGCGTTCATTATGATCCTAACGGTGTATAGTCGGATGTTCAAATTGTACATGTATACGGCTATCGCCCCAATTCCCATGTCCAGTTTCGCAGGGGAACCCACCAGCAATGTTGGGAAAAACTTCCTGCGTTCCTATGCAGGCGTTTGCCTCGAAGGGGCGATTATTGCGCTTGCCTGCATCATCTTCTCTGTCATGGCAGCTTCACCGCCTGCGATTGATCCCGATGTGTCTGTGGTGACCGCCGTGTGGAGCTATGTGGGGGAGCTAATCTTCAACCTTTTTGTTCTGGTCGGCGCCGTGCGAATGAGCGACCGGATCGTCAAGGAGCTGTTGGGGCTGTAACACATCCAAAAAGCGAACAGGCCCTGCGGAAAACCGCAGAACCTGTTCGTTCATTCATGATCTAATATCCATTGCAGCAACCCCTGCCGGTCAATTTGACCGGCAGCGACGGATAGAACAATATCAATCAATTCCTGTTGTTCATAACGGAGCTCGATCCCATTCACCGCCAGGAAAACCAGCATGGTATGCGCGCCGATACGCTTATTCCCATCCACAAAGGGATGATTGCGTATCAGGCCAAAGCCAAGCTGTGCCGCTTTGGCCTGCAGAGACGGATACACCGGTTCTCCGCCGAACGTTTGAAACGGTGCGGCCAATGCGGATTCCAGCAGCCCTTCGTCCCGAATCCCGTCGATGCCTCCGAATTCCCGGATTAGCGCGGAATGCAAAGCCGTCACCTGATTTTTGGATAAGGTTTTCATTTGGCCAACTCCTCATAAGCGCGGCGGTTCTTGGCGATCAGCCGCTTGGATACGGCCAGAATATCCTCGTCTTCCGCAAGCTGCTCCTGCTCTGCCTGGCTGAATTCCAACAGCACATACCGCGGGACATTGTTCTTTAAGATCACGGCTGCGCCGTTTTCGTCCACCAAGCGCGCAACACGGGAAAAGTTCTGATTTGCTTCTGTAATGGAAACAAGATTCTTTGTGTTCACTGTCATTTGTAACACCTCCTACTTCTATTATACTCAAAAATAGGATAAATTCAACCTATTTTTAAAGGAGCTGGTTTTTTATCGAAGTCAAAGTGCCAAAGGAAATCCGGGATTATCAGGAGTCCATCTTCTTCGGGCTCTCTGCCCGGCAGTTCATCTGTTCTCTGCTGGCTGTAGGCGTG
>ERZ779888.3223-NODE-3223-length-12265-cov-5.495823_pt1 | contig 12265 bp, 9 predicted proteins | sample MGYA00511245_ERZ779888 | MGnify/ENA primary metagenome ERZ779888 (study PRJEB29588, sample SAMEA2155255) | human gut metagenome | biome: human gut; feature: human-associated habitat; material: faeces | place: Denmark | collected 2008/2010 ... | reverse complement strand
GGGCGGAGACTTTCTCATCGGGATGTTGCCCTTCGCGGATCCGGAGGCTTTCCGGGCGAACCCCAAATGGATCAAGGGCTATTCCGACCCCACGGGTTTGCTTTATTATTTCACGACCAAGACCGATATCGCCACCATTTACGGGCTGAATGCCGGGGGATATGCCATAGACGACCCGAGCGTTGCTTTCGATCTGGCGCTTTTGGGCGGGGCGGTCCTGCCGCAGAAGAGCTATGCGCTTTATGAGGGCGACCGCGCCCTGCGTGCAGGGGATCGCTATGCCCTTACCGAGCCGGTGGTGTGGGAGACCCCCTGCGGTCCGGTGGACGCGCGCGGCCGGCTGCTGGGCGGATGTCTGGACTGCCTTTGCGATCTTTTCGGCACGCGTTTTGACGGCACGGAGGAATTTCTTTCACGCTATGCGGGAGAGGGCGTCATCTGGTATTTCGATATTTTTGATATGCGGGCCGAGGCGGTCTACCGCGCGCTCTTCAAAATGCGGGAGATGGGCTATTTTTACGGCGCGAAGGCGTTTCTTTTCGGCCGGGTGTGTTTTCCCGGCAGTTATGCGGAGATCTCCTATCCGGAAGCGGCAAGAATGGCGCTGGGCGACGCGCCGATGGTGTTCGGGGCCGATGTCGGCCATGTGCCGCCGCGCATGACGCTCATCAACGGCGCCATGGCGCATCTGACGGCCGCAGACGGGCGCGGACAACTGGAGATGTCGCTGAGTTGAGGCGCCGGGCGCGTCAGGGAAATTTTTTAATAATAATTGACAACCATTTTGACTTATGATATGATATAAGTGATTTATCATTGCTACACGACTTCAAATAAAAGACAGGAGGTATTTAATAAGAATGCTGGAGATACGGAACATCACCAAGACCTACCGCTCCAAGACCGGCGAATCGGTCAAGGCACTGGACAATGTGAGCGTTTCTTTCCCGGAATCGGGCATGGTGTTTATCCTGGGTAAATCGGGCAGCGGCAAATCCACCCTGCTCAATGTCATCGGCGGGCTGGACAGCTACGATTCGGGCGAGTTTATCATCAAGGGCAAGTCGTCCAAGGATTTCGGCGGATCGGATTTTGACGCCTACCGGAACACCTTCATCGGCTTCATCTTCCAGGAATACAACGTGCTGGATGAGTTTTCGGTCGGCGCGAATATCGCGCTGGCGCTGGAACTGCAGGGCAAAAAAGCGACCCCGGACAAGATCAACGAGATCCTCTCTCAGGTGGATCTGCTTTCCTTTGCCCACCGGAAGCCCAACGAGCTGTCCGGCGGCCAGAAACAGCGCGTGGCCATTGCCCGCGCACTGGTCAAGGAGCCGCAGATCATCATGGCCGACGAGCCGACCGGCGCGCTGGATTCCAACACCGGCAAGCAGATCTTTGACACCCTGAAGGCGCTTTCCAGGGAGAAATTGGTGCTTGTTGTTTCCCACGACCGCGATTTTGCCGAGCGCTATGCCGACCGGATCATTGAGCTTTCCGACGGCCGTATCATCTCGGATGTGACTAAGCACGAGGTGGCCTCCTCCCGTGTGAGCGAGGGCATTGACCGCGTCAGTTCCCACATTCTGAAGATCAAGGGCGGCTATCAGCTGACCGCCGCGGATGTGGAAATGATCAACGCCTATCTCAAAAACAACAAACAGGATCTCATCCTCTCCGGAGACACCCGCGTGAACGAAGAACTCCGTTCGGCCGCCGGGATCACGGAGGGTGGCGGGACCTCGGTCTTTGAATCGACCAACGACCAGACCGATTACAAGCTGCAGAAGTACGACGCCAAGCAGACCAAGTTCATCCGCTCCCGTCTGCCGATGAAGAACGCGCTCAAAATGGGCGCCTCCGGCCTCAAGCACAAGCGCTTCCGTCTGGTTCTGACCATTCTTTTGTCGCTGGTGGCCTTTTCCATGTTCGGCCTGGCCGACACCATGGGCGCCTATGACAAGATCGCGGCGGCCACCCGCTCTATGGCGGATTCGGGCATTGCCAACGCCTCGGTGGTGCTGGGCGTGCGACACACCTATCACTGGGGCGAAGAAAGCAGCAGTTATTACAGCCCCGCCGCGATGAACGACGCGGATATCAAGACCCTGTCCGAGAAAACGGGGCTTGCCTTTGTGCCCGTCTTTAACGGAACCACCTCCTCAAACAGCCGTCAGTTTCCCCTCGAGGACAATCTGAAAAAGGCCGCCTCGCTCAGCGGGGACGCTTATGAGGGTTGTCTTTACGGCTATGCCTCGCTCACGGCGGGGGATTTTGAGAACGCAGGACTAAGACTGGTCGGACGGATGCCGGCGGCCGATGATGAGATTGTCATTTCGGAATTTATTTACCGTCAGCTGAACCTGACCGGGTTTAAAAACGACGCAAAGAACGAATCGGTGGCGGCCGGAACCCTTACCATGGAGGAAAGCGGCGAAAACTCGATCATCGGCAAGCATCTTTGCCCGGACAACTCTGCCTTTACCTCCGAGAGCAAGCAGCTCAAAGTGGTGGGCGTGGTGGATACCAAATTTGAGTATGACCGCTATAAGGCTTTCCTGCCTGAGGACAAACCGACCGTGCCGAACACGGGCAAGGAGAACAACGATCTGACCGAAATGATCCTTCTCAACGAACTGCGGGACACCCTGCGTTACGGATTCCACACCATCGGCTTTGTCACGCAGAACTATATCAACACGATGGCGGAGAATATGGACAGATCGGGCGACCGGTCGCTGGGCGTTTATACCGGCAATTTCAATCTCGGATTTTATTACGCAACCCCGGGCGCGGAGGGAAGCGAGCCCGACAAAAACACCTCTTCCTACGGCGTGGGCCGTGTGGCTGATTCCGCGGCGATCGCAAAGCTGCCGGTGACCTTCTTTGACGGCGTGGCGCGCACGAAGTTGGCCGAAAACGAGTATATCGTGAGCCAGAATATGATAGAAAGTCTGTGCAACGGGCTGGGAAGTGTCGAATTTGACGACAGCACCCTCCGTTCGGCGGCCGAAACGCTTCTTGGCAGAGATCTCATTGAGGCGGCGAAGGCCGAAAATCCGGACGCCAACTGGAATGATGTCTATCGTCAGGCCGCGATCCGGAAGTATGCGGCCGAAGCGGTGGCCGCGCACAAAAGCGAGATGATCGCCCACTATGGCGCGGGATGGGCGGACGAAGGGTATGAGCAAGAACTTTACTCGGATGTGATGAACTATAACCTGTGGTCGTCCGGCTCTTTCCGGGTGAAGGACGCCGAATCGATCTACTCTGATTTTGCCCGCAAGCTGGCCCCTGCGGTGGCCTCCGCCTTTGGCGTTTCCTGTGCGGCGGACGCCCCCTATCCGTGGGTGGAAACGCTGATGGAGGCGCAGAACGGCAGCGCTTCGGGTGCGCTCAAAATGGATTTTTGGACATTCAGCCGGCTCTTTGACAGCTATCTTCTCTATAAAGATATCACCGAAAACAATCTGCTTTCGCACAGCGCATTGCGCAAGGCCATCAAGGACCTCGACGGAAACGCCCTGCCGGAGGATTTTGATTCCCGTCCGGAGGACGACCGGTATCGCATTTTTGCTTCCGCCTACAGTATGTTCATCGAAAAGCTGAACAGCGGCAGCAACCCGGCAAAATACAAAAACCCATACGGCTCCTATCTGCCCGGCGCGGCCGCAAAGATGGCCTATGTGCGCTTTTTGTCGATGGCCGGCACGCAGGAGCTTCGCCTTAAGATTACCACCTGGAAATATGACGAATACAGCGGCGAAGGACGCGAGCAGCTGGTCACGACACTGACCGGGTGCAGGGTGGTCGGGTTCTTTGAGGATCCGAACAACAACAACAGCGACCTTTGCGTGAGCGAAACGCTTTCCGCCAAAATGACCGATCTCCGCGCGCAAAGCGGCGAGCAGTCCTCCTGGGAAGAAAAAGCCGCGCACGAGGACGGCATCTGGTCCTTTGCCATTGCCGCCATGCCCAAAGATCACAGCACCGTGCGCAAGCTGGTGGAGCTTTCCTACGACGGGAGCGGCGATCTGCAGTTTTCGCTCCGCAATCAGGTGATGAATACGCTGGAGAATTTCAACAGCTTCATCGAGACCGGCGCGAAGGTATTCCTTTATATCGGCCTTGGGTTTGCCGTTTTCTCAGCCCTGCTTCTCATGAACTTCATCTCTGTCTCCATTTCCTATAAGAAGCGCGAGATCGGTATTCTGCGCGCCGTGGGCGCACGCTCCTCGGATGTGTTTAAAATCTTCTTCAGCGAATCCTTCATCATTGCCTTTATCAACTATGTGCTTTCGATCATCGGTACGGTGACGGCGATCTTCTTCCTCAACCGCTGGATGCGGGGAGAGGGCATCAATGTCACGCTCCTTAATTTCGGCGTGCGGCAGCTCCTTTTGATGTTTGCCGTCAGCCTGCTGGTTGCCGCCGTGGCATCCTTCCTTCCGGTGTGGCTCATTGCCCGCAAGAAACCGGTGGATGCCATCAAGGACAGATAATCCCGAACGGCTTTCGGAGAAGCCGGAGGACCGCCGCCTTTGCGCGGCGGTCTTTTTATTTTCAAAAAGTCTTTTCAAACGGCAAAAGATATGATATAATAAAACGGAAAGAACGGCGCACGGCGCGGAAAGGAGAGAGAATGGACGATTTTTCAAAATGGCCCCTGCTTTCCGGCGTCTCCTCTCCTGCCGATGTCAAAAAACTGCCGGAGGCCGAACTGCCGGAGCTTTGCCGCGAGATCCGGGAATATCTTGTTTTCCGGGTGGGAGAAAACGGGGGGCATCTGGCCTCTAATCTGGGCGTGACCGAACTCACGGTGGCGCTTCACCGCGTGTTTTCAACGCCGCATGACCACATCCTTTTTGATGTCGGACATCAGAGCTATGTGCACAAACTCCTGACCGGCCGGCGCGAAGCCTTTGATACGCTCCGCAGACCCGGCGGTCTTTCCGGCTTTACCCGCCGGGACGAGAGCGCCAGCGACGCATTCGGCGCGGGGCACAGCTCCACGGCCATTTCTGCGGCGCTGGGACTTTCCGAGGCCGACGCGCTTTCGGGGAGTGACGCCTATACGGTGGCGGTGGTCGGGGACGGCGCCATGACCGGCGGCCTTTCTTACGAGGCGCTCAACAACTGCCGGCGGAGTCTGCGCCTCATTCTCATTCTCAACGAAAACGAGATGTCCATCTCCAGGAATACCGGCCGGATGGCGGTGCATCTGTCGCATTTGCGCGCATCCCGGAATTACCTCCGGACCAAAGAGGTCACGCGCGGCACACTGCTGCACATTCCGCTCATCGGGCGGCCGGTGTATAAGATCCTGCGCCGCGCAAAACGCCGGATCAAGCATCTTTTTTACGAAGAAAATCTTTTTGAACACATGGGGATCCGGTATATGGGTCCGGTGGACGGCAATGACCTGCCGGGGCTCTTATCCTGTCTGGAGCACGCCAAAAAACTGGATTGCAGTGTGTTGCTGCACATTAAAACCATCAAGGGGAAGGGACTTCCGGCAGCGGAGGCGGACCCCAAACGATATCATGCGTTGCCGCCGCGCGGGTGTAAAAAAAGCGGCCGGACTTTCTCCGAAAGTTGCGGGCAGGTATTGTTGCAAATGGCCAAACGGGATGAAAAAATCTGCGCTATCACGGCGGCTATGGCTGACGGAACCGGCCTTACGCCCTTCCGGGCGGTTTATCCGCGCCGGTTTTTCGATGTCGGCATTGCCGAAGAGCACGCCGTCACCTTTGCTGCCGGTCTTTCGGCGGGCGGTATGCACCCTGTTGTGGCGGTTTATTCCACCTTCCTGCAACGCGCCTATGACGAGATTTTACATGACGCAGTGCTTCAGCGGCTCCCGCTGGTGCTCTGCGTGGACCGTGCCGGGCTGTCACCGGGAGACGGTATGACGCACCACGGTATTTACGATGTGGCGTTCCTTTCCGAAATGCCGGGGGTGCACATTTTCGCGCCCGTCACCGAAGAGGGCGTGGAGGCCGCGCTCCGGGCGGCTTTTGAAATTTCGCAAAAAGAAGGGGCGCTGGCGGCGGTCCGCTATCCGTCCGGTACGCCGGATGAGACGGTGCGAGAGGCCTTTTACCCGATGGGCGCTTCGGCGTTGGAATCTCCCCGTGTGCGGATTTTCGAGACTGGGGAAGCGCCGGCGCTGACTTTCCTGACCCATGGCCGGGAGACGGGCGCGGTTCTTTCGGCCGCCCGCGAACTTCAAAAAGAGGGCGTTTTCTCCCGCGTGCTTTTGTGCGAATATCTTGCGCCGTATGAGGCGCTGGCCCAAGAGGTGAGGCCGCTTCTGCGCGGACGGGTGCTTTTTTGCGAGGAAGAGATCCGCGCGGGCGGGTTTGGCGTTTGCCTTTCGGACGCGCTCTTTTGCCGGGGCGCGGCGCCGGAATATGAGATTCTGGCCACCGGGGACGGGCGCGTGAGCCCGCAGGCGGGGGAGAGCATTTTCGCGGCCGCCGGTGTGGACGCGGCGGGCATTGTCCGCGCGGCGCGGAAACTTTTAAAAAGAAAGAGGGGAAAAGAAGATGATCCGGATTGAAAGAGCAGCGGTAATGAATCTTGAAAACGCCATCCGCGGTGCGCGCAACCCCATGAACAGCTGGGGGCGGATGGACAGCTATTATGACGAGGCGGGGCAGTATCATCTGGGGCCGAACGATCTGGATCTGGCGCGGCGCCTGGCGCGTGCGGGGAGCGACCATCGCAAGTTTCTGCGGCAGATTTTTGTCAGTGTGGATCTGACCGCGCCGCTTTACTGGTGGAAAGAATTTGATACTTACAAGGTCGGCACGGTGGCCAATTCCTGTTCCACCATGCACAAAATTCATGCAAAAGCCCTTGAACGGGATGACTTTTCGCATGATCGGCTGGACGAAGGCGGCCTTGCGGCGCTGGATGCGCTCCTTGCCTATCTGGAATCCGAGCGGCAGAAATTTGTGGCCGATAAAGAAAACAGACAAAGCTGGCACAATCTGATTCAGCTGTTGCCCAGTTCCTATAACCAGATGCGGACCGTCACTTTGAATTATGAAAATCTCATCAACATTTATTATGCCCGGCGCACGCACAAACTGGCCGAATGGCACACGTTGTGCGATTGGATCCTGACGCTTCCCTATGCGCGGGAGCTGATCGCCGTCCGGGACGAACAGGGCGGGAAGAACTGAGGCGTTTTGTGAAAAAAGTGGAAATCTATACCGACGGTGCCTGCCGCGGCAATCCGGGGCCGGGCGGTTACGGTGCGATACTGGTTTATAACGGGCACGAGAAGGAACTTTCCGGCGGGGAGGCCAATACCACCAACAACCGCATGGAACTGTGCGGCGTAATCGCCGCGCTGTCCGCCCTCCGCGAGCCTTGCGAGGTCACGCTCACATCGGATTCCCGCTATGTGGTCGAGGCCGTCAACCAGGGCTGGGCCGAGGGATGGCGCACACGGGGATGGAGAAAAGCCGACAAATCTCCGGCGCTCAACGCCGACCTGTGGGAACAGCTGCTCCTGCTTTTGGAAAAGCACCGCGTCACTTTCCTTTGGGTGAAAGGTCACGCCGGGCATCCTTACAACGAGCGGTGCGACGCGCTGGCCACCGCTTTTGCGGACCGTTTCACGGCCGGGCAACCCCGGGGGAAAGAATAGCGCGGATTTTGAAACACCGTCCCTTTGGGGAAGGAGTTTATTCATGCCGTGCCAAAAACCGCCGGGCCCTGCGCGGCCCGGCGTTTTGCTTGTTTTTTTGAGAAATTACGAAAAAATTCGGCAACCCCCTTGACAATTCCTCCGGCTTTTGGTATCATATAGAGGTCGCAGCACGGAGAGATGGCTGAGCTGGTCTAAGGCGCACGACTGGAAATCGTGTTAGGGCTAATACCCCTACAAGAGTTCGAATCTCTTTCTCTCCGCCATGAAAAGCACGGATTTTTCCGTGCTTTTTGTGTTTTTCAAGGAAAAACAGCTTCGGGCAAGGCGGCGCTTCGTGCCGGGCGCGCACCTGCCGCACGAACCGATAAAGGCCGATAAAAAAGAAAAGGCCAAGCCTGAAAAGCGAAGGACGAAAGGAAGGCCGATCCCGAAGGGGCAGTTTCCTTTTTTTCCGGAAGGCGCCCGTTTGTCCTTTCTGAAAAGAAAGCCGCTTTTCACCGCTCTTGCCCACACCGTTTTGAATTTTTTATCAAGTTTGGCCGTGGGTCTTGACAAAAGCGCGCGAAAAGGGTAAAGTAAAAAAGGTTTCCGGCAAGAGCCGGGAAAAGGAGGCTTTCTATGAATCTGTCGGTTTATTTTTCCGAATATGTGTCCAACACATTGGCCGGGACTTCCAATCAGCTTTTTTTTGATTGCCCCGGAGAACGGACAGGTTATGCCTTTTACCGGATTTTCAAGGAAGGACGGTTTGACTATTCCTTTTTTTATACCAACACGGTGGACAGCACTTTCGGCAAGGGTGAGATCAGCCGCGCGGGCGACCTTTGCGGATCGTATGAAATTTCCGCGCTCTCGGTGGCGGTGATCAAAAACAAAGAGGCGGCGCTTTCGGGGCGGGCGGATTTTTTGCCGCTCACTTTTGACGGCGAACGCACCCGCACGGTGTTGCCCGGCGAGGCCTTTGTCAGCGATCCGGTTTCGCTCACGGTCGACCGGGACGATTATCTTTGCCTGCGGATGACCTTTTCGGGCGGACGGCTCCCCTGCCATGTGGAGAATCTGATCCCCACCTATGTGGACGAGGGAAAAGGAGCCGTTTCTTCCAAATACTTGCCGCTCCCCTCCATGGTGGGCGTCCGCCGGCCGGTGCGCCGCCGGGTGGCTTTCTGGGGCGATTCCATCACGCAGGGGATCGGCACGCCGGAGGATTCGTATCTTGGTTATGTGCCGGTGGCGGCGCGGGAACTGGGAAGCGAATATTCCTTCTGGAATCTCGGCATCGGCTACGGCCGCGCGGAAGACGCGGCAACGGACGGCGCGTGGGCGGCCAAGGTGCGGCAGTGCGATACGGCGGTGGTCTGCTTCGGGGTGAATGACATTCTCCATGTCGGGGATTTTGAACGGGCGAAAACGGCGATTTCACAGATCGCCGGCATCCTGCGGGATAAAACGGTCATTTTTCAGCTCATCCCGCCCTTTGATTACAACCGGGAAAAAGGGGAGATCTATCAGGCGCTCAACGAGCATATCAGAACGCATGTGGCGCCCCGCGTGACGGCTGTTTTTGACGAAACGCCGTTTCTTGCGGAAAAGGAAAATCCGCTGGCGGCCATCTACGGCGGGCATCCGAATCCGCAGGGGTGCCACATCTGGGGCGAGCGGCTGGCCGCTTTTCTTTCCCCCTTTTTAAAGGAGCAACGATGAACGAAGCAAAACGGAATCTGCTTTTTGGAGCGCTTGCCTGTCCTGCTTGCGGCGGCTCGCTTTCGCCGGCCGGCCACAGCCTGGTGTGTGAAAACCGACACTGTTTTGACCTTTCAAAGGAGGGCTATGTCAATTTGGCCCCCGCGCGGCAGTCCGGCGGCGGAGACGACGCCGGACTCATTGCGGCACGCACGGCTTTTTTGTCGGCGGGGCACTATGAGCCGATCGCCGCGCTTTGCGAAACCCTTCTTCACGAATACGCGCCGGGAGCGCTGACGGTGGACGCCGGTTGCGGAGAGGGCTATTACAGCAATCTGCTGGCCAGAAACCGACCCGTTCTGGGGCTGGATCTCTCCAAGCGGGGCGTGAGACACGCGGCCAGAGAAGCCGGAAAGGCGGGGCTGTCCGCGCTGTTTGCGGTGGCCGGTATTTTCCGGATGCCGGTAAAGACCGGCGCGGCGGGGGCGGCGGTCAGTCTGTTTGCCCCTATCTGCGAGGCGGAATTCTGCCGGGTGCTTGCGCCGGGCGGCGTCCTGCTCACGGTGGGCGCGGGGCCGGAACATCTAAGCGAACTGAAGGCCGTTTTGTATACCGTTCCGGCACTGAATACCCGGCGTGCCGACCTGCCGCTCCATATGGAAAAACTGCGGGAGGAGCGCCTTTCTTTCCGGATGGAGCTTCCCCACGAAGATCTGAACGCGCTGTTTGCGATGACCCCTTATTTTTACAAGACCGGGCGGGAAGGCGCCCAAAAGCTGGCCGCCTTGCCGGGGCTTCCGGTCACGGCCGATGTGTCGGTTGCGGTTTTCCGGCGCGCCGGGGGGACTGCGGACGGTCTGCCGGAGAATTTTTGAGTTTTTTTGCGAAAACCCTTGAAAAAGGCGCATAAATGTGCTATAATCATTTCATTCTGTGAAAAGCGAGGTGGAAAACATGAAGGCAGGAATTCATCCGTCCTATGAGGATGTGACCATCACCTGTGCCTGTGGCAATGTGGTGAAAACGAAGTCTACCAACGGCGGGGAAATGAAGGTTGAAATTTGCTCGAAATGTCACCCGTTCTTTACCGGCAAGCAAAAGCTGGTTGATGCGGGCGGTCGTGTTGATAAATTCAACAAGAGACTCCAGGCAAAGAAGAAGTAATCTCAACTTTCGGCGGAAACCGTTCCGCTCCGGGCAAGCCGTGCCGGTGGGCATGGCTTGCCCTTTTCCTTTTTCTGAAAGGAGGTTGTAAATGGAACAAAACGAACTGGAAAACGGCACGCGCGCGGCGCTGGTCAGCGTGGTGACGCGCGGGGAAAGCGAAGAGGCGGCCAGGGTCAGCCTGGCGGAACTGGGAAAACTCCTGGAGACCGCGGGCGGCGTGCCGGTTCTGACGCTGCTTCAGAACAAAGAAGCGCCCGACGCGCGCACTTATCTGGGCAGCGGAAAGGTGGCCGAACTGGCTTTTTACTGTCAGCGCAACGAACTGACTCTGGCGGTTTTCGACTGCGAACTTTCCCCCTCCCAGATCCGGAATCTGGAGGAGGAACTGGGCGGCTCGGTGCGGGTGATTGACCGCTCGATGCTTATTCTGGACATTTTTGCGCTCCACGCAGAGAGCCGGGAGGGCAAACTGCAGGTGGAACTGGCACAGCTCAAATATACCGCGCCGCGACTGCTGGGACGGGGCAAGGAGCTTTCCCGGCTGGGCGGCGGCATCGGCACGCGGGGACCCGGCGAATCCCAGCTGGAGACCGACCGGCGGCACCTGGAGCGGCGCGTCCGCGCCCTGGAAGCGGCGCTCTCGGAACTTTCCGAGACCCGAAAGACCAAGCGGGCGGCGCGCGATCGTTCCGGACTGGCGCGCGTGTCGATTGTGGGTTACACCAACGCGGGCAAATCCACGCTCCTCAACACGCTGACCGACGCGGGCGTTCTTTCCAAGGATCAGCTTTTCGCCACCCTTGACCCGACCACGCGCAAGTGCCTTCTGCCGGGCGGGGAAACGGTGCTGCTGACCGATACGGTGGGCTTTATCCGGAATCTGCCCCATCATCTGATTCATGCTTTCCGTTCCACGCTGGAGGAGGCGGTTCTGGCGGATCTGATCCTGATTCTCATTGACGCTTCCGATCCCGAAGCGCCGCGGCAACTGGAAGTGACGGAGCGGTTGCTTTCCGAGTTGGGCGCGGGGGACAAACCGACCCTTTATGTGTTCAACAAATGCGACCTTGGCGCGGCGCGGGAAGCGCTCCCGGCCGGCAAAGAGAACCGGGTCTTTATTTCGGCGGCCACCGGGCAGGGGATCCCGCTGCTCCTTGCGCGCATGGAGGAGACGCTCCACGCGGGGCACCGCCGCGTGACTTTCCGCTTTCCCACGGCCGGAGCGGGGCTTCTTTCGGGGCTTTACCGGGACGCAACGGTGGAAAATGTCGCATACGGTGCGGATTCTATTGAGGTAACGGCCCTGGTGGACGCCCGGGTATACGGCCCGCTTCGGGAGTATGATACCGCGCCGCGAAAAGAAGAAACCCCGGAGGAAGAAACGGATGAGTGAGGCGACCTTCCAAACGGTCAGAACGGCGGCCGAGGCCACGGTGGAAGAAAAGCGCTCGGTTTTTATCGCCGCCTGCCGACGGGTGGAGAGCGAGGCGGAAGCCGAAGCCTTTTTGCGCGAACGCCGCCGGGCACACCCCGACGCGCGCCACACGGTTCACGCTTTTCTCCTGCGGGACGGAAAATGCCGCTTTTCGGATGACGGTGAACCGCAGGGCAGTTCGGGCGCGCCGACGCTGGAGATCATCCGCCGCGCCGGCCTTTCGGATGTCTGCGTGGCCACCACCCGCTATTTCGGCGGGATTCTGCTGGGCACGGGCGGACTGCTGCGCGCCTACAGCGCGGCGGCGAAGGCGGCGC
>ERZ779888.3221-NODE-3221-length-12272-cov-13.041418_pt1 | contig 12272 bp, 7 predicted proteins | sample MGYA00511245_ERZ779888 | MGnify/ENA primary metagenome ERZ779888 (study PRJEB29588, sample SAMEA2155255) | human gut metagenome | biome: human gut; feature: human-associated habitat; material: faeces | place: Denmark | collected 2008/2010 ... | reverse complement strand
CGCCCCTGCGGCTGCTTCCGCCTCCTCCGCTTCGGCCGGCTCTTCGGCCCCGCAAACGGCTCCGGCATCTTCCCCGGCTGCCTCTGCGGCCCCGATCTCTTCCGCAGCCCCGGCAGCCTCCGGGTCGGAGCGTCCCGATACCCAAACCGGCGAATAACCATGCTGACAACGATCATACTGATTGTCGTGATGCTGCTCCTGTCCGCCTTCTTCTCGGGCATGGAGATCGCCTTCACGAGCAAGAACCGCCTCAAGCTGGAGATCGACCGCAAGCAGAGCCGCCTGTTCGACTCGATAGCCGAGATCTTTTCGCGCAACCCCGGACAGTACCTCACGACGATTCTCGTGGGCAACAACATCGCGCTGGTCGTCTATTCGCTCTCGATGTCGCTGCTGCTGCGCTCGCTCTACGAAACGCTGGGGTGGGACAACCTGGCCAACGGCGGCTCGGTGGCCATCGACACGGCCGTATCGACCGTCATCATCATCTTCGTCGCGGAGTTTCTGCCCAAGTCGATCTTCCGCAGCGATCCGAACTTCTACTACCGGGCGCTGGCGCCGGTCATCTACTTCTTCTACCTGCTGCTCTATCCCGTCGCGCGCTTCACGACGCTGCTCTCGCACGGCATCCTGCGGCTGTTCGGCCGCCGGGTCGAGGTGAAGACCCTCTCGACGAATTTCAGCCGCGAGGACCTTGCGGCGCTGCTCGACTCGGGCAACGCCGAACCGGGCCCCGAGGCCGACAACGAACTCAAGCTCTTCCAGAATGCGCTGGACTTCGCCGACCTGCGCGTGCGTGACTGCATGGTCCCGCGCGTGGACATCGAGGCCGTGGACATCGATTCGACGTCGATCGAGCAGCTGACCGGCCGCTTCGTCGAGTCGAAGTATTCGCGCATCTTCGTCTGGCGCCACAACATCGACAACATCATCGGGTATGTCAACTCCAAGAGCCTCTTCACCCGTCCGGCGCGGATTGCCGACGTGCTGATGCAGGTCAACTTCGTGGCCGAGACGATGCCCCTGCAGTCCGTGCTCGAAAACTTCATCAAGCACCGCTCGAACATTGCCGTCGTGATCGACGAGTTCGGCGGCACGTCGGGCATCATCTCGCTGGAGGACGTGCTGGAGCAGATCTTCGGCGAGATCGAGGACGAGCACGACGTCGACGACCTGATCGAGAAGCAGGTGGGTCCCGACGAATACGTCCTCTCATGCCGTCTGGAGGTGAAGTACCTGAACGAGAAGTACGGCCTGGGTATCGAGGAGAGCCGCGAATACGAGACGCTCGCCGGTTTCATCCTCTACAATTACGAGGGCATTCCGGCGGCGGGCGAGACGCTGCTGATCGGGAATCTCCAGTTGAAAATCCTCCGCACGACGCGCTCGCGTATAGAGCTGGCGCGCGTCAGGAAGGTATGAGAATTTTTGCGGGAATCATACGGTCTATTCCGAATAATTTACTACCTTTGACTGCTAATTTGAAACTATACGAATAATTCAAGTTTATATGGCAAGTTTAAACACTTTACGAACCAAGTTCGGCGTGGTGCTGTCGATTATCATCGCACTGGCCCTCTTGGCATTCATCCTCTCCCTGAAGACCGAGATGGGATTCTCGGGCAACGATCCGAAGGTCGGCGTCATCGACGGTGACAAGATCAACTATTCGGAGTACTACGAGCAGTACGAACGGGTCAAGGCGCAGAGCGGCGCGCAGGAGAGCGACGAGCAGCAGTCGGCCATGCTGGCCAATGCCGTCTGGCAGTCGCTTATCGCCAAGCACGTGCTGGAGCCCGGTTTCGAGAAGATAGGCCTGCGCGTGACGGAGCCCGAGCGTGCGGCCATGATCAGCGGCGAGCACATGTCGCAGTCGTTCTACAACGCCTTTGCCGATCCCCGCACGGGACAGTACAACGTGGCGGCCGTGAGCGACTTCCTCGCCCGGGCCACGACGCCCGAGGCGCAGCAGGCCTGGACGCAGCTCAACGAGCAGGCGCGGCTGGAGCGGCTGCTGCAGAAGTATGTCGGGCTGGTGCGCGGCGGTGCGTATGTCAACGCGCTGGAGGTGGCCAACGGCGTGAAGGCTGCCAACGAGACCTTCTCGGGCAAGTGGGCCGGCAAGAAGTACGCCACGGTGCCCGATTCGCTCATCACGGTATCGGAGAGCGACCTGAAGGCCTACTACGAGAGCCACAAGGATCAGTTCAAGCAGCTGCCGTCGCGTTCGCTGTCGTATGTGGTCTTCGAGGTGTCGCCCACGGACGGCGACATGCAGGCCCTTGAGAAGCAGGCCCGCGAGGTCGGCGAAGGGTTCGTTGCCGCCGAGGACCTGCGCACCTTCGTGCGCGGCAACCGCAACGGCCATATCGCCGAGAACTACGTCTCGGCCGCCCAGCTTACGGACGAGGAGGCCGAGGCCCTGATGGCCGGCCGCGCCTACGGTCCCGTGCTGAAGAACAACGAGTGGACGATGTCGCGTGCGCTCGACACGAAGACCGTGCCCGATTCGCTCGGCATCCGCCACATCGTGCTTCCCTATACGGAGGAGAAGCTGGCCGACAGCCTGCTGACGGCGCTCCGTCAGGGCGGCGACTTCGCGCAGGCCGCCTCGCAGTATTCGGTTTACGACGCTACGGCCGCCAACGGCGGCGAGGTGGGCGTGCTGCCCTTCTCGGCCTTCACGGGCGAATTCGCCGAGGCGCTGGCGGGTGCCCGCCAGGGCGACATCGTGAAGATCGCTTCGGGCGATGCCATCCAGCTGATGCAGGTCTACCGCGCCGACAAACCCACGAAACACATCCAGGTAGCCTCGATCACCTACCCCGTGCGTGCATCGGAGGCTACGCGCCGCGACGTGCACAACCAGGCCGGCAGCTTCTCGGTCAACGCCAAGGGCTCGGCCGATGCCTTCGCCGAGGCGGCTTCCGCAGCGGCCATCACGCCGCGCGTGGCAACGCTTACGCAGGGCGAGCGGACGATCCGCGGACTGGAAGATTCGCGTGAGGTGGCCCGCTGGGCATACGGCGCCAAGGTGGGCGAGATGTCCAAGATCTTCAATGTCGGCGACGACTACGTGATCGCCATCCTGACGGGCATCGACGACGACGAGTATGCTTCGCTGCAGAAGGTCTCGGCGCAGGTCCGTTCGCAGGTGATGCGTGACAAGAAATACGACTACATCGTCAAGAACCTCTCGGGTACGACGCTCGACGAGCAGGCCGCCAGCCTCGGTTCCGAGGTGGCAGACTTCGAGGGTGTGACCGCCGCGTCGTTCTATATCAACGGCCCGGGTATCGAGCCCCGTCTGGTCGGCGCCATCGCCTCGACGACGGAGAAGGGTGCGGTGGCCGGTCCCGTCAAGGGGCTCTCGGGAGTCTATGTCTTCGAGGTGGACGACATCACCACCGCCGAGAAGCAGACCGAGGAGGGTGAGCAGGTGCGCGCCCAGGCCATGGCGGAAGGCATGGTCCAGCAGTATGCCCTGCAGGCCGTGCAGCAGATGGCCGATATTCAGGACCTGCGCGGCAAGTATTTCTAACGGCCGCGACAAGCGGTTGACAAAAACGATGGAGTTGCCTCGGGCAGCTTCATCGTTTTTTTCTTTCCGGCGGCCCGTACTGTCCGTGCACGGCGCTGCCGGCCCTGATTCCCGTTTCGGTTCCGGCTCTGGGCAGTTCGGGGTGGCTCGGGGTGGCTCGTTTCGGTTCCGGCTCGGGCGGCTCCGGGGTGTTGGTCACGCGATTTCCGCTTCCCGGCGGTCGTGGCAGTTGCCGATACGCCTCTTTTTTATTAATTTTGGAGTGTCCATTGAATTTACCGACTGTTTCAATACCTCTTCGTATGAACAACTTTATCTATTGCAATCCGACGAAGCTCGTCTTCGGAAAGGGACAGATTGCCCGGCTCGGCGAGCTGATTCCGGCCGACAAACACCTCATGATTACCTTCGGCGGCGGCAGCGCCCGCCGCAACGGCGTCTACGACCAGGTCGTGCGTGCCCTCGAGGGGCGTACCTGGACCGAATTCTGGGGCATCGAGCCCAACCCTTCTGTCGAGACACTGCGCAAGGCCGTGGCTCAGGGCAAGGAGCAGGGCGTCGACTTCCTGCTGGCCGTGGGCGGCGGTTCGGTGATCGACGGCACGAAGCTCATCGCCGCCGGGCTGCTCTACGACGGTGACCCGTGGGAGATCGTCCTCAAGGGCCGCGCCGCCTGCGGCGTTCCCTTCGCCTCGGTGCTCACGATGGCCGCCACGGGCTCGGAGATGAACTCGGGAGCCGTCATTTCGCGCTACGAGACGCAGGAGAAGTACGCCTTCTATGGCAACTATCCCGTCTTCTCGGTGCTCGATCCCGAGACGCTCTTCACGCTGCCCAAGCGGCAGATCGCCTGCGGACTGGCCGACACCTTCGTGCATGTGCTCGAGCAGTACATGACCACGCCCGGGCAGTCGCGCCTGATGGACCGCTGGGCCGAGGGTATCCTCCACACGGTCATCGAGGTGGCCCCGAAGGCACTGGGCGAGGAGCGTGATTACGACACCATGTCGGAGTACATGCTTTCGGCCACGCTGGCGCTCAACGACATGATTGCCATGGGTGTGACGCAGGACTGGGCGACGCACATGATCGGCCACGAGCTGACGGCGCTGCACGGCCTGACGCACGGCGCGACGCTGGCCATCGTCATCAACGGCACGCTGCGCACGCTGCGTGACCAGAAGCACGGCAAGCTGTTGCAGTACGGCGAGCGCATCTGGGGCATCACCGAAGGCTCGGAGGAGGAGTGCATCGACGCGGCAATTGCCCGCACGGAGGCCTTCTTCCGCTCGCTGGGGCTCTCGACCCGCCTCTCCGAAGAGGGAATCGGCGAGGCTTCGATCGCCGAGGTGGAGCGCCGCTTCAACGCCTCGGGCGTGCACCACGGCGAGGCGCACAACGTCGACGGCGCCATGGCGCGCCGCATCCTCGAGGCCTGCCTGTAGGCACCTCCGCGAAGCGCATCTATGCCGGATATTCCGACCGTCGTGTCGGGGTATCCGGTTTTTTTGTGTTCTTGCGGCGGCTGCCAATGTGTCGGGGTGGGGTGGGGCTGAAAGGGATAGCTTGCGGAATATTTCCGCAGTGCACCCTGTCGTCCGTTGCGGGAAAGCCCCGCTGCCCGAAAGGTGGCCCGGAGGCAGGCTTTCCCTGCTGTCGGAACGCAAAAAAATCCCCTCCGACCGTGCGGCCGGAGGGGATTGAACAGAAAGTCGGTAACGCGCCGCGTTACTCGGCCATCAGGATCTCGAGAATCTTGATGGCGGCCGTGGCGATCGGCGTACCGGGGCCGAAGATGGCGGCGGCGCCGTCGCGGTAGAGCTCGTCGTAGTCCTGAGCCGGAATCACACCGCCCACGATGACGATGATGTCCTCGCGGCCCAGCTTCTTCAGCTCGGCGATCAGCTGCGGCACGAGCGTCAGGTGACCGGCGGCAAGCGACGAAACGCCCACTACGTGCACGTCGTTCTCGACGGCCTGCTTGGCGGCCTCCTCCGGCGTCTGGAACAGCGGGCCCATGTCGACGTCGAAGCCGATGTCGGCATAACCCGTCGCTACGACCTTGGCACCGCGGTCGTGGCCGTCCTGACCCATCTTGGCGATCATGATACGCGGCTGACGGCCCTCCTTCTTGGCAAATTCGGCGCACAGCTCCTTGGCGTGCTCGAAAGACTTGTCGTTTTTCACTTCTGAACTGTATACACCTGAAATGGAACGGATGACGGCTTTGTAGCGGCCTACGACCACCTCGCAGGCATCGGAGATCTCACCCAGCGTGGCGCGGACCTTGGCAGCCTCGACGGCCAGCTCGAGCAGGTTGCCCTGCTTGGTCTTCACGCACTCGGTGATGGCGGCGAGGGCCTTCTTCACGGCGGCCTCGTCGCGCGAAGCGCGCAGCTCCTTCAGACGCTTGATCTGGCTCTCGCGGACGGCCGTGTTGTCGACGGCTAGGATGTCGATCGGCGCCTCCTTTTCCAGACGGTACTCGTTCACGCCGATGATCTTCTCGACGCCCGAGTCGATGCGGGCCTGCTTGCGGGCCGAAGCCTCCTCGATACGCATCTTCGGAATGCCGGTCTCGATGGCCTTGGCCATACCGCCCAGCTTCTCGATCTCCTGGATGTGCTCCCAGGCCTTGTGTGCGATCTCGTTGGTCAGCGACTCCACGTAGTAGGAACCTGCCCACGGGTCTACCTCGCGGCAGATCGAGGTCTCCTCCTGGATGTAGATCTGCGTGTTACGCGCAATACGTGCCGAGAAGTCCGTCGGCAGAGCGATGGCCTCGTCCAGCGCGTTGGTGTGCAGCGACTGCGTGTGGCCGAGGGCGGCGCCCATGGCCTCGATCGTCGTGCGGGCCACGTTGTTGAACGGGTCCTGCTCCGTGAGCGACCAGCCCGACGTCTGCGAGTGGGTACGCAGCGCCAGCGACTTGGGGTTCTTCGGGTTGAACTGCTTGACGATCTTTGCCCACAGCATGCGGGCGGCACGCATCTTGGCGATCTCCATGAAGTGGTTCATGCCGATGGCCCAGAAGAACGACAGACGCGGTGCGAAGGCGTCGATCGACATGCCGGCGTTGATACCTGCGCGCAGGTACTCCAGACCGTCGGCCAGCGTGTAGGCCAGCTCGATGTCGGCCGTGGCGCCCGCCTCCTGCATGTGGTAACCCGAAATCGAGATCGAGTTGAACTTGGGCATGTTCTTCGAGGTGTACTCGAAGATGTCGGCGATGATGCGCATCGAGAACTCGGGCGGGTAGATGTAGGTGTTGCGCACCATGAACTCCTTGAGGATGTCGTTCTGGATCGTACCCGAGAGCTGGTCGAGCGTGCAGCCCTGCTCCAGACCCGTGACGATGTAGAAGGCCAGGATGGGCAGCACGGCGCCGTTCATGGTCATCGACACCGACATGCGGTCGAGCGGAATGCCGTTGAAGAGGACCTTCATGTCCTCGACCGAGCAGATCGAGACACCGGCCTTACCCACGTCGCCCACCACGCGCGGGTGGTCGGCGTCGTAGCCGCGGTGCGTTGCCAGGTCGAAGGCCACCGACAGACCCTTCTGTCCGGCAGCCAGGTTGCGGCGGTAGAAGGCGTTGGACTCCTCGGCGGTCGAGAAGCCGGCATACTGGCGGATGGTCCACGGACGCATGACGTACATCGTGGAGTAGGGACCGCGCAGGAAGGGGGCGATACCTGCCGCATAGTTCAGGTGCTCCATGCCTTCGAGGTCTTCGGCCGTATAGGTGCCCTTGACGGGAATGCGCTCGGCCGTGAGCCACGGTTCCACCTCACCGCAGCCTTTCGAGGCGCAGCAGCTCTTCTGTGCGCCTGCATCGTATCTCAGTTCTGAAAATTTCGCTCTCATGATTAGATTCCCATCTCTTTAAGGTAGAACTTCAGTGTTTCGAGCACGTTCGACTTCACGTTGATGAAGTTCGTGATGCCCTGTGCCTCCAGCTCGGGCGTGCAGGCGGGAGCTCCGGCAACGACGAGGATCGCGCGGCCGGCGAGCAGCTCCTTGACCTTGGGTGCCACCTCGGCGTAGTCGTCGTCGCTCGAGCAGACCACCACGATCTCGGCCTTCGAGGCGAGGGCCGCCTCGACGCCCTCCTCAACCGACTTGAAGAAGGTGTTGTCGATGACGCGGATGCCGGCGCAGGCGAAGAAGTTGCACGAGAACTGGGCGCGGGCGCGGGCCATGGCCAGGTTGCCGCAGGTGAGCATGAAGGCCTTGGGGCTCTTGCCCGAGCGGTCGACATGCAGACGCATCTCCTCGAAGGCCATGGCGCCGCGGTAGGGCACGAGGACGTTGCCCTCGGCCGTCGGACGCGTCACGGCATCGGCGGTGATCTCCTTGCCGGCGACCTCCGTGAAGTTGGGATATTGGTTGGCGCCGAGCAGCACCTGACGGCGCGTGGCGATGTTCTTGTCCTTGGCGGCAGCCGAAGCCTTCACGCGCTCGACGATCATGCCTGACTTGTAGGCCTCGGTGTAACCGCCCTTCTCCTCGATCTCGAGGAAGAGCTTCCAGGCCTCGGCAGCGATCGACTGCGTGAGGTTCTCGACGTAGTACGAACCGCCGGCCGGGTCGACGACCTGGTCGAAGTGCGACTCGTGCTTGAGCAGCAGCTCGACGTTGCGGGCGATGCGCTTGGCAAACTCCGTGGGGGCCTCGAAGGCGCGGTCGAACGGCGTCACCTCCATCGAGTAGACACCGCCGATGGCGGCCGACATGGCCTCGGTCGTGCCGCGCAGCATGTTGACGTAGGGATCGTAGACGGTCTGGTTCCAGCGCGAGGTCTCGGCGTGGATCATCATCTTGCCGGCGCAGTTCTTCTCAGGGTTGTAGCCCTTGACGATGTTGGCCCAGAGCATGCGCGCGGCGCGCAGCTTGGCGATCTCGAGGAAGTAGTTGGAGCTGATCGAGAACGAGAAGCGCAGCTTGCGGGCGACCTGGTCGATCGTCAGCCCCAGGTCCATCAGCCGCACGAGGTAGTCGTGACCGGCCGAGAGGGCGAATGCGAGCTCCTCGACGATCGTCGAACCCGAGTTGCCGAAGATCTGGGCGTTGACCGTCACGATGCGCACGTGCTTGTACTCGGCGGTCTTGCGGATAAGCTCGGCGATGCGGGCGAAGCACTTTTCACCGTTGGGCGAGCAGAAGTCTCCCTTCGAGGAGAGGTTGCGCACCAGCGGGTCAATCGAGAAGGCGGCGTGCACCTCCTCCTTGGCGATACCCTCCTTCTCGACCTTGGCGAGGAAGAGGTCGGCCAGATGGCCTGGCTTGGCACCGCAGAAGACGATGTCGATGGCCGGGATCGAAATCCCGTCGAGCAGCTGGTCGAGCTCCTCGGCCGTGAAGTTCTCGGCCGCGATCGAGAAACCGAGCGAGTCGACACCCGAGTTGAGGAGCTTGAGCGCCTCGGCGTTGGCCTCCTTCGGGCAGGCGACCGTCACGGTCTGATGCACGCGCCAGTGGTTGTTCGCGCGCGTACCTCTTACATACGGGAACTCGCCTGCCTGCGAGCCCAGGAACTGGATGCCTTCGAGGTTCTCGGCGCGGTAGTAGGGGCGGACGTTGAATCCTTCGCCCGTGCGCCATACGAGTTTGCGCTCGTAGTCTGCACCCTTCAGGTCGGCCGTAATCACTTCTTCCCACTTCTCGGTCGGGACCGGAGGGAATTCCGTGAACAGCTTTTCACGATTGGTATTTGCCATAACTATTTAGAGATTAGTATGAGTGTTGTGTTCTTTTTCTTGTTTCGGGCACGTAAAGTTACAAAATAATTGTCGATTGAAACAAGAAATTGTTAACAAAATAACACTTCGCCTGCCGCAGCGCTCCGCCGACGCTCCGCCGTGCGGCGGCAAGGTCCGTGCCGTCCGGCGGCGACAGCTCCGTTCCGAATAGGAAAAACAGAACAGTCTTATGCCTTTATGGGTGCTGTTTTCTGAAAATACGGTAAAATGATTTTTCAGGCATATTGCCGAAAAAAACAGGGTTGTTTTTGTGAAAATGGTATTAAAAAACGGGATGTATCCGGAAAAATGGGGTAGTTTTTCATGAAAACGATGAAAAAAGCGGGTGTTTTCGGGAAAACGGCAAAATTTGCATGATAACGTATCGGGAAAATAATTACCTTTGCAATCGAAACAGAGATCATCGTCCGCAACGGGGAGAAGACCGTGGATCGAAGGTCCGGAGACAGCTGCCGAGCACGGCCCTCCGTTCCGGTTTCTGGTTAGGTTAATATGATAAGTGCAAATGTGGGGCCTTCTCCCCCTGCGGACCATTTTCAGCGAAATTCGGATTCATAACATATTCATTCAAATCAAAGAGCGATTTATGTCATTACTCAGATTCAAGATGGTCGATGCGGCCATCAACCACACGGCCGTCGAGGTGGAGGCTCCCGCAGGGCATCCGTCGGACTACTTCGGCGAAAAGGTCTTCGGCCGCGCGGCCATGCGCAAGTATCTCGACAAGAAAACCTATGCGGCACTGCTCGACACGATGGAGAACCGCACGCCGCTGACGCGCGAGGTGGCCGACTCGATCGCTGCCGGCATGCGGCAGTGGGCCCTCGAGCACGGTGCAGACCACTATACGCACTGGTTCCAGCCGCTGACGGGCGGTACGGCCGAGAAGCACGATGCCTTCGCCGAACCCGACGGAACGGGCGGCGTGCTGGAGGAGTTCTCCGGCAAGCTGCTGTTGCAGCAGGAGCCCGATGCCTCGTCGTTCCCCAACGGCGGTATCCGCAATACGTTCGAGGCGCGCGGCTATTCGGCCTGGGACCCCACGTCGCCGGCCTTCATCGTCGACACGACGCTCTGTATCCCGACCGTCTTCATCGCCTATACGGGCGAGGCGCTCGACTACAAGGTGCCCCTGCTGCGGTCGCTCGCGGCCGTGGACCGGGCTGCCACGGAGGTCTGCCGCTACTTCGACAAGAACGTGCAGCGGGTCTTCGCCTACCTGGGCTGGGAGCAGGAGTATTTCCTCGTCGACGAGAGCCTCTGGGCCGTGCGTCCCGACCTGGTGCTGACGGGCCGCACGCTCATGGGTCACGAGTCGGCCAAGAACCAGCAGCTTGAGGACCACTACTTCGGTGCGATCCCCACGCGCGTGATGTCCTTCATGAAGGACCTCGAGTACGAGTGCCTGAAGCTGGGCATTCCCGTCAAGACGCGCCACAACGAGGTGGCTCCCAACCAGTTCGAGCTGGCTCCCGTGTTCGAGGAGGTCAACCTGGCCAACGACCACAACCAGCTGCTGATGACCATCATGGACAAGATCGCACGGCGTCACAAGTTCCGCGTGCTGCTGCACGAGAAGCCCTTCAAGGGGATCAACGGCTCGGGCAAGCACAACAACTGGTCGCTCGGCACCGATACGGGCGTGAACCTGCTCGGCCCGGGCAAGACGGCCTCGGAGAACCTGCAGTTCATCACCTTCCTGGTGAACGTCATGTCGGCCGTCTACAAGCACAACGGACTGCTCAAGGCCTCGATCATGAGCGCCACGAACGCCCATCGTCTGGGCGCCAACGAGGCACCCCCGGCCATCATCTCGACCTTCCTCGGAACGCAGGTCTCGGCCGTGCTCGACAAGCTGGCTGCCTCGAAGGGCGACGGCGTGATCCGTTTCGACGCGAAGAACGTCTTCAAGATGAGCGGTATTTCGCACATCCCGACGCTGCTGCTCGACAATACGGACCGCAACCGCACCTCGCCCTTCGCCTTCACGGGCAATCGCTTCGAGTTCCGCGCCGTGGGCTCGTCGGACAACTGCGCCGAGGCGATGATTACGCTCAATACGGCCGTGGCGAGCGAGCTGACCGAGTTCCGCAAGGCCGTCGATGCCAAGATCGAGGCCGGTGACAAGAAGGAGCGGGCCATCTACGAGGTGCTCAAGAAGATGATCCTCGAGTGCAAGGCGATCCATTTCGACGGCAACGGCTATTCGGAGGAGTGGAAGGCCGAGGCAAAGCGCCGCGGACTGGACTGCGAGACCTCCACGCCGCTGATCTTCGACCGCTATCTCGACGAGTCGTCGTTGAGGATGTTCGCCGACATGGGCGTCTACACGAAGGTGGAGCTCGAGGCCCGCACCGAGGTCAAGTGGGAGACCTACACGAAGAAGATTCAGATCGAGGGGCGTGTGCTGGGTGACCTGGCCATGAACCACATCGTCCCCATCGCGTCGAAATACGAGGCGATGCTGCTGGACAAGGTCTACAAGATGGCGCAGATCCCGGGGCTGAACGCCACGTCGGACATCGAGCTCATCAAGCGGATCCAGGACCATACGGCAGCAATCCAGCGCCTGACGGGCGAGATGATCGACGCGCGCAAGCACGCCAACCGCATCGAGGACCAGCGCGAGAAGGCCATTGCCTACCACGACACGGTCGCCGTCTTCTTCGACGAGATTCGCCGCCACATCGACAAGCTGGAGGAGATCGTCGACGACCAGATCTGGCCGCTGCCGAAGTACCGCGAACTGCTCTTCATCCGATAGGGGAGGCTCTCCCGGACTTCGGGTCCGACGCAAAACGAGGGGCTGCCGCACATTGCGGCAGCCCCTCGTTTCCTGTATCCCGTGTTCGCTTATTTGCCGTATACGACCCGGCCGCCGATCATGGTCAGCGAGACGTTGATTCCGTCGTCGAAGAGCACGATGTCGGCATCCTTGCCCGGGGCGATCGACCCCTTGCGGTCGTCGA
>ERZ779888.3218-NODE-3218-length-12276-cov-3.720317_pt1 | contig 12276 bp, 8 predicted proteins | sample MGYA00511245_ERZ779888 | MGnify/ENA primary metagenome ERZ779888 (study PRJEB29588, sample SAMEA2155255) | human gut metagenome | biome: human gut; feature: human-associated habitat; material: faeces | place: Denmark | collected 2008/2010 ... | reverse complement strand
ATTGAAATGCAGAATAAAAATATACGGATTTTAGATATACAAAATAAATAGAGGATTTGAAGGGAGGAATAACTAATTGACGTTGGCGGAATTTATGGTAAGATAAAAGGGCAGGATACAAATACCGAGGATATTCTGCGAGTTCAGACTTAGGTCTGTGAGTTGAAAAACATTTTTGGATAGGTGTTAGACAAAAAGCATTAGAAAATATTCTAGTGCTTTTTATTTTAGTATTTATGTTATACAATAATGTAAACTTTACATTATTGTATAGGTATAAAAATATAATTATTGTTGCATATTAGTAAAAAAGGTGATATAGTGAAAGGGTAAAAAGAAGAAGTTATCAGATATTGGCAGTATCGGATAACTTCTTCAGGTAGAAAACTGATTCAATTTAGAAATAAGATCTAAAAAGAATAGTAAACTACGAACATATACTATTCTATACGTTATTTTCTAATTTGTAAAGTCTTCTATAATTTTAGAGTAAAAAATACTCTAACACACAAAGGAAGAATTACAAAATCTAAAAATCTTTGTAAATTCCCAATGTGAAAATAAAAATCAAATTGATACTAAGGCAGAAATGCGATTTAAGAGGAGAGGTGGTAAAAAGGATTTTGAATAGAATTATTTGACATGTCAAAGTAGAAAACGATGAGGTATAAACTAAATATATGATCGAACAAAAGTTTGAAAATATATTGCGCTACAGGTCGGAGTCTGCTATAATGTGGTAAAAGTGAATAAAAAATCAGAACTTGACTCCGAAAAATAAACAAAATAGACAAAAGGAGAAAGTGATGAATAATACAAACGAAAATAAAACAAGTGACATTTATCTTGCACATGTGGATTTTGAAACAGGCCGTACCCAGAGCTTTCAGGAACATACAGATAATGTAACATCATATGCAAAAAGCATTTGTCCTATGGAAGAGATTCAGAAACTTGTCGAGGCGGCCGCACTTTTTCATGATGCGGGGAAACTCTCTGATGATGTGCAGAAAGATTTTCAAGATATCTTGAAAAAGGGGGATCAGGCACACCGAAACGATTTGGATCACTCAACCGCAGGTGGACGGATGCTATGGAAAATGATGCGGCAGAAAACAGCAGCAGAGCTGTTAAGTACAGTTGTGTACTCACATCATGGAATCAGCGACTGTATTGATTTTGAAAGCGGGTGTACCTTACAGGAACGCAGAGCGGAAAAAGAGTGTCAGGAAGACATTGTGAAGGAAAGATTTTTTCAGATCTTTGATAAAGAGAAAATCCAAAAAGTGTGCGAAGCAGCAGATGCACAATATGTTCAGATCAATAAAAAAATAGGAACATTTGTGCAGAAAAATACAAGACAAAATCGCCATTGTGGAAGTGGATACTTTTACATAGGGATGTATTTTCGGGTATTACTTTCTGTATTATTTGATAGCGACTGGACAGATACGGAAAAATTTTTTCAGAATGAAGAATTGAAACAACGTATTTCAAAGAAAGAAATACAGAAAATATGGCAACAGAGTATACAATGTTTTGAGAACTATCTTAATCATGAAATTCGAAACAAGGCAGAAAATGGCCAGAGTCTTCAGGCAGTCCGGCAGGAGATTTCTGAGAGGTGCTATGAAGAGGCAGAAAAAGAAACGAGACTGTATCGTCTGACAGTACCAACGGGAGCTGGAAAGACATTAAGTAGTTTGCGCTTTGCACTGTATCGTGCCGAGCGGACCCAAAAACAGCATATTATTTATGTTGCCCTATTTAATAGTATTTTAAGCCAGAATGCCGATGAGATCCGGAGAGCAGTTGACGATCCGGATATCGTACTGGAACATCATTGCAATGTGATTCTTTCGGAGGGAAAGCAGGAGAAAGACTATAAAAAACTGACAGAAACATGGGATGTGCCAATTATTATGACATCAGCTGTACAGGTATTGAATGTACTTTTTTCGGGACAGAAAAGAGATATCCGCAGAATGCATACCTTATGTAACAGCGTGATCATTTTTGATGAGGTACAGGCCATTCCGAAGAAGTGTATGGAACTTTTTAACTTAGCAGTAAATTTTCTTACCAATTTTGCGGAATCGGATGTTGTATTATGTTCAGCTACCCAGCCATCCATTAAAGATTTGAAAGAGAATAATTTAAGTGAATGCATGGAGATGACGGAAATCATAGAAAAGTATGAAGAAGCCTTTCGAAGAACGGATATCGTAGATTTGACAGAAACAGAAGCGTATCCGGGCGGAATGGAAATTGAGGATCTCTGTGATTTTACGTTGCAGCAAGCTGAGACATTTCGAAATGTGCTGGTCATAGTAAATACAACCGAATGTGCAAAACAAGTATATGAAAAGATAAAAAGCAGCTGTTCAGACGAAGATCAAGTTTTTCACCTGAGCAATAAACTTTGCCCGCAAAATAAAGAGGACACGTTGGAAAAGGTCCATGCGGCATTACGAAAAAATAGAGAATCCGGATATACAGGCAGAGTGATCTGCATCAGTACACCGGTTGTAGAAGCGGGTGTAAATTTTTCTTTTGGCTGTGTCATTCGATCAAAAGCGGGATTGGATCATGTGATCCAGGCCGCTGGAAGAGGAAATCGCCACAAGGAGTATCCCTGGTTTGGAAAGATTTACATTGTACAATTGACAAACGAGGCCGAAAGTCTGGAAAAGCTGCCAGAGATACAAGAAGAACAAAGAGCAGTACAAAAATTATTAGAACAATTTCGAAGTAAGCCTGAAATTTTTGAAAAAAGATTAGATTCGTCGAAGGCGATAGCGATTTATTATCAGTATTACTATCAGGTGCTGCAGGCTGATATCACGAAATTTCCGGCGAAAAATTATAAAACGACCTTGCTAGAAATGCTGGGAAAAAATTGTCCGGGAAGAAAACAATATTGGCATAAGTTTGAACAAGAGTATAAGGGGGGAATGGCACAGGCATTTGCAACGGCAGGAAAAGAATTTGAAGTTATTTCTAATGATTATAAGATTCCAGTTGTGGTTCCCTATAATGATGAGGCCAAAAAACTGATTGCAGCATTTGTCGGAGCAGATGGTGAGTATTTACCTTGGGAGGAAAAGCAGAGGATGCTGCGGGAACTGCAAAAATATACGGTTGGAATTTCAGAAGTGCAGAAGGAACGTCTTAATAATGCAATATATCAAATTAGTGATGAAGAAATACTCGCGTTGAGCGAAGGGTATTACAGCAATGAAGTTGGTGTGCTGGAAGAACCGCAGATGAACTTTGAGAACTATTAAACATATTGGAGGTGGTACAATGGAAAAACATGCGAATACCATAGAGTATGAGGTGTATGGGAACTATGCATTGTTTTCTGATCCGGTGGTGCGTGTTGGAGGCGAAAAAACAAGTTATTCAATTCCAACTTACGAGGCATTGCGAGGTATTACGGAAAGCATATTTTGGAAACCCACGATCTTTTGGGTAATTGATGAAATTCGCGTTATGAACCGGATTCAGACGGAAACAAAAGGTATTCGTCCTATTAAATACAATGGCGGAAACGAACTGGCATACTACACGTATTTAAAGGATGTGCGTTATCAGGTACGTGCTCATTTTGAATTTAATGAGCATCAGGTCAACATGGTACAGGATAGAAATGAGCGAAAATATCAGTGCATGTCAGAAAGAATGGTAAAGAGCGGAGGCCGGAGAGATATTTTTCTTGGAACAAGAGAATGTCAGGCATTTGTGGAACCGTGTGAATTTGGCAGTGGAGCAGGATATTATGATGATATGGAAAAAGATATAGATTTCGGTTTCTCTTATCACGGAATTACTTATGCGGAAGAAGCCGTTTTGTCGGAGGATCAGGGAAACATGACGGTAAGATTCTGGGAGCATCCGACCATGACAAGGGGAGGCTACATCGTTTATCCCCGTCCGGAAGAGTGTACAATCAAACGTCATATACGAAAAATGCAGCCGAAAATATTTGAAAATATCGAGAAAGAAGAACATGAAAAAAGGGAGGTGAAAGATACGTGAACTGGGGAAGAGAAGCACTGGATTTGTACGAAAAAAATCTGAACAAGGTAGGAAAAATAGAATATCGTGGTGAATTTCCCTATACGCTGCTTCCAACATTCCACTCAACGGCAACGGCACAGATTACGGTAACCATTGATGAAGAAGGTAACTTTTTACATGGCGAACAGGTTCCTGCAAATGATAAATTTACCATTATTCCGGTTACAGAAAAATCAGGAAGCCGAACATCTGGAAAAGAAGCCCATCCCCTGTGTGATAATTTAAGATATCTGGCGGGCGATTATCCGCTTTATGTGGCGGACGATGGAAGCTGTTTTGAAATTTACATGGAACAATTAAAAAAATGGTATGAGTCAGAATTTTGCCATGATAAAGTAAGAGCAATTTATTATTATCTGCAGAAGAAAAGTTTGATGCATGATTTGATTGAACAGAAGGTATTGAAGCAAAATGAAGATGGAACGCTGGCAGAAAAGGAAACGATTCAGGGAATTGATCAAAGTAAAGCGTTTGTGCGATTTATTGTGCGCTCTTTAAGTAATCCACTGACAGAAACAGTTGATGAATGCTGGAAAGATAAGACCTTATGGGAAAAATATCAGCAGTATCAACGGTCTATGGAAGGGGAAAAGGGACTTTGCTATTTAAGTGGAAAAAGAGAAAGTATTTCCTATCTACAGCCAAAGAAAATCCGAAATGAAGGAGACGGCGCGAAACTGATTTCTTCAAATGATAAGGATAATTTTACGTATCGTGGTCGATTTGCAACGAAAGAAGAGGCATTTGCAATTGGAAATGAAACATCCCAGAAGGTTCACAACGCATTGAAATGGATTATCCGCAGACAGGGAGGCACATATGATACCATGGTGTTTGCTACATGGGAAACAGCGGAGGATTCAGCAGGAGAATTAGAAGTTCGATGGGACTCGGATACGGAGCATATTATATCTGAATTTGATGAATGGGATACCGGACTGGAAGATCCGGAGTTTGACACCAATGCGATCGGAGCGGAGCTGTTTCAGAAGGCGATGAGTGGGTATCGCACGCTGCAGAACGAGGAAAAATGTCCCACGACTATGAAATATATGGTGTTATTAGGAGTCGATGCAGCAACACCGGGGCGCCTGGCAGTCGTGGAAGCAAAAAAAATTGAAGAAACGCGATATTTAGAGAATATCAGAAAATGGCACAAGGACTGCTGGTGGCGTCATGAAAAATGGAGAGACGGAAAAAGAATTGTTTATTATGGCATGGTTGGAGTAAAGGAGATAGCGGATCTTTTATTCGGAATAGAAAATAATGGAAGTATTACCATTGTAGATGGAAACAGCAAAAAACTTTATGCTGAGGTTGCAAAGCGTATCTTGCCATGTATTTGGGATGGGCAGAGAATACCAGCTGATTATGTGGAAAGGGCGATAAATAAGGCATCTAATCCATTGGCATATAAAGAACGGAGAAACTGGGAGCAGATTTTGCAGCTTGCGTGCTCCATGGTTAAAAAAAGAAGAAAAGAACTTTATAAGGAGGAATGGAAAATGGCGGTAGACAAAAATTGTACAGAAAGAGATTACCTGTATGGAAGATTGCTTGCTGTAGCAGATCGAATTGAATATCGGACTTTTGATATGGATAAGGACAGAAGTAGAATTACAAATGCAAAGCGATACATGAATAATTTTTCGCAGAGACCGTTTGAAACCTGGAAAGTTATTGAAGAGAATATTCAGCCGTATTTGAGCAAATTGCCAGTGCCGGAACGAAGATTTTATGAAAATCTGCTGGACGAAATCGAGGACGCATTTGAAAGTGTAAACGATTATCAGGAGAATAAACGTTTAAGCGGCTTATATTTACTTGGATTTCACAGTCAGTCCTGTGCGCTGAGAACTTACAAAACAGAGAAAACAGAGGAGAAATAAAGAAATGAGCGAATTAAAAGGAAAAATTGATTTTACATTATTTGTGAGTGCAACGAATGCAAATCCCAATGGAGATCCACTGAACGGAAACCGTCCGAGAATTAATCTGGATGGATATGGGGAAATTTCAGATGTCTGCATTAAACGAAAAATCCGAAACCGCCTGCAGGATCTGGGACAGAAAATTTTCGTGCAGTCAGATGACAGAACGGACGACTCATTCAAGAGTCTGAAGGAGCGCGCAGATGGTTGCGAGGAGCTTAAAAAACAGATGGGAAATAAGAAAGATGCGAGCAGAGATCTTTGCGCACAGATTGCATGCAGGGAGTGGATCGATGTGAGAGCATTTGGACAGGTTTTTGCATTTAAAGGAATTCCAGTATCCTTTGGCGTACGCGGTCCGGTGTCGATTCATCAGGCAGTAAGTCTGTCTCCGATTGATATTATGAGTATGCAAATCACCAAGAGCGTAAACAGCGAGGCCGGAAAAGAAGGAAAGGCATCTGATACGATGGGAACGAAACATAGAGTTGGGTTTGCTGTATACAAGGTGATGGGAAGTGTCAATGTGCAGCTCGCGGAAAAGACGGGCTTTACCCAGGAGGATGCTGAGATACTGAAAGAAGCACTCATGACATTGTTTGAAAATGATGCATCGTCAGCACGTCCGGAAGGAAGTATGGAGGTATGCCGGATGTATTGGTGGCAGCACGAGGAAAAAACACCGGCTATTTCGAGTGGAAAGATCCAGAGAGGATTTGACTGGAATAAAGATTTAGATCATCCGAGAAGCTTTAAGGATTATGATATTACCTGGAATGTAGAAGGATGCAGAGAACCGGAGATTTTTGATTTTGTCTAAAGATACGGTCGTTTTCCGTGAGGGGTGAATTGGAATGTATGATGAGGATGATTATCTGCAGTTGTCAGGAATTCAACATTTTGCATTCTGCCGGCGCCAATGGGCACTTGCATATATCGAGATGCAGTGGCAGGAGAATGTCCGCACGGTAGAGGGAAAGATTCTTCATGAAAATGCACATAATCCGGGTCTCAAAGAAAAAAGAGGAGATCTGCTGATTGTGCGTGCGATGCCGGTTCACTCCTGCGAAATGGGAGTGAGCGGCGAGTGCGATGTGGCGGAATTTCATCGGGTGAAAGAGGGGATTTCACTGCATGGAAAAGAAGGATTTTATCGTGTAGTGCCAATAGAATATAAGCGGGGAAAACCAAAAGAAGGAGAAGAGGATATCCTGCAGTTGGCAGCGCAGGCGTTTTGCCTGGAAGAAATGCTGTGTTGTGAAATCGAGTATGGATATCTTTATTACGGTGAAGTCCGCAGACGCCATAAGGTAGAATTTGATAATGCAATCCGGGAAAAAGTGAAGCAGATATTTGCAGAAATGCATAAGTATTATGAACAACAGTATACACCGAAAGTAAAAATAAGCAGGAAATGTAATGCATGTTCATTGAAAGATATTTGTCTGCCGGTTTTAAATAAGAATAAATTGGTTGCGGAATACATTACCAAGAGAATGCAGGAAGAGGAAAATCTATGAAAAGATTACTGAATACCTTGTATATTACTTCTGGAAATCGTTATCTTTCACTTGATGGGGAAAATGTCGTAGTAATGGAGGATAAAAAGGAAATAGGAAGAATCCCTTTACATAATTTACAGGCGATCGTGACCTTTGGCTATACAGGAGCGAGTCCGGCATTAATGGGGGCGTGCGCGCAAAGAAACATTGAATTATCCTTTATGTCCGGAAATGGTCGTTTTCTGGCGAGGGTCAGCGGAGAAGAAAAGGGAAATGTGACACTGCGAAAAACACAATACCGCATCAGTGAGAAAAAAGAAGAAAGCGTCAAAATAGCAAAGAATTTTATTCTTGGCAAGGTCTATAATGCCAGGTGGGTGCTCGAGAGAGCCGCCAGAGATTACAGTATGCGGCTGGATGCAGAATTGCTTAAGAAAAAATCAGCTTTTCTGGGGCAGAGTATGAATAAAATCAGAGAATGTGAAGATGCGGGAACACTTTTAGGACTGGAAGGAGAAGCTGCATCGGTATATTTTTCCGCTTTTGATGAACTTATTCTGCAGCAGAAAGAGGATTTTTATTTTCATGGAAGAAATAAGAGACCACCGTTAGATAATGTGAATGCGATGCTTTCGTTTGGATATTCTTTACTGGTAGGAATGTGCGGATACGGTGCGCTGGATATGTTGGATTTTTCCACACAGATCGTCCGGGACGAATGTCATTGGCGCTGGATCTGATGGAAGAATTTCGTAGCGTTATGGTAGATCGGTTTGTTCTGACACTTATCAACAAGAGGATTATGAAGCCAGAATATTTTTTAACTAAGGAAAACGGTGCCGTTATTATGACGGAGGAGGGACGAAAAGCCTTTCTTAGTGCATGGCAGGGAAAAAAACAGGAGATGATTACGCATCCATTTTTAGGCGAAAAGATCGAGTGGGGAATGGTTCCATATGCACAGAGCATGCTGCTGGCACGTTTCCTGCGAGGGGATCTGGATGAATATCCGCCATTTTTGTGGAAGTAGGTGATTTTTAATGCTGGTGCTGATCACATATGATGTAAATACACAAACCGTAGCAGGCAGAACGCGATTGCGCAAGGTAGCAAAAGAATGTACCAATTACGGCCAGCGAGTCCAAAATTCTGTCTTCGAGTGCCAGATGGATGCGGCTAAGTGCCGACAGGTAAAAGATATACTAGAAAAAATCATAGATAAAGAGACCGATAGTTTGCGGTTTTACTATTTGGGTGAAAAGTACAAAAACAAAGTAGAACATGTTGGTGCAAAAGCGGTATTTGACGTGATGGACACACTGATTCTGTAGTGCGAATGCCAAGTGCACAGAAAAAAGCAGGAAGATTCGCACTTGAAATTTAAAGGATTTTTGCTGAAAAGATAGAATTTGGGGGAGGAGGGAGATGAAATGAGGAAGAAAATATAGAGATATTGAATAAGCATAGCCGCGATTTAGAAGAAAAATTTGTCTAAATTTGCCGTCGCCCTCCGTGAGGGCGTGAGTTGAAATGGGTTATGAACCAGAGCATTATCTGGATATGTGTCGCCCTCCGTGAGGGCGTGAGTTGAAATGAAATCAATGCACGCAGAGAAGCAGAGCGAACAGTCGCCCTCCGTGAGGGCGTGAGTTGAAATACGTACACTGAGATGACGGATAGCGGGAAAACAGTCGCCCTCCGTGAGGGCGTGAGTTGAAATACTAAGCAGTGCGCAGATGATGAGCTACTGCGAGTCGCCCTCCGTGAGGGCGTGAGTTGAAATGATCAGACGCTGACACAGCAGACAATAGAAGAATTGTCGCCCTCCGTGAGGGCGTGAGTTGAAATTTGCCGGTTTGATTGGCGTGGTAGTAGGGCTCGCGTCGCCCTCCGTGAGGGCGTGAGTTGAAATATCGGTTTCCATGCACAGGGTACTTACGAGAGAGCGTCGCCCTCCGTGAGGGCGTGAGTTGAAATTTTCCTCGATCCACAGGTCGCCGCATCCCTCTTTGTCGCCCTCCGTGAGGGCGTGAGTTGAAATCCCTTATTAATTGGATTCTTCAAAATGTAATTCGTCGCCCTCCGTGAGGGCGTGAGTTGAAATAGAAAATGGCCGTTGGGAAGCTTCCTACGGCACTGTCGCCCTCCGTGAGGGCGTGAGTTGAAATATATTTTTTACTGTCGATTACACCACTCCTGTAGTCGCCCTCCGTGAGGGCGTGAGTTGAAATATCCATCTTGTCGTCATACGCGGTGATGAAATCGTCGCCCTCCGTGAGGGCGTGAGTTGAAATATTTTTTGCGTGGTATTGTTATAGAAGAAATACGTCGCCCTCCGTGAGGGCGTGAGTTGAAATATACCAAATATTGAGAAATGTATCTAAATTAACGTCGCCCTCCGTGAGGGCGTGAGTTGAAATGATGTCACAGCAACACTGTGCCATCTGAGCCTGCATAGTCGCCCTCCGTGAGGGCGTGAGTTGAAATGATTTTTTCTACGCTTCCATCATCCAGCGTCATGTCGCCCTCCGTGAGGGCGTGAGTTGAAATAATCTCGATACTGCGTTGACCGAACATCTCGTATGTCGCCCTCCGTGAGGGCGTGAGTTGAAATTTCCCGGCCGCGTCGTTGATAACCGTCTGATAGGTCGCCCTCCGTGAGGGCGTGAGTTGAAATAGCTTCTCTACAGTGTCATCAAGGTGACGAATGGGTCGCCCTCCGTGAGGGCGTGAGTTGAAATTCCAGTGTGGCTCTCGGCCGCACACCTCTTTCTGTCGCCCTCCGTGAGGGCGTGAGTTGAAATGCCCTCTCTGCGTTTGTCATCCCTTCTCCGCTCGGTCGCCCTCCGTGAGGGCGTGAGTTGAAATATGAATCCGTCATCACCTGTCATTCCGTACTGATGTCGCCCTCCGTGAGGGCGTGAGTTGAAATTTTCTCACGACGGCCATTCGCAGAATCTGGTTCGTCGCCCTCCGTGAGGGCGTGAGTTGAAATATGCCAGAAGGCGTAAAACTACACGGAGACACCGTCGCCCTCCGTGAGGGCGTGAGTTGAAATAAGCCAAATACAATATAACAATATATGTTGCCGTCGCCCTCCGTGAGGGCGTGAGTTGAAATATCAACGGCGATACAGGAGTCAATACGAAATGCTGTCGCCCTCCGTGAGGGCGTGAGTTGAAATGCATTTATCCAACGGGACAGCTAATGGCGTCATTCGTCGCCCTCCGTGAGGGCGTGAGTTGAAATGCCGAAATGGCTGCAGGTATTCATCACAGACGACGTCGCCCTCCGTGAGGGCGTGAGTTGAAATATCACCTCCATAACCAGATTATACAATAGAAACATGTCGCCCTCCGTGAGGGCGTGAGTTGAAATATGTTTCGGTAAAAATTACCACGAATACAATTTGTCGCCCTCCGTGAGGGCGTGAGTTGAAATTAAAAAGACTACTTCAACGTGGGGCCTTATAACGTCGCCCTCCGTGAGGGCGTGAGTTGAAATACAGCGAACAGTGGTGAGACACCGGGAGATTATGGTCGCCCTCCGTGAGGGCGTGAGTTGAAATGTCTGATTTTGCGATCACACAATGAATCCTCATGCTGTCGCCCTCCGTGAGGGCGTGAGTTGAAATGAATGAGATACACGCCTACGAGAATTACGAGCAGATGTCGCCCTCCGTGAGGGCGTGAGTTGAAATGTTGACGAAATATCTCTGCCCTTTCCCCGTTACGTCGCCCTCCGTGAGGGCGTGAGTTGAAATCAATACGCCGGACGAAAATGGACAGTGGACAGGTCGCCCTCCGTGAGGGCGTGAGTTGAAATGTTCCGAAGCGCCGGGTGATCGCGCCGGAGCAGTGTCGCCCTCCGTGAGGGCGTGAGTTGAAATTACAGCTTCTGCTCCTCGATCTTCCGGAGTGTGTAGTCGCCCTCCGTGAGGGCGTGAGTTGAAATTCCAGGTCAATAAGCAGCTGACAGAAATCACGACGTCGCCCTCCGTGAGGGCGTGAGTTGAAATAATATGCTGTCCATGTACTGTTTTTCTCTGCTCGTCGCCCTCCGTGAGGGCGTGAGTTGAAATGTTCCCGGCGTAGGAATTGTTGCCAATAAGCGAGTCGCCCTCCGTGAGGGCGTGAGTTGAAATCCCCACTGACCTGCAATGACCTCGTGAGCTACTGGTCGCCCTCCGTGAGGGCGTGAGTTGAAATTTCCGTCTCCATTCAGCGTTGTGCCTTCTTCCGTGTCGCCCTCCGTGAGGGCGTGAGTTGAAATATATTTATGGATTTGATGTGGGATCGGGCTATGCGTCGCCCTCCGTGAGGGCGTGAGTTGAAATGTTATCCCTTAACTTTGATTATATCAAACCACTCGTCGCCCTCCGTGAGGGCGTGAGTTGAAATAAGTCTTCCGGTGTCTTCGGCACATCGCCGAACAAGTCGCCCTCCGTGAGGGCGTGAGTTGAAATTAAGCCAGTTAGTTAATTGTATCAGAAACGGACGCGCGGTCGCCCTCCGTGAGGGCGTGAGTTGAAATGATATTGTTTCCGCTTTTCTGATCTCCGAGCATAGGTCGCCCTCCGTGAGGGCGTGAGTTGAAATAAGAGACCGGAGAGCCAGTGGCGGCAGGTTGATGGTCGCCCTCCGTGAGGGCGTGAGTTGAAATGAGGATGTGAAAGCTAAGTTGTCCGAAAAGATGGGTCGCCCTCCGTGAGGGCGTGAGTTGAAATGCAACTTCTACAGCATCGGTGGAAACTCTGGCCG
>ERZ779888.3217-NODE-3217-length-12281-cov-2.922542_pt1 | contig 12281 bp, 9 predicted proteins | sample MGYA00511245_ERZ779888 | MGnify/ENA primary metagenome ERZ779888 (study PRJEB29588, sample SAMEA2155255) | human gut metagenome | biome: human gut; feature: human-associated habitat; material: faeces | place: Denmark | collected 2008/2010 ... | reverse complement strand
TTGGTGCATTATTTTCTTTTTGTATTACAGGTACAAATTGTTCTATAGAATCCTGAATTTTTATCCATATATCTGATGTTTCATCAATCTGAGTTATTGATACAATCTGCAGATTTCCAAGAAGAAAACGAAATCCTGAATTCAGCGAAAATTTTCCGATCCGAATTGGAAGAATGGGTTTTCTATAACTTTCTGCACATTCCAATTCTTTTTCTACCCATACCGATTCCTGCGATTCCTTAGATAAGATTAGCAAAAACAGATCACATTCTCTGATCGCACGCGGAATCTCTCTAGCATAATTTGACCCCACCGGGATCATATCCGGTGCTTTCCAATAGGATACTCCAATATGTTCTAGCACGCGGACGATCTTATGAACCAACTCTTTATTTTTGGAACTATAACTAATAAAAACAGATTTTATTTCTGCCATTTTTGTATCCACACCTTTCCAATCAAACAACAACCCGGTTTCGTCCGGTAGTTTTTGCCTGATACAAACGTTCATCTGCCTGCTTTACGTTTTGATCCATCGTCTGATCACCGTCTAGCTGATATACTCCAAAAGACATCGTTACCGCAATATGATGCTCCTCAAATTCGATCGACATATGCTCGACGATCTCTCGAATATGTTCTGCAATCTCCTGTGCTTTGACAAGCGGGCAATCCATACACATCAGGATAAATTCTTCGCCACCCCATCGCACCGCCTCATCTTCAGATGCAACATGCTCTTGCAGCACCGCTGCTATTCTTTGTAATACGGCATCACCTGCGTTGTGTCCATAGGTATCGTTTACTTTCTTGAAAAAATCAATATCACACATAATAATGGACGCCGTTCCATTTTGTGGATCTGACACCGTTTCCTCATAAAACTCATAAAAGCCGCGGCGATTGGTCAGCCCTGTCAACGGATCTATACGAATCTCCGTGTCCAACAAATAGGACTCCAATGTTTTGCCACAATAAACAGCCGCTAATGTGAGATGTTTCTTATCTTTCTCATCAAACGTCCCTGCCGTTCCGTCTGCATTCAGCTTATTGATCGCCTGATACGCCCCGATCACTTTACCCTTGGCATTCGTTACCGGCATGCACAAAATAGACTTTGTCACAAATCCTGTCTGCTTATCCACCGCCGGATTGAACCGTTCATCCTGATACGGATCATTGATCACGATCGTTTCTTTATTTTGGATGGATGCATCTATGATCCCGCTCCCCTCGGGTACTGTAATCTTGTCACTTCCCACCGCAGCTAACGTCCAGTACTGCTTATGTTTCGCATCCCAGTACCAAAATGATGCGCGCTCAGAATGCGCCAGCACACGGCCAAGATCTGTCAGTAGTGAAACGACCTTGGAAAAATCTTTTTCATCGACCAACTGACTCATATATAAAAATATGTCTTCGAGCATCTGCTCTGCACTATATGTTATTTGCTGTTCCATTGTGATTCCCCATTTCTATGTCATTTAGCAAAAACAGTGTTCTATAGTTTCTTTCGTAAATACTCCAACGACCGCCGCTGGTTATCCGGTTTTGTCGTCTCGATCAGTACACTGCATTCTTCAAAATATGTTTGATAATATCTGCAAAACAATTCCCAGTCGATCCTGCCATCCCCAACAGCAAGATGCAGATCCCTTCGCAGATCGTTATCGTTTATATGGATATGTCGAATATATTGCCGCAGTGCTTTGATCCATTCCTCGATCGGCGTATCCGATAAATGCGCATGTGCATAGTCCAAACATACTCCGAAATTAGAATATACGCATAACTGCTCGGATATTTTCTGTAAAATAACCGGATCGCTGTCAAACATATTTTCCATGTAAATTTGTATCTCCGGATATGCTTCTAACAGTTCCCGGACGAATGTACAGGTGCCGTCAACCACCTGATCATCATATACAATATTAGAAAGCATCGGATTCCAATTTGTGTGGAATACAACCCCTTTCACCGAAAGTTCTTGGGCAATCTCCATGCTCTGTCGCATACGAAGTTTTGAGATCTCGCGGATCTGTGGGTCGTAACTAAACACCGACACATCATAGAACGCCCCATGCATCGTGCTTCCTGCCGGAATCCCGGCCTTCTGATATTTCTGTATAATATCTTCTCTTCGTTTCTTATCTTCAAACACAAGCGGATCATAAAAATCATTGATTTCAAAACCAACCTGATACTCCTGCGCCAAATCCTCATACGCCTGCAATTCTTCAGCAAGCGATACGATCAAAAAATCTCCCATATTTTGCTCCCGTTTTTTAATTTTCACCGGTTCCTTTTGCAAATTATTATAGCATAGATTGAATTGCTTATGCAATTATTGATAACAGGTTCGCACGGAAAAAAGACCCATCACCTTTCGGCAATGGATCTTATATTACTGTTCTAATTGTCTTCCCAAAAAACCTGCTGCCACGCGAGCTAATTTGTGCTCCGTATCTCCCAAAGACACCTCTTTGCTGCGTGTAAATATTACAACGGCCCCTATCGCATCTCCTTCTGATATGATTGGACAGATCACTTCCCATGCAAAGTTCTCAGGCTCATCACACACTTTTCGATACTCTTTGCCTGCTCCGGAGGCGACCACACTCTCTCTTCTGTCGATCATACGCTCCAAATCCCTGCTGACTGCTTTATCTAACAGCAATTTTTTCGTGCCTGATGATGCAGCTATGATATGCTCCCGGTCCGTCACCGCAACTTGATGTCCCGTTGTCTGCGCTAATGCATCTGCATACTGCTGTGCTAATATTCCCATATCCTCCATCATGGAATATTTCTTTAATATCACTTCGCCTTCTCTGTCTGTATAAATTTCTAACGGGTCTCCTTCACGGATACGCAAAGTACGACGAATTTCCTTCGGTATTACGACTCGTCCCAGATCGTCAATTTTTCTGATTATTCCTGTTGCTTTCACCAATGTTTCCTCCAATTCCATATTTTAGCAATAACAAATTGTCATTTTTGCTGCATATTCACTTTGGAGTTAGTATGTGGAAATCCGGAAAAATTATACAACCGAGATCTCACCTGCTGATTACTGTACTTTTTTATCAAGTGGATACATATTGGTGCTTAAATATTTCATTCCGTTATCTGCCAAAATAACAACAATATTTTTGCCGGCATTTTCCGGTCTTTGGGCAACAATAGTTGCTGCGTGCAGTGCTGCACCGGCAGACTGTCCCAAAAACACACCATCCGTCTGTGCAATTTCGCGGCCAAGAGCATACGCATCTTCGCCTTTGACATCAATATATTCATCGTAATCAAATCCGACAATAAATGGTGCCTTTGCAGCATCCGGGAAACCCGGATCGCCAAATGGCGCAATGCCGTCAATGGTCTGCGGATCTTCGGAACCGCCAGGTCTTGAGGTCGGATCTGCCTGTACAGCAACAATTTTAACATCCGGATTTTTTTCGCGGAAATATTTAGTAAGTCCGGTAATTGTTCCTGCAGTTCCACTGGTTGCTACTAAAATATCTACTTTGCCATCTGTATCTTCCCAGATCTCCGGTCCGGTTGTCGCATAATGAACTCCCGGATTGGCCTCATTGGCCAACTGGTTAATGAAATAATGATGCGTTGGCTGAGCATCGCAATATTTCTGGATCGCTTCCTGATAAAATCCTGTTGTGAATGTTCCGTTCGCAAAGGCTTCCGGCACGCCCGGCACATCAAACATGCTCTTTAAGTCAGCGCCATATGCACGCAGCATCTTTTGGCGTTCTTCGGACTGGCCCGGCTCCAAAAATACCGTCAGCTTGTAACCACGGCTTGCAGAAAATGCAGCCAACCCAATTCCGGTATTTCCAGAGGTGTTTTCTACGATCGTATCTCCCGGGTGAAGAATACCATCTTCCTCTGCCTTTTTGATCATGTTAAGAGCGGCGCGGTCCTTGATGGAACCCGATGGATTAAAATACTCCAATTTTCCCAGCAAATGTGCTTTGATGTCGTGTTTTTCCTCAAACTTTTCAAACTCAAATAACGGTGTGCGTCCTACTAATTCTTCAATATTTTTTACAATCTTTGCCATAACTATTCTCGTTCCTTTCTTTTTTGCAATTTACGATACATACAGATCTTGATAAGGATCTTCTAGGTATCCCGGTAAATATGTCTTATCTTCTATGTACTGCGCCAACGCCAACAACGATGCCGCGCAGCCGCCACTTCCGTGATACAGTCCCACATACGCCTCTGATCGGTCCGGTTCATGCCGGTTCCAAGACGTATACCAATTGCGCACTTTGTGCTGATAGGTCGATTCACCAATGATCGCCTCAGCCGCCTCATAGGCCGCATCCAGATATACCGAATTACCTGTCAGCTTATGTACATGCAGAAAATGTTCTAACATTCCCGCTGCACCACAGCAATAGCAATTCGTTCTCCAATAACCGTCCGAATGTTTCGTTGGTGCACCGGCTGCCAACAGGCCATTGGTCAACTTAATGACAAAATCTTTATACGATTCGTCTCCGGTAATCCGATACAGTTTGTAAAACAATCTTGAGGTGCCGATCGGTCCCTGACATACTCCCAGATAATACAGGTCTGTCAGATACGTATCGTTATACTTAACCAAAGCTGCCTCGCCATCTTCGGAGTAGTCTGCAATATTTTGAATATACTGTGCCGCTTTCTTTGCAATGTCTAAATATTCTTCCTGATGCGTCTGCTCATATACGCTTGCCAAAATATAACCACAGCCTGCAGCACCATATTCAAATCCCGGGAAATAGCCACCCGCTTTGCCAATTGTCGGAAAAGTCTCTGTATCCATTACGTACCAGCGGTATCCACCCTGCGGTGCATCTTCCTTGTGGTCTGCAATATATTTTGCTGCTTTTGCCGCGGCATCCAGATATTTATCACCGCCGAACGTATTATAAACGTCGAGCAGAAATAGGATCAAACCACCTTCGCCTAATATGCCGTAAAACCCATACCAAGTAAGTGCTCCCTGCTCGTCTTTTGCTGCCTCGATCGCATCATCGGCAACTGTCAGCGCAAACTGCTTATAACGTTCCTCTCCTGTAATTTTATAGAGTTCCTTTGCAACATAGGCACCTCCCGCCGGACCATTCAAATAACCGATGTAGGCCCCCTGCAAAAATGGTACTTCCGTCGCAAAATCCTCTTTGCCACGATATTTACGGATCACATAACGGATACCTGCCTCCGCCTTGCGTAAGTATTTCTCTTGCTCTGTCGCGACATAATATTTCAAATATAATAATGCAATTCCTGCTGCGCCCGCATACAGACTCGCATCATCTAAAAGTAAGGCATCCTTTTCCACTTGTTTGCCCGGCATGACATCCCAGCTCTCCACATCACCATCTACATGGCCATATTGTTCGATCCAATTGACCGATTCTGCTGCCGTCTGGAGAAGTCTCTGCCGATCTAACGGTGCAAATGCCTTGATCCAATTTCTTTTACTCATAAGCGCTGCTCCTTTCTCCTACTATCTCTATAGGAATTATCTATATTCAAATCATACTACTCTTTTCGATCTTTGCATAATCTCAAAAAAATATAACGTGTTATAGTTTTTTTCTATAACACGTTATATTTACGCAACATTATTATATTTATGCGATACTGTTATACTTACGCAGCATTGTTATACTTACGCAGCATTATTATATTTACGCAGTACTGTTATGCTTACGCGGCATTATTATACTTATGCGGTACTTGTTATACTTACTCGCCTTTATTATATTTACGCGGTACTTGTTATACTTACTCGCCTTTATTATATTTACGCCAATACCTTATCCTTGTATTTGCTTAACTCTTCAAGGAATTTATTACCCATTTCACTCATAACTGACGCTTTGCGCGCGATATAGCCAATGGTCATTTTCTCGTCTGTCTCTAATTTAACTGCACAAAACGCAGAACCGTTCAGTTCCTCACAAATAATGCCGGAACATAATGTATAACCATTGATCCCAACCATCAGATTAAGCATGGTCGCTCTATCATTAGCACGCACCAACTGCTTGTAAGCATAGGTGCTCAGTACTTCTTCCGCATAATAAAACGAATTACTTTCTCCTTGTGCAAAGGCAAGACACGGATAATCATTCAGCTCTTCCATAGTGACGCTTGACTTGCCCGCAAGCGGATTGTTTTTACTCATGTAGGCATAAATTCCACATTCAAACAATGGTGTAAATACCAGCCCGGACTCCCGAAAAATCTTCTGCAACACTGCCTGATTATAAGCATTCAAATAGAGCACACCTATTTCACTGATCTGATTTTTGACGTTTTCAATGACTTCATGCGTCTTCGTCTCATGGATCTCAAACTCATACTCTTCCATGCCATACTGATCGATCACTGATACAAACGCATTCACCGCAAACGTGTAATGCTGCATAGAGACATGAAAAGTACGCTTGATATTTTTGTGCGATATATATTTAGCATCCAAAATGTCATATTGCTCGATCACTGACTTTGCGTAGCCCAAAAACTCACGTCCCTTGACGGTAAGAGATATGCCGCTCTTTGTTCGTGAGAAAATTTCGAATCCAACTTCCTGTTCTAACGACTTCAAAGATGCAGTCAGGCTCGGCTGCGAAATGAACAGTTTTTTGGCAGCTTCATTGATCGAGCTGTCTTTGGACAATTCCACAATATACTTTAATTGATTCAAGGTCATCGTTCTAGTTTCCTTTATTATTATGTCCCATTTTCAGGACAATTTGCTCCTATACGGAAAGATCAAATTTCTGTCCAACAGACCGGGTGGCCTCTTCTTTCACCGTATTCCAGTCAACCTTCTGTAATTTATCTAATAGCTCCTCGTAGGATGATGCCTGTACTTTTGTCTTTTTCTTCACGGTCTCTTTCTGATCGGCAGCTTTTTCCTTTTTGGCGGCTTTCTTCTTCTCTTCTGCTTTGGCATCCTTTGCATCTTCTATGCGCTCTTTCTGCTTTGCTGTAGACTTCTCCAGTTCCGCAAAGTATGACACTGTACCATCATCATGAAAAGCAATGCCTACTTTCACAATATCGTCATAAGATGCGCCGTTCTGACCATCTTCTGTCTCTTTGTTGGCAAGCTGTTCTTTAAGCTGCTTGAATTTCTCAAGTGCATCATTGATCATGTCGAGCCTTTCCTGCTTGTAGCTCTCATCGTTTGCCATCTTTTCCAGTTCATCGCCGGTAAACAACGCCGAAAAATCTTTAGTCCCTGCAGACATGATCGACTGTGCTTCCTCATCACTGCTAAAATCTGCCACAAAAAAATCCATATTGGTATATTTATCTTTCAGCTCGTCTAACAACGCTTTCGCTTTAGTCGAAAGATTATCATATGTATTCGTCTTATCTGCCGCTGTACTGCTGCTTTTTTTTGCAGGGGCTGCATTATTCTCTGCCTTTGCTGCTTTCTTATTCTGCATTGTCTTTGCCACATCATAATACTGTGCTGCTGCACCACTATTTGTCACTACCTGATTCATACATTACCTCCATTTACTGTATGTCACTCTGAGTCATCTGCGCCAACGTCTCACATCTTGCACGGCATCACAATGTCCAATCGCATTATGTAATATTTCGGCTATTTAATATATCGGCTATTTAATATATCGGATAAGATTTGCTATTTCCTTACGCAATTTTCATTTGATCCTGCGCAATGATCTTTCCATTCTGCCACAACATGATACGATCCTAAAATTAAACGATATAATCATTGTGCGTGCTTTGCAACCTATGGTATGATGGAGTTGCTGTTTTTGCATAGATGCTTTTGTGAACATGAGTTTGTATACACAGCAAATAAGCTATTATATGTGAATATGAGCATGTATACGCAGCAGATAAACTATTCTAAAGAAATGGAGAAGAAGTATGAAATTAGCAATTTTAATCCTTTACTTTGCAGTCCTGATCGGTATCGGGCTGTATTGCAGGAAACACACTACTGATGTCAATGGTTTTGTATTAGGTGGTCGTTCCGTTGGTCCCTGGCTGACTGCTTTTGCCTATGGAACCTCATATTTTTCTGCCGTTGTCTTTGTTGGCTATGCCGGACAATTTGGTTGGAAATATGGTATTGCAGCGACTTGGGCCGGTATTGGAAATGCGCTGATCGGCTCGCTGTTAGCATGGGTTGTCCTAGGTCGACGCACCCGAATAATGACACAGCACTTAGACTCGGCAACAATGCCACAGTTTTTTGGAGAACGTTTTAACAGCCGCGCCCTAAAGATTGCTGCTTCCGTCATTATTTTTATTTTCCTGATCCCTTATACAGCATCTCTTTATAATGGATTATCACGTTTGTTTGGTATGGCTTTTGATATTGACTATTCCGTATGTATCATCATTATGGCTGTACTTACCGCAATTTATGTTATTGCAGGCGGATATATGGCAACGGCGATCAATGATTTCATTCAGGGTATCATAATGTTGGTCGGCATTGTTGCGGTCATCGCTGCGGTGTTGATGAGCAAAGGCGGATTTATGGCTTCCTTGAATGGTCTGGCTCAGATAAGCGATCCGGAAGTTTCCAAAGCACCCGGCATTTTCGCCTCTTTCTTTGGTCCTGATCCACGTGGTCTTTTGTTTGTGGTTATTTTGACATCGCTCGGTACCTGGGGGCTGCCACAGATGGTACAAAAATTTTATGCCATCAAAGATGAGTCCTCGATCAAGACAGGCACTATTATTTCAACAATCTTTGCCATGATCGTTGCCGGTGGAAGTTATTTTCTCGGTGGATTTGGCCGTCTGTTCTCGGATCAGATCGACGTGGAGGCAAATGGCTTTGACTCTATTATCCCAACCATGTTATCCGGGCTGCCATCCGTGCTGATCGCCTTAGTCGTGATCTTAGTGTTGTCTGCTTCGATGTCAACATTATCTTCGCTCGTTATTGCGTCCAGCTCTACGTTGACGATTGATTTTATCAAAGATAACTTTGTGAAAAACATGAGCGAAAAGAAACAGGTATTACTGATCCGCATTTTGATCGTGGTATTTATCGCAATATCTTCAGTCTTAGCTTTGATCCAGTATAAGAGCTCCGTAACATTCATTGCGCAGTTGATGGGCGTGTCTTGGGGTGCTCTTGCCGGTTCTTTCTTAGCACCATTTATGTACTCTCTGTACGTAAAATGGGTCACCAAAGCGTCCTGTTTTGTCTGCTTTATTTTTAGCTCCGTATTGATGATCGCTAATATTTTCTGCAGAGAATCTTTCCCTGTAATTATGCAGTCACCGATCAACTGTGGTGCTATCGCGATGTTGGCCGGACTTGTGATCGTGCCGGTTGTCAGTCTGTTTACTCCGAAACCGGATAAAGCAATGGTAGACAGTACGTTTGCTTGTTATGACAAGGAGAATACAGTATCCCAAAAAACTGCGTTAGGTAAATAATGGCAGTGGGATATTAATGGATGAATAATAAAGTTGACGGCTATGGGAAATGCTATACTGGCAACCAGATACTTATTGATTTACCATAAAATTAATGGTTATGGGAAATGCTATACTGGCAACTAGATACTTATTGATTTACCATGAAATTAATGGTTATGGAAAATGCTCTCAATAGCAGTTATTATATGACAGAAAGAAGGATTGTTATGATTATTGATTTTCATACACATATATTTCCAGAAAAAATCGCCAGCCGGGCTATTGCAAGTCTGGAACAAAAAGCAAAGATGCGTGCGCACGTAAGTGGTGTTGAGGCGTCACTCCGTGCATCCATGGATAAAAGCGGTGTTGATCTGTCTATTATTCTTCCTGTGGTTACGAATCCGCATCAATTCGAAACGGTGAATCGTGTCGCAGTGGAAACCAACGAACACACCAAGGAAACCGGACTGTTATCGTTCGGCGGCATTCATCCGGATAATGACAATTACCGGGAAATCATTCAATTTCTTGCAGGCCATGGCTGTAAGGGGATCAAGATCCATCCGGTGTATCAAGGTGTGGCGATTGATGATATCCGATTTTTGCGCATCATTGACTGTGCGGAAGAATACGGTTTGGTCACCATTACACATGCCGGATACGACATTGGTTTTCCGGGAGAAGAACAATCCCTTCCTGTACACATATGCAATATGCTAGACGAAATCAAACCGTCCCGCATGGTTCTGGCACATATGGGCGGCTGGGGATGTTGGGATCAGGTTATGGATCGCATCATTGGACGAGATGTATATTTAGATACTGCTTTTTCAACGACTTCAGCACCCCGCGAGGGCGCGCCATTGTCCATGGATCTGTTCACGGTAATGATCCAAAAACATGGTGCTGACCGCATTGTCATGGGCAGCGATAGTCCTTGGAGCGATCAGCTAGACTCTATCAATGCTATAAAAAATTGCAATATTCCAGAAGAAAGCATAGCAAAAATTCTTGGAGATAATGCAAAGAAATTATTGCAGTTATAGTTGCTAGCTGCATTTTATAAAAATATTGTGAAAATATAAGTAATAGGGCATATCAACTGTGATATGCCCTTGCTTTTATGCGTGTTTGTATTTGGTCGTTTTCTAAACATTATAACGACGTATGCTATTTGTTTTATGCTTAGTTTCCTAAGCATTGTTACAGCGTATGCTGGTTATTTTATGCTTGATTTTCCTGCGCTACCAGGCGATCTGCACCATACATTTTACGTAGTTTTGGTTTTTCAATCTTCCCGGTTGCATTTCGCGGGATCTCACTAAAGATAATTTCCTTTGGTCGCTTATATCGCGGCAATTCCATACAGAATTCTTCGATTTCCTCCTCTGTGCAGCTCATACCATCCTTTACTTCAATGATCGCTGCAGTCTTCTCCCCTAATCGACGATCCGGAAGACCGATCACCGCTACATCCTTGATCTTATCGTGTCTGCGCATGAAATCCTCAATCTGTACCGGATAAATATTCTCACCGCCACTAACGATAACATCTTTTTTACGGTCAACTAAGAAATAAAAACCATCCTCATCCTGCATTGCCATGTCTCCGGTATACAACCAGCCATCTTTTAAGGTTTCTGCAGTTGCTTTCTCATTGTGATAATAACAGGTCATGACACCCGGACCCTTTACACATAGTTCTCCGACTTCTCCCTGCTTCACTTCTACGCCCTGCTCATCAACAATTTTGCACTGCCATCGATATCCCGGCACACCGATTGCACCGACTTTATGTATATTTTCAACACCAAGATGCACACAACCCGGTCCTGTCGACTCGGACAAACCGTAATTGGTATCATATGCATGATTCGGAAAATATTCTTTCCAACGTTTGATCAAGGAAGGTGGCACCGGCTGAGCACCAATATGCATCAAGCGCCACTGCGATAACTCATAATCTTCCAGCTTCAGATCTCCACGATCCAGCGCATCCAAGATATCCTGAGCCCATGGTACTAACAGCCAGACAATCGTACACTTTTCGCTAGAAACGGCAGATAAGATCGTATCCGGCTTCGTTCCTTTTAATAGCACCGCCTTGCTGCCTGCAACCAAACTTCCCATCCAATGGAACTTGGCTCCGGTATGATATAATGGCGGATTACACAAAAATACGTCATCTCTGCCTGTACTATGATGTTTTTGTTCCATTTCAGCGGCCTGCGTCAAGCTCTGATGTTTGTGTAAGATCGCCTTTGGAAAACCTGTTGTTCCCGAAGAAAAGTAGATTGCTCCATAATCATCTTCTGTCAGCGGGATATCAGGTGTTTTACTGGAACAATCCGCAACAAGTTCATGATAACTCTCTGCAAAGTCCGGACAGCCGTCCCCAACATAGATCAATAGTCTTCCTTTACTCAGTTTTTCTGCATTTGCCTCGATCCGTCCGATAAACGCAGGCCCGAATACGATTATATCCACTTCGGCAAGCTCTGCACAATATAAGATCTCCTCTGCATCATAGCGAAAGTTAAACGGCACTGCTATTGCTCCTGATTTGAGCACTCCAAAATAAATAGGCAGCCATTCCAAGCAATTATACATCAGAATTGCTACTTTATCGCCCTTTTTTATTCCTCGACTAAGCAGCAGGTTTGCAAAACGGTTTGCCTTTTCGTTAAATACCCCCCAAGTAATTTCACGTCGATACGATTCGAAACGAGATGGCTGGATCAATTCATACTCTTTCCAACTCGTTCTCCTTGTATCTTTTTCATCCGGATTCAATTCCACCAACGCAACTTCATTCGGATATAGTTTTGCATTTCTTTCCA
>ERZ779888.3215-NODE-3215-length-12283-cov-11.364737_pt1 | contig 12283 bp, 13 predicted proteins | sample MGYA00511245_ERZ779888 | MGnify/ENA primary metagenome ERZ779888 (study PRJEB29588, sample SAMEA2155255) | human gut metagenome | biome: human gut; feature: human-associated habitat; material: faeces | place: Denmark | collected 2008/2010 ... | reverse complement strand
TTAGCCATATTAGTCACCTCTCTTTCTCTTTATGTTAATTATAATATATTATATTCATATTGTCAATATATTTTTATTATTTTTTATATATATTATATACATAGTATGTATAAAAAATAAAGCACTAGGCTTTATTTAGGGTTGATACATTTATAATATCATATTTTTTTGTAGTATTATCTTCATATGTTATTTCATAGTATCTTTTATTATTTTCTTCATCGTTTGTATACTTAGTATCTTCAGTCTTTTTATCTGATACTTTTTCTAATTTAGTATTTTCTTTGTTTAATTGATATAGATAGTTATCAGTACCTACTGCGTATACTCTATCCATTTTTTCATTTTTAATAGTAGCAAAACCATCTTTTATGTTTACTGATTTATTATTATATTTTAATTCAGTACCATTTTCAATTGTATAATAATCTTGATCACTATCATTATAGTATAGTTTCTTGTCCTAGCTAATTAAACAGTATTTCCTCCACCAGATGTATTTTCAGATCTAACATATTTTGATGTTCCTGTAATTCCTACTGTTTCAGTAGAATCTTTTCCTGTGTAGTTACTCTTTACAATCACTTTTCCATTTTCAATTTTTATATAGTCATCATCTTTTGATGTTGCTTTAACTAAGTAATTATTCTTAATTAAGTTTTCTGCTTTGTAAAAATCATTTGTAACTACTTGTTTGTTATTATCTTTAGGTTGTTCTTTTTTAGTATCAGTGTATCTTATATACCCTATTACTATGCAAAGTGCAATTATTATAAATAACATTTTGATTAAAATATCTTTTTTCTTTTCTATTTTTGTCTCTTTAATATAGTTTAATTATATATAATATGGAAAGTGTTTACAATAGTATTTACTTGTTTGTTTACAAAAAAAAGTTATTGAACACTAATGCCCAATAACTATTTTATTTTGTTCCTGTTGAACCAAATCCACCTTCACCACGAACTGTTTCGTTTAGTTTGTCTGTTTCATTGAATTCTACTTTTAAAAATGGTGTTATTACTAGTTGTGCTATTCTTTCAAATGGTTCAATTTGTTTAGATTCATTTGTATGATTATGTAGTGCAATCATTATTTCACCACGGTAGTCTGAGTCTATTACACCAACTTTATTTGCTGGTGCAAGACCTTTTTTTGATGCTAATCCGCTTCTTGCATAAATTAATCCGGCATAGTTTTCTGGTATTTCAATTGATAAGCCAGTTGGTATTAATTTTGTTTCATGAGGATTTATTTCTATAGCATCATCAATGCAAGCATAAAGATCTGCTCCTGCTGAATATTCGGTACCATAAGTTGGTAATTTTGCTTTTTCATTTAATTTTTTAATATTTACTTTCATAACCTTCTCCTTTATTATAAATAGATTATATAATAAGTTTGTTTTGTTTGCAAGAGATTGCACTTATTTTTATTTTACATATATTATATTAGGAGAGTTTATTATGAAGATTAAATTAAGTGAAATTGCTCCTTCAGATAAGGTTATTGTGTATAAAAATAATATCAATACTGATAGTAAGAGATACTTAGAGAGTCTTGGTATTAGATCTGGTAACGAAATTGTTTGTTTATATTATTCTATGTTTGGTGATCCTATTGCTTTTTTAGTTGATAATAGTATTATTGCTATTAGAAAAAGTGATTGTGATAATATTATTGTTTTAAAGGATGATGGTGATGGGACTTTCTAGAGGTTTTAAGTCTAATGATTTTGATAGTTTAGTTGATGATAAGTTATCTATTGCTCTTTTAGGTAATCCTAATGTTGGTAAAAGTACTTTGTTTAATTTACTTACTGGTCTTAATCAACATACTGGTAATTGGCCTGGTAAGACTGTTGGAAATGCTCGTGGTGTTTTTAAGTATAAAAGTAATGTTTATAATGTTATTGATTTACCTGGTACTTATTCCCTTAGAGGTTATTCAAAGGAAGAAGTAATTGCAAGTGATTTTTTACTTAATAATGCTTGTGATATAGTTATTGTTGTTATTGATGGAACTTCTTTACTTAAGGGTATTAATTTAGTTCTTGATACTGTTACTAAGGTTGATAATGTTATAGTATGTGTTAATTTGATTGATGAAGCACAAAGAAATGGAATAGTGATTGATTATGATAAGTTAGAGGTATTTTTAGGGGTTCCTGTTATACCTATTAGTGCTAGAAAGAGGATTGGTATTAAGAAGTTAAAAGATTTTATTATTAGTTTTACTGGTAATAGAAAAAGAGAGATTATTGATACTTATTCTCTTGCAAAAGATATTTATAATTTTTGTGTTAGTAATAACTGTTATGATCCTACGACTATAAGGATAGATAAAGTTGTTACTTCTAGAAGATATGGTATTTTAATAATGCTTTTACTTCTTGGTATTATTCTTTGGATTACTATTATTGGCGCTAATTACATATCAGATTATCTTAGTAAGTTTTTGTTTTATATTTTATCTTGTTTTAATAGTTTTCTTAACTTTATTGATCTTAATAGTATTGTTGTTGATTTTATTACTAATGGTGTTTTTAAAACTATATTTTGGGTAGTATCTGTTATGTTACCTCCGATGGCTATATTTTTTCCATTATTTTCTTTATTGGAGGATTCAGGTTATCTTCCTAGAATTGCTTTTAATTTAGATAAAGCATTTAATAAGTGTGGTAGTCAAGGTAGACAGGTTCTTACTATGTGTATGGGATATGGATGTAATGCTTGTGGTGTTATGGGTTGTAGAATTATTAAAGAGAAGAAGCAAAGGCTTATTGCTATTATTACTAATTGTTTTAGTCCTTGTAATGGAAGGTTTCCTACTCTTATTGCGATGATTAGCATTTTTATTACTTATGGTATTGGTAATAGGTTTGTTAATTCTTTGGTTTCTTCTTTAATGCTTTTAGTTTTTATAGTAATTTCTGTTATTATGACTTTTATTGTTTCTAAGATATTATCTTGTACTATTTTAAAGAGTAATGATTCTACTTTTGTGATTGAGATGCCTCCATATAGAAGGCCTGAGGTTTTAAAAACTATTGTTAGATCTGTTATAGATAGGACTTTGTTTGTACTGATTAGAGCTATTTGTGTATCTATTCCTGCGGGTATTATTATTTGGATTTGTTCTAATGTTTATGTAGGAGGAACTAGTATTCTTAGTATTTGTTCTAATTTTTTAGAACCATTTGGTAAGTTTATTGGTTTAGATGGAGTTATTATTCTTGCTTTTATTCTTGGTCTTCCGGCGAATGAGATTGTTATTCCTATTATTATAATGGCTTATTTATGTACAGGTAATATTACTGGTTATACTAGTCTTAATGAGTTAAGGGATATACTTATTTCTAATGGTTGGACTATTGTTACTGCTTTTTGTTTTATCTTTTTTACAATGTTTCATTTTCCATGTGGTACTACTATTGTTACTATTAAAAAAGAGACAAATAGTCTTTTGTGGACAATTATCTCTATTATCGTTCCTACTTTAGTGGGTATTGTTTGTTGTTTTATACTTAGTAATTTACTAAATCTTATCTTTTAGAGCTTTTGCTCTTTTTTATTTTATATTTAGTTTTTTTAATAGTGTAATTTGTTCTTTTGGCACTTTATATTTTTCGTTATATTTGTATATTTTTCCTAGTAGAACATTTGGTTTGGCAATAGGACCATGGTAATCGCTTCCTCCGCTTACTAAGATATTATATTTTTTGGCTATTTCTAGGTATCTTTGTGATTCTTCATATGTATGTAGGCTATTATATGCTTCGATACCCTCAAGTCCTTGTGATATTAGGCTAGGTAATATTTCTTCCATATTTATATTATGTTGTTTTTCGGTTTTTTTAGGGTGTGCCCATATAGCTATTCCACCTGCATTTTTAATTGCTTTTATTACTTTTGTTGCGTCTTCTCTAGCGATTGTTGTTGTTTTTATATTATCTAAATATTTTAAAAATGCTTCAGGTACTGTTTTTGTGTAGTTGTTTTTTACTAATAGTTTTGCAATATGAACTCTTCCTGGTATGTTATATTCTTTTATTATATTTTCTATTTCTTCATCTTTTAGTGTTATATTATATTGTTCTTTTAAATAGTCTTTTATGTCATATATTCTTTTTATTCTTTTTTGTTTTAGATTGTTTATTATTTCTAGTAGTTGTTCATTTTCTTCGTCTATGTTATATCCTAGAATGTGCATTTTATATTCATTATCTAGGATTGATGATATTTCTATTGCTTTTATATAGTTTAGTCCTGTTAGATCTATTTCTTTCATATCATTTATGCTTTGTATGCTGTCATGGTCTGATATTGCAAATGTTTTTATATTAGATTCTCTTATTTTTTGCACTAATTGTTTAGTAGTGTATTCTCCATCTGAATTTATTGTATGTGTATGTAAATCAAATTCTTGTATCATATTTTCTCCCTTTAAAAGACCATCAGTTGTTTGATGGTCTATATATTTTTTCTTTTATTTCTTTTGTTATTTCATTTATGAAGTCTTCTTTATCTTTTGTTGTTGTTTCTTTTGATTGGAATCTTCTTATGCTTATTTGGTTATTATCTTTTTCTTTATCTCCGAGTATTAATGTTATTGGTATTTTTTTAGTTTGTGATTCTCTCATTTTGTATGATAGTTTTTCATCACGAGAATCTAGTTCACATCTGATGTTATTTTCATTTAGAAGTTTTTGTATTTGTTTTGCGTATTCTAAATGGTATTCATTATTTACTGGTATGATGTATACTTGAACTGGAGATAGCCAAAGTGGTAAGGCTCCTTTTGTTTCTTCAAGTAGGAATGCTGTAAATCTATCAAGTGATCCTAGGATTGCACGATGGATTACTACTGGTCTTTTTCTTGATGCGTCTTCTGCTACGTATTCAAGTTCAAATCTTTCTGGTAGTTGATAGTCTAATTGTACTGTTGAAAGGGTTACATCGTGCCCTATTGCACTTTTTACTTGGACGTCTATTTTTGGTCCATAGAATGCTGCTTCTCCTTCGGCTTCATAGTATTTAGCTTTAGATTCTTTTAGTATTTTTCTTAGTGCATTTTCGCTTTTTTCCCATAGTTCATCATTGCCAAAATATTTTTCTTTATTATTTTTATCTCTTAGTGATAGTCTAAAACTATATTCTTTAAAGTTAAAGTCTTTGTATACATCTAGTATTAAGTCTATTACTGCTTGTACTTCTTGTTCTATTTGATCTTGAGTGCAGAAGATATGAGAATCGTTTTGTGTGAATGCTCTTGTTCTTTCTATTCCACAACATGCTCCACTTGCTTCATATCTAAAGTCATTTGCTATTTCCGCTAAACGAAGTGGTAGATCACGGTATGAGTGAAGGAAGTTTTTATAAATCATCATGTGATGTGGACAGTTCATTGGTCTTAGAACGTATGATTCATTATCTAGTTCCATTGCTGGAAACATATCATCTTTATAGTGTGCCCAGTGACCACTTGTTTTGTATAGATCAACATTACCAAGTGATGGTGTCATTACGTGTTTGTATTCTAGTTTTAATTCTTTTTCTGTTATGTAGTCACTTAGTTCTTTTCTTATGATGAATCCATTTGGTAACCACATTGGTAGTCCTTTTCCTACTAGTTCTGAGAACATGAATATGTTAAGGTCTTTTCCTATTTTACGATGGTCTCTTTCTTTAGCTTCTTGTAGTTTTTGTAAGTGTTCATTTAGTTCTTCTTCTGTTTCAAAGCATATACCATATATTCTTTGAAGCATTTTGTTTTTAGAGTCCCCTTTCCAATATGCTCCGCTTACTTTTAGTAGTTTGAAGTATTTCATTTGTTTAGTAGAGGTCATATGAGGACCACGGCATAAGTCGATGAAGTCTCCTTGTTGATATGCTGATATTGCTTCATTTTCATCCATTCTTTTTATTAGGTCTATTTTGTACATGTCATCTTTGAACATATCAAGTGCTTCTTGTCTTGTTAGTTCTATTCTTTTTATTAGTTTGTTGTCTTTTGATATTTTTTTCATTTCTTTTTCTATTTTAGGAAGATCTTCTTCGTTTAGAGTTTTGTCTCCTAAATCAATATCATAATAGAAGCCTTCTTCGATTACTGGTCCTACAAAGAACTTAGCTTCAGGATAAAGATGTTTTATAGCGTGTGCTAATAAGTGAGCACAACTATGATTTAAAGTATTTAGATTTTCATTTTCTTTTATATTTTGCATTTTAATCTACCTCCATTTTTTCTTCTTTTATTTGTTTTTCTATTTTTCTTCTTTTGCAACCTTTTTTTGGTCTAAAACGAAATTCTGTTATGATTAGTCTTATCATTTTATGGTTGTTTTGTAGTTTGAAGTATGTAAGTGCTTGTTCTAATTGGATGTCACTCATAAATGGTAAGTCTTCTTCGTCAATATCACTATAGTCATCGATTGTATCGTCTAAAAAGATTACTTCAATGTTTGAGTTATCTGTTTGTAATAGATAGTTGTTTTCCTCTAATAGTAATGGATTATCGTATGCTATAATTTTGTGTTTTACGTCTTTTACAAGGATTATTTTTCCTTTTTTAACGTTTTCTTCGGTTATTTCTTCTTGAGTTGTTTTTTTGATATCTGGTAATAAGACATCTAAGTCAGAGTGTGTTAGGTTTTGAAACATATTTTTTTTAAATCCATAGTATCTTTGTAAGAAACCATTTATTGTAAAGAAATATGTTTCATTTACTTTTAAGTTTTTTATTTTCATATTATACCCCCAGTATAAAGTTTAAATAAAAAAACACTCCTTTTATTAAGGAGCGTTTAAACGCGGTACCATCCTACCTTATAACTTAAAACTATAACGGAGTTATCCGGTTTCTATTTCTAGAACAGTTTAAAGGTAGTAATTTATATTTTGTTATATTAGTTTTCACCAAATACTAACTCTCTTTGATAACTTAATATAAATCGTGTCCTTATCAAAACTTTTATAGATTTATTTTATCATATCAATGGTGCTTGGTCAATATATTTTATGTTATTCGTGTTGTTATGTTGTTACAACATCTATTATTTTTATAAATTGTTCTAAACATTTTATTGTTTCGTTAAAATCAATATTTTTTGCATATTTATTTTTTAAAGTGTAACTCTTCCATTTTATTTTTAATATTTCACTACTTTTGATGATTTCTATATTTTTTATTGGATTTTGATTGAAGTTTCTTTTTTTAAATGTTTTTTCTATTGCTATTTTTAAATTATTTTTATTTATTCTTTCAAACTCAAACTTGTATATCATATAGATATCATAATAATCTTTCATTCTACTACTTTTTTCTAGTTTACTTAGTATTGTTTCTATTTTTTCTGCTAAAATGGTTTCAATACTATATGTTAGAACTTTATATTCTTTATTATTAATGAGTGTTTGATAATTATAATATTTTGGTCCAGGATATATTGGATCCCCAGTTGCTATATCAATATGAAATTTGTCTTTTATATTATCCAATTTAAAAATGACTGTAACTCTTAATCCACCATATTCATCTTCCTCACGAATTGAGGTTATTTCTTCTAACAAGAAAATAACATTATCATTTGTATCTATATTTAATATTTCATTTATTATGTTTTTTATATTTTCTTTATCAAGTTCTGTGTTTTGAATTGCTGTGTCTATATCTATTGTATTTCTGTTATCTATGCCAAATAGTTTGCTCAGATAAAATCCACCTTTTAGTATAAAGTTATTTTTATATTTACTGGTTACTAGTCTTTCCATAAATCTATCATACATATAAAATCTCATTACTAAATTAAAATCAACATTTCTTTGCTTTGCTATAGTTTTTAGTTTATCTTTTACAGATTGTGCATTATTGTTCATAGTTTATTTCCTCAAGTTGTTTCATTACTTTTTCTTCTATTTTCATTTTTTTGGCATATTCATATAGTTTAACTACATTTTTATCTTTACTTTCCAAATACTTTTTTATACTCTTTTCTACTTGTTCATAGTCCATTCGTCTTTTCGATCTTATGATATCACATATACACCTTTCTTTATCATAAGTTCTTACTTTATTTCCGTATGGTGTTTCTGCTTCGGTTATTCCTAGTTCATATATTTCATCTGAAACATAAAAAACTCTGCATTTTTCATTAATCTTATCCGCGTGATATCTTTGTGGGACAGTTATTGTATAGCTATCTGGGAACTCTTCAGTTAACCCATAAAAATATAGTGCGTTCATGTGAGAAAAAATTATTTTTTTATATTTTTGTTGAAGTGCAAAATAGCTATCTTCATATGAATCTGTGGAGCAATATATTCCTCTTGATACGTTATCAATCATGTTGTTTTTTTTCATTATTGAAAGATATTGTCTTTTTATATCAAGTGGTTCTATCATTCTTGTTGAGAGCATTCCATTATTGGCATTCATTATTTGAATAATTGCATCAATAAATATTGTTGTTTTATCATTGGGATAGGATTTAGAATATGTTTGTATTTCTTCATTCATCTTTGCTATTGACTCATATTGTTTGTGTTTTTTATTTATCATTTTTTTAATTTGATTCATTGGTGTTTTTAAGGAATTGATTGTATTTACATAGTTTTCAATTATTTCTGAATTAATTTTAAATGTTACCTTTTCAGTTTTCATAGTCACACCTCCTTGACAATTACACTGAAATTATAACATTTTTTCAGTGTAATTGTCAACAAAAAATCCAATGAATATTAATCATTAGATTTTTTGTTTTACTTATTACTTAAAGTTTTAGCATATCTTTTGTAGTACTCTGCTAATTGGAGGTTTTTTTGATTTAAATAGTCTATTTCTTTATTTAGATATTCTTCAAATGCATAGTACTGTTTGTCTGTTAACTTATAAAAATATAATTTATCTTGGCATTCATTTACTAAAATATCTGCATATCTTCTGTTGGGAGATGTGCTATAGCAATAATGATCTGTTTTTAAGGCATCATGGTGCATTGGTTTAGATGAAAAGTATGCTGTATTATTTATTGATTTAATTATTTTTATTATTTTTTTAGTATTTTCATCTGTTTGATCAAAGTGTTCAAAGTTATTATTTTTTTTATATTCAAAGTATCTATATGGTAATGGTAGATTATGTTCTTTGAAGTATTTAGCAACGTTTATATTATTAAACATCATTAGTACTTCGATTAGGCTTTCACTATTTATTTCTTCTGGTGCGTTATAAGTATTTGATATTATGTCTTTTAATTCTTTTAACATATTTATTGTTTTTGTTATTTCAATTTGTTTATATAATGAGTCATTTACTCCTTGATATGATAGATTTCTTTTTACTATTATTGGTCTTTTTTCTATTTTGAAGTCTAGTACTTCTCCGGTTTCTGATAATGTATAATTATATATTCTAGCAAGGCGTCTTTTACCTGCATCTAATGATAAGATGTTTTTTATTGTTTGTTCTGGAAACATTTCTAATGTTTTATCAGGTAAGTATATGCTTTGTGATCTTTTTCTTGCTTCTTGCATAGTTAATGTGTTCATTTCATATAGACTATTTGGATCTGAAATATATATTTTTAATTTATATTTATCATTTTCTTTTGATATAGAGAATGCATCATCTCTATTATAATTATCAACATCATCTATTGAAAGAATAAAGTCTTGGGTGTTTGGGTTTGTGTATTTATCTTGTTTTAATTGATGGTATAGTTTTCCTTCTTCTTTTATGGCATATTCAAATGATGTATTTATATTATATAAATTATTTATTGTACTCATACCAGGTTTATAGCTTCTATCGTCTAAAATGTTTATTAAGTGATTAATCCACTTAAACATTTTTATTCTTTTTCTATGTTCTATGTCTTTATATTCTTCGAGTAGTAAAAGGCATTTGTTTATATTTTGTTTTATTGTTTTTTTATCTATTTTTATTTTTTTGTTTTCAAATATAGTACTTATTACTGCTTCATAATAGCATAGATTATAATTTATATCTTGATCTATGTAGTTTATTAATTCTTTTATGTATTGGTCTGTTAATGTGTTTATAATGTTATTATTTTCATTATTATAAGCATTTATTAAATAACCATTTTCTTTTATTACTTTTTCACTGCTTGTTAGATCTTTTATTTCTATTAGTAAGTTTTTTATGATGTTATAGTTATTAAGACTTGTTTTATTAATGTTTTCTTTATTATAGTTAATATTTAGTTCTAGGTTTTCTAGTCTGTTTGCTATTTCTTTATAGATTACTATTTTTTCATTTGAACATCTTTTTGATTTGTCTATTTGTTTTATTTTTGATATTGCTTCTTCCATTAGGTAGTAAATTATTATGGTATTAATTTGTTCTTTATCGTTTATGTTTTCTACTGCTTCATCGATGTAATTTAATAGTTTATATATTCCAAAGTAAGCATTTTCTTTTATTGTGTCATCAGATACATAGTTTATTATATTTCTTAATAATTGTATTAAGTGTTCATATAGAGTTATATCATCTTTTATATTTAGTTTTTCTTTATATTCTTTTAATGATTTTGATTCTGTTAGTTTTTTGTATTTACCTAGTACGTTTTTCATCGGCGATTTACTCCGATCATTTTCATTTCTGTTGATAGATATTTTATTCTTTCAATTATTCTTCTTGCTTTTACTTTGTCAATTGTTTTATTGGTATTGCTAAGATGTGTTTCTAGTTCTTCGAGTGATAGGTTTGATGTAAAGAATGTTGGAAGGTTTTCATCCATGCGGTATTGAAGTATTGTTCCTAGTATTTCGTCTCTTCCCCATGATGTTACATTTTCTGCTCCGATGTCGTCAATTAAAAGAATTGGTATTTTTTTTATGTATTCATATTTTTCACTGTATGATATATTTTCATCGTTTGAGAATGATTCTTTTAGGGTTCTTAGAAATTCTGGGAAGTATATGATCGCAGATTTTATATCTTTTTTAGCAAATTCATTTAGAAGTGCTGCGATTATATATGTTTTTCCACTTCCAAAGTTTCCATATAGGTATAGTCCTTTTTGTCTATTGGTATTATATGTATTGTAGTAATTATTAATGTATTTTATTGGTTCAATACGTGATTTATCATCTGTATATAAATCTTTCATACAAGCATTTTTTATTGATGTTGGAACGTTGTATAAGTCAATGTTTTCTTTGTATTTGTCTTTTTTTAGTTCATTGTTTTTATATTTACATGCTACGTATGAGAAAGTTATAGTATTGTTTTCTTCTTTTGGGTAATAGCAGTATCCTTGTATTTCGTTTTTACAGTTTTGTAGTCCTTTGCAATTTAGACAGTTATCAAACTGAATTGCTGAGTCTATTAGATTAGGAACGTGTTTTTCTAGTATTTCATCACTTGCATTTATTCTTTTTCTTAGTTCTAATACTTTTTTATCTTTTAATGCAGTGATGTAGTTTTTTCTTAGTACTTCGTTATTGTATTTATTTTTTTTAAATATTTGCTTTGCTTCTTGCATGTTACCACCTAATTAAATTATAAATCAAAATAAGGAAAATAGCACTATAAAAGTGCTATTTTTGTTGAAAAGTTTTTACCATATACGTTGTTGTCTGAGTTATAGTCTATCCACATTTTTATTTCATATGTGCTTTCATTAGTATTATCATCAGTAAACAGGATACCGTTTTCTTTCATGTTAGTGGGTTTTATTATTATTTTGTTGTTTTTAGTTACTTGGTATCTTATGTATTTATAGTTTAAATTGTTTTGTTTTTTTTCTAAGGTATTTTGTAAATAGAATGTTATTTCATCTTTGTTTGTGTTATTTATAACTTGAAAAGTATATCCTTTTTCTTTAATACCATCTTCATCTTTCGTAGGATAAGCGTTTGTTAAGGTAATAGGATTTGATAGTTCTTCGATGTAGATTTTGTTATTTAGTGTTATAAAGTCTATTTTTTTGTCTTGATTTTCTATCCAGATGAATGTTGATGTTATTAGTATGGTTATTGTGAAAAGCATTTGTATTATGTATTTTGATATTTTATTATCCATTTTACTACCCCCGTTAATTGAGGCTTATTGTACCACTTTTTAAGGGGGAAGTAAAGGAAAAGTTAATAAAATAAAAAGGACTTGAAGTCCTAATTATAATTTTTATTTTCTACTGCTCGCCGCAAGATTTTACCTTGCAGGCTCGCTCAAGTTACTCAACTGATACTAAGTTGATATGGTTTTTGAGAAGTTCCTTCTCCACCTGAAATCTTTACGTTAGATGAAAGATAAA
>ERZ779888.3214-NODE-3214-length-12285-cov-2.947097_pt1 | contig 12285 bp, 9 predicted proteins | sample MGYA00511245_ERZ779888 | MGnify/ENA primary metagenome ERZ779888 (study PRJEB29588, sample SAMEA2155255) | human gut metagenome | biome: human gut; feature: human-associated habitat; material: faeces | place: Denmark | collected 2008/2010 ... | reverse complement strand
GATATAGCCCGGTCTGCCGTTCAAAACGCGAATCGGCAGGTCGCGACCGTCGTTCGTAAAAATTTTCGCCGGCTTCTGGTTCGGGTTGCAGCCGTATTTCAGTTCCAGTTCTTTCATAGTTTCCCCTCCGAAAAATCACTTATTCTTGTTGACGATGCGGGTCTCGATCTTGCCCGTCTTCAAATTGATGAAGCGCGTGAACAAGGAGACCTTGTTGTCTTCGTTCAGGTTCGTCCACAGGTCATTCGTAAACGTGTCGATGTCGCCCTCAATCTTCACCGGCTTCGGCTCGCCCTCAAAGGACGGGATACGCGGTGCGCCGTCACACTTATACGTGTGGATGAAGTGGCCGAGGCCGTCCACCGGCGTATAGTCGAAGAAAAAGCTCTGCGGCGCGTCCGGGTTGCCCTCGCAGCTCTTCAAAATGGAAAGCTTATAGGTAAAGTCGCCGTCCTTCAGCTTTACAAGGCCGGAAATTCTCGGCGTAAAGTTTGGGGCGTCCGGCTCAAACTTGCGGGTCTTCAACGCTTTTTTGAAGCTCTTGCCCGCCTTGAGATATGTAAACACGGTATCCGTCTGGTCTCCGTTCGTCACAATGGTCTTGTTTGCCAAAACGCGCACCGGCGCATAAATGACAAGGGATGGGTCAGAAAGCTTTGCGGGGTCAAACGCTTCCGTGCGGATGCCGTCGCCCTGCTCCACAAACACGCGGTTGCGGGAGTTCACGCTGCGGCCCATAATGAAATACGCGATGACCGCATGCACGCCGTCCGCGCTTTTGCCGATGACGATGCCGCGGCCCGGGTATGCGTTGCCTGCAAGTTCCTTTTTAATATCCAGAATTTCCATGTATCCGTTTCCTTTCTACGTAAAGGGATGAATTATTCTTTAATCGTAACGATAGAGCCGTTCACGGAAAGCTTACCCGCGCAGAACAAAGACACTGCCTGCGGCAGAATCTTCCACTCCGCCTGCTCCATAATGCGGCGCTGCAGCGTCTCGGGCGTGTCGCCCTGCTCCACCGGCACCGCTTTCTGTAAGATGATCGGGCCGCCGTCGCACACCTCGTTTACAAAGTGTACTGTCGCGCCGGAGACCTTCACGCCGCGTGCCAAAGCCGCCTCGTGCACGTGCAGACCGTAATAGCCCTTGCCGCAGAACGACGGAATGAGCGCCGGGTGCACGTTGATGATCTTATTTTCAAACGCCTTCGTGAACTTCTCGTTCGTAATGGTCATAAAGCCCGCCAGAACAATTAAGTCCGTGTGCTTTTCTTTCAGCAAGTTTTCGAGCGCTTCGCTGTACGCGTCCACGTTTTCATAGTCGCTGCGCGCCAGCACAATGCCCTCAATGCCCGCGTTTTTCGCACGCTCCAAGGCATAAACGCCCGGCTTGCTCGCCACAACCACGGAAATTTTGCCGTTTTCGATTTTACCGGCTTTCTCCGCGTCGATCAGCGCCTGCAAATTCGTTCCGCCGCCGGAAACGAGGACTGCGATGTTCAGCACAGGATGACCCCCTCGTCGCCCTCAACCACTTCACCGATGACAAACGCCTTTTCGCCCGCATCATTCAGCGCCTTAATGGCCGCGTCCGCCGTCTCCTTGGAGACCGCCATGCACATGCCGACACCCATGTTGAAGGTGTTGAACATGTCGCGCTCCGGAATGTTGCCCGTCTTCGCGATGAGGTCGAAGATCGGCAGCACCGGCACTGCGGAACGGTCCACCTTAGCGGTGAGGCCCTTTCTCATCATACGCGGAATGTTCTCGTAGAAGCCGCCTCCTGTAATGTGGGAGATTGCCTTCACGTCTGCCGCTTCAATGGCCGCCAGCGCAGGCTTTACATACAGGCGCGTCGGGGTCAGAAGTGCCTCGCCCAACGTGCAGCCGAGTTCTTCGTAATACGTTTCAAGCTTTTCTTTATTCAGACCGAACACCTTTCTCACCAGAGAGAAGCCGTTCGAATGTACGCCGGAGGATGCCACGCCAACAAGCACGTCTCCCGCCTGCATCTTGGAGCCGTCAATGATCTTATCCTTATCTACAATGCCCACTGTAAAGCCCGCGAGGTCATAGTCGTCCTCCGGCATCACGCCCGGGTGCTCTGCGGTCTCGCCGCCGATGAGCGCGCAGCCGGACTGCACGCAGCCCTCCGCAACGCCCTTTACGATCTCTGCAATCTTCTCCGGCACGTTCTTGCCGCAGGCGATGTAATCGAGGAAAAAGAGCGGTTTTGCGCCGCAGCATACGACGTCGTTCACGCACATGGCAACGCAGTCAATGCCGATGGTGTCATGCTTATCGAGCAGCATGGCCGCCACGAGCTTCGTGCCCACGCCGTCTGTGCCGGAAACAAGCACAGGTTCTTTCATCCCGGTCATGTCCGGCTGGAAAAGACCGCCGAAACCGCCGATGCCGGAAACCACGCCCGGAATGCTTGTACGCTTTACGTGCTCTTTCATCAGCTCTACGGACTTGTAGCCTGCGGTAACGTCAACGCCCGCTGCCTTGTAGCTATCGCTGTAACTTTTCATTCTTTAACTTCTCTCTTTCTTTAAATTATCTATAAAATGAATTACATGAATTTCTCTGTCCAGTTGCCGTTTCTGAACACCGGGATAACCTCGCCGTCCGGCGTGATGCCGTCAATGTTCATCGTCGCGTCGCCCACCATGAAGTCCACATGGATGACGGAATCGTTCACGCCCTTGTCGTGAATCTCATCAAGCGTATACTTGTCGTAATCCTTGATGACATTCGGGAAGCCCAAGCCAAGCGCAAGGTGGCAAGAAGCGTTCTCGTCAAACAGCGTGTTGTAGAACAGAATGCCGAGGTTCGAGATGGGAGAGTCGTTCGGGATAAGCGCCAGCTCGCCGATCTGCGCCGCGCCCTCGTCCATCGCAATCATGTGCTCCAAAAGCTCCTGGTTCTTTTCCGCCTTGCAGGAGACCGCGCGGCCGCCCTTAAACGTAATGGAGAAGTTTTCAATCAAATTGCCTTGGTAAGACAGCGGCATCGTAGAAACGACCGTGCCCTCTGCCTTGCCCTTCATCGGGGAGGTGAAAATCTCTTCGGTCGGCATATTCGGGTTGAAGAATGTACCGTCCAGCAGCGTTTCGCCGCCGCCCATCCACTGTGCGTCCGGGATCAGGCCGCAGGTGAAATCGGTGCCGTTCTCGCTAAAATAGTGCAGGCTCTCAAAGTGACATGCGTTCAGCTTCTCATAGCGTGCTTTGAGGGAAGCGTTGTGTGCTTTCCACGCTTCAACCGGGTCGTTATCCTTAGAAACACGCACCGTCTGAAGGATTGCGTCCCACAGCTTCTTCACCGCCACGCTCGTGCGGTCGTTCGGAAACACCTTCTTCGCCCACTTTGCACTCGGCACGGCGACAATCGTCCACTGGTACTTGTTTTCCATCGCGTCGCGGTACGGCTTTCTCACCTTCATGCGGGCAAGGTTCGCCTTCTGCATTTTCTCAACGTTCACGCCCTTCAGGCCGTCCGGGTCGTCAGAGTCGATCCAAATGCGCACCGGCAGCTCGTCAAGCTCATACTGCATACGCGCCTTTTCCCACTCCTGCGTAGCGGAAAGCACCTTTACGCTTTCTTTCTTATAGCGCATCTTGTCAAGGTCCTGGTTCGTCCAGCGGATGTCCACCCACTTCGCACCGGCGCGGTAGGCTTCCTCCGCCACCATCAGTGCGATCTCAGACTGCGCCGTATCCGCCAAGATTACAGCGCCCTGACCCTTTTTGATGTTCACGCCCATCTTAACGATGAGCTTTGCGTATTTTCTCAAAATCGATTTTGTCATCGTTTATCCCTCCCGAATTATAGCTCGGCAACTTTCTGCTGCAAGGCTTCGTTCTTTTTCGCAACACCCTGCTCCATATCCACCTTCATCTGGTGCAGCTGCTTTGCGATGCTCTCGTCGGAAAGCGCCAGCATCTGCGCCGCCAAAATCGCAGCATTGTCCGCGCCGTCAATCGCCACCGTCGCCACCGGAATACCGGAGGGCATCTGCACGGTTGCAAGCAGTGCGTCAAGGCCGTCGAGCGTGGAAGACTTCACCGGAATGCCGATGACCGGCAGCGTCGTGTAGCTTGCCACGACACCAGCGAGATGTGCCGCAGCACCTGCACCGATGATGAAGGCGCCGATGCCTTTATCCGGAGCAGCGAGGACGAAATCGCGGACCTTGGCCGGCGTGCGATGCGCCGAGGCAACCGTGACTTCCGATTCAATACCAAACTGTTTCAAGAGCTCGACGGCCGGTTTGAGGATTGGCCAGTCGGAGTCGCTTCCCATGATAACAGCTACTTTCATGGATAATCATCTCCTATGATATATTACAAGAAACCATTCTATACATTAATATTAACGGTAAAAATCTGGGCTGTCAATAAAAACAGGGACACATGTCCTTGTCAAATCTCTGCCAGCCTGTGAAAAGGAAAAGCCCCCAGTCTGGCTGGGAGCTCCTTAGAGCAAACTACTTCAAAATCAGTCGAGGTCTTTGCCCGTAATCATCTTGTAAGCTTCGAGGTACTTGGCAATCGTCTTGTCGATGATGTCCTGCGGCAGCTGATAATCGCTGTCCGGATTTGCCTTGAGCCAGTCGCGGACAAACTGCTTGTCGTACGACGGCTGCGGCTTGCCGGCTTCGTAGCCCTCGAGCGGCCAGAAGCGGGAGCTGTCCGGCGTCAGGACCTCGTCGCCGAGGACAATCTGGCCATTCTCGTCGAGGCCGAACTCGAACTTCGTGTCGGCGATGATGATGCCGCGCGAAAGAGCGTACTCGGCGCATTTCTTATAGATGGCAATCGTGTAGTCACGGAGTTTTTCTGCATACTCCATGCCATGGCCGGGGAATTCCTTCTCGAAGACGGCAGCACCCTGCTCGAGGGAAACGTTCTCGTCGTGGTCACCGAGCTCTGCCTTCGTGCTCGGCGTGAAGATCGGCTCCGGCAGTTTCTGGGATTCTTTGAGGCCAGCCGGCAGTTTGATGCCGCAGACCGTACCGTTCTCCCTGTAGCTTGCCCAACCGCTGCCCGTGATGTAGCCGCGGACGATGCACTCCATCGGCAGCATGGTGAGTTTCTTGCACTTCATGCTGTTGCCGAGGAACTGCGGCTGCTGGAAGAATTCCGGCATGTCGTTGTTGTCGACCGAGATCATATGGTTCGGAATGATGTCCTTCGTGAAGTCGAACCAGAATTTCGACATCTGCGTGAGGACTTTGCCCTTCTTCGTGATCTTGTTCTTGAGGATGTGGTCAAAGGCCGAGATGCGGTCCGTGGCAACCATGATGATGCTGTCGCCTGCATCGTAAACCTCGCGAACTTTTCCGGATTTGAACGGCTTGTACTCTTTCATTTCTTATCGTCTCCCGTCACATACGAATAGATAGGATTTTCACATATCCATCATAACGGCAGATGAAAAAAATGTCAAGAAAAGGGACGTATGTCCTTGTGTAGGATGACAGGATGGAGGAAGGGAGATACGGGGGTATCGGGTTCGAGGGAAGGATGAGTTTACATCGTGGCGGGGGCGGGGACCTGTATTTCGGCTTCGGCTCATCGCTAAATGGCCCCTATTTTGGGCTTTTATGGCTTTGCGGGTTCGCCGCCGGCCGCGGCGTTTTGACATCGCGCATCCTTGCAGGGACTTGGCAGGGGCCAGCCCTGCGGGCAGTCGCTCTTCGCCTGCAGGCGAAATACAGATCCCCGCCCTAGTTACGCTCTGCTTCTTGATTCGATTGACATCGATAAAGGGATGAATGGGTCTCCTGACTCGGAAGAGAGTATTAGGTACTCGCCCTTGCTGACGTAACTCCGCCGCCGAACGAAACATGTCCCTCCGCCCGCTCCGAACAAAATTTATCATCCGCAAACACCGCAAACCAAAAGAAGGAACTGCCTCAACTGCTGGCAGTTCCTTCTTTCATCCCATATATTCAGTTTCGCGTATCTCAGCGTCCCATGCCGCTGCTCTCTTCTTCGGCGATTTCTTCGCCTTTGGGTCCGCGCTCTTTAGCTACGGACAGCATGAGTTTGAGGCGGTTGAGCTGGTTGACTTCGGAGGAGCCTGCATCGCAGTCGATGGCGGTGAGGTTGGCTCCTTTGTAGCTTTCGCGCAGCTCGTGCATGACGCCTTTGCCGGTGATGTGGTTCGGCAGGCAGCCGAACGGCTGGAGGCAGACGACGTTGGGCACGCCTTCGTCGATGAGCTTGACCATTTCGCCGGTCAGGAACCAGCCTTCGCCGGCCATGTTGCCGAGGCTGACGTGGCGCGAAGCAAGTTTAGCCGTTTCGTCAATCTTATGCGGCGCGCGGAAGTGGCGGCTGTTCCTAAGGGCCCTGCGCATCGGCGCGCGGTAGAAGTTGATGATGTTGATGAACATGCGGCCGAAGAAGCTGTCTTTCTTCTGACCGTCGAGCAGGCGGTGCTTGACGATTGGGTCGTAGGCCGAATAGAGGAAGAAGTCCACGAAATCCGGCATGACGACTTCGGCGCCCTCCTCCATCAGGACCTTCTCGATGTGGTTGTTGGCCACCGGATGGTACTTGGCGAGGATTTCGCCGACGATGCCGACTTTCGGTTTCCAAAGGTCTTCATCAATCGGGATGTTGTCGAATTCCTTGACAATCTGCTTGACCGTGCGCTGGAATTTGAAGTAGCCCCCGTCTTTGAGGACGTCCTTGCATTTTGCCATCCACTTGTCAAACAGGCGCTGCGTCTCCCCCTTCTGGAGCTCGTACGGCATCATGCGGTTCTTGACGTTCTGCAGGAGATCGCCAAAGATAGCAGCCTTAATGGCCGCCGTGAGCATTGGGCGCGTGAGCTTGAAGGAATCCGTCTCTTCCGGCAGGCCGTGCACGGCGAAGACCGGCACCTGCGGGAAGCCCGCGTACTTGAGGGCCTGACGCAGCACGCTCATGTAGTTCGTCGCACGGCAGGCGCCGCAGGTCTGGAACATGGCGATGCTCGTGTGGTCGGGGTCGTATTTGCCCGACTTCAGGGCCGCGAGCAGCTGGCCAATGACGACAATCGACGGATAGCACATGTCGTTGTTGACATAGCGCAGGCCGAGGTCGATGGCCGCCTTGTCCGGCATTTTCGGCACGACGAGGTTGTAGCCGTAGTCGCGCATGACGGATTTGATGAGCTCGAAGTGAATCGGCGCCATCTGCGGGGCGAGAATCGTATGCGTCTTCTTGCACTCTTCCGTGAAATGCGGGCGCTCGATGGGCTTGACTTCCTGATACGGCACAGGTTTGCGGCGTGCAAGCGCAGCCATGAGCGAGCGCAGGCGGATGCGGGCTGCACCGAGGTTCGAGACTTCATCGAGCTTAATCATCGTGTAGATGCGGCGGTGCGACTCGAGGATATCCTTGACCTGACCCGTCGTCAGAGCGTCGAGGCCGCAGCCGAACGAGCTGAACTGTATCAGCGTGAAGTTCGGATGCTCCGCGACGAACTGGGCGGCGTGGTAAAGGCGGGCATGGTAGCTCCACTGGTTGACAATCTTGAGTTTCGCTGCCTTGACCGGCATATGGTAGACGGCGTCTTCCGAGATAATCGGCAGATGATAGCTCTGAATCATCTCCGGAATGCCATGGTTGATTTCGGGGTCGATGTGGTACGGACGGCCGACGAGCATGATGACCTGCTCGCCCGTCTTCTCGACGCGCTCGAGGATTTTCTTACCGTAGTCGCGCACATCCTGACGGTACTGCGCCAGCTCTTTGTAGGCCTCGTCAACGGCTTCGGCAATCTCTTCTTTGCCAAGGCCCTCGCGATTGCCGAGCTCTTCATAGAGGCGCTGGGCCATGCGCTTTTCGTCGTTAATCGGCAGGAACGGCTCGATGAAATCGATGTGTTTCTCGCGCAGAATATCCATGTTGCCGCGGATGTTCTCGGCGTACGAAGCGACAATTGGGCAGTTGTAGTGGTTTTCCGACGGATGCTTGTCGTCGACCATGTTGTAAGGCTCGCACGGATAGAAAATCTTCGTGATGCCCTTCTCGATGAGGTCCATGATATGGCCGTGCGAGATTTTGGCCGGATAGCAAAGCGAGTCTGACGGCACCGTGGCCATGCCCTTGTAGTACATCTTGGCACTCGATTTGCCCGAGAGCACGACCTTATAGCCGAGCTTCGTGAAGAACGTGAACCAGAACGGATAGTCCTCGTACATGTTGAGCACGCGCGGGATGCCGATGGTGCCGCGCGAAGGATTCTCGAGCGGCTCGTAGTACTTGAAGAGCCTGTCATATTTATACTGATAGATATTCGGCGTATCGGAGTCCTTCTTCTGGCCGCCGATGCCGCGCTCGCAGCGGTTGCCCGTGAAGTACTTGCCGCCGTCGGGGAACTTCTGCATCGTAATCAGGCACTTGTTGCCGCAGCCGCGGCAGCGGTAGGAGCTCGTCGCCACGGAGAAGTGGTCGAGTTCTTCTGCCGAGAGCAGGTCCGACTTCTCTTTGCCCGATTCGAGGGCAAGGATGGCCGCACCATAGGCACCCATGAGGCCGGCAATATCCGGACGGATGACATCGCGGTCGAGGAGTTTTTCCATGCAGCGCAGCACGGCGTCGTTGTAGAACGTGCCGCCCTGTACGACGATGTGGTCGCCGAGCTCGCGGACATCCTTGAGCTGCATGACCTTGAAGAGCGCGTTCTTGATGACGGAGAACGCGATGCCGGCCGAGATATCAGCGACTTCGGCGCCCTCTTTCTGCGCCTGCTTGACCTTCGAGTTCATGAAGACTGTGCAGCGCGTGCCGAGATCGACAGGAGCCTTCGAGTCGATGGCCTTGGCCGCAAACTCAGCCGGCGTCATGTGCAGGCCCTCGGCGAAGTTCTGAATGAACGAACCGCAGCCGGCAGAGCAAGCTTCGTTGAGCGTAATGTTGCCGATGCTGCCGTCCTTGACGAAGAAGCACTTCATGTCCTGACCGCCGATATCGAGGACGAACGTGACCTCAGGGCAGAATTCCTGTGCCGCGCGCAGATGCGCGAACGTCTCGACTTCGCCGCCGTCGGCATGCAGCGCCGCCTTGACGATGGCTTCGCCGTAGCCCGTAGTCATCGAACCCGCGATGTACGTGCCCTCTGGCAGGGCCGCATAAAGCCCCTTCATCTCTTTGACGACCGTCTTTAAAGGCGAGCCCTGATTGCTGCCGTACGACGTGTAGAGGATTTCCTTGTCCTTGCCGATGGCCGTGATTTTCGTCGTCGTGGAGCCAGCATCGATGCCAACGTAGACCGGGCCGCGGTACGACTTGAGGTCGCCGCGCTTTACCTTGTCCTTATCGTGGCGGGCCTTGAAGGCCTCGTAGTCCGCGCGGCTTTCAAACAGCGTGAAGTCGGCCTTGCGCGTCTCGCGGGCCGCGGCTTCCTTGGCCTTCGCGATGCTGTCCTCGAGGCGTTTGACATCGATGACTTCCGTCTCGTCCGACAGGGCTGCGCCCATGGCGACGAAGTAGTTGCCGTAATCGACATTGACCACATGCTCATCGTCGAGCTTCAGTGTCTCGATGAAGCGTTTGCGCAGCTCCGGCAGGAAGTGCAGCGGGCCGCCGAGAAAGGCGACATGGCCGCTGATGGGGCGTCCCTGTGCGAGGTTGCCGATGGTCTGGTTGACGACGGCCTGAAAAATCGACAGGGCGATATCGGCCTTCTCTGCACCATCATTCATGAGGGCCTGAATATCGGTCTTGGCAAAGACGCCGCAGCGCGAAGCAATCGTGTAAATCTGCTTGCCCTTGGCTGCGAGGTCATCGAGCCCCTTGGCATCGGTGGAAAGCAGCGACGCCATATGGTCGATGAACGAGCCCGTGCCGCCCGCGCAGACGCCGTTCATGCGCTGCTCCGGCGCATCGCCGAAGTACGTGATTTTCGCGTCCTCGCCGCCGAGCTCCACAACGGTATCCGTCTGCGGAATCAGCTCTTTGACGGCAGCCGCGCAGGCGATGACTTCCTGCACGAACGGCAGGCCGATGCGCTGGGCAATGCCCATGCCAGCCGAGCCCGTCAGGGCGAAAGAAAATTTCTTGTCACCAACGATGGATTTCAGATGCGTCAGATTCTCCTGCAGGGCATTGCCGATCTCTGAAAAATGACGTGCATAATTCTTGTAGAGAATCTTCTTCTCATGGTCGAGCACAACGAGCTTGATGGTCGTTGAGCCGACATCAATCCCTACGTTCAATACTGATTTCATTTTTACACCACCTAGTGTTTCTGAATTAAAGTATGGAATATATTCTGAAAAGACCCTGAAATTTTTTGACTTATCGACCTTTTACAGGGTCACATTTTATTTTATCCTATCTGCAAGGCCTGTGCAAGTCCAGAAGTTACTGACAAAAAAGAAAGCCCTGCCAAAATTCTCATGGCAGAGCTCAAAATCCCTGTTTTCCTGCTAATATCAATAGATATTATTATTTAAAAGTGAAATGCACTCCCATAATCCACCGAATCAAGGAACAGGCCGCAGGCCGGCGCCGTGGCCGGTGCTTTCGTGCGGTCTCTGCCCTCGAGAATTTTCTGGAAGCCTGCGGGCGTGATATAGCCGAGGCCGACACTCGCGAGCGTGCCGATGATGTTGCGGACCATGTGGTAGAGGAAGCCGCTGCCGTGGATGCGGCATTCGAGCTGCCCGCCCCCGATTTCTTGAAGGGATACGTCGTACATCGTGCGCACGGGGCTCATTGGTGCGCCGCCGCTCGCGCGGAACGCAGAAAAGTCGTGCGTGCCGAGGATGATATTGAGGGCTTCGCGCATGGCGCCGAGGTCGAGCGGACGCCTAATGTACCAGGCGTAGCGCGCCGTCATGGGGTTGGGCGCTTCGCCCTGTTGGATGCGGTAGCTGTACGTCTTGCTCTTCGCGCTGTGACGCGCGCTGAAGTCAAAATCCGCCTCGCCCGCCGCCACGACGACGATATCCTGCGGCAACAGGCTGTTGACGGCCCGCACGATGCGATCCACGGGGATGCGTCCATTCGTAAAGAAGTTGACGACCTGCCCGTAGGCATGAACGCCCGCGTCCGTGCGGCCCGCCGCCGCGAGCTCGATGCTGTCGCCAAAGACGACCTCAAGCTTTTCTTCCAATATATTCTGTACAGCGATGATGGGCGGCGTCTGGCGCTGAAAGCCGTGATAGTCCGTGCCGTCATAGGCGACCTTGAGGACGACATTGCGCGCCCGCGCTTTCATCTCTGCCTTGTGTTCTCGTTTCATAAAATCCTTTCTGGCGTCTCTGCTCATCGCAGTACGATGACCGCTGCTATGAGCACGATGGTAAAGCCCCAGGCCACGTAGTCGATGCTCGTGATTTTCAGGGCTTTCATCTGCGTCCTGCCTTCGCCGCCGCGGTAGCAGCGCGCTTCCATGGCCATCGCGAGGTCATCGGCGCGCCGGAACGCGGAAAGAAACAGCGGCACGAGCACCGGTACGAACGCGCGCAGCCTTTTAGCGATGCTGCCATCGGTGAAATTCGCGCCGCGCGACTGCTGGGCCTTCATGATGCGGTCCGTCTCCTGAATCAGCGTGGGCACGAAGCGCAGGGCGATTGTCATCATCATCGCGAGCTCATGGGCCGGCACGCCGATGCGCTTGAACGGCGCGAGCAGTGCTTCCATGGCGTCCGTGAGCTTTAGCGGGCTCGTCGTGAACGTCAGCAGCGACGACAGGAGAATCAGCAGGACCAGACGCAGCGATACGTAGAAGCCCTGCACGATGCCCTCCCAAGTCACGCTGAATATCCAAACCTTCGCGAGCTCCTCGCCCGGCGTGCTGAACACATGGATGACAAACGTGAACAGGATAATCCACCAGAGCGGCTTCAGCGACCGCAGCATCATGCGCAGCGGCACCTTCGAGAGCACCATGAGCGCAAAGGTCAGGGCCGACAGGATGGCATACGAAATGGCACTGCGGCAGACGAAAATCAGGACGAGGTAGAAGAACAGCAGTACGACCTTTGTGCGCGGGTCGAGGCGGTGCAGGATGGAACTGCCCGGAAAATACTGGCCAATCGTAATATCGGAAAGCATCTCAGCAGCCCCCCTTCCTGTATTTCTGTGCCTGCGCGGCTTCCCTGCAGACAGCGAGAATGCGCTGATGGGCATCTTCTTTCGTCAGGCCGTCGGTCTTTACCGGCAGGCCGGCTACGGCGAGGCGCTCTAAGAGCGTCATGGCATGCGGCGGCTGCAGGCCGGCCGCTTTGAGCATCGCCTTGTCCGCAAAGGCCGCGAGCGGTGCGGCCGAACAG
>ERZ779888.3213-NODE-3213-length-12299-cov-12.466596_pt1 | contig 12299 bp, 14 predicted proteins | sample MGYA00511245_ERZ779888 | MGnify/ENA primary metagenome ERZ779888 (study PRJEB29588, sample SAMEA2155255) | human gut metagenome | biome: human gut; feature: human-associated habitat; material: faeces | place: Denmark | collected 2008/2010 ... | reverse complement strand
ACCATGGCTTCGGCGGTGGCCGTGCCCTCGTCGAGCAGCGAGCAGTTGCCGATCTCCATGCCCGTGAGCGAGATGACGGCGGTCTGGAAGTTGAGCAGCGCCTCCAGACGGCCCTGCGAGATCTCGGCCTGATAGGGGGTGTAGGAGGTGTACCACGAGGGATTCTCGAAGACGTTGCGCGAAACGGCCGCCGGCACGGCGCAGGGGTAGTAGCCCATGCCGATGAACGACCTCAGGCAGCGGTTGCGCCCGGCCAGCTCGCGGATGTGTGCCGAGAACTCGTACTCGCTCATGCCCTCGGCGGGCAGGGCGAGCGGCTTTTTCAGGCGGATCGACGCGGGGATGACCTGCGCGATGAGCTCGTCCACGGAGTTGACGCCGATGACCTCGAGCATGGCCCGCAGGTCCTTTTCGTTGCTGACGCCGATGTGGCGCGAAGAAAACTTGTCGAACATATAGGGGTGTTTGTATGGTGGATCGGATCAGTATTTGAACGAACTGCCGCCGATGAACTCCCGCAGGATCGACGTGGGCGGGATTTCGTCGGAGGGGATGGGGATGAAGTTGTCGAGGAACTTGAGCATGCGCCGCGCCTCGTCGAATTCGGGCACCGTGTCGGGCACCTCGCGCAGGATCTTCTCGGCGAAGGGGCGCAGGGCCGAAATCTCGTAGAAGAGCGACGAATTGAGCATCACGTCGGCATTCTCCTGATAGGGGAAGATGTGGCGCTCCTCGCCGCGGCGCACCGAAGCCCAGCGCGAGAGGGTCTGCAGGGCGTCGGAGCCCCGCTGGCGGTAGTCGCGCGTCAGGCGGCGCAGCAGGCGGTTGTCGGTCGTGGCGATGCGCGAGAGGTTGTCCATGGCCACCGACGTGAAGCACGAGATGTAGATCTTGAACTTCACGGCGTCGGGTACCGAGGGGGTGAGCCGCGGGTTGAGCCCGTGGATGCCCTCGATGATGAGGATCGACCTTTCGTCGAGCGTCAGCGGCGTGTCGTGCTGCGTGCGGCGCCCCGTGATGAAGTCGTAGCGCGGGATGTCGACGCTTTGGCCCTGGAGCAGGCGGTGCAGGTGGTCGTTGAAGAGCTCCAGGTCGATGGCCTCGAGCGCCTCGTAGTCGTACTGGCCGTTTTCGTCGCGCGGGGTCTTCTCTCGCTCGACGAAGTAGTCGTCGAGCGAGATCATCACCGGACGCAGCCCCAGCACGCCGAGCTGGAGCCCCAGCCGCTTGGCCGACGTGGTCTTGCCGCTCGACGAGGGACCCGAGATGAGCACCATGCGCACGCCGCGCGTGCGGTGCGCCTCCTGGATGGCGTCGGCCACCTCGGCGAACTTGCGTTCGTGGAACGCCTCGGCGATCTTGATCATGCCGCCGGCGTCGCCCGCCAGCGCCCGGGCGTTGACCGCGCCGATCGTCGGCACGCCCATGAGCGCCACCCACGACTGGTATTCGCGGAAGATGCCGAACATCTTCTCCTGCGAGACGTGCTTGTGCAGCTCTTCGGGCGACGTGCGCAGCGGCAGTGCGAGGTAGAAGCCCCGGTAGTAGGGCTCGATGCCGAGGCGGGGGGGGAGCCGTAGAAGTAGCCCGGGAGGTCGCCCAGTGTGTAGAGCTCGCTGTAGAGGCGCGGGCGTGTGTCGAGCAGCGCGATCTTGTCGTCGAACCCCTGCTCGGCGTAGCGGGCCCGGACCTCTTCGGTGAGGACCTTCGTGCGGATGATCGGCAGGTCGGCGGCGACGATCGCCCGCATGCGCTCCTCGAGGGCCGCGGCCGCCTCGCGGGTCAGCGGGTCGATGCCCTCGATCTCGCAGTAGAAGCCGCTCTGCCCCATCGAGTGGCGGATGTGGAGCGTCTGCCCGGGGTAGAGGTCGCGGACGGCCTTCTGGAGGATGAACCACGACGTGCGCTGGTAGACGCGGATGCCCGCAAAGGAGGTGATGTCGATGAAGCGGATCGTGACCGGGGTGTATATCTTGTAGTTGAGCTCCTTGACGCGGTTGTTGACGAATGCCGCGAGGAAGGGGTGCGGCCCGCTCGTGAGCCGTCGGGAAATCTCCAGCAGCGAGGTGCCCATCGGGATGTCCAGCTCGTTGCCGAGGTTTTCGCAGATGACTTTGATCGTGTCGGTCATAGAGGTTTTTTGTACGGATCGGTGGGTAAAGGTAAAAATTATTTGTAATTTTGGCAAGCACAAATACGGATTATTATGAAGAGACGGATTCTCTGGCTGCCGCTCCTGCTGGCGGCAATCCTCGCCTCCTGCACCCCGCGCGAGCGGACGCTCGTGCTGCTCTCGACGAATGACATGCATGCTCGCATCCAGCGCTTCCCGCAGCTGGCCGCCGCCGTTGCGGCGTGCCGCGACACGGCGCAGTACGTCGTGCTGGTCGACGCCGGCGACCGCTGGACCGGCAACGCCTACGTCGACATGGCGCCGACGCCCGGCATGCCGATCCTCGAGCTGATGAATGCGCTGCGCTACGATGTGGCGACGCTCGGCAACCACGAGTTCGACCGCGGGCAGGCCTACCTCGGCCGCATGCTCGACAGCGTGGCGTTCGAGGTCGTCTGCGCCAACGTCGTGAGCGATACCTGCACCTTCCCGCAGATGGCGCCGTACACGGTGCTCGAGCGCGGCGGCGTGCGCATCGGCTTCGTGGGCGTGGTGACCAACTACGAGGGTCCGGGCCATCCGGCCGGGAATGCGTCGAGCTTCGCGGGGCTGGAGTTCCCCGATCCGCAGCGGATGGCGGCACGCTACGGTGCCGAACTGCGCGGCAGGGTGGATGTGCTGGTGCTTGTCTCGCACATGGGTGACGACCGCGACGAGGAGTACCTGGCGACGGGTACCCCCTACGACGTGGTGATCGGCGGCCATACGCATGTCGTGCGCGATACGCTCGTCGGAGGCGTGCTGCTCACGCAGACGGGCAAGAACCTGTCCAACATCGGCGTCACGACGATCCGCCTGAAGGGGCGGAAGGTCGTCGGGCGGGAGTTCCGCGTCGTGCCGCTCGACGGCTACGACCCCGACCCGGCCTGTGCCGAGCGTGTGGCGCACTACTATGCCGATCCGGAGCTGAACCGCCCGATCGGCGAGTTCGCCTCGACGGCCGACGCCTGGGGCGTGGCCAACTGGATGGCCGACGCCGTGGCCGACGAGGCCGATGCCGAGATCGGCATCTACCACGTGGGCGGCGTGCGGCTCGACTCGATTCCGGCGGGCGGCGTGGGAACGGCGCGCATCTTCGATCTGGAGCCCTTCGGTACGCAGGTTGCCCGCATGACGATGACGCCCGCCCAGCTGCGGCGGCTGATCGTCACGAAGTACAACGACACGGAGAACCGCAAGGAGTCGCACCGCGTGGACCTCGTCGCGACGACCCCCTACGAGATCATCACCGACCGCCGCGACAGCGCCCTCGACGTGCGCTTCCCCCGCCTTGCCGAGGGGCGCCGCTACCGCGTGGCCATGAGCGACTACGTCTACCGGAACTACAAGGGGCTGGAGGGCACCGACGGCCGGATCACCGACCAGAAGGTGGCGGACGTGCTGCTGGAGGAGCTCGCCGACGACTCGCCCGTCGTTCCGGACAACCGCCCGCGGCAGCGGGTGGTCCGCCTGCGGTAAAAATGCGCCGGGATTTTGTTTTTTGACGAAAAAGGATTAGCTTTGCAGTCCCGCATGCGCGCACGTAAGGGCGTGCAATGGCGGCAAAAACTTTATTATTAACCTTTTAACGAGCGATTGTATCGCAAGATTTTCCACTATGGAAGAAACAAAGAACGTAGTCACGAACGAGAATTTCGACTGGAATGCGTTTGAGCACGACCTGGGCGTCTACGACCAGCCCAAGGAGGAGATTGCCGCAGCCTATGACAAGACGCTGTCGAACGTCAATGTCGGCGAGGTGGTCGAGGGTACCGTAACGGCCATCACCAAGCGCGAGGTTCTCGTCAACATCGGCTACAAGAGCGAGGGTGTCATTCCCGTTTCGGAGTTCCGCTACAACCCCGACCTGAAGGTCGGCGACAAGGTCGAGGTCTATGTCGAGTCGGCCGAGGACAAGAACGGCCAGCTGGCCCTCTCGCACAAGAAGGCTCGTCAGCTCAAGTCGTGGGACCGTGTCAACGAGGCCCTCGAGAAGGACGAGGTCATCAAGGGTTACATCAAGTGCCGCACGAAGGGCGGCATGATCGTCGACGTCTTCGGCATCGAGGCCTTCCTGCCCGGCTCGCAGATCGACGTGAAGCCCATCCGCGACTACGACGTATATGTCGACAAGACCATGGAGTTCAAGGTTGTCAAGATCAACCAGGAGTTCCGCAACGTGGTCGTTTCGCACAAGGCCCTGATCGAGGCCGAGCTCGAGGCTCAGAAGCAGATCATCATGTCGAAGCTCGAGAAGGGTCAGATCCTCGAGGGTACCGTCAAGAACATCACCTCCTACGGCGTATTCGTCGACCTGGGCGGTGTGGACGGTCTGATCCACATCACCGACCTCTCGTGGGGCCGTGTGAACCATCCCGAGGAGATCGTCAAGCTCGATCAGAAGATCCATGTCGTAATCCTCGACTTCGACGACCAGAAGAAGCGTATCGCGCTGGGTCTGAAGCAGCTCACCCCGCATCCGTGGGAGGCGCTCGATCCCAACCTGAAGGTCGGCGACAAGGTCAAGGGCAAGGTGGTCGTGATGGCCGACTACGGCGCATTCGTCGAGATCGCCCCCGGCGTCGAGGGTCTGATCCACGTCTCGGAGATGTCGTGGAGCCAGCACCTGCGTTCGGCCCAGGAGTTCCTGAAGGTCGGCGACGAGGTCGAGGCCGTCATCCTGACGCTCGACCGTGAGGAGCGCAAGATGTCGCTGGGCATCAAGCAGCTCACGCCCGATCCCTGGGAGAACATCGAGGTCAAGTACCCGGTCGGCACGAAGTGCAAGGCCAAGGTGCGCAACTTCACCAACTTCGGCGTCTTCGTCGAGATCGAGGAGGGCATCGACGGCCTGATCCACATTTCGGACCTGAGCTGGACCAAGAAGATCAAGCACCCGGGCGAGTTCACGCAGGTAGGTGCCGACATCGACGTCGTCGTGCTCGAGATCGACAAGGAGAACCGTCGCCTCTCGCTGGGTCACAAGCAGCTGGAGGAGAATCCCTGGAACGAGATCGAGAGCAAGTTCCCGGTAGACTCGATCCACGAGGGTACCATCACGGAGCTGACCGACAAGGGCGCCGTCGTATCGCTGGCCGAGAACGTCGAGGGCTTCTGCCCGATGCGTCAGCTGGCCAAGGAGGACGGCACGAGCGCCAAGGTCGGCGAGAAGCTCGACTTCAAGGTGATCGAGTTCTCGAAGGCTACGCGCCGCATCACGCTGTCGCACCTGCGCACGTATGAGGCTGCCCGCCGCGAGGCCGAGAAGGCCGAGCGTGCCGAGAAGCGCGCTGCTGCCGACGCCACGAAGTCGACCGTCAAGAAGATCAACGCCTCGGTCGAGAAGACCACGCTGGGCGACATCGCCGGTCTGGCCGCTCTGAAGAGCGCCATGGAGGCTTCGGAGGCCGCCAGCAAGAAGGCTGCCAAGAAAGAGGAGGAGAAATAATCCCGCTCCGGAACGGAAGACGAGGGGTCGGCATCGGTCGGCCCCTTGTTTTTTTGTGCCCGGTAAGAGCGGATTGAGAGGGGGAAGGGCGCGTCGAGTGATTCGGCGGCCCTTTTTTGTGGGCAGCGGTGCGTGTCCCCCCCCGATGCCGGGCGGGCAGGGCTTTGGGAAAGGTTTGCGATGCTGTGGCGGACCCTGCAAGCGTTGCGGCGGGTCCGCTGTGACGTGGCAAGTGTGTGGTATTTTGCGTGCCCTGCGGGCGTTGCGGCGAATCCCGCGGCTTTGCGGCGGCACGCTGTGCCGTGGTGTTGCGGCACTGTTTTTGCCCCTCTGCCGGAAAATCACTCGCACATGAACAACTGGAAATCCCATTTGGCGCTGCTGGTCTGCAACGTGGTCTGGGCTATGGACTTCCCGTTCTACAACATCGTGCTGCCGCGGTATGTCCATCCGATGGCGATGATCTCGGCGTCGCTCATCGTGACGGCACTCTTTTCGCTCGTGCCGCTGCTGTGGCGGAAGGCCGAGCGGGTCGAGCGGGCCGATATTCGCATACTCGTCGGGGCGGCGCTGCTGATCGGCGTGCTGCGCAAGCTCTTCCTCATGTACGGTCTCTCGAAGACGTCGCCCATCGACGGGTCGATCATCGACACGATCGTGCCGCTGCTGGTGCTGCTACTCTCCGTCCTGCTGGGCATGGACCGCTTCACGCGGCTGAAACTCGCGGGGCTGGTGCTGGGCATGACGGGCGCCGTGGCCGTGGTGCTGACGGGCGGCTCCTCGTCGCATGCCCATTCGCAGCTGGCGGGCAACCTGCTGGTCTTCCTCACGGCCTGCACCACCTCGTTCTACATGGTGTGGTTCAAGCGGCTGATTTCCAGGTACAGCATCTTCACCGTGCTGCGCTGGCTCTACTGCGTGGCGGCCGTCATGGCGCTGCCGCTGGGCATCGGCCCGATCCTGCACACCGATTTCCGGGCCATTGCCGAGCATGCGCTGCTGCCGACGCTCTTCGTGCTGACGGTGCCCACCTATCTGCCCAACCTGATGCTCAACTACGCCCTGAAGAGCGTGCCGGCCACCGTGTCGAGCATCTACACCTATCTCCAGCCCGTGCTGGCGATCCTCCTGTCGGTCTGGATGGGGCTCGACAAACTGCACCTCGATACGGTGCTCTTCGCGCTGGTGATCTTCCTCGGCGTGGGCATGGTGCTCAAGTCCTATACCCTTCCGCCGCGACACGCGGAGCCGCCCGCCGCCAATCCCCATTGACCGGTCGCCAGCGGCACCCATTGGTCGTCGGGCACAAAAAAAGAGTTTTCCTCGAAAGGAAAACTCTTTTTCTTGTTTTGTCGCGGGGTTTGGCTTGCCGTTGCCTTGTTGCAGGGCTGGTTTGTTGCCGCCTTCCCACGGGGTTCGGTTAGCTGTTGACCTGTCGTGGAATCCGGCTTGCTGCTGCGCCCTGTCGCGGAGTTCGGTTTGGTGTCGTCCTGTCGCGGGGTTTGGCTCGCCCCCCCCCGGATTATTCGGCGTCGGCAGCGACTACCGAGAACTTGATCGTCGCCTTGACCTCCTTGTGCAGGCGGGCCGTAGCTTCGTACTCGCCGACGGTCTTGATGGCCTCGACCGAGATGACCTTGCGGTCTACGTTGATGCCTTTGGCTGCGAGGGCCTCGGCCAGGTCGGTAGCCGTCACCGTACCGAAGAGCTTGCCCTCCTCGGCCTTCACGGCGATCGTCAGCGGCAGGTTGGCGATCGTCTCGGCCAGCGCCTGGGCGTCGGCCAGAATCTTGGCGTCCTTGTGGGCGCGCTGGCGGAGGTTCTCGGCCAGGACCTTCTTGGCGGCAGCCGTAGCGGCCTTGGCGTAGCCCTGGGGAATGAGGTAGTTGTTCGCGTAACCGGGCTTCACGTTGACGATGTCGTTGGCGTAGCCCAGCTTCTCCATATCTTTGATCAGAATAACTTCCATTGTCGTCTCCTCCTTAAATTATTTCATGCAATCGGTTACGAAGGGCAGGATGGCGAGGTGGCGAGCACGCTTCACGGCCTGTGCGACCTTCTTCTGGAACTTCTGCGAAGTACCCGTCAGGCGGCGGGGAAGGATCTTGCCCTGCTCGTTGAGGAACTTCTTGAGGAACTCACCGTCCTTGTAGTCCACGTACTTGATGCCGAGTTTCTTGAAACGGCAGTATTTCTTCTTCTTGACGTCGACCGATACCGGGTTGAGGTAACGGATTTCCGACTGTGCCTTGTTTTCCTGTGCCATGATTTACTCCTCCTGCTGCTTGTTAGAAAGTTTTGCACGACGTTTCTCCGAGTATTCCACGGCGTACTTGTCCTGCTTGAAAGTTAAGAAACGGATGATGCGCTCGTCGCGGCGGTACTGCGTCTCGAGCGTGTTTACGAGCGAGCCCTCGCCCGTGAACTCCAGGAGGAAGTAGAAACCGGTGGTCTTCTTCTGAATAGGATAGGCGAGCTTGCGAAGGCCCCACGACTCCTTGTTCACGATCTGACCGCCGTTTTCGGTGATGACACCCTGGAATTTGTCAGCGACCTCCTGTACCTGGGCATCGGACAGCACCGGCGTGACAATGAAAACGGTTTCGTAATTGTTCATAATGCTTTTGATTAGTTGTTAATCCCTTTTCGGGGTTGCAAAGATAAGTATAAATTCCGCAAAAACAAAAAATTGCCCGGATTTCGTGCGTAGTTGCTGAGATCGGGTTGCCAACGCGGATCCATGCGGCAACGGTTTCGGGAGAATCTGTTTCCGGAAGAGAGGCAAAACAGTCGTATCGGCGCTTTCCGTATGGCGAGGTGAGGCGATTTTGGAATTTTCTATATTTGAAAACGGGAGCTTGCCATCCTGCACTGTATCCTTGAACTTTAACAGATAAAATCATGAAAACAGCACTGAAGATCGGGTTCGTACTGGGGTTGTCCTACGCGGTTTCCTATGGGATCAATTATCTGATTTTTCACGATGTGGCCCTTTTTACCCTCTCGAATGTCGTTGTCTGGTTGATTATGGCGGCGTTGATTGTCTACCTGTTTGTCCGGGGTGACCTGAAGCCGAAACGATGAAGCGACCGCTCTTGAAAGCAAATCCCCCGATCTGATCGGGGGATTCGTTTTGTGCGGTGGGTTATTTTTCCGGGAAGCCCTGCGCCTTGAGCCTGATCTCGCCGCCGTCGGGCGTTACGAGGTAGGCGCCCGTCGATTCGGCCGTGATGTGGCCGATGACGTCGACCAGCCCCAGCTGCATCACCTGTTCCTGCATCGCGAGCGGCACGGTGAAGAGCAGTTCGTAGTCCTCGCCGCCGTTCAGGGCCGCAATGACCGGGTCGGTGTGCATCTCCTCGGCCAGCGCCGTGGTCTGCCGCGCGATGGGGATGCGGTCGAGGTAGATGCGCGCGCCGCACTTCGATGCCTTGCACAGCTGCATCAGGTCGCTCGCCAGGCCGTCCGTCAGGTCGATCATCGACGTCGGCGTGATCTTCTCCTCGAGGAGCGCCTCGACGATGTCCGTGCGCGGGCGCGGCTTGAGGTACTTTTCCAGCAGGTATTCGTATCCCTTGAACTGCGGTTCGGGGTTCTTGACGTCGGCGAGCACCCGCTTCTCGCGCTCGAGCAGCTGCAGGCCCATGTAGGCGGCTCCGAGGTTGCCCGTCAGGCAGATCAGGTCGTGCAGCTGCGCGCCGCTGCGGTAGACGATGCGCTCGTGCGGGGCGTGGCCCAGCGTCGTCACCGTGATGACGAGTCCGGTCATCGAGGCCCGCGTGTCGCCGCCCACCAGGTCGATCTCCAGCTCCCTGCAGGCGAAGGCGATCCCCTCGTAGAGGTCCTGCAGCGCCTCGACGGGGATTTTCGACGAGACGCCGAGCGAGACGGTGATCTGCGACGGCGTGGCGTTCATCGCCAGGATGTCGCTCACGCCCGCCGTCACGACCTTGTAGCCGAGGTGGCGGAGCGGGAAATAGGTCAGGTCGAAGTCCACGCCCTCGTAGAAGGAATCTGTCGTGCAGAGCATCTCTTCGCCCGCGGGCGGGGTGATGACGGCGGCGTCGTCGCCCACGCCCCGGCGCGTCGAGGCGTGGTGCGGCGTGAAGGGTCCGGTCAGCAGGTCGATCAGCCCGAACTGGCCGAGCGTTGCGATCTCGGTGCGTTTTTTCTGCTCCATGGATAATAAACTTTTTACAAAACTAACGATTCTTTGCCGTTTCCACAAAAAATAACGTATTTTTGTCCGTTCAATCAAAAATACGGATTCAGATATGATAAACATCGTCTTATTCGGCGCTCCGGGTTGTGGCAAAGGCACGCAGGCCCAGCGTCTGAAGGAGCGCTACGGCATCGACCACGTCTCGACGGGCGAGGTGATCCGCGGCGAGATCCGCCGCGGCACGGAGCTGGGACGGAGCATGGAGTCCTACATCGCCCAGGGCAAGCTGGCCCCCGACGAGATCGTCATCGGCATGATTGCCAACTACGTGGCCGAGCACCTCGACGCGAAGGGGTGCATCTTCGACGGGTTCCCCCGCACGACGGTCCAGGCCGAGGAGTTCGACAAAATCCTTGCAAAACACGGGCTGAAGGTCGACATCATGGTCGACATTCACGTTCCGGAGGAGGAGCTGGTGCGCCGCATTCTGCTGCGCGGCAAGGAGTCGGGCCGTGCGGACGATGCGTCGGAGGAGGTGATCCGCGACCGGCTGAAGGTCTATCACGATCAGACGGCCGTCGTGTCGGATTTCTATGCCGCGCAGGGCAAGTATGCCTCGGTGGACGGCATCGGCACGATCGACGAGGTCTTCGACCGGATTGCCGGCATCGTCGACAACGTGAAATAATTGCGCCTTCCGGTGTGCGGCGGTCCCGGCCGGGCTGACGACAGTTTGGATGCGTCCTTGCGGCGTCCGCCCCTTCGGCGGGCGCCGCCTTTTTTGGAAGGTGAAAGGTGAAAAGTAAAAAGTAAAAGGTGGAAGGCAGGAGGTGGAGCAGGTGCGGCGGTGCGGACAAAAAAAAGACGCCCACCGTATGGATGGACGTCTTCGTGCTTTCGCTCGGATTCCGGTTACAGGGCGTTGACGTGGAGCTGGATGGCGCTCTTGAGGTTCGCAGCCTTGTTCTTGTGCATGATGTTGTGCTTCGAGAGCTTGTCGAGCATCGCCGTAACCTTCGGGAGCAGTGCCTCGGCGGCGCTCTTCTCGGTGGTTGCACGCAGCGCCTTCACGGCATTGCGGGCCGTCTTGTGGAACAGACGGTTGTGCGCACGCTTCTTCAGCGTCTGACGAATCCGTTTCTTCGATGACTTATGGTTTGCCATAATTCGTGTGTTTTTATTTTTTTACTTTTTCAGTTGCCTGTTCTCAAAACGGCCGTAGCCGCCGGCGGATAGACCTTGGGGTCCGCTCCTGGTTTGTTGTTCACCCGTCGGAGTCGGGGAGATTCCTTTCGGGTTGCGTGCGGGCTGCTTCTGCGGTCTCGGATTCCGGGCTGCCTGCGCCTCCCGTGCCATCCTTGCCTCCGTCGCATCCTCGCTTTCGCCATTCCGGGCTGCACCTCTCATGCTGCCCCTCCTCCGTCGTTTGTAGCCCATAGCAGAATCGAACTGCTCTTTCAAGAATGAAAATCTTGCGTCCTAACCGATAGACGAATGGGCCTCTACCACTATCGCAGACCCCGATGGGACTGCTTTAGCGGTGCAAAGGTAAATAAAAAAAGCAGTTGTGCAAAAAAATATGCGGAAAAAAGTGGCGCCGGTCAATTTTTGGTCAGCCGAACCGTCTGTGTCGCAGCGTCGAAGACGATGCCGCCGCCCGTGAAGAGCCGTTCGATGTGGCCGCTCGCGGCCATCTCGGCGGCCGGCAGTGCATGCAGCTGCGGCGTGTCGATCAGCGCCACGGTGTCGCACAGCGTGAGGGCCACGTCCAGGTCGTGCGTCGAAAAGAGGATGCACTTGCCCTCGTCGTGCGCCAGCCGAGCCAGCAGCGAGCAGAGTTCGTAGCGGTTGGGCAGGTCGAGAAACGAGGTGGGCTCGTCGAGCAGGATGACAGGCGTCCGGCCGACGCGCGCGCGGACCTCGGAAAAGTCCGTCGCCTGCGGCACATAGACGATCCCGTCCACGTGGTAGCGCGCAAGAAACTCCAGCTTTTCCAGCTCCTGCGTGCGGTCAAAATCGTAGCTGCAGACGAGGCACTCGTAGCCGCTGCGGCGCAGCACAGGCTCCATCGCCGCCACGACGCGCCCGAAGAACGGGCTGGAGATCGTCGGCAGGAGAACGCCGATGGTCATCGACCGGTTGGCCTTGAGGCTGCGGGCGAAGACATTGACGGAATAATCCAGCTCCTCGATGGCCGCATCGATGGCGAGGCGGTTTTCCTCCCGGACATTGCCGCCGTTGAGGTATTTGGAAATGGTGGAAAGGGAAAGCCCGGTCCTGCGGGCGACGTCTTTGATGGTCGACATAGCTGCTCCTGTATCGCATAACGTTTCGCTTTTTCTATATTGTACCGCACGCGGGTTCCTTGCGTCAAGCGGCAGTTTGCCCAAACAGAATGCTTCTTTTTATGGAAAACGCGCAAGATATCCGCGGGTCCCGCGGCTGTCTTCCGGCGTTTTCGCCATACCCCGCTTCGAAACGTTTTGCTTTACAGAATATTCCTGAATCGGATAGAGATCGTGCCGCCCCGGAGGGCG
>ERZ779888.3212-NODE-3212-length-12300-cov-4.350674_pt1 | contig 12300 bp, 10 predicted proteins | sample MGYA00511245_ERZ779888 | MGnify/ENA primary metagenome ERZ779888 (study PRJEB29588, sample SAMEA2155255) | human gut metagenome | biome: human gut; feature: human-associated habitat; material: faeces | place: Denmark | collected 2008/2010 ... | reverse complement strand
GAGATTCTGTGATTGTACTTGTTCTTTTACAGCTTGTTCAAAACCATCCTTAATTTGATAGATATTATTGTTTAAAGATTGGAATAAACCAGAATCTGCAGGCTTAATATTCTCAAAATTACCACTCGATAGATCTTCAGTCATATGTAATATGTCTTGGTATTGACTTTGCACATTTTTGATTTTCTTATAGCCTACAATGCTGATGCCAATTAATGCTGTAACGACGATAAAGAAAGAGAAGAATGGAATGTTAAGCAATGAAATAAACGCAAGAATCAAGATCAGACATGTCGAGAAAATAATATACTTTTTAAGAATCTCATCTGATAAATCGGTTGAAATAATTCGTTCTACTTTGTTTGAAAAATAAAGAATAGATTTACCAACTAAAGTTCTATGAAAGAACCAGTCTTTAACCGATGCTGTAAATTGGCATTTTAACCAATATACAGATAATCCAATAAAGAATAGGGTGATGGACCATGCAAGAATGTTCGTAAAATATACGATAGGTTGACTAAACTCAATATGATATCGATTTAAGATGTTTAAGAAAATTCCTTCAATGGAATAGGTAGTTAATATGCATGTACCACTAGCTAGTAGGGCATCGACAACTAGGAATAAAAAGAATGCAGGTTCAAATAACCAGTTGTTCACATGTCTAAAGATATAGGCTTCCTTTTCATATACATATCTATTAAGAAAGACATATAGAGCGATAATGGTGCTACAAATCAAGAAAGCTGCCACAAAGAAATAGGCATATTGATCACCATCTAGTTCTAACAAGTTAATAAGACTTGAATTGTCGTAATTTAAAACAGCCGGAATATAGAATGTTAGTACAACATCACTTGGCATATGAAGCGTATAGCCTGGAAATGGCTTTCCATCACAATAATATGTGCCACCATAGTATTCATAATACTTTTCACTGTTATAGTTAATAAGATTCACAATATTATCCGTTACATTTAAAGTATTCGAATCCAAAGTGTCATAATATCTTGTATCTTTTTTCTTTACATTCACATTAAATTGTTTTGAAGTGATTTTATTGTTTACATCACACGTATAAAAGAAGTTTGGATCATTCTCAAAAATGTTTTTTGCGCTAGATAAAGATGAGTCTAACCCTTTTTTTATATCCTTTTGAATATCTTCCGGTGTATCTTTCTCAAAAGTAATATATTTATACTTTGGATCTTGTTCCAATTTTTTAGCTAGAATAAAAGCTGTAAGATTCTGCTCTAAAGTTTCAGGAAGCTTCGTTGGAGTAGCGGTAGAAACATTTGGATAAAAACTTGTCACTATACAAGAACTAATGATGCATAAAGCACATAGTATTGTAAAAAAAATATTTTTCTTTTTCATTGTATATTCTCCATTTTATAGCCCTGCCCCCATACAACCTTAATATAAATAGGCTTTTTAGGGTTGGTCTCGATTTTTTCACGTAATTTACGAATATGAACCATAATCGTTTCCGTGTTGATAGCTTCTTCTTTCCATACCAATTCATAGATTTGTTGGCTAGAAAAGACTTGTCCAGGGTGTGAAATCAATAGTTTTAAAATATCAAACTCTTTTGGCGTTAATTTAATATCCCTTGAATTTAACGTCACTCTTTTTGTCGTATTATTTAACACAAGATCACCAATCATATACTCATCTTCGTTCTTTGTCTCATTTTTTAGATTTAAGATTTGTTCATATCTTCTTAAATGCGAACGTACTCTTGCGACTAGCTCCATACTTTGAAATGGCTTGGTGATATAATCATCGGCACCAATATTTAAACCTGTGATTTTATCGATATCTTCACTTTTTGCACTTAAAAATAGAATCGGAAAGTCATGATGTTTTCTTGCTTCCATGACCATAGAAATGCCATCCATAACAGGCATCATAATATCTACGATGGCTAAATGAATATCGTTTGTTTCAATCTTTTCTAAGCCTTCTTTTCCATTTGCGGCAAGAATCACATTGTATCCTTGATTCTTCATATAAATTCCGATAGCTTCACGAATTCCTTGTTCGTCTTCTACCACTAATATTGTATGTTCCATAAAGTTCTCCTTTTAATAATGTAAATAAAATCCAATGCATGCACATAATATCCCAATGTATAGCATAATTATAACCACCTTTCGATAATTTGAAACAATTGCGTAAGACCATAAGAATAGGCAATCAAAGATAATGGCTTACCCAAAAGAATGATGCAGACAAATTTTTTGAGTGACATATGTGTCAGTCCTGCAAGCATACACAAGAGATCATCAGGTGCACAAGGTAAGAAAATAGCTAACATAAAGAAGGTATCAAATTTATTTTGATCATATGTATACTTCATATATTTGTCGTAATCTTTCTTTTTACATAATTTTAGAATGATTCTATGACCATATTTACGAACAAGTAAAAAGATACATATGGATCCGATACAAATACCTATATAGTTATATATAAATCCATTGACTGCTCCAAAAGCTGTAATACCCAAGGCACTTGATGCACCACCGGGAATAATGGGGATAATCACTTGAATGATTTGTAGAAGAATAAAAAGTAGGGGTGCCAAAATTCCTGCCTTAGATAGTGTAGCCTGTAGAAGCTGTGGATTTGTGAAGTATCCTTGGGAAAAGAAATAAACGCAAATAAGAATCATAAGGATCAATCCAAAGTGTGTTATGTTTTGTATGTTTTTATTTGTCATAAAGTATCACCATGATTAATATAACGAATAATTATTAAGGTTCTTTAGTGATAAATCTTAAAGTTTTCTAAATAATTGAATTAAAAAGTTGGAAAAGTTGTCAAAAAGGCATAAAAAAGGTTGGAAAAGTGGATAAAATAAAAAAATATGGGTTGGAAAAATAGTGCAAATTGTAATAAATGCTTTATATAAAAGGAAAACAAAAAACTTGTGTAAATTATACACAAGTCTTATTCATAAGCTTTGTATGTACGAATAAGCAATGGAAGTTCAGCCATCAACATACCCATCCATCCAGCTAGATATGAGTATGGTAAAGCCTCTATGCCTAGATGTAAGCTAAATACAAGTGGGGCAGCTACAATAACTCGAACTGTCATATTCACTAGACTTGAAATGAGCGTAATTTTTAAGTCGCCAATCCCTCTAAAAAAGCCTTGGATTCCATTGGTGAAGGCAGGAAGAATATACATGATGGAAATTAAATGTAGATAAGTCACTCCATGCATAATAACTTCTTCATCTTGTACAAATAGACACATCAATGGTTTTGCGAAGATAAAACATACTAGAAAGATAAATATACCGTAGATGGATTCTAAAACCATTCCGCAACGAAATCCTTCCTGCATACGATTTTTCTTTCCGGCGCCCTTATTTTGTGCCATTAAAGCTGTCATGGAGTGAGCAATGTTTTGTTCCGGGGTATACGCAAAGTCATCAATTCGATTGACGGCCGTAAAGGCAGCTACAACCGATACACCCATTGTATTGACAATCATTTGAATACCAAGCTTTCCAAGTTGTACAGTCGCCTGCTGCATTGCACTTGCCCAGCCATACGCAATGGTTCTTTTTAATAATGAAATATCAAAGATAAGCCACTTTTTACCCAGTTGTAGAAGTGGCACTTTCTTTTGTATATATAGAATACAGAATAGGCAACATAAAGCTTCACAAATCACAGTAGAAATGGCACATCCTTTACTTCCTGCATGTAAAACGACCACAAAGAATAAGTCTCCAAAGATATTTAAAATGGAACTGATAATTAAGAAATATAGGGGTGATTTACTGTCGCCTAAAGCGCGTAGTGTACTCGCAAAAAAGTTGTATAAAAAGGTAAAAACTAAACCGGCAAAGATGATTTGGAGATAGGTATTAGTCATATTGAAAATAGATGAATCTACCTGCATAAATTTAAGAGTTTGTGGCGAAAAAAATATGCAAATCAGTGTTAATACAAGTGAAAATACAAGTCCTGCAAGCATGGTTGTGCTCATTTGACGAGCGAGTTTTTCTTCATTTTTAGCCCCATAATACATGCCAATCAATATGCTTGCGCCCATACAAAGTCCATTTAGAAATAGGATGAATAATGTCGTGATTGGATTACAAATTCCGACTGCGGCTAAAGCTTCTTTTCCAACAAAGTGCCCTACAATAATACTGTCAACGGCATTATATGTTAATTGGAATAGATTTCCCAATACTAAGGGAATGGTAAAGTGAACTAACATAGGCATGATTTTGCCTTGTGTCATATCTTGTGTCATAATCAAACTTCCTTTTTTTGTTCATATTTTGCGCTTTTTCATCCAAAAATTCAATATTATGTTAGAATAGTCTCATGAAAATTTCAGTAGAACAATTAAAACAATTAAATAAAGAAGAATATATCTTAATTGATATTCGTGATGCCGAAGAAGCCTTTAAAAATCCAATCGAGAACAGTATTGTATTAAGTGGAGAAAGTGTTTTATCCAAAGAATTTGATTCAACTAAGAAGATTATTGTCGTTTGCGCTCAAGGCTATGTCAGTGATGTTGTTGCACAAAAATTGCAGGAAAAATATGAAGCGTATAGTGTAGATGGTGGGTATGTTTCAATCGTTATGGATAAGATGAACACAAATGTGTCGGATGATTTTTGTGCACAAGTCGAAAGAAGTATTATTAAAACGTATCGAAGAAAGATTTGGTCAAAATTTACGAAGGCTATCCGTGATTATGAGCTTGTCAAAAAAGGCGATTGCATTGCGGTGTGTATTTCGGGTGGAAAAGATTCGATGTTGATGGCAAAATGTTTTCAAGAACTGCATAAACATTCACCGGTTCATTTTGATGTGAAATATATCGTAATGGATCCAGGCTATTCAAAAGAGAATCGTGAGGTTATTGAAAGGAATGCCAAAAAGCTAAATATTCCAATTGAAATCTTTGAGAGTGATATTTTTGACAATGTTTTTAATATTGAAAAGAATCCATGTTATATATGTGCAAGAATGCGAAGAGGTCATTTATATAACTATGCCAAGAATTTAGGGTGTAACAAAATAGCTTTGGGACACCACTATGATGATGTGATTGAAACCATTTTAATGTCGATGCTTTATGGGGGACAAATTCAAACGATGATGCCAAAGTTACATTCAAATAACTTTAAGGGTATGGAAGTCATTAGACCACTATACTTGATTCATGAAGATGATATTAAGATTTGGGCAAAACACAACAATCTGTATTTCATTCAGTGTGCATGCAAATTCACTCAGGCTTGTGCCAATGAAACATGTTTAACACAATCCAAGTCAAAGCGTTTAGAAATGAAAAACTTAATCAAGGAATTGAAGAAAGTCAATCCGTTTGTAGAACAAAATATTTTTAAGAGTGTAGAAAATGTAAGCCTTAAAACCGTGATTGCCTATAAGGATGATCATGCAAGACATCACTTTTTAGATACGTATGATGAAGAGGGAAATGAATAGTTTCTCTCTTTTCATTTTTATTTACAAAAATGTAATAATTTACATTGACTATTTTTCACTACGTTCTATAATGGAATTATTGTGGAGGAAACGAATTATGTATAAAACAGAAAGCTTTAAACCAGATACTTTTAAACCCGCTCGTTTTGAGTCTGATGGAAAAATTACATTGTCAGGAAAAGAAATTCCATATCATACAATTTGTGAAGACAATGTCATCTATGGACCAGATGGAAATCCAGTCGCATCAATTTTCACGTATGCCTATTTTAGAAGCGATGTAGAAGATACAGCTGATCGTCCTGTTGTCTTTGCGTATAATGGAGGTCCTGGATCGAGTTGTATGTATGTTCATGCAGGTTTTTTAGGAACGCGTCGTATGCAGTATGATGAAGTGGATCGTGAAAGTGCTTTTGGACCTTATAAAGTCATTGATAATCCAGATTGTTTGATTGATATTGCGGATATCGTATTGATTGATCCTGTTGGAACCGGATATGGTGTATTGATTGATGAGAGTAAGAAGAAAGATTTCTTTGGCATTGAACAAGATGCAGAAGCCCTATTGACAGTTCTTGAAGCTTGGGTTCGTCGTTATAATCGTGGTTTGTCACCAAAATATTTATGTGGCGAAAGTTATGGATGTACTCGTAGTGCAGTCGCTGCAGGAATTGCTGCCACAATGGGAAGAGAAAGAGGCTATGGTATTGCCTTTGATGGTATTGTGTTTATTGGAAATACGGTTACTGTAGGTAAATACTTTGGTGAAGGCTTACCTGTTGAAACAAGTGTATTGGGATTTCCTACATATGCAGGTGTAAACTGGTATCACAATCATCCAACTGATCAAAGTGTAGAAGATTTTGTGAAAGAAGCAAAGGCTTTCGCAGACCATGATTATGTACTTGCACTTTATAAAGGAGAAGCCATTTCGGAAGAAGAAAAAGAACATATCTTAGAAAAAGTAAGTTATTATACAGGTGTTTCTAGAGAATACTTGATTCGTCATGGCTTAAAAATTGATGATGATGATTATCGTCAAGAAGTATTAAAGACAAAAGGAAAAGCTGTATCTCGTTATGATGGTCGTGTGACTCGTCCATTATTAGAGCCCGAACAAGATGAAATCAAAAAGGCATTGTGGGATGATGCGACAGCCGATCGTTACGATACATTCTTCTATGCTGCATTTACAGGAGATCTACTTCCAAAATTAAATGTAAAATTAGACCGCAACTTTATTCCAGGAACTGATTATTATATGCATTGGGATAAAGAAGAAAAGAAAGGTACAACCGCAGAAGAATTGCGTTATGCAATGACACGTCGTCCAGGAATGCGTGCATTCTTTGCGAATGGATGGTTTGATCTATGTACTGAATTTGGATATGCATGGCACACAATGGATCATGCTGGACTTCCAAAAGATCGTGTATTCTGGAAAGGATACCAAAGTGGACATATGATTTATCTTGGTGAAGATAATGTTCATGAATTATGTTCAGATATTCGTGATTTTATTCTTGGTAAAAATCCTAAATCTCAATTTTAATAAATGGCTCACTTCGATGAGTCTGTTTATCTTGTGATGATAAATAATGGAAAAATAGTGAACTTTTAATGGAAGTAATTGGCTTTTTGAAAGTCACAACGGAATCACCGAAATGTTTCAATGAAACATTTCTCATTTTCGTTAAAATATACAAATAAACATTTGTGAATTTCGTTAAATATGTGTGTTGAACATTTTTAAAATTCGTGAGTGATTGTGATAAAAGACAAAACCGTTGGATTACTACCCAACGGTTTTTTTATAAGGCATTTTTGCACGCATATCTTTTAATCGATTTAATGCGGCAAGTAAGGTTTCATCTTTTTTCGCAAAGTGGAAACGAATATAGCGATTTTCCTTCTCTTTAAAGAAACTAGATCCAGGAACGGCTGCCACACCGACGTTTTTAATGAGATCCACACAGAAATCTAAATCTGAATCATAGCCAAATTCACTGATATCGACCATGACATAGTAAGCTCCTTGCGGTTCTGTATGCGGAATGTTCAATTCTTTTAAGCCATTGATGAATAAATCTTTCTTGTGTGTATATAGCTTTTGTAGTTCATCATAATAAGTATCACTAAATTCAAGCCCTACTACAGCTGCTTCTTGAAGTGGAGCAGCAGCACCAACGGTTAAAAAGTCATGTACTTTCTTGATTTGTTCGATGATATTTTCAGGGGCAATACAATAGCCTAAACGCCACCCTGTAATGGAATACGTTTTAGATAGGGAACTACAAGAAACGGTTCTTTCAAACATACCAGGTAAAGAAGCAAAATATGTATGTTTGTATGGTGCATATACAATGTGTTCATAAACTTCATCCGTAATCACATACGTATCATATTTTACGGCAAGACATGCGATATATTCCAATTCTTCTTTTGAGAACACTTTTCCGCAAGGATTACTTGGATTGCACAAAATCAAAGCTTTAGGATTTTGTTTAAACGCATTTTCTAATTCTTCTTTATCAAAGTTGAATACAGGTGGATGTAAAGGAACATAAATTGGATCAGCACCACAAAGGATGGAATCCGCCCCATAGTTTTCATAGAATGGAGAGAAAACAATCACTTTATCGCTTGGATCACAAATACTCATCATAGCTGCCATCATGGCTTCGGTACTTCCACAAGTGACAACGATGTTCTTGTTTGAATCTAAATCTAGATTCATGTATTTCGATTGTTTCTTGGCCAAGGCATCTCTAAAGTTTTGGGCACCCCAAGTAATCGCATACTGGTTAAAGTCTTCATGGGCAACTTGTTCTAGTCGATTCAAGATTTCTTTTGGTGGATCAAAATCAGGAAATCCCTGTGATAGATTGATCGCATCATATTCATTTGCGATTCTTGTCATTCGACGAATTACAGAATCCGTAAATGTCTTGGTTCTTTTTGATAATTCTTTCATAATCACACTTCCTTTTTCATTTTTTGCATTGTATCATTTTTTGTGGAAATGTAAAATAAAATTGAGGTGATATTCGATGGAAAAATCTAAAGTATACTATACGGATTTTCATACCCGTAAATTAGGTGAGGGTCTACCTACAAAACTGCAATTGTTGGCTAAGAAAGCAGGAATTGCCAATTTGGATTTAGATGGAAAGTTTGTCGCAATCAAAATGCATTTTGGAGAATTAGGAAACATTGCATATTTACGCCCAAATTATGCACGTGCCATTGTGGATGTGGTAAAAGAATTAGGGGGAAAACCATTCTTGACCGATTGTAATACAATGTATCCAGGATCAAGAAAAAATGCTTTGGAACATTTGGAGTGTGCCTGGCAAAATGGATTTACTCCACTTACTGTAGGATGTCCAATTTTGATAGGAGATGGACTAAAAGGAACAGATGATATTGAAGTGCCAGTCGTTGGTGGAGAATATTGTCAAACAGCTAAAATAGGTCGTGCAATTATGGATGCCGATGTCTTTATTTCTTTGACACACTTTAAAGGTCATGAATCAACAGGCTTTGGTGGAACCATTAAAAATATTGGTATGGGATGTGGTTCGCGTGCAGGTAAAAAAGAACAACATTGTTCAGGTACTCCACATGTTGATGAAAAGCTATGTCGTGGTTGTAAACAATGCTTTAAAGAATGTGCGAATAATGGATTGGAATATGATGAAACAACACATAAGATGTATATCAATGAAACAAACTGTGTTGGATGTGGACGCTGTTTAGGGGCATGTAATTTTGATGCGATCTCCTTCAATAACTATAATGCGAATGAATTGTTGAATAAGCGTATGGCTGAATACACAAAGGCTGTTGTGGATGGACGTCCTAACTTCCATATTTCTTTGATTGTGGATGTTTCACCAAACTGTGATTGTCATGCCGAAAATGATTTACCAATTTTACCAAATATTGGAATGTTGGCATCTTTTGATCCACTTGCCCTAGATCAAGCCTGTGTAGATTTATGTATGAAGGCAAAACCAATGCCAGGATCACAATTAGATAAACATCTACATGATCCAAACTTCTGTGATCATTATGACCACTTCACAAATTCTACACCTGAATCAGAATGGAAATCTTGTTTAGAACATGCTCAAAAGATTGGTTTGGGAAATCGAGAATACGAGTTGATTGAAATGAAATAAACAGTAGCCTAGGCTACTGTTTTATTTAGTATACGAACTAAAATTGGAACGATGATCAATTGAATGATGATTCCAGGAAGGCAAGTGATAAAGCTTGCCGTCATAAATACAGATAGTGTATAGCCTTGTGTACTTAGTACAAATGTGTTGATTAAGCCATTCACAATTCTTCCTGCAAGCATCGCAATAATTAAACTTATGTATAATTTGGGCATTTCGTTTTTGAAATTGATGTGTTTTTCACACAAGCCAGTAACTAAACCATATACAGCTAGTTCAATCATCATTTGGGGCAAAATCATGGCTGGAGGCATTCCTGTTGTCATACTTGAAAAAAATGGTGTAATAATTCCGCATGCCAAACCATAGGGAGCTCCACAAAATAAGCCACAAATCAATACAGGAATATGCATTGGTAAAAATACACTACCTCCATTTGGAATCACGTGAAAGGCCATTGGAAGTAATACGCCTAGGGCGATACATAAAGCGCAAGATACTAATTTTTTGGTTGTACTTTTCATAATCAGATTCCTCTTTTTTTATTAAAAAACAAATTTCTTTAAGCGAGAAAATGCTTCTTCCACTAAAATTGATGGTAAAGCTAAATTCATTCGAATTGTATTTGGATTCATAAATGGACGGCCATCTTGCCAACATACACCATAGTGGACCCCTTTCTTTAAAAGTTCATCCATCGTGATATCATGTGTATCTAAATACTTTGTGCAATCTAGATACAACATATATGTTCCTTCTGGCTTAATGACTTCAATGCCTTTGAAATTGTTGTGGATAAAATCAAGTGCATAATCTATATTATTCGAAATGACTTCATTTAATTCATTGACCCAATCCAATCCCTCTTTACAATAAGCACCCATAAGAGCATGAACACTTAATATGTTAGGTGAATTGTAGTGAGATAAAGAGGCTTGTTTATTTAATCGATCACGAAGATATTTGTCGTAAACAATATGGTATGAACCGACTAAACCTGCAAGATTGAATGTTTTACTAGGGGCATAGGCCGCAATCGTTCTTTTCTTGGCATCTTCACTTATGGATTGCGTAGGAATATGTGTGTTTTCTTTACGTACTAGATCGGACCAGATTTCATCGCTAAAGACTAAAACATCATGTTTTTTACAGATATCCATAAATGTCTGGATTTCTTCTTTTTTCCATACTCTTCCTGTTGGATTGTGTGGGGAACAGAAAATCGCAAAATGGATATTATGTTTGATAATCTTCCTTTCAATATCTTCATAATCCATAGTCCAGATATCTTCTTTTTTTAACGGACTATCAATAATTTTTCTTCCCAAATTATTCAATGTGTGAATAAACCCAATATAACATGGTGACTGCACTAAAATGGGTTCGCCACTAGCACTAAAAGCCTCAAGTGCACTGGATAAAATACCAAGAACACCATTTTCATATCCGATAGCCTCTTTTTCCACATCTATGCCATGTGTTTCTTTTTGCCAGAATTGAATGGCTTTATAGTAATCTTCTGGTATTTCAAAATATCCAAAGTGAGGCTCATTGATTCTTTCAATCATTTGTTTTTGAATGTTTTCAAAAACAGGATAGTTCATATCTGCAACCCACATAGGGATTGTAGAAAAGTTTGGGTCTACCTCTACATCTTTAATAGGTAGAACATCAAGGGCAAGGGCATCATGTCCTTTTCGATTTAAAAGAGTTGTAAAATCGTATTTCATAATAAAAAAATTCTCCTTAACACAATAATAGTATAATTTTTCGGAATTTGAAATATTGAACGATATCATGTATAATGCTCGCATGACAGATAGTACTTCAACTTTAAAAAAGATTGTCGACTTATTGATTGACATCATCTATAAGACACATACCTATTTCTTGAGTATGAATGACTCATTTGAAGCACAATTATCTGATAAGCAACTTCACTTCTTGATTATTGGCTTGTTGGGTATGCTTCTTGTGATTTATCCACTATTTAAGTGGATGGCTAAAAAGAACTTAACTGTTTTAATTAGTTGGTTCTACGTATTTACTGTACTTGTAGTTATTACGTTTGCGATTGAAATAGGCCAATGGTATTCGCATACAGGCGAAATTGACTTCAACGATATTTTGGCAGGTTTGGTCGGCTATTTTGCGATGTCCTTTATATTCCTGCTTGTGGTTGCGATTATCGAATTAATAAAATCGATTTTTAAGAAGAAATAATCAAAAGTTATTTCTTCTTTTTGATTCCATTTGTGGGATGATTAAATCAGAAAGAAGGAATGCCTATGCGCACACGATTTTATAATGCACGTATACTGACAATGAAGGATTTTGATGTTTTTTCAGGGGAAGTCTGGATAGAAGATAATAAGATTATATATGTAGGAAAAGTGAAAACTTCTACTTTTTGTTTTGACCGAGAAATAGATGTACACCAGAATCTAATTATGCCAGGATTTATTAATGCGCATACTCATTCTGGAATGACTTTTTTAAGATCAATGGCCGATGATATGCCTTTGCAGCAATGGCTAAAGGAAAGGGTATTTCCGATTGAGGAAAAACTAATCCCTAGAAGTTTTTCTATAACTATATCATCGACTATTTTGCTAGGAAAA
>ERZ779888.3210-NODE-3210-length-12311-cov-3.731315_pt1 | contig 12311 bp, 8 predicted proteins | sample MGYA00511245_ERZ779888 | MGnify/ENA primary metagenome ERZ779888 (study PRJEB29588, sample SAMEA2155255) | human gut metagenome | biome: human gut; feature: human-associated habitat; material: faeces | place: Denmark | collected 2008/2010 ... | reverse complement strand
GACCGTCGGCACGGCGCAGCTCGCGGCCACGGCCGGTCTTTCGGCCTGGTGGTTCACGATTGGTTCGGGCGTCGGCCTCATCATCATGGGACTTTTTTACGCGAGACCGCTACGCCGGACGGCACTGGAGACCATCCCGCAGTTCCTCGCGCAGAATTTCGGCCTGACCTGCGGCGTGTTCTCGAGCATCGTTTCGTCCATCGGCATCCTGTTCAGCGCTGTCGCGAGCTGTCTGCCGGCTATTTACATTGTTTCAGCGATTTTTGGCATCCCGTTTTTTCCGTCGACGATTCTTTTGATTCTCGCGGTGGCGGCCTATGCTTTTTTTGGCGGCATGAAGAGTGCCGGCGTCGGCGGCATCCTCAAGATGATTGTCATCTGGGTAACGATGGCCATCGCCGGTGCAATGGCTGCCCATTCGCTTTTTGCCGACGCCAGTGTTGCCGCGGCTCTGCCCGAGGGCACATTCAATCTGCTGCATGGCGATACGGGCCATATCCTCGCGAATTTCTCGTCTGTCGTCATTGGCATGCTCTGCACGCAGTCGTACATTCAGGCGATTTTTTCGGCGTCGAACCCGCGTACGGCTTCGGTCGCCGCGTTTTTTGCCGCGCTCATCAGCCTGCCGGTCGGCCTGCCGTGTGCCCTTGTCGGCATCTACATGCATGCGGCTCATCCGGAAGTCACGCCGATTCTCTCGCTGCCTGTATACCTTCTGACGGAGCAGCCGTCCCTTTTAGGCGGCATCGCGATGGGCGGCATCATGCTGTCGCTGATTGGCTCGATTGCCGGCCTTTCGCTCGGCATCGGCACGATGCTCTCGCGCGATATCTTCCACCGTGCACGTGTGACGCTGCGTGCGCGCAAAATCCATAAACTTGCAGATAATCCGGAGCAGCAGGAAATCGACATCACGAAAATCCCGACCGTCAACCATCCGTATCATTTTTCTGAACTCGCGGTCACGCGCGCGATTGTCCTCGCGACGATTGCCCTTGCTGCCTTTATCGCTTTGGCTAACGAGGGCTCGCAGGTCCTGTTCTGGAATTATCTTTCCATGGCTCTGCGCAGCGGCGGCATTTTCCTGCCGCTGAGCTTTGCCATCTTTGCGCCGAACACCGTGACAAATCTCGGCGCGACGCTCTCGATGGCTCTGTCGACGGCCGCGGCACTCATCGCTGTCTTCCTTGGCGCTGCCGGCAACCCGCTGTTCTTCGGCCTCGCGGTCAGCGCCCTGCTCATCGTGCCGAGTTATCTGCGCCATCGTCAGACAGATTAAGAAGAATTGTTATTTATTAAAAAGTATAGAACCATAATACAAAACGTGTTATCATAATTAAGAATAAGCTCGAATTCATCCATGTTCTACATTACCTATAAGATTCAGGGAGAGGGAATATGAAGGACGAGTTATGGGTGCCGGACTGTTATTATGACATTCCGGTCGCTTATGCTGTTTTTAATGTGATAGTTGCAGAAGACGGCTAGACGGTCAAAGATGCAAGATACGTTTTTGTCAATCATAAGTACTGTGAGCTGGTGGGGAAAAATCAGAAGGAACTGCTGGGGAAAATGTATTCTGTGGCATCCGTCCGGCCGGATCCTCGCTGGATGCAGTACTGCACACAGGCGCTGCAGGAAGGCAGGGCGATACGGGACAGCCTCTACAGTCAGGAAGTGGAGCATTGGCTCGACTTTACCGTCATGCCGATGCAGCGCGCCGGTTATGTCTTGGATACTTTCCTGAATGTCGACGTGGATTGGGCGCAGCGACTCGATATGCAGCGCCACGGCATCATGAACGATACGATTCTCAAGATCTCGAAAATCCTCAATAATGAAGAGGATTACGAGACCTCGATGTTTGAAAACGTCTTCCTGCGTGCTGATTGAAGACATCGAAGTCCTCAAAGAGAATGACCCGATTGACTACTATAATCTCAAACGGCAGGGCGTCAAGCGCCTCCTTGATGTGCCGTTCTATCATGACGGTGAGCTCATCGACTATCTCGGCGCGGATAATTATGAAGTCAACGACCTCATCCATACGAGAGGCATCTTAGAGACGCTCTCGTATTTCATCGGGGCGAAAATCACGAACCACAATCTGCTGCGGAACCTGGACCGTCTGAGCCGCTATGACGACCTGACGGGTCTGCACAACCGCAACGCCATGATTGAAAAGGTCAGCTGGATGAAAAAGAGCGCCGGTCCTGTCGGCCTCATCTATGCCGACCTCAACGGCCTCAGGGAAACCAACGACAAGCTCGGCCATGAGGTCGGCGATGCCGCATTGAAGCAGGTGGCAAATCTCCTGATTCAGCGCTATGGCATCGCTGCCGATGATTGCCCAGTGCGACTTCCGCAGCAGTGTAAGACACCTGCGCGAGATGGTCATCAAGGACAGGAGCGTCTCGCTGGCTATCGGCAGCGAGTGGATTCCCAACGCCAACCAGCTCGATGGTGCCATCCGCATCTCCGACCACCGCATGTACTGCGATAAAGTGGAATACTACAACCGGTGTGGAAAGCCTGAAAATGATCGCCAGGGAGTGCGGAATAAGGCAAATTTTTCGATTATCGAGCAAGCCTCACTGGTTGGACGACAGTATATTTTGTCTAGTAAATGATAAAGGTCATGATTCAGAATAACTTTGAATCATGACCTTTATTTTTGCTGTTGCTGAATGAATTCGAAATTCAGCTGATTTCGTATTCGGTCTTTGGCCTGGGGAGAGAGAACGCGGTATTGCAGAAGGAAAGATTGTTCTGCTTCCGATAAAGCTAGATTAGTCTGTCCCGTATCATTGCCGAGCAGGAAGTCCGTAGTTACATGAAGTGCCTGTGCAATGCGCAGCAGGGTTTGGAAATCCGGCTCGCGTTCACTCGTCTCATATTTCGATAAGGTAAAATAACTTAATTGTAATTTTTTTGCTAAGTCATTGCGCGAAATGTCCAAACATTCACGGGCATAACGGATGCGGTCGCCGAATTTCACTGATATCCCTCCTTCATTTCTCCCGATTATACTATAGGAAAAGGCATATCTTCGGATATTGTTCAAAACGGAAATACTTGAAAATTGATTGTACAATATATATAATTTTGTAATGTAAATCTAATTGGTATCAAAGTTTTATATAAGATTTGGAGATATTGCCTGTGAAGAAATGGTGGGGAAAGTCTGTCATGGCCTATGTGGCAGAAGTACTGGTCGGGTATGGTTTGCTGGAGCTGTTGATTTATATCATTTTTCCATTTTGGAAAGCAAAATCAGGGGACCTTGCTTTAAGTGTATTGGTCTTGACTTTTGCAAGTGCTTGTTTAGAGAAGAAAAGACAGTTTCTGCTGCGGACCTTGTTTATGGCAGTTCTGCTGATGGCACCGGCTTTTGTTGGTTTGTTGGCGAAGCAGCCATTACCTATAGCCATGCAGTATCGTACCATTGCTTTTTCACTCATATTTTCGGGAGCGTTCTTTTTTCTGCAGGCTATGCTGCCTTTTAGAAAAATAAGAATTGGCATATCTGCAGTATTTTACCTGATAGTATTCTTGCTTTTTTTACTGCCATGGGCCTATTTCTTTGCTTCGCATAGTTTGCTCAATGCATCGGCTGTCCTAGCTGTCTTCCAGACAAATCCGGCAGAAGCAAAGAGTTATCTGGTGGACTTTATGCCGTGGCAGGCATGGGGCATCATGGCAGTGCTGCTTGCTGCTTATGTTTTTTTGCTCCGCCAATGGCGGCCGTCCCTGCTAAGCATGCGGACTTCTTTGCAGAATCGGTGGGGCATTCTCTTAATAATGTTTTGTATTGTTTTGACGAGCTATTCTTTATATCGTACGCGTGATAGTTTTTATAAACATCTTGCCTGGGAGTCACAGCGCGGCCTGCAGGCCTATCGGGATTTTTCACTTTATCGGGAGGCAAGGGCGTCTTCCCTCAAAGAGGATTTGTCTGGCATCAATAAAGGTCATTCTGGTGTCTATGTGCTTGTCATTGGCGAATCTCAAAACCGGATGCATATGTCGGCTTATGGTTATAATCAAGAGACAACACCCTGGCTTGATCGGATGAAGAATGATTCGCATACCGTGTTCTTTACAGATGCACGTTCGTGCCATACTCATACAGTACCTGTGCTCTCGTATGCTTTGACGGCGAAAAATCAATATGACCATCGTGATTTGGCGAAAGCAACGACTCTGATTGAAGCAGCAAAAGCTGCGGGATATAAGACCGTCTGGCTCAGTAATCAGGTTCGCTATGGAGCATGGGATACGCCGACTTCTGCGATTGCCAGCGAAGCGGACCAACAGGAATGGCTTAATACGCATGTTGGTGAGACAACGGAGACGGCTGTATATGATGGTGCTTTAGCTGACCGTTTGGCAGAAGTCAAGCCGTCTGATAAAATGCTTATAGTTATTCATCTCATGGGCAATCATGGCAGCTATATTGACCGTTATCCCCAGGATTTTGCGGTAGAAAAAGGGCCGACAGCTGAATATGATAATAGTATCCTTTATAATGATTATGTTGTGCAGCACATCTATGATACGGCCAAGCAAATGCCAAATTTCCAGGGAATGGTGTATTTTGCAGACCATGCCGATGATGTTGACCGCAATATTGGTCATGATGCCAGCCGCTTCACACAGGATATGACGAGAATTCCGTTTTATATGATTTTTTCAGATGATTATATGAAAGATTATCCGGGCGCGGTCAGGGAACTTCGAGCTCATGCAACATCGGGTTTTACGAATGATCTCATTTACAATACAATGCTGGCTGTCATGGGCGTGGTGATTCCTCGTGATTATGAGGAACAGAATGATTTGACGTGTCCAGAATATAATAATGATAAAACTCGATTCCGTACGCTGCACGGTCAGCAGGAACTGGATTAAAGCGATTGTTTTACAGGAGCGGGAATTGCTTTTTGAGGTATCTTGTGATAAGATTATCTTCATGTAAGATGAATTTTGCCAAAGACGATGATGAAGAGGAGTACGGACTGTTCCTGGCCAAGAGACGGGGCGGGTGGTGTGAGCCCTGACAGGAAGGTGCGGAAGGTAGCTTCGGAGTTTCTTCGCTGAACGTTTGGTAGGCGAAGACGTGGGCGGCGTTAACGCGAGAGTCGGGCTGAGAGTTTGGCCTGAGAAAATTGGTGGTACCACGAAGGCAGGCGCTTTCGTCCTTTTGGACGGAAGCGCTTTATTTATTGAGGAGGATTTTTATGCCAGAGAAAGAAGAGCTCGGGAATAACATCCCGAAAGTCTATGACCCGCAGTCGTTTGAAAAGAAATGGTACGAGTTCTGGGAGAAGAACAAGTTCTTCCATGCCGAGGTCGATAAGAGCAAGAAGCCGTACAGCATGGTCATCCCGCCGCCAAATGTCACGGGCCAGCTGCACATGGGCCATGCCCTCGACAATACGCTGCAGGATATCCTGATTCGCTACCACCGCATGCAGGGCTACAACACGGTCTGGATTCCGGGCTGCGACCACGCTGGCATTGCGACGCAGGCTAAAGTAGAGGCCGCGCTGCGCAAGGAAGGCACGAACCGCTACGAGCTCGGCCGCGAGAAATTCCTCGAGCGCGTCTGGGACTGGAAGGAAAAATTCGGCAGCCGCATCATGTTCCAGCTGCGTTCCCTCGGCTCTTCGCTCGATTGGGACCGCGAACGCTTCACGATGGACGAGGGCTGCAGCCGTGCCGTGCGCGAGGTTTTTGTCAGCCTTTACGAGAAGGGTCTCATTTATCAGGGCACGCGCATCACGAACTGGTGCCCGTCCTGCAACACGGCTATCTCGGATATCGAGGTTGAGCACGAGACGGAGCAGGGTCATCTCTGGCATCTTCGTTACGAAGTCGAAGGCGAGCCGGGCAAATACGTTGAAATCGCTACGACGCGTCCGGAGACGATGTTCGGTGATACGGGCGTTGCCGTTCATCCGGACGATGAACGCTATAAGGACCTCGTCGGTAAGACTTTGATTCTGCCGATTGTCGGCCGCCGCATTCCGCTGTTTGCCGATGAATACGTCGACAAGAACTTCGGCACGGGCGCCGTCAAGGTCACGCCGGCCCACGACCCGAACGACTTTGAGATGGGCCAGCGCCATCATCTCGAGGAAATCAAGGTCATCGGCAACACGGGCAAGATGCTCGAAGGTGCGGGCAAGTACGCTGGCATGGACCGCTACGAATGCCGCAAGGCCCTCGTCAAGGAGCTCGAGGAGACGGGCGTTCTTGTTTCGGTAGAAGACCATGAGCATTCCGTCGGCCACTGCTCGCGCTGCCATTCGACGATTGAGCCGCTCGTTTCGAAGCAGTGGTTCGTCAAGATGGACAGCCTTGCCAAACCGGCAATTGAAGCTGTCAAAGACGGCCGCATCCAGTTTGTGCCGGAACGCTTCACGAAAATCTACATCAACTGGCTTGAGAATATCCGCGACTGGTGCATTTCGCGTCAGCTCTGGTGGGGCCACCGCATTCCTGCTTGGTACTGCGATGACTGCGGCGAGACGAGTGTTTCGCGTACGGACCTCACGGAGTGCCCGCACTGCCACAGCAAGCATATTCATCAGGATGAAGATGTGCTCGACACGTGGTTCAGCTCGGGCCTCTGGCCGTTCGAGACGTTCGGCTGGCCGGACAAGACGCCGGAACTCGAGCAGTTCTACCCGACGTCGACACTTGTCACGGGGTATGACATCATCTTCTTCTGGGTCGCCCGCATGGTCATGATGGGCATGGAGTTCGGCAAGGACATCCCGTTCCGCCATGTCTTCATCCACGGCCTTGTACGCGACAGCCAGGGCCGCAAGATGAGCAAGTCCCTCGGCAACGGCATCGACCCGGTCGAAGTCATCGAGAAATACGGCGCCGATACGCTGCGCTTTATGCTGATTACGGGCAACACGCCGGGCAACGATATGCGATTCTACTGGGAGCGCGTCGAGTCGGCCCGCAATTTTGCCAACAAGATTTGGAACGCTTCGCGCTACATGCTCATGAACTTCGAGGGCTTCGACAAGAGCTTTAAGCCGGAAGAGAGCGATTTCACGCTGGCCGACAAGTGGATTCTCTCGCGCTATGCGAAGACGGAGCGCGACGTCACGAAGAGCCTCGACAACTTCGAGCTCGGCGAGGCCGGCCGCATGATTTACGAGTTCATCTGGAACGAATTCTGCGACTGGTACATCGAGCTCACGAAGGCACGTCTCTACGACAAGGAAAACGAGCGCGCGAAGAACACGGCGCTTTACGTCCTCTCGTACGTCCTCGAGCATACGCTGCGCCTGCTGCATCCGTTCATGCCGTTCCTCACGGAAGAAATCTGGCAGAAAGTACCGCATGACGATAAATTCAAGAGCATCATGATTGCCGACTGGCCGGCAGGCGATGAGAAATTCATCGATGACGATGCCGAAGCCAAGATGACGGCTATCATGGAGACCATCAAGACGGTCCGCAACCTGCGTGCCGAAGTCGGCGCTGCGCCGGGCCATAAGAGCGAGGTCATGCTGCATTTCACGGAGAGCAGACTGCGTCCGGTCTTTGCCGAGAACGAAGGCTATCTCAAGGCACTCGCCGCAGCTGAGCCTGTCACGTTGCTCGCCGACGATGCCGAGAAGCCGGAGAACGCTATGGCCGGTGTCGTTGACGGCGTTGAAATCTATCTGCCGCTCAAGGGCCTCATCGATGTTGAGAAGGAGACGGCTCGTCTGCAGAAAGAGATGGACAAGCTCGAAAAAGAAATCAAGCGTCTGACGGGCAAGCTCAGCAATGAAGGCTTCCTCAAGAAAGCACCGGAAGCCGTCGTCGCCAAAGAGCGTGAGAAGCTGGCTGGCTATGAGGAAAAGAAGACTGCCGTGGCAGGCCGTATTGAGGACCTCGCTAAGCTTTGAGAAACGGAGCGACATGATATGAATTATCAGGAGTCCATTTCCTATCTGGAAGGGCTGAAGATTTTTGGCATCCGCCTCGGCCTCACGCGCATCGAGAGGCTTTTAGAGCTTCTCGGCCGTCCGCAGGACCGCTATCGTACCATCCATGTGACGGGCACGAACGGCAAGGGCTCGGTCTCGGCCATGGTCGAGGGCGCGCTGCGCCGCAGCGGCATTCATACGGGCTTTTACAGCTCGCCGCATCTCGTCTCGTATACGGAGCGCGTCCGCGTGGATGGACAGAACATCAGCGAAGAGGACTTTGCCGAGGGCATCACGGTCATCCGCGAAAAGATTGACCAGATGCTCGCGGAAGGCGACGAATGCCCGACGCAGTTTGAGGTGCTCACAGCACTTGGCTTCTATTATTTTGCTAAATGTCAGGTCGAGTATGCCGTCATCGAGGTCGGCCTCGGCGGCACGCTCGATTCGACGAATGTCATCACGCCGGAAGTCTCGGTCATCACGAATGTCACGATGGAACACGCCGATAAGCTCGGTGGCACGCTGCGCAGCATCGCCGAAAACAAGGCGGGCATCATCAAAGACGGTGTACCCGTCGTGACGGCGGCCAAAGGCGAGCCGCTCAAAGTCATCCGCGAGACGGCTGAGGCGAAGAACGCCGACATTTTCGTGGAGGGCGAGGATTTTTCCTCGACGTTCCTTTCGTGCGATGGCCATACGCAGAAGCTTGAGTTCTCTTCTGAGCTGCTCGGCATCGAGAAAAAGCCGTATGAACTGCATCTGCTCGGCCGCCATCAGGTCGAGAACAGCGCCGTGGCCTTGATGACCATCCGTCTGCTGCACAATATTGATGAACGCATCACGATGCAGACGGTCACCGAGGCCCTGCGCCTCGTGAGTTGGCCGGCACGTTTCGAGCATCTTGAGCTCGGCGCGCAGCAGATTATCATCGACGGCGCACACAATCCTGCAGGCATGCAGGCCCTGCGCGGCAGCCTCGACGATATCTTCCCCGCGGAGGAGCGCGTACTGCTCCTCGGCATCCTCAAGGATAAGGACATCGACACAATGCTCGATATCCTGCTGCGCCCGAATGACACGGTCGTCGTGACGCGGCCGCAGTCGGAGCGCGCCGATTCGGCAGACGACCTGCTGCGCCGCGTGGCTCCGGCCGTTCAGCACGTAGAAGCATTCAGCGATAATGAAGAGGCTCTGGACCGCGCGCTGGAGCTGGCCAATGGGGAGAAGCTGCTCGTCATCGCGGGGTCGCTGTACCTCGTCGGCGGCGTGCGCCAGATGCTCTTGAAACGGAAGGAGTGAGGTCATGCTGGGCCGAAAGAATCATAATCCTACGACCGAACACATTCGCGAGAAACGTCAGGCCATCCGTCATAAGCGCTGGAAGAACCGCGCACAGGCAGCCGCCTGGTACGGCCTTCTGGCCGAGGTGTTCCTGCTGCCGCTCTCGCCGGGGCTCGCTACGGCGGCCCTGCTCATCGGCATCGCGGGCACGGCACTGCGCTTTTATGTGGATGAGACCTTTCATTTCCGCCATCTGCGCTTTGATGTGCCGGCCGTGCTCTTCGTGGCCATCAGCGGTCTTTCTGTACTGGCTTCGCCGGACCGCGGCTTCAGTTTCTACAATTACTATAATCTCGTCGGCGTCTACGTGCTGACGTACCTGCTCGTCGGGCAGAACGTCCGCCGTCCGGCGCAGATGAAATCCATCCTGCGCCTGGCCGCGGCGTCTGCCGCCATCGTCATCATCTACGGCTATTATCAGTTCTTGTTTGGCATTGATATCAGCTCGATGAAATGGGTCGATGGCGATGCATTCCCTGAACTTCGCAAGCGCGTCTTCTCGACGTGGGAGAATCCGAACATCCTCGCCGGCTACCTTGACATCGTCATCTGCCTGGCGTTTGGCCTGTTCGTCTATTGCAAAAACCGCGAGCGCCGCATCATTTTGGGTGTGTTCATGCTCGCGGCCGCGGCGTGCCTCGCGATGACGTATGCGCGCGGCGCGTGCCTCGTCATTGCCGTCATCCTCGCGGGCTACGGCATTCTGAAAGACCGCCGCGTGTTCATCGCCTGCGTCGTGGTCGTCGCCATCCTGTTTATCGCTGACCCCGTGCTCTACGAGCGCATCACCTCGGTCTTCACAAAAGTTGATACGTCGACGGAGATGCGCCTGGCTTTTTGGGAGAGCACGATTGCGATGATTCAGGACCATCCGTTCCTCGGCATTGGCTGGGGCGCGTACTGGATGGTCTATCCGGAGTACGACTTTTACCTGCAGGGCGCGAATGTCCTGATTGTCCATGCCCATAATATCTACCTCAATTACATGGCAGAAATCGGCATTCCCGGTGCGGTCGCGTTCTTCTGGTTCTTCTTTGGCACGATGATTCTGGCCCTGCGCACGAATTTTCCCGCTGCACAGGCAGAGCAGGCGCCAAAGCGCGGCCTGCGGGCGGCGTTCCAGTGGAAGCGCCTCTGGCAGGACTGGAATGAAAATGAACTGCTCGAGGGCTTGGCCAAGGGCATTGGCCTTGCTGTGCTTTCCATCGCCCTCAACGGTCTGACCGACGATTTGCTGTTTAACATTCCGTCGTCCATGGTGCTCTGGATGCTCGCATCCCTCGCCGGTGTGCTTTCCCTGCTGAGTCCGCCGAAAACGGCCAAGGCAAAGGAGACGTCCGCATATGGGGAAGGGGCGAAGAAGTTCCTGTCCGGCCTGACGTCTTCGGCTTGGCAGAATGCCAAAGAGGCCAAGGACAAGGTCAATGAGAAAGTCCAGTCGAAGGTCAATGGCGTGCTCTACCGCGAGGCGCCGGCAGAACCTGAGACTGAGACAAAGGAAACACCTGCGTCTGAAAAAGCAGGAGATGAGGCTAAGGCACAGAAGACTGCGGCCAAGACCGAATCTATTGCCAAAGCTTCGCCAGATGAGGCAGAGTCTGCCAAAAAAGAAACGGACGGAACTGCTGCACCTGTAGCAGAAAAGCCGTTGGACCCAATGGATGAACTTGCCGAGGAAGTCCGCAAGGCCCTGCTGCAGCGCAAGCAGGAAGAAGAAGCCGCCAAAGCTTCTGCCGAGGCAGAGAAAGAACCGGCTGCGGCGCCAAAAGCGGCGCCTGCAGGCAAAGAACCGCAGGACGCCGATGCAGCCGAGGAGAAAGCGGACAAACAAGAAACAAAAGTCAAAGAAGCCAAGGAAGATACTGGCGAAAAAAAGGAAAACGAGAAAATGCCGGTGAAGGCAGAATCAGCTGAAACAGAAACAGAGGCAAAGGAGGCAGAGGGGCATGAAGAAGACAAACGCAATATCAAAGGCGACGATTGACCGTCTGCCGCTGTACTTCCGCACGCTGCGTCTGCTGCAGGATGAGGGCCGCGACATCATCTCTTCCGATGAGCTCGGCCGCCGTCTCGGCATCACGCCGGAGCAGATCCGCAAGGACCTCGCGTCGTTCGGACAGTTTGGCAAGAAGGGCGTTGGCTATTATGTCAATGAACTCAAGCGCAATGTCGGGGGCATTCTCGGCCTCGACAATCACTGGAATATCGCGATTGTCGGCATCGGCCACCTCGGTGTCGCGCTGGCCAACTACCAGAACTTCGTGACGCTCGGCTTTAACCTCGTCGCTCTCTTTGACCAGGACCCGAATGTCATCGGCCGCACGGTCAATCACGTCAAGGTCGAAGACGTCCGTCGGCTCAAGGAAATCGTCAAGGAACGCAAAATACAGATTGGCATCATCGCGGTGCCGGCTGCCTTTGCGCAGGGTGTGGCTGACCAGCTCGTCGATGCCGGCGTCAAGGGCATCTGGAATTTTGCACCCATCAAGATGCGGGTTCCCGAGACGATGCACATCGTCAACGAAGACCTGTCCATCGGCCTCAGTACGCTTTCGTACCACATCACGAGAATGTAACCTGTATATTGAGAACATCGCAGCAGAGTGTTTGCCGCGGTGGTCTTTTGCTTTGCCCAAGCAGGAACTTAGAAGAAAAACGAGAATATAAGATAAAGGTCACTTGGTCAGTACGACAAATCATGATTTTCCCGCTGTTTATTTTGATAGAGCTGTCATTATGCTGTCATTATGGGGATTTTTTAGGAGGTTTTTTTATGATAGATATTCTGGATCGCGTGCGCAATAAGGCACTGCAGGCAAAAATTGTAACGGCCGAAGAAGCCGCTGCCTTCATCAAGCCGGGCATGAACATCGCGACGAGCGGTTTTACGTCTTCGGCTTATCCAAAGGCCATGCCGCTGGCACTCGCGGACCGCATGAAGAAAGAGCCGTTTACGGTCAACATCATGACAGGCGCGTCGACGGGGCCGGAGTTTGACGAAGCGCTGGCCTCGGTTCACGGCATCAA
>ERZ779888.3206-NODE-3206-length-12322-cov-12.988506_pt1 | contig 12322 bp, 10 predicted proteins | sample MGYA00511245_ERZ779888 | MGnify/ENA primary metagenome ERZ779888 (study PRJEB29588, sample SAMEA2155255) | human gut metagenome | biome: human gut; feature: human-associated habitat; material: faeces | place: Denmark | collected 2008/2010 ... | reverse complement strand
TGTTCCTAATTTTCAGTGAAATATTTATTTGCTTATATCGAACTCACGTTAAATACTAAAATTATTAGATAATGAATCATATAATAATAGATACTAACATCATACACCTTGATTTCAAATTAAAAAATGCAAGAATTGTATCGCTTTGTGATACAGCAGACATTCTTGGGTATAAGGTCTATATACCAGAAGTGGTTATTGACGAAGTCGTAAAACAATATAACGAAATAGCAGAAGATCAGATTAATTCATTTAATAAGGCTCTCAAAAAACTTTCTAATCTTTCGATATCTCCAATAACCCAAGCACCAATAGATGCTCGAAATTTTATAGGCAACTATCGAAACATACTTGTCAGTCGTATTGAACAACTTGGTATTAGCATAATACCATATCCTAAAACTGAACATAAAGTAATGGTTGCACGAGAATTGTGGGGGAAAAAGCCCTTTAAGGATAGTACCAAAGGGTACAGGGATGCATTGATTTGGGACAGTGTTATGGAACATGCACAGAAAAATGCTCCTAATTGCGGAATTATTTTCCTCACGGAAAACTCCAAGGACTTTGCCGATAAAGACAAAAAAGGGTTGCATGCAGATCTAATTGATGATTGCATATTCCGAGGTATACAATCAACTTCTATCATACTGGTTACTGACGTATATAACTTCATTAACAAAGAAATAATAGGTATATCTACAGAACTTCATAACAAATTAAAGCAATTACAAGAGGAAGGTTGCCTTGGAAAGATAAATTTCGAACGATTAATACAAAATTACATTTCTATAGATATGCTTGATGATCTTGTATCTGATAATGATTTTGATGGTACTCCTGGTTATTCCCCGGGATTATATGAAAATCTTGAAATTACATCTATAGAAGATATATCATGTTTGTTCAATGCAATAAGAGAAATATCGAGCGATACGATACTTGTACAATCTGAAGTTTCTGTTCAAGTTGATTTAGATTGTTTTATATTTCGTGCAGATTTGCCGTTGATTGATGATTCCAAAGTTCCAATGATTATAGATTATGAATGGAATGACCACTATGTGCTCGCAAATGATTCGGCAACTTTCAAATTCCAGTTTAATATTTTAACAGATTCTGATTTTAATGAAATAAAAAGTATCGAGGATAATTTACTGCAAGTAAAGTATAACACCGGTTATACTTTCAATTAGTTTAACTAGTATTATCAACTCAATTTTTGGTAGTGTTTCACAGGGTGCGTCTGAAGCAAGTCTGTTTTAGGAGTGATGATGCAAAGTTAAGGGATAATTTAAATCTTATGTCAAAGTCATTATTATTTATCCGGTCGACAATACGGGCTTTGCAGAAGAGTCGTTCTTCTATAAGATGGCAGCTCCTACACTGACAGCCAAAAGATATCGGGAGGCAAAACTCATTTCTTGAAAATGATGAACTGATAATTTGAAATTTGCGCATCCTAAAAGAATAAAGAAAGGGTCGTATCAAGCTCTGTATTGAGTAATGATACGACCCTTTTTGTATGATAGTTACAATCTGCAACTTATGGGAGTAGTCATTTTAGCCTTGACACATCCTCATTTTTTGATTCATTAGACACACTTTTGGGGCTGTATCGAGATAAACAGTATATGGATATACCCAATATCACTACTGTCCCGTTAAAAATAGGAATTGGTCTTTGAAATAATTGAAATATAGTCTTTTACAAGCATTTTTAAGGTGCGACGATTTGAATTTGCTACATTGTAGTCTATAAGATAGACTGCATATGAACAAAAACAAATATGTCTTTGCCCAATTGGTAGAATTTCTCGATAAAGACAAGTTTCGTCACTTAGTTGACAAATACAATGGCAATCGGTATGTCAAGTCATTCACGTGCTGGAACCAACTTCTTGCACTGATGTTTGGTCAGCTTAGTAATCGTGAAAGTTTACGCGATGTAGTCGTGGCGCTGGAAGCGCATCATACCAAATGCTATCATCTTGGAATAGGACGGAATCCTATTGCTAAAACGACATTTGCTTCAGCCAACCAAAATCGAGATTACCGCATCTTTGAAGACTTTGCATTCTTCATGATGGAACAGGCTCGGAAAAAACAGGCAACAGATATTTTTAAGTTGAAAGGGCATGTGTATGCTTTCGATTCTACGACAATACCTTTATGTCTGTCTATCTTTTGGTGGGCCAAGTTTCGTAAGAAGAAAGGTGGTGTAAAAGCTCATGTGTTGTATGACTTGGAAGCACAAGTCCCAGCATACTTCCACTTCTCTACAGCATCTGTCCACGATTCAAAAGCAATGAAGTATATTCCTTATGAATCAGAGTCTTACTATGTGTTTGACCGTGGTTACAAAGCCTTCAAAGAACTCTATAAGATACATTTGCACGAGTCTTTCTTTGTGGTGAGAGCCAAGAAGAATCTACAGTTTAAATGTATCCGATGGAGACGCAGATTGCCCAAGAATGTACTTACCGATTCTGTAATAGAACTTACCGACATAATCACTCGGAAGAAGTATCCTGAGCGGTTGCGCTTAGTGAAGTACAGGGACGAAAATCAGGATAGAGAGTTTGTCTTTCTTACCAATGCTTTTCATCTCACTTCACTTGAAATCGCCGAACTGTATAAAAACCGCTGGCAGGTTGAGTTGTTCTTCAAATGGCTAAAGCAGCACCTCAAAATTAAGAAGTTTTGGGGTACTACGGAGAACGCTGTTCGAATCCAAATCAGTACTGCCATTATCAGTTATTGCCTTGTTGCCATAGTGCAACATGATATGAAACTGGAACGGTCAACATATGAAGTTCTACAAATTCTAAGCATTTCTCTTACGGACAAAACATACCTTAAGGAACTGTTTGATAAGACTAATTACAACGATGTCAAAGAACTCAATTCTTCCCTTTTGCCGGGATTGTTTGATTAATATTAATTTGTCCCGATTTTAACGGGACACTAATGACCCAATATTTCTAATACATTGTTTTTTCTTGTGCTCCCCCTTCCTCGTTTTTTATATCTTTTCCTTGTGCCCTTTCTCCCTTTTCTCGATTATTATGTTTATATTTGTGGTGAAAATAGCCCTCTTATGAGGGCTGTGCCGCTTACCTATGCAAGATGATGCCTTAGGGAGCGGAACAAGAGCCTTAAACGGCATCGAATGGAGAAAAGAACAAAGCTGGGAACAAGTCCCGAACTTTTTGTGTCGATCATCATAACTGCAAGCGTATCAGTAAGATATATGCGCCTGCAGGACTAGAGGGTATGGCTGTTTATCAGATGGAGATAGATTTTACACCCTAAATGAACGATTTAAAAATGAGTGATTCTTCACTATCTGTCAAATTTTGCATTACATTCAAAGAGCATGATCCCAGTTACAAATATAGAAATAAATCATTATAATACAATTAAAAACAATTGTAAATTATCATTAATACAATATCTGTGTATTACATAAAAGGAAGTATATATGAGCAAAATCAACATAGATAGAATTGTTAAGGATATTAAATCTAAAACAACAAGTTTAACACCGATTATAGAAGCTGTTTGTAATTCAATTGATGCTATAGGTTCTGAAAGGACAGATGGTGTTATTGATATTATAGTAAAGCGAACTGGTCAGCAGTCTTTAAATTTAGACAATATTCATACTCTGTCTGACATTGTATCAATAGATATAGTTGACAATGGCATAGGTTTTACAGAGGAAAATAAAGACTCTTTTGATACTTATCGGAGTGACTATAAGATGTCTAAAGGCGGAAAAGGTTTTGGTCGATTTATGTATCTAAAATACTTTAATAATGTTTCTATTGAAAGCGTTTTTTGTGAGGATGGTAAATATAAACAACGAAGTTTTACGTTCGGTCATGCAGATGAAATAATAGAAAATGAACAGATAGTAGATATTGAATTCGCCCAAAACCTACATACAGGTACAGTTTTGCATCTTTCCTCTATCAAGTCTTCTGATTTGGATAAAGGACTTGAGGTAATTGCCAGAAAATTAGTTGAACGTTTACTAGTTTTTTTCGCAACTGGTGGAATTTATATACCTAAAATTACGATTAAAGAAGATGATGATTCTAATTCAATTGTATTAAATAATTACATTGGGAAAAATTCTGATATTCAACAAGTTGGTAATGATGAACTTATAACTCTACATGGAAAAGATAAAGATTGGATTTTTACTGTAAAAATCTATAAAATATATTACTCCGCAATAACTAACAAAATCTGTTTAACAGCTCACATGAGAGAAGTTATAGATTCTGCTATACATAATTATATCCCTGAATTTAAAGAACCGATGTTTGAATTGGCTGATAATGGCATTCAAAAAAACTATACTATAAAAGCCTATGTAGAGGGAAATTATTTAGATGATAATGTGACTACTGAACGTGACGGTTTTAATTTTGGAAAAGAAGAAGATATCTATAGTGATTTATCCGAAAGGCAAATAATGAAGGCCGTAGCTACAATCGTAAAAAAACATTTTCAAGACGATATTCAAAAGCGCTATAATGATAAAAAGCAAAAGATTGAGCATTATGTTTACTCGTCAGCTCCTTGGAATAAAACTCTGCTGAAAGATATTGATATGGAATCAATTCCAATTGGCATATCCGATTTTGATTTGGAAATGCATTTCCAAAAAATAAAATTTGAGAAGGAACGAAAGACACGTATTGCTTTAAAGGAATTACAAGACAAACAATCTTCAGAAAAGGATGAAAATACATCATTTGAAGATGAAATTAACGATATTCTTAAAAAAGTCTCAGATACAGCGAAAAATGATTTAGCACATTATGTTTGCCAAAGAAGAAAAATAATCGAATTGTTTGATGATTTACGTAAAAGGTTAGAAACAGGGGCAACTCATAAAGAAAGCGAAATGCACAATCTTATATTTCCAATGATAAAGGACGATCGGCAGGTTGAATATGAAGATCATAATTTATGGCTATTAGATGAAAGATTTAATTTTACTCAATATATAGCTTCTGACAAGGTTATTTCCAAAGTCGATCATAAAGAACCTGATTTAGCTATTTTTTATGAAAGTGGTCTATTTTATCGAAACGGAGAAAATTCAATAACATCGCCAATAGCTATTGTCGAATTTAAACGACCTAAAAGGACAAATTATTCTGATGACGAAAATCCTATTACTCAAGCACTTCGTTATGCTGGTAAAATACTTTCCGGGAAATATGAAATGCCAGACGGCCTAGAAGAAGTTATTATAGATAAAAATGTAACTCCTGTTTATATTTATATAGTATGTGACATTGTTCCAAAAATCATTGAATTTGCTGGTTTTGCAGGTTTATCAAGAAGCCCAGATAAACAAGGTTTTTTTGGGTATAATAGAGATTATAATGCGTATATTGAGATTAAGAGCTTTAAAAAAGTAATTGACGATGCAAAAATGCGTAATCAAATATTTTTCAAGAAATTAGGGTTGTCATAGAAATATTATGTTGACAAAAAATATTAATTCGACAACTATCTGCTCGCTATAATTGGTATATTTGAATAAAATTAAAAATTATGAAATATAAAGAAGCACAAGAAGTTATAAGGACTCATTCTCATTTGATAGGAAAAATTAATGAGAGAGGATTTGTTATAAATGAGTTAATAATGGTTCCTCAAGACGAGAAGAAGCAAAATCAATATATACTGTCATATATCAAAACGAAGGATGCTAATCGTTCAATTGAACCTTATGTTAATGAAGAACTTTCAGTTTGGGCTATAAATACTAAACATTTAATAGAATCTAATGTCTTGTTTTACCAAGAAATAGCTAAATAATATGAAGTTTATATCAAGACTCTTAAATATATTTCATTGTAAAAAATTGGGGGAAGTTTTTACTCCCAACACAATAGCAAAATTAACATATGTTAGAAGAGGTAATGTAGAGAAAAATTTGCTATCCAACATAACCATACCAGGGAAACAAATTATTTTATATGGTCATTCAGGTAGTGGTAAGACGACACTTATACGAAAGGTGTTGGATGATAAAAATATTAAATTCGTTCAAGTTCAATGTAGTTCAAATACGACAATTAATGATATAATACTTGATACTTTTGACGATTTAAACAGGTTTTACATATCAGAGAAAAATTCAAATAAATCTTATTCGATAAAAAGTTCTCTTAAGTCCGAATATAAGTCTATTGCATCAGATATATCTACAACAGAAAAGTTCTCATCTGGAGAGACTATGGTAAGACTACTACCTCCTAGACTTACAAGTCAAAAATTGGCTAAATTTTTAGGAGAAATAGATACAGTATGGATAATTGAAGATTTTCATAAAGTACCTAATGAAGAAAAAAAGAAGATAGCCGATATACTAAAAATATTTATAGATGCGGCTAACGATTATCCTAATGTAAAAATCATTTGTATTGGAGCTGTTGGTTCTGCACGTGAATTGATACATCTAGATCCAAATTTATATCCCCGAATAACTGAGTTGTGTGTACCTTTATTAACGGAACAAGAGATTAAGGAGGTTATAAACCGAGGATGTAAACTGCTTAATATTTCAATGTCAGAAAATTTAATAGAAAAAATCTCATATTATTCTAATCGTTTAGCTTCATTAACGCACCAAATGTGTTATGACATTTGTGATTCTAATAAAATTCACAAACAACAATATAAGCATAAAAAAATTAGTGATAAATATTTTAAAAGTGCTATTGAGGGTTATTTAAATAAAAACTCAGACACATTGAAAGGTATATATGATTCATGTGTGAGGCGCCAACTTGCCTGGTATATCTTAAAAACATTTGTAACAATAGGAAAAGACTCTATAAGATTTTTAGAGATAAAGAGGCGAGTATGTCAAAAGCAACGGTCATATACAGATGAGGAAATATTAAAAGAATTAGATGAACTATCATCTGCTGCAGTGAATATCATAAGATATGATAATAATTCTGATCGATATTCTATTTCAACTCCGTTCTGGGGAGCTTTTTTAAAGATGCAAATTGCTATAGAAGATGCTAATCGATACAATAGTAGAAATAAGAATAAGCATAAAAAACTTATCCTGAAGAATCAAAATGATATTGATGCTGATGTATATAATGTTTTATTAGAAAAAATAGAAGAATTTAAAAGACTAATGGCAGAGGTTCGAAGTTGATATATAAGAACGGCACTGTGAGATATTTTATGTAAATGGGAAATACAGGATTCAAAATAGAGTCTTGTATTTTTATTTTATATTTTCATCTAAAGAATAGGTAGTGCTTCACAGGGTTGTGTTTCACTGAGTGTGTTTGAAGCAAGTCTGCCTTAGGAGTGATGATGCAAAGTTAATAGATAATTTTGTATATTAGCCAAAATCTTTGTTCTTGTATTTATCCAGCCGACAACACAGGCTTTGCAGAAGAGCCGTTCTTCTATAAGATGGCAACTCCTACACTGACAGCCAAAAGATTTCCGAGGGCAAAGCTTATTTTCTGAAAAGATGAACTGATAATTTGAAATTTGCGCATCCTAAAAGAATAAAGAAAGGGTCGTATCAAGCTCTGTATTGAGTAATGATACGACCCTTTTTGTATGATAGTCAATCACATCCTAAAAGACAATGGATAGTTGCACTCTATCAACACGCAAAAAATGCGTATTGACCTCTTTTTCTGTTTTCCTTCATAACTACATTCCACGCCCCTATCCGGGTATTGACGAGGGCATTCCCATTTGGGTATTGGCTGTCAAGGGAATCAGTACGATTTTTTCATAATTGTCTACTTCTTTAGAACGGCTTCTTGAAAAGTGTCTGTTGCTTCAGTTTATGAGGTGGGAAACCGGTTGGCAAGATCAGGGGAACACAGGAATATATATTCGATGGCAAAGTAGCATAATACTCATTGGCAAAGGAGCATAATACTCGATGGCAAAGTAGCATAATGCTCATTGGCAAAGTAGTATATGGCTACTTGAAAAGGTATCCTTGCCTGTCGTCCGAAGACCTTCTGCTGACACCTGTCATCCGGGTGCGTCCGGTGGCTGGCCGAACACGGAAGAGAGGAAGAGGACATCGGGATGAAGATGCCGGGGAAGGCTGGGAGCAAAAGGGAAACGGAGGTATTTTTATTTAACACACAATGGTTCGGGAACGCAGAAACCTACACACGTTGCCGGGTAGGATAGGGAACACCCGATGGAGAAGGTACGACTTTCGTGAGGCAAAAGCGCCGAATGGGGCTTCTTGCCTGAAATCTGCTGTAAAGTCCCGAATAAGTACCGTTTTTGACCAATAATTACTTGATTTTAGAACCAATGGAAATATTTCCTAGAACCAGTACTAACTTTCTCTAGAACCAGTACTAACTTTCCCTAGAATCAGTACTTACTTTTTCGAGCACCAGTATTCTTTCCGGTTTAGATGCCGAAAAGAGGAGAGAAGAAGGCGACGGGCAACCGGATGAGAGTCATCTGGAAAGGTGGACGGTAAAGGAAACGGATGGATTTTTATTTACACTCGATACAACGGGAAGATTGGCGATGATGCCTGTCGACCGATAAAAACGGGATCTCTCAGAAGGGAGGATTGCCAAGAATGCCGGCCCAGTCGGGGCCGTGGATGTGACAGCGAGAAGACCAGATCGGACGTCAAATGATCGAGAATTTTCGTATGATGGTCGGACCCTCAACGGAGGAGGCGTAGCGGACGATGTCATAATGGAGTTACGGGCGGTCCGGCAAGGGAGCTGAAGGCGTCGGACAAGCCAAGGAAATGGCATCCAGATGGTCACAATATGTCAAATACTTTCCAAGAAATCATTTCCATTGTGATGGATTCCGTATCCAGTTTTGGATAGAGGACTGCCCCGGTTGCTCCAATGAGGTCGCATTTGGGTGGCATTTCAATGCGGGCTAATGCAAGCCTCAGAACACAATACTCCTCTACGCCTCCTACCTTCCGCGCTACTGACGCAATGCGGCCACGGCTTGTAAGCCGTGGCCGCATTGCGTTATGTACGATAGAACATCTTGTTGGCCGATCCGTCTTTTGGGATGGAAACGGCTGGAGGTTACTTGCTTTCGGGGTAGGTGATCAGCCGAACGTTGTTGGCACCCACACGTACGGCAAGCCATTCTTTCATCTTGCGGAGCTCGTCGGTGCCGAGCCGGGCCTTCGACGACAGTCCTACCAGGACGGTGGGATTGCGCACGACGGCCGTGGTGTCGGGCGTCGCCGTCGCGGTCAGTGCTACGCTCACCTCCCTTACGGAGGGGAACAGGGCCTTCATTTCCTTCGACACGGCGGGGGTCATGTCCTCATAGCGCGTGTACTCGTCGAGCTTCTGCTGCGTGGCAGCGGCCTTGGTGGCCTCGGTGCGGAACATCGCCTCGTAGTTGTTGCTGGTGGTGCGTATGTTGCTGAGCTTGCTGTTGAGCATCATCACGGAGTCGGACTGTGAGCCTTGTATCACCTGCAGCTTGTAGTGGGCCATCTTATAGTCGGACATTCCCCGCTCGGCACGCACGATCATGCTGTCGGAGATCTCGCGTCCCACAGCCACCACGCGCAGGGTGAGGCTGTCCTTGTTGACGTCGTACGAGATGATGCGTGTGCCACTGCTGTCGAGCCGTTCGCTCACGAAGCGGCTCACATTGTTGTTGAAGATGCTGGTGCGGACGATGCCGTAGGTCATGAATGCCGCCGGCACCATCGTCACGACGACGGCGATGATGATGTAACGCCTCACGCGGACATACTGCGCATGGTCGAGGAACGTCTTCTGCTTGAACTTCATCATCCTGACACCCAGATAGGTGGCAAGGCTGATGAAGACGGTGTTGATGAAAAACAGATAGAAGGCGCCGAGGAAGTAGTAGATGTTGCCGGATGCCAGGCCGAATCCTGCCGTGCAGAGGGGCGGCATGAGCGCGGTGGCGATGGCCACTCCGGGCAGCACGTTGCCCTTACCCTTACAGCAAAGGGCGACGATGCCCGCCGCACCGCCACACAGGGCAATGAACACGTCGTAGAGCGTCGGCGACGTGCGGGCGAGCAGCTCCGACTGGGCCTCGCTGAGCGGAGTGAGGAGGAAATAGATGGTGGCCGTGACGACGCTGATGAGCGTGGCCACAAGATAGTTCTTCACGGACCGCTTCAGCAGCTCGAAGTCGTTGACGCCCACCGAGAAGCCCATGCCGATGATGGGGCCCATGAGGGGCGATATGAGCATCGCACCGATGATGACGGCAGTGGAATTGACATTCAGGCCAAGGGAGGCGATGAAGATGGCGAACACCAAGATCCAGAGGTTCGCTCCGTGGAACGACACGCCCTTGCGTATCTCCTGGGCGATGGACTCCTCGTCCTCCTTGTCGGGCATGACATTAAAGTACTTTCTCAACACGACCAGGACCCTCAGCCAGAGGCGCCTCATCGTGGCAACGGTTACATTCTGCTTATCAATTTTCATATTTCGGGTTTAGGATTGATGTCATAAGAAAACGGATACCGGCACACTGACAATGGGAGGGTGCGTGTCAACATTCAAGGACAAATATAGTGAAATGTGAATACAAAAACAAACAAAAAGAAACATTTTTTGGGATTGACGCGATAAAGTCACATTTCACATAGGATGTGGGATGGTGGATGGGCCAGTAGGAGTCCTCGCGTACCTTTTATATATATAAAGAGGGACGCATCGTGCGATGCGTCCCTAAGTCTTGCGGCTACCTGGGCCTTGCCGGCTGCGGTTGCCGTCAGGTCTTACAGCTCGATCGGCTCATACTCCATGTCCCACGCCTCGGCGACAGGCTGATAGGTGATCTTGCCGTTGACGACATTGAGTCCGAGGAAGAGGGCGTGGTCGTCCTTGCAGGCCTGCCGCCAGCCCTTGTCGGCCAGGGCGAGGGCATAGCGCAGCGTGGCATTGCAGAGGGCCGTCGTCGAGGTGTTGGGCACGGCACCCGGCATGTTGGCCACGGCATAGTGGAGGATGCCGTCGACGGTGTAGACGGGCTGGTCGTGCGTGGTGGGATGGGAGGTCTCGAAGCAACCGCCCTGGTCGATGGCCACGTCGACGAGGACCGTGCCGGGCTGCATGTCCTTGAGCATCTCGCGCGTGATGAGGTGGGGTGTCTTCGCTCCGGGGATCAGCGCGCTGCCCACGATGATGTCGGCATCGGCGAGCTCGGTGATGATGTTGTGGGGTGAGGAGTAGAGGGGATGCACGTTGGCCGGCAGCTCCATGCCCAGCTGGCGCAGACGGGGAAGGGAGATATCGTAGATATAGACATCGGCACCCAGGCCGGCAGCCAGACGGGCGGACGCCTCTCCGACGGTGCCGCCCCCGAGGACGAGCACCTTGGCCGGCTTGACGCCGGGCACGCCGCTGATGAGCTTGCCCTTGCCGCCCTTGGTCTTCTGGAGATAATAGGCGCCGCACATCGCCGCCATGCGTCCGGCCACCTCGCTCATCGGGATGAGGAGCGGCAGACGGCGGTCGGGAGTCTCCACGGTCTCATAGGCCAGGCAGACGGCACCGCTCTTGACCATGGCCTCGGTCAGCTCACGGTCGGAGGCGAAATGGAAATAGGTGAAGAGAAGCTGGCCGGGCCTCACGAGTGCATATTCGGGTTCGATGGGCTCCTTCACCTTGATGATCATCTCCGAGGCAGCGTACACGTCAGCGATCGACGGCAGGATCTCGGCACCTACCTGCCGATAGTCAGCATCGGAGAAACCGCTGCCTTCACCGGCTGTGGCCTGAACATAGACGGTGTGGCCGTGCTGGATGAGTTCGTAAACTCCCGACGGGGTCATGCCCACGCGGTTCTCATTGTTTTTAATTTCTTTTGGAATACCAATTTTCATAGAATATATAGTTTATGGTTATAAGTTGGATTTTGTGTCCTTTCCCGGACGCAGTGCGCTATGAACGGCCTGGCCGGGTTGACGTTACGAATATAATAAAAAATCGGATAGGGTGTATGGGTGTGGCGTAAATATTTTTATTTGTTTAATATGAGTTCTTAATTGAAATTGCAGGGTGGGGAGTTCGTTGTCAGTAAATGGGTAAGGACTTCAGATGATTTCCGAATTGAGAATGGAAATTGAAAAGGAACGGGACGTGAAAGATAATTGGATGTGGGGTGGGAAAGTCAGTGGTTATTTACTTCGCAAATTCGCGGAAGGTTGACTATTCCGATCGGAAAATATTATTATAAGGCAAGTTAAGTTAACGTGAGTTCGATATAAGCAAATAAATATTTCACTGAAAATTAGGAA
>ERZ779888.3196-NODE-3196-length-12357-cov-5.823037_pt1 | contig 12357 bp, 8 predicted proteins | sample MGYA00511245_ERZ779888 | MGnify/ENA primary metagenome ERZ779888 (study PRJEB29588, sample SAMEA2155255) | human gut metagenome | biome: human gut; feature: human-associated habitat; material: faeces | place: Denmark | collected 2008/2010 ... | reverse complement strand
ATATAATAGCAGAAATTAAGAAAAGGAGAACAAATTTTCTATGGATGCAAAAATCAACGCAAAGAAAGTCATCGCTAAGCGCGACAGGAATCGCGTGTTAGGGGCTCTCTCGTACGTCGCAGGCTTCCCGCTGTTGATTTTGTTCACGTTCATTTTTTCCATACCGTTTATTTCCGGTACGGGATTTAGCGGACTGACAAAGTACTACGGCGTTCTTGTCTGCGTTGCGGCGTGGCTCGTAATTACGCTTATTCAGATCATAGCGGCAATCGTTACGAGAAACTGCACGGCGCGCGGAGTTATCGTAATCGTGTTTACGCTTATCGTTATGGTCGGCGGACCCGTTTACTTCGATATCTGGGCGGCGAAACAGGTGGACGAAGCGAGAGTAAGTTACGTTCGTGACGTTTACGGCTTGGCAGAAGACGAAGAAGTCGATCTTAAGGAGAAATATTCCGATATCGACATCAAGGACTACAACTACCAAATCAACCATTATCTGCCTTGGACGAACAAAGGTTCTCTTACCGGTGATTTTAACGGTATGGTAGACGAATTCTGCAGAGTTTATAACGTCGGATACGGTTCTTCCGTTAAAGGCAGCGTAAACACCGACGGCAGCAAATACGGCAAAGCGTTGGAAAGAACGAATGCGGACGGCGAAGCCTATAACGAGTACTGGTTCGGCGAAAAAGGCGAAGTTTACAAAGAAAACGGGCTTTACGCCGACGGTTATATCTTCAGCTTGCCGGTAGCAAACGAAATTCTCATTACTTATTACGAAACGCAGGCTCAGTATAAAGCAGAGAAGAAAGACGCCGATAAAGAACTCGAAAAAGCGCTCAAAGCGGCTAAAAACGGCAGTGCGTGGAGAGAATACACGAGATCGGACGAATACAAAGCGGCATACGGCGAAGGCGGAACGGCGGACAGTTATATGATCACCGAAGCAAGACTGAACGAAATACTCAAAACGCTCGGCGTTCAGATCGTTGACAACAAAGTTCTGGAAGGACTTCCGAACAACCTTCTCGGATTTAACCTTGCCCAAATCGTAGACGACGCGTTGGAGAAGATGGGACTTACGAAAAACAATCTTAAAAATCTTTCGCTCGATAAAGTTCTCGGACTGGTAAAAGGACTGGGACTTGACGTAAGCAAAGACGATATAATGGCTCTCCTTGCCGGATATAGCAACTACGAAGTCAGCAACGTTAAGCCTTTGATGTACTTCATCGAAGACGAAACGCTCCGTACCTATGCGTACGCTAAGTATTTCGGACAGACCCACGGCGCGAATATCGGAAGCGTGCTTATTCCTACCGTAACGACCGACGCGGAAGGCGTAACGACTTACGGCAACGTCGGCAAAATAACGATGAGCGCAAGCGGACTTAACTATAAAGAAAACGCGTTTGAACTCAAAGAATGTTACAAACTCAAAGCGTTGAATTCCTACGTGCCCAAACTTTATCCGTTGTTTGCGGCGAGAAGATATGCGTATATCTTTGCGGGTATCATTTCTCTTATGTACGCTATATTCTATTATTCTCAGATGAAAGTCAAACTTCTCGGGAAAAAACTTGAAAAAATGAGTACGCTCGGAGGTGCGAGATAGTTATGAAAAAAGCATTGTGCGTTATATTCCATATATTAGGTTATCCTTTGCTCCTTGCGGCGGTACTGTACGCTAACTGGAACATAATGATGACGCAAACGAAGAACTACGGCGTGTTCGTGTTTGTCGGCGTTATCGTAGCGGTGGTAATGGCTCTTATTTACTACGTTTGTTATGCGGCTATTACTTCCAAAAAGAAGAAAAAGAGAAAGACCATATTCAATCAAACCGTTCGTCTTTGTATGGTAGTGGTAATCACTATGACCGGACTGTGGTGCGTATGCGATATCGCATTGCCCGATTTCCTTGCGGACGCTACGAGTTCTACCATTTACTACGAAGACCTTGCCGACAACTGGAAGGCGAGAGCGGAAGTCAACGAAGAACTTCTCAACAACTTTATTTACCTTAGCGTAAAGGCAGGAACGCTCCCCACGCCCGAAGGTATGAACGAAGAAGAAGCGGTAAAATATTACCAAGACTTAGGATACAAAAAATCAGTTAAAGAACTCGAAGGTAACGAATATTACAACTCGATAAGCGGTTTGTTCGCTATTCAGTATCAATCGATCAATGCAAACGGATACCAGACTTTCACGCATCCGTGGATCGACTTCGCAACCAGCGACAGACTGACCATTCCTTGCCTTGTCCACCTTTTACTCGACGAAAGAGAGATAAGCCAGTCTTCGATAAAAGACTACAAATATACCGAATATACCGAAACCGAAGACGGTAAGAAAGAAGTAACCACCGTATTGTTTGCGGTAGTAGACAAAACGACAAACACGATCGAACTTAAAGGCGTAAACTGGACGGTACTCGATATGCTCGGATCGGACAACGTTATCGAACTCGATACCGCTTCGCTCGGCACTATAGGCGGAGTTATCGGTATGGTTGATATCGGCGCGTTAAAACCCGTAACCGACATTTTGACCGGTCTTACGAAATGTCTTGCGGCAGACGGAATACTCGGCGGCGACATCAACGTATTGCTTTCTTCCGGAAACGGAAAAATCAAAATTACGCTCAGACCGACGACGGGATACCTTTCTCCCGAAGAGTTTGCAAAAACCAACCACCACAAAGGCGTGCTCGGGTACCAAGAAATGGCGTGGCTCGACAGCAACGGTCTTGTTTATGCGCTTGTAACGCTGTTTAGCACGAGAAAAATATTCCTTATCTTTGCTGCGTGGGGCGTGTTCATTAACATTATGATCGGCGTTTGCAGAGGTATGTGCAAAGAAGAAAGAGAAAAACGTCGCAGACTCGACGCAATCAAAGCCCCCGAAAAGACGGTCGCAAGAACGCCGTCTTACGGACCGCTTAGATAAAACTTTATAAGAACGCGGAAACGCGGCAAAACAAGGTTTTGCACTTGTATTAAAACGCAAGAAGCGCGCCATCGGCGCGCTTCTTTTCGTATGATTGATTTTACGGAAAACCTCATATAAAATCGCAATTAACAAAAATAAAAAAATTAAAAACTTTTTTTGAAAACCCCCGATTTTCGACCTTCTTACGACCAACGCCGAGTATAATGAGGGTATAAAGGATAAAAAGGGTTGTCCCGATACAGAAACGAGTGCGTCCGTTTCGCGATCGGGGGGAAAAGTCAGACGACGTGTCGAGTAGATTTCGCTCATGAAGGCGCGCCGTCTGATTGTTTTTTGCGATAGTATCACTGTTTTCAGCGCAAACAGTGATATTTTTAGCCTAACGGCGAAAAGGGATACGCCTGGCGGTTGAGATATTGTCCTCCGGGAAAACAATGATAGTTTTAGCCTGTCGGCTAAAAGTTGCGGTTTAATAAAAATATATTAATAATTTTCGCGCAGAGAAAACAGTGCTTTGCGTCGGCAAAATATCACTTGCGTAAGCAAGGACAACCATAAATGTCGAATTACGTTGTAAACTTAAAAGAAACAGTCGCGCTTTATTCAAAGCGCGACTGTTGTTATCGATAATATTTGTACGTTTTACGGGCGTTATTTTTTGTCGGAGGCTTCTTCGGTGACAAGCGTGACTTTATCTTTTTCGCTTATTATGCCGAGGATTTTGCCGGTTGCGCGGTCGGTATCTTTGGTTATTTTCGTTACGTCGAATGCGTAGTAGTAAGCGTTGTCTTCCATATCGTCGTTAAGGTAATAGATGATATTGTCGATGATGTCGTAACTTACGTAGGAAGAATTATACTTGCCGGAGAAGAAGTAAATCGCGTCGTCGCTCGCTTGCGTGAACGCGCCTTCGTTCTTATCGAAGAGTTTTACGTAATAGAACTTGCTGTCGAGAACGTAATAAACGAAAACTTCCGAGTCGGTTTCTTCTACCGATACGAGCGTAACTTCTTTTTCGAAGTTAAGACGCATAGGTTTGTTTTCGGCGGTGTAAACCTTATTCCCGTCCGACGCGAACACGTCGAAGTATTGTTTCGAGAAAGCAAGGGTATAACCGTTGCTTAAACGGCTGAACTTCGAATAAGTAGTATCCGTGCCGTAGGTGTAACGAACTTCGTTTTCCGCTTTATACGCCATATCTTTGTTCGAGAAAGTGCAGGAATAATAACCGTCTTTGAGTTTGCCGTTATCGTTGCCTTTCTTCGTGTAATACATCGTAAATCCGTCTTCCGAAGGAATTATATCGGAAACCGTCGTGGTGTAAAGAACGGCGCGGTCGGTGTTTCCGTTGTAGATATCGCTGCTTGCGATTTCTTTAAGGTCGCCGGTTTTCAGGTTGAACGCCCATACGATATAGTCGGCGGAGTAGTTGTTTTCGTCCGCATAGTTGTACATCGTGAACACGGCGTAGTCTCCGGCAAACTTGTAAGCGACGGCGGTTTGTTCTTCGCTCGTCGGGTTCTTCGCGTTGGACTTCGTGAGAAGTTTGATCTCGTTCGTTTCGGAGTTAACCGAGTAGATATAACTGTCGAAAGAATAAACGAGATACTTACTGTTGTCGCCGGCGTAAAGCACGATATCGTTGTCGTTGAGTTCTTTCAGAACTTCGGTTTTGCTGCCGTCTAAGGAAGTGCGTGTAAGCACGCCCTGAGTGTTCTTGTATTCGCGGTTGCTGTTTTTGTCAACGCTGGTCGTGTTGTAGTAAATATAACCGTTTACGATATAAATACCGCCGTAGGTTTTGTCTTCGCCGAATACGTTCTTCGGAACGATGGTTTGTACCGTGGTGTAGTCGGGTTCGCCGTTTTTAATCGTGGCGCGGCAAATCGAACCGCGAACGGGCGTTCCGAAAGTGTTGTCCACGGTTTCGCCGGCATAACCGTTAATAAAATAAACGTAGTCGCCGTAACGAACCGCCATTCCGCCGTTGCTTTTAATGCTTGCGTTTGCAGGAAGATCCGTTTTCACGGGGTCACGTTTGGTGTTTTCCGAACAAGCGGCAAAAGCGAGTACGAGAACCGCCAAAACGACGCAAATTGTAATAACAAGTGTCTTCTTTTTCATATCTTTACTCCCGTATAACTAAACGTGTCTATTATTATACTCAGTACATTATATACTATTTATTGTAAAAAAGCAATAATAATAACGTCCGAAAAAACAAAATTGAGCGCGCCGTAAAGCCGCGCGCGCCTTTCTCCGCCGTTAAGTCGGAGGCAAAACGTCAATATGCGTAGTCGGTAATGATATAATCGACTTTCATTTCTTTGTAAAACGCGTATTCTTCTTTGTTTTTTATCGTGTAAACGAACGTTGCGTGATCGTTGTTTCTCGAGCGAGAAATGAGTTTTTCGGTGAGAATTTTCTTGTTTACGCCCACGCTGTAACCCATTTTTTGATAACAATATGCGACTATCGACTGCCCGGCAAAGGTAAGAACCCGCGCGTAAGGGCTGATTTTTAACACGTTTTCTATGCTCGAAAGAGTAAAACTACCGAAATACGCCCCGTAATAACCGAGTTTTTTCATCGCTTCGGAAACCGGCGCGGTCAACGCTTCCACGTCGTATTCGCCCTTGATTTCGATGAGCGCGATTTTGTCGTATTCGTCGCAAATATTCAGATACTGCTCGTACGTCGCTATGCGGTACCCGATCGTCTTGTCCGCCGTGGCGTTGCCGTGATTAACCGTGTCTATCGGCAAATCCTTAATATCTTCGTAACGGGACTTCGTAATATAAACCGACTTGTCGACGAAAGGGTTGTCGTCGTGAGAACAAACCCAGACTCCGTCCAGCGTAAGCCGTATATCGGTTTCTATCCCGTTGAAAAACTCGTTTTCCCCGGCAGCGGTAAAGGCTTGAACCGTGTTGTCGTGGTATTTTCCCGAATACCCCCTGTGCGCTATGGTTTTCGTGCCTTCGTATCCGCCGGAAAAACCGTAAGTATACGTTTTATGAACCTGAATTATCATAAACATAATCCAGGTAAGCGTGAGTAAAACCACGAGAATCGCTGCTAAAACGGTGAGCGTGATTTTGGTCGGTTTGTTGAGTTTTGCGCGGATTTTCATAATAAAACTCCTTGAAAGGTGGTGCGTCGATTACAACAAGCGCAACGCGCCGTTTTCGGCTATCCGTAAAAACGCAACGCCCACGACTTCTTTTTCGGCGGCGAGAATACCGTCGTTGCTGTCGTAGGAATTGTTGCGGTTATCGCCCAGTACGTACAAATAACCGTCGGGTACGACGAAAACGTCTTCCTTAAAACCGCCCATAGCCGACATCGGTTCTTTGATTTTCGCTTCGGATACGAGTTCTCCGTTGCGATAAACGTGGAAAGCCTCGTCCTCGGCGGAAAAAACGGTCTTTATTTCATCGCCCGATTTGCCGATAACTCTCTTGATAAGGTTTTTTCCGAGCGTTTCCGATTCGAAAACGATAATATCGTCGAACTTAACCTTTTTCGTGCGGAAAAGCAGCACGCAGTCCTTGTCGTGAATGGTGGGCATCATCGAAGTGCCGCTTATCGGTTGTTTTACGATGTAATTGTTGGTGAAGAAGAACGCGCCCAAAGCGAGTATTACCGCGACGAGTATCCATATTATCGCGCTTAAAAGTTTGCTTTTTCCGCTTTTCGGTTCTTCTATTCGATTTTCGGCGAGTTCGCCTTCGTTATAATTCATACTATATATAGTCCGTTTTGATAAAAATTGTCGTTTTTTTAATTTCTTGCCGCAAACGCCGTTAAATAAACGTGAGTTTGTTAAGCGTTACGTTCGGGGTAACGACGGTGACCGAAGTCATTCCCGACCACGCCGAAAGCGGACGGAAAAGTTCGTCTTTGAAGTCCGAACACGCAAACCGCACGCCGGTAAACGTGTTGCTTTGCGCGATTCTCTTCGTCGCGCGGTACTCGACGGACGAACCCGTCCTTACGACGAGTTCTATCGGACCGGGAACGGGAGAGTACGCGTCCGCCTGAAGAAGTTTGCTCGAAGACGTGTATTTCGTCGCGTCGCCTACGAAAAGGCGCATCGCTCCGTTTCTGCAAACGGTCCCTTTCGCTCCCGAAGGAACGACGTTTTCTTCGATCGAATCCGACGCGGCTATGGGGTCGTCGCTTACGGGGATAAACTCGCCGTCCGCTCCGTGACGGAACAAAACCGCCGTGCTTTTGCTCGGCGAAAGGTATATCCGATACTCGGACAAATCGAGATACTTCGGTTGCTCCGTAGAGATAAGCCCGTTTACGTAATGCGTTTCCGTATAGAAATATAAATCCGCGCACTGAGCGTCGAAATCCATTTTGGCAAGATACTGTCCGTCGCCCACCGTTTCGCATACGGAACTCGACCAACTTCTCGTTTTGTGATTAGGGTTGTTGTACGAATAATAAAGCGTAAGCGATTTTATTTTCGGCGTGTTTTGCGCCACGACCGACGCGTAAACCGTGCCGTCGCGGTTGACTTCCACGCTCGTTTCCGGCGGATGGGGAAAGTCGCTTTTCCAGAACGACTGATTAAGCCAGTCGATAAAAACGCCCAACGCTTTTTCGTCCACGCAGTCCGAATATTTTTGAGTTATTGACACGGTAAGGGTACCCTTAACCAAAGTTCCGAGAGCCGAAAGGCGGTCTACGTCGCTTTTTTCTCCGTTGCTGCCGATTGCGGCGAAAACGGGGTGCGGATAGTCTTTGAGATAAGAAACGCCGCTTAAAGAAGCGATAAACGCTATGGTTTCGTCGTCGAAATCGACCACGCCGTCGGGATAACGCGGAACGTCGGAGTACTCGGGGTATCCGGCTTCGCACACGCACCCTAAGGCGCAGATTTTTTCTTTTTCGCAACCAGCCAAACGCATTGCGATTTCCGCCCCGTCGCGTATTCCTGCGGCGATCACGTCGGTAAAGCCGTATTCGCGTTTGACGAAAGCGAGCACGCGGCGGAATAAGAGCGTGTAAAGGTAAGCGCAGGTGTCTTTGGCGGTAGGGGACAGACGGGTAAGGCGATCGCCTTCTTCGCCGAACTTGCCGTAACTAAGGGACGGCGGAAAAACCGTTTCGGAAGAAGGGGAGCGGCCGTTGTAGTCTACTACCACGGCGTACGCGCCGACGGACAGAATAGCGTCGATAAGTTCTTTTTGCGGCGCGCGGGTGCGTTCTCCGACGATAATAACCGCTTTTTTCGAAAAGTAACACGGATTGAAGACGTCGAACGCAACGGTAAGATCGCCGTCCGGGCGGTGTTCCGCACAAATCGAATAAGACGCAGAGCGGTCGTCGGACGAAAGAACGGTTGCGTCGAAGTACTCGGTTTCCGGGTCGAAATCCGCCCACAACTCGCGCGGAGTGGGGATATAGCAATCGTCGCGCCGAACGGGTTTTACCGGGAGCGGAATATCGCTCGCGGCGTATACGACGACAGAATCGTAGGCGATTATGTCCTTTTTGTTTTCCGCAATTTCGTCGAAAACGCGTTCCGTTTTTGTAAGTTTTTTTCTCATATATCTCCTGATTTTATGCCGCAACGGGTAAATAATAGTCGCGTTCGGCAGTGGAAACGGTGATTCCTTTAAGCCGAACGGGAGTTTTGTTTCCCTTGTCTATTCTGATTTTTATTATTTGTCCGCCGTCGGTGAGCGTTTCGCCGTCCACGTTAAAAACGAGCAAAGTAAGGCTTTTTCCGTCCGAAGAAAGGTCGCTTCGGTAGGAAGTGGTTTCCGCCGAAAGAGAGGAAGTAAGCGTAAGATTGCTTTTTGCTCTCGTTACGCCGAGCGTTGCGTCGCCGTTAAGGGTGAACAGCATCGCGCATATCGGCAGTTTTTCTTTTTCGAGAGTAACCGTGTATTCGACGTACTCGTCGTCGGGGGCGAAATAAACCGACAAACCGAGCCGAGCGGTAGTTACGATTTCTCTTGACGAATTTTCGGGGTTATAAACGCGGTAAGACAGCGTTTCTTCGAAGTCGTTATATTTTATCGTCATCGTTTTCGTCCCGGTAGTGGAAGAATCGAAACCCGTCACCATATCGGCGGTGATTTTGATTTTTTCTTCCTTGCCGTCCGCGTATTTCGCTATAACGAACGCTCCGCTCGTGTCAAGGACGGCGTCCACTTTGTACTCCGTCGGAAACGCGTTGTCCGAAAGAGAGTAGGACTCGATTTTGCGCTCCGAACAAGCGAACAAAACGCAGGCGAAGAAACAAACGGCGATTAAAGAAAATATAGTCGGTAAAACTTTTTTCATTCCCGTTCTCCTTTATATTTGCGCAGCAGAGCGACGAAGTCGGATAGCGTATACGTTCCGTCGCCGTTCGCGTCGAAGTGCGAAATACGAGAGTTTTCGCTAAGCAGGGCGTTCATCCACTCGGTTTTGTCCGCGTCGGTAATAAAGCCGTCGCCGTCCGCGTCGCCGAGAAGATAAATCGAGTATTCCGCAACGGTTATACCGCCGTCGGTAGTCAGTTTCAGCGTCATATTATTGCCGACCGCGCGAGAAGAAAACGCGTTGAGCGAAAGTTCGTACTCTTCTTCCGTATCGAAGAAAACCGCTTTCAACGCGTACGAATTCAGCGAAGAAGAAAGAGAAGAAAGGGGCGTCGGGGAAGAAACGATTATTTTCTTTTCGGTTTCGTTGATTTTTATCGTCGTTTCGCACGGCGAGCCTTTTACTATCGAAATAAGGGAAGAACTCTTCGGCAAAACGTTTATTTTAACCGAGAAAGAAAATCTCGCGCCCGTGCCGATCGTCGCGCGCAGGGTCTGCAAGCCGGTTTTCGTGGGGGAGTAGGACGAAAGCAGAAGACTGCGGTACGAGTTCATATCCGCCGTAACCAACGACCCGTCGCCGAAAGTCACGGTAAGCACACCGCCTGAAAAATCGGGTTCGTAGCCGTAATCGACGGGGATATAATCGTTTTTACTGCCGAGATAGGATTTCGGATAAGTCGTTATTTTAACGTCGCTTACGGTAAGGTCGCCGGTGCAATAAACTTCGGTCTGAGTTTTCAATTCGGGAGCGGAAACCGCGACGAGAGTTATTATCGCCTTGTCGCCGGGCGCGCCGGAAGGAACGGTGTAAGTAAACTCGCTTTCGTCCAAAGTCCGTTTACTGCCGTCGTTAAACGTGCCGATAACGTTGAATTTAGGGACGAACGCGCTGCCGAAAAGCCTTTGCGTGTCCGTGTCGGAAACGGCGATCGACTTAATCGGAGAAACGACTTCTATCCCTTTAAGCGTGAAATAAACCGATTTTTTATAACAAACCAAAATATGGTCGTACTTGCCGTGAACGGTATTGTCGAACCCTTCTTTTATCACGAAATCCGACGGATCGGATTCGTCGTATTTTACGATTTCTTCCCTGCCCGAAGAATACTGAATTTTTATCGAAAGTCCGCTTAAAGAAAGCGTTTCTCCCGCGGAAATTTTCGTTTTCGTCGGTTTGGTAAGCACCGTCGCTTCAAACTTCTGCGAGTCGTAGATATACAAAGTAAACGGTATGGTTCTTTCTCCCGACTTGTCGGAGAAAACGACGTAAGCCGTCTGTCCTTCGGGACAAACTTTTTCTTCGTAGCGAAGTTCGTAGTCGGTCAGTTCTACCGGCGCGTTGGGGCGGGAACTGTATTTAAGATATACGCTTACGTCTATCGTTTCGCCGAAATAGGCGTAATGTTCGTTTTTTACGCTCGTTCCGTCGAGTTTCTTTCCCATAACGAACGAGTCGCTTATGTCGTTGCCGTCGAATCTGGCAAGATCTACGGTAAAAGTAAGGCTCTTGTTGTCCATCTCGTTTACCGATACGACTATGCCGGTGTTTACGCCGTCGGACGTGTATATCGCCGACGGAGAATACTTGTTCGCGGTTTTACTGCCGAGAGAAGGATAGCCGCCTTCTTCCGTGTTCAAAGCCGCTCGGGCGAGATTGTATTGTTCTTTTTCGGAAGTCGAAGAAATGCTCGTCGAAGCGGCGGCGTTCGGTCGGAAAACGAAAACTTCGTCCGGGTAAGAAGAACTTTCTATTTTCGCCTCCGTGTTGCCCGAAACCGAATTGTTTATTCTGTACACGATAAGTCCGCTCGACGGCAGTCCGCTGTCGTAAGGCGAAACGCTTTCTGAGTTGTTGCGGTATTCCAACCAGATACTTTCTTTCGAGTTTATCGTGATTTTATAAGCGACGACGTCGTTTTTCGACGATGACGAAGTGGGTTTTAACGTGTAAGTTCCGCCCGTGGTCAGTTCCACCACCTGTTTTTTGTCGAGAAAACCGAGATAAGAATCGCGCAGATATGACAAAGTAAACTGCGGAACGGCGTTGTTGTTGTGCATCAGATCCCACTGTCCGACGGGGAGATAACTTCGGTTGTCTTTGGGATAACCGAGTTTGTTGTCTTTATCGTAATAATGGTACAGGTCGGGAAGTCCTACGACGTGACCGAACTCGTGCGCGACCAAACCCACTTCGAACTTGTTTGCGAAAGTGAGCGTGTAGGTGTCTACCTTAACCCCTGCGAGCGCAGACGAAGTTTTTTGCGAAACGCTCGTCGACGTGATTTTGCTTATTCTGTCCAAATTCCAGGAGTGCGGCCAAAGCAGATGCCCCCAGGCTTTTTTGTCGTATTCGCCGCTTACGATGAAAGAAACGCTGTCGACGTATCCGTCGCCGTTAAGGTCGATTTCGTCAGGGGAAAGGGAAAAGTATTCGTCCGCCGCCGCTACCGCGCGGTTGAGAAGTTGACTTTCGGGATCGTACCTGACCGTTCCGTCCTCGCTCGTAACTTCGCCGTAGCGTGAACGGGGTTCGGAGTCGCGGTAAACGAAATAACCTGTGTGGTTATACACGAATTTGCTTTCCACCGAGAACGAGCCGTAACTAAGGCTTTCGTAATAGTTTTTCATAGACGAATTATCGCCGTTAAGACTGCGATCTATTTCTTCGACGGTGGAAGAAGGGAACATTCTCGACGGATTTTCGTCGGAAAAACAAATAAAAATGACGATATTGTAGACTTTGCCGTGTTTAAGCAGGGACGGATCGCCCGAAGCGAAGTTTATACCGCCGTTTTTGGCGGCGCTTCCGGAGTGCGTTCCGTCTTCGTTGTAGTTACGGGGAGAAAGGGTGGGCTCGTCCGCTTCCGAGCGGACGAAAGCGGTCACGCCGACGCTTACGACGAGAGCGAAAACGAGAATAAGAATTAACGGCAACAGCCGTGCGGTATACTTTTTCATAATAAATTATTTGTTATTTTACATTACGCGCGAACAAAAGTCAAGCGTGCCTGCGCGTATGCGCGTTTTTATGCGCAAAATCGACAAAATGCGACAAAATTCACACTCGGTC
>ERZ779888.3194-NODE-3194-length-12369-cov-6.735504_pt1 | contig 12369 bp, 10 predicted proteins | sample MGYA00511245_ERZ779888 | MGnify/ENA primary metagenome ERZ779888 (study PRJEB29588, sample SAMEA2155255) | human gut metagenome | biome: human gut; feature: human-associated habitat; material: faeces | place: Denmark | collected 2008/2010 ... | reverse complement strand
TGGCGGAGAGCGTCGGGCACACGACGACCCCGCGCATGGGCGTGCTGTCCGCGATTGAAACGGATTGCGACTGGTGCGGGCGCTTGCAGGGGCTGGCGCTGAAAAACGTCGCGCTGACGCTGAAAAAAGGCAAGAAGGTGCTGTACTCGGATTTGGGTGAGATGCTGTTCACGCATTTCGGCATTTCCGGGCCGCTGACGCTCACGATGTCCTGCCACTTGCCGGAAAATCTGGCGGAGGCAAACGTGACGCTGGACTTGAAGCCGGGCTTGACGGCGCAGCAGCTGGACACGCGGCTTCAGCGCGAATTGGCGGAGGACAGCCGCCGTCAGCTGCGGAACGTACTGCCGCACCTGCTGCCGGCAAGTTTTGCGGAGATTTTTCCGGAGCTTTGCGGCGTGGACGGGAGCAAGGTCTGCGCGCAGGTGACGAAAGAAGAGCGCGAGAAGCTGGTGTCCGCCCTCAAAGCGCTGCCGATTCCACTGAAAAAATTAGCGCCCATCGAGGAAGCCATCGTCACCCGCGGCGGCGTGAATGTGCGTGAAATCGACCCGGCGACGATGGAAAGCAGGAAAGTCAGCGGGCTGTATTTCGCCGGGGAAGTCATTGACGTGGACGCGCACACGGGCGGCTACAACCTGCAAATCGCATGGGCAACAGGCGCGCTGGCGGGTCAGAGCGCGGGCGAAGAAGAAGAAATAGAAGCAATATAAAAATACTGGGGAGATTGAGACCATTGCATTATATCGTGGTAGACCTTGAGTGGAATCAGCCGATGTCGTTTGACAGTTCGGTATTCCGGCAGGTCGGGGATCGGCTCGTGTTCGAGATGATTCAAATCGGCGCGGTGAAGGTGGACGACAAATATCAGGTGGTGGACAGCATTTCCATCCCGATTCGTCCGCAGTATTATGTGAAGATTCATCCGCGCATTCGCAAGATGACGCAGCTGGGCGCGGAGGAACTGGCGGATGCGCCGACGTTCCTGGACGCGATGGCGCAGTTCACGGCGTGGTGCGGCGAGGAATACACGCTGTTGACGTGGGGCTGCGACGACATCAGCGTCTGGAAGCAGAACATGGATTTTTTCGGCTGCACCGAGCCGATGCCGCCGATTTGCGACATTCAGCGCCTGTTCTCAGATGTCAATGGCTGTCGTGACCGCAAGGGCTTGAAGGTCGCCATGGAGATGCTCGGCATTGAGCCGGACGCCGCCCGCTACTTCCACAATGCCCTGCATGACGCGTACTACACGGCGCTGGTGTTCGCACGTCTGCCGCAGCCGGAGGATGTGCTGAAGTACCCGCAGAAGCCGCGTCCGCTCATCCACACTGACAAGCGTGAGCGCGCTGGCGGCGAGACGTTCGGCACGGTGAACGAGGCGTTCGCGAGCGATTTCGCCCGCGTGCCGCGCTGCCCCGTGTGCGGGAAGAAGATGAAGTTAGAGGACGGCGCATACGTCCGGCAGGCGGCGGATAAGTATATCAGCATAGCAAAGTGCCCGCAGCATGGGAATATGCTGATTCGCGTCCGCCTGCGCTTGGAATCGGACGGGCAGAAGCGGCTGACGATGACGGCGGCGAAGGCGTCTCCGTCGAATTTGGCGTATGTGCATACGAAGCGGCTGCAGATGACGCAGCGGGACGCGGCGTATGAGGAGAAGTATGGCAAGCCGGTGGATTTGGAGGCGGAGCTGGAAAAGGCGGATAGGACTTCTATGCCGTTTGAGGAATAATTATTTATTCCGTCCAGCAAACGAAAAAGCCTTCCAATACAGTTCAAGTAACATGGGAGGCGACCGCCCTCTTGACCCCTTCGGCTCGCATCTAAGTTTGTTGGATTTTTTTGCGGCAGAAAAACCGCGTTTGCAGACGCAAATACCATTTTGACGCGGAATTAACCATAAACCACATGAAAAACAAAAACACCATTGCTCAAACGGGCAGTTTGTGCTATACTGAAAGGGGATAAAGTGGGTAGGCTATGCCGCTTTACCCTCAGGAAAGTGAGGTATTTCATATGAAGACGAATTGTGTCATCACCATCGGCAGACAGTTTGGCTCGGGCGGACGCTATGTCGGACGGATGCTCGCGGAAAAGCTCGGTATCCCGTTCTACGATAAGGAACTTTTGTCCGAAGCTGCCAAGCAGAGCGGCATCTGCGAAGAAATCTTCGAGGATCACGACGAAAAGCCGACCCGCTCCCTGCTCTTCAATCTCGTCACCGGGATGCAGGTGCATGGCGACGCCGGTTCGTACTATATGGACATGCCGCTGAACCATAAGATTTTCCTCGCGCAGTTCGATGCCATCCGCTCGATTGCCGATAAGGGCCCGTGCGTCATCGTCGGCCGCTGCGCTGACTATGTGCTCAAAGACCGCCCGAATACCATCAGCGTGTTTCTGAAGGCGGAAATGCAGAGCAAGGTGGAACGCGCCGTGAAATACTATGGCGTTGACCCGCAGAAGGCGGAGGATCGCATCCGCAAGGCGGATAAGCAGCGCGCTTCCTACTATAATTATTACGCTACCGCAACGTGGGGCGACGTGAACAACTACGACCTGTGCGTGGACACGGGCAAGCTCGGCGTGGAGGGCACAGCGGAGCTCATCGCCCGCTTCGTCGAACTGCGGCAGGCAATGCTGGAAGCGAAGAAGTGAGCATGAGTAAAACCCTGCGCCGCGCGGCGCTGCTGGTGCTGATGACGATGCTCGTGTGCGCAGTCGCGTGGGCATCTGGCGATATTGACTGGGATACGCCTGCCGCCGGGCAGAATCTGTCCGGGAATGCGGCGGTTGAGATGCTGAAAGACTATATCCGGCGCGTCAATGAGACGCTTATTTCCTCCGGCGCGGGGAAAATTGATCCGTGCTATGAGCTGTACCCGACGTTCGCCAGCCTTGGCTTGGACGGCGCGGAATTCGCCCAACACGCCGAAATTACCGTGAACATGAACGCGACGGGTATCACCAGCCTTGTTCTGCGCATGGACAACCTGACGAACTTCGCCCTCATCGGCGGCGCACTGGTGCAGCAGACCAGCCCGAACAGCATCACGCTGGACGAGGCGGTGTCGGCGGTGCAGGCGTATGTGCGCAAGGTGCAGGAGAGCAACGGCAACGGCGTGGTGGAGTCCTTCGAGGAACAGCCGATTCTCTCGCAGGGAACGCAGACGCGCCTGTATGGGGCATACTACCCGAACCAGTACCACGACAACGCGAACTGGATGCAGCTGACGATTATCTTCCCCCAGCCGGGAAGCGTGGACGGCGGTCTGCTGCTGAACAACGATGCCGGCCCGACTGCAACCCCTGACCCTGACGGCGACGAAATCAGCGGCTATTTCCCCTTCGACGGCTTTCAGGACAGCCATTTGGAGGTCTTTGTGACCCCGACGCCCGAACCGGATTCGGCGGCGATGGAGCCGTGAAAAATGGGCGGAAATGAGGAACAACCATGGCGAGAAAATGCACAGAATATCACTACTTTCAGCACACCTATTGGGATGTGATGGCGCGGTACAACTGGATGCGCTGTCCGTACTGCGGGAAGCTGTGCAAACCGAGCAGATTCAAAGCGGCTACTGTGCTCGTGCCGATTGAGCTTGTCATCTTCGTGGTGTGCATTTTTTTCCGTAACAGCATGAATGATGCCATCGGGTGGTTTGCTGCCTGGTTGCTGTTTGTGCTGCTGCTGTTTCTCCCGCAGTACATCTATGTGCGGTTCTTCATGCCGTATGAGACGCTTTCGGAGGATGAAACGCGGAAGTTCCGTGATTTGCAAGAACATTGATAACATGGGCGGCTGCCTTGGGAGCGATTCCGGGCAGCCGCTTTTTGATGCGCAAAACCGCTGATTCCGGCGAAAAAATCACGCGTTCACAGATTTGTCAAACCGAGTTTACAGAAAAGATGAAAAAAATTCCCGCGAACCCCTTGACAAAGTGACTTGACAGGGGTATATTATGTCATGTGATTAGCACTCGACCACGGTGAGTGCTAACAACACAGACCAGCATGGTTCACGGAGAGGAGGGATTGGTCATGATGATGGATGAACGGAAGTTCCGAATCCTGCAAGCCATCATTGACGACTACATCCTCACCGCTGTGCCGGTGGGGTCAAGAACCATCTCGAAGAAATACGACATGGGCTTGTCCTCCGCGACCATCCGCAATGAGATGAGCGATCTGGAGGAACTGGGCTACCTCGATCAGCCGCATGTCTCCGCAGGACGCATCCCGTCCGCAAAAGCGTATCGGCTCTATGTCGATCAGCTGCTGAAGACGGGGCGCATTCCGTCGGATAGCGATGCGGCGGTCAAGGGGCATTTTCTGGGGCGGATGCATCAAATGGAGGATGTGATAGACCACGCCGCACAGGTGCTTTCCTCCCTGACAAGCTACACCGCCGTGGTACTGCCGCCGACGGGGAAAATGCCGAAGATTCGCACGATTCAGCTCGTACCGGTGTCGGATACATCCGCGCTGGTCGTCATCGTGACGGATATGGGCATTGTCCGCGATCAGGTGGTGCAGGTGGCAAGCGACCTCGACAGCGACGCGCTCTACGCCATCAGCAAGACACTGACCGAACGCCTTCAGGGGCTGACGCTCCATGAGGCGGTGGCACAGATGCCGCAGCTGATGCAGGGAATGCACGAGAACGAGCGTCTCCTGCAGGGCTTGGGCAAGGCGCTGGGGCAGCAGGACGAAATGACGCACCCGCATGTAGCAGTCGGCGGCACGAGCAACATGCTCGCGTATCCCGAATACAGCGACATGGAAAAGGCGCGGTCGTTCCTCAGCCTGATGGAAACGCGCGACCGTCTGGCAGACATCATCAGTCAGAAGGGTGAAATGGCGTTCACCGTCCGCATTGGCCCGGAAACGGGCGTGCCGGAAATGGCGGACTGCTCCATTGTCACCGCGACGTACTCTACCGGCTCCGGCCGGCAGGGGACAATCGGCGTGATTGGCCCGACGCGAATGCGGTACAGCCGGGTGCTGTCCGTCATGAACACGATGGGTCAGCAGCTGTCCGAGATGTTCGGAAGTCAGGCGCCACAGAAAAATAAGAAGCTGGATAAATAGCAATGAAATGGAAGAAAGGCAGAAAGCGACCGATGAATGAGCAGCAGAAAACCCCGAAGCAGCCGGAGGAAGACATGACCCCCGACGTGACAGATCAGGAGCAGCCGGCTGCCGAAGCGCCGCAGGAACCCGCCCCGCAGGCGGATGCTCCGGACGTGGACGCACTCAAGAAGGCCGCTGCCAAGGCGGATGAGTATCTGGCACTCGCCCAGCGCGTGCAGGCGGATTTTGACAACTTCCGCCGCCGCAACGAAGGCGTCCGCGCGGATGCTTTCGCGGAGGGTCAGCGCAAGGTCGCGACCGCGATGCTCCCCGTGCTGGATAACCTTGAACGCGCGCTGGCTGCCGCAGAGAATGCGGATGCCGACGCCCTCAAAACCGGCGTGGAGATGACGCGCAAGCAGATGGTTGCCGCCTACGAAAAGTTAGGCGTGACACCCATTGACCGCCTCGGCGAAAAGTTTGACCCGAATCTGGAGGAAGCCATCATGCAGGGTACGGCGGATGACGGCGAACCCGGCACGGTGTGCATGGTGCTCCAGAAGGGGTACATGATGGACAAGACCGTTCTCCGTCACGCGATGGTGAAGGTCGTGCCCGACTAAGCCCCATTCAATCAGACAGTTCGGGCAGCAATGCCCACTGCATAAATCAGACAATTTCCTAAACATTCGACATAGATATTGGAGGACAAGATTATGAGTAAGATTATTGGTATTGACCTTGGTACGACGAACAGCTGCGTGGCGGTCATGGAAGGCGGCCAGCCGGTTGTTATCCCGAACGCGGAAGGCGCGCGCACCACGCCGTCTGTCGTGGCTTTCTCCAAGGACGGCGAGCGTATGGTCGGCCAGATCGCAAAGCGTCAGGCCGTGACCAACCCCGACCGTACCGTCATCTCCATCAAGCGTGAGATGGGCACGAACTACAAGGTGAACATCGACGGCAAGGCCTACACCCCTCAGGACATTTCCGCTATGATCCTGACGAAGATGAAGGAAACCGCCGAAGCCTATCTGGGTGAAAAGGTTACGCAGGCGGTCATCACCGTCCCGGCGTACTTCAATGACGCTCAGCGTCAGGCGACCAAGGACGCTGGCCGTATCGCGGGCCTGGAAGTGCTGCGTATCATCAACGAGCCGACGGCTGCTTCTCTGGCATACGGCCTTGAGAAGGACGGCAACCAGAAGATTCTGGTGTACGACCTCGGCGGCGGCACGTTCGACGTGTCCATCCTCGACATTGGCGATGGCGTGTTTGAAGTGCTTGCCACCAACGGCAACACCCGCCTGGGCGGCGACGACTTCGACCAGCGCATTATCGACTATGTGGCGGATCAGTTCCAGAAGGAAAACGGCATTGACCTGCGCAAGGATCGTGCCGCGAGCCAGCGCTTGAAGCAGGAAGCGGAAAAGGCGAAGATTGACCTGTCCGGCACCACCAGCGCGAACATCAACCTGCCGTTCATCACGGCGGATGCCAATGGCCCGAAGCACCTCGACGTCACCATCACCCGTGCGAAGTTCGAGGAACTGACCGCTGACCTCGTGCAGGCGACCATCACGCCTATGGAAAAGGCTTTGAAGGACGCGGGTCTGACCTACAACGACATCAGCAAGATCATTCTGGTTGGCGGTTCTACTCGTATCCCGGCTGTTCAGGCGGCTGTGAAGCGCGTGACCGGCAAGGAACCCTTCAAGGGCATCAACCCGGATGAGTGCGTGGCTATCGGCGCTGCCATTCAGGGCGGCGTGCTGGGCGGCGAAGTGAAGGACGTGCTGCTGCTGGACGTTACCCCGCTGTCTCTGGGTCTGGAAACCGAAGGTCACATCTTCACGCGCCTGATTGACCGCAACACCACCATCCCGACCAGCAAGTCGCAGGTGTTCTCCACCGCGGCGGATGGTCAGACGACGGTTGAAATCAATGTCCTGCAGGGCGAACGTCAGATGGCTTACGACAACAAGTCCTTGGGCCGCTTCCAGCTGACCGGCATTGCGCCCGCTCCCCGTGGCGTGCCGCAGATTGAAGTCACCTTCTCCATCGACGCGAACGGCATCGTGAATGTCTCCGCAAAGGATAAGGCGACTGGCAACGAGCAGAAGATTACCATCACTGCTTCCTCCAACCTGACCGAGGAAGAAATCAACCAGCGCGTCAAGGAAGCTGAGCAGTACGCTGAGCAGGACAAGAAGCGCAAGGAAGAAGTCGAAACCCTCAACCATGCTGACTCCATGATTTACGAGATGGAGAAGCAGCTGCGCGAGAACGGCGACAAGCTGTCCGCGGAAGACAAGGCGACCGTCGAGAGCGAAATCGCGAACTTCAAGAAGGTGCGCGAGGGCAACAACGCGGAAGAAATCAAGAACGCGATGGATGCCTTCACCCAGAAGGTGTACGCCATCTTCGGCAAGCTGTATCAGCAGCAGGGCGGCGAACAGGGCGCGAACCCCGAACAGCCGCAGGCCGGTACGCAGAACGCGGACGGCACCTATGAGGCGGACGGCGACGTTCACTAAGCAATGAAACATCCGCAGAAGCAGCACCGGCTGTTTCTGCGGATGCAAGTCATATCCGAGCCGGGAGTGCCGTCCAACGTGCCTCCCGGTATATTTGGGTCAATCGCCCATGCAGGGTTTTGGGGCGACGCGGATGCGGTTTTCCTTGTTTCGATAAAAACCAACTCCGGTAGCGGCGACCCGAAGGGGTCAAGGGGGCGACCGCGGACTTCGTCCGTTTCCATTGCCCCCTTGTCGCGCCCGCAGGCGCGATTCCCCTGCTTCCGAAAGAAATCCACTTCATCGAAGCGAATTTCTCCGCATGAGCAATGCAAAAAGCCGGATTATCAATCAGAGGTGAACAAACGTGGCGAACAAGCGCGATTATTACGAAGTGCTGGGTATCGATAAAAACGCGACGGATGAGGACATTAAACGCGCCTACCGCAAGAAGGCGAAGGAATGCCACCCCGACCTGCACCCCAACGACAAGGAAGCGGAAGCCCGCTTCAAGGAACTGAACGAAGCCAATGAGGTGCTGTCCGACCCGGATAAGCGCGCCCGTTACGACCAGTTTGGCTTTGATGGCCCGGATATGGGCGGCGGTGCGGGCGGCAATCCGTTCGGCGGCATGGACTTCAGCGGCATGGGCGGTATGGGCGATATCTTCGACCAGCTGTTCAACGGCGGCATGGGCGGCAGTGCACAGGCGCGCCGGAATGCCCCTCGGCAGGGCAACGACGTGCGCTATGAATTGCGCCTGACCTTCGAGGAAGCGGCGAAGGGCTGCCATAAATCCGTCGAATTTTACCGCTATGAAAACTGCGCAACCTGCGGCGGCAGCGGCGCAAAGCCCGGCACGCAGCCGCAGACCTGCTCCATGTGCAAAGGCACGGGGCAAATCCGCCAGAGCGGCGGCTGGATGACGACCGTGCGTACCTGCCCGGCTTGCGGCGGCAGCGGCAAGGTCATCAAGGACAAGTGCTCGTCCTGCGGCGGTTCGGGGCGCGTTCGGATGCGCCGGACGCTGGAACTCGATGTTCCCGCCGGTGTGGATGACAATATCGTCCTGAGCAAGCGCGGACAGGGCGAACCCGGCGCGAACGGCGGCCCGAATGGTGATTTGCTCATCCAGATTACTGTCAAGCCGCACAAGCTCTTCCGCCGCGAGGGCACGAACCTGCGCCTGGAAGTGCCGATTTCCTTCACGCAGGCGGCGCTCGGCGCGGAAATTGACGTCCCGACGCTTGATGGCAGCGTAAAGTACACCATCCCCGAAGGCACGCAGACGGACACCGAGTTCCGCATCCGCGGCAAGGGCATCCAGCAGCTTGGGTCGAACAACAAGGGCGATCTGATTTTCAAGGTGCGCGTGGAAACTCCGCGCCGCCTGACCGAAAAGCAGCGCGAGCTGCTCCGCCAGTTCGACGGCGACGACAACGGCAAGCAGTACGACCAGAGAAAGACCTTCATCGACAAGGTGAAGGAACTGTTCGATAAGTAATAAGAAATCCACCTTCTGTGAGGACGTAATGTTCCCCGGAAGGTGGATTTTTTGCATTTCGATTGCCGGCACCGGGAAGATTTTCCGCCGCAGAAGCGTTCTATAAGCGTAAACCTGCTGGATGGAGGGAACAAGAATGCGGAAAATCCTTGCAATGCTGCTGAGTGTGATGCTGCTGCTGACCGCGGCGGTTGCGGAAACGTCTGCCCCCTACGCGCCGGAGACGGTGCTGCCCCTCGTGGCGAACAATCGCCCGTACCGCGACTTTGCGCGCGGCGCGATTTCCTCAAGCGAGGACGCTATTGAACAGGCGAAAGCGTGGCTGTATCTGCCGCTGTTCGTCACGAACTTTTCCGCGAAGTCCGAAGCTGTCGATTGGTCTGCCATGCACGCGGAAGAGGGCTGGTATGTGACGGCGTACATGCGGAACACGTTTGTCTGGCTGCTGATGGATGAGCAGGGGCGCGTGCAGGCGTATGATTTCGACCTGCTGGGCAATGCCAGCCTGACCTATGACGGCGCACTGCCGGATAACCTCGACGAGGCGATTTCCAGCTACATTCGGCGCTTTGCCGACCTGAACGGCTTTGTGAAAGTGGCGGATTATGCCCGTGAGGAAGTGACAACGTTTGGGGATTACGCCGTCGCGGTCACGGTGCAAGTGACGCTGGACGGCACACCGTATCGCTTCACGATGCGGTTGGACATGATGGCGTTCACATCGGTGGAAAACGCTAATCTGCACCCGACCGCCGCGCAGACCCAGCGGGACATCCTCCTGCTCATGCGCGACAACTTGGCGGAAAAGGGCGTGGATGTTGCCCAGACGTTCTTCGCCGTTCAGGCGGATGATGCGGACGGCGAAACGAAACTGACGGGCATTGCCTCCTTCCCGGCGGACGCGGCAAGCGACGCTATCCGCGAGCAGTACGGCGAACTGGAACGCTACACGCTGCATTACAGCGGGCGCGCATCGGAAGCGGGCATCGAGCGCGTGGAGCTGTCCGACTGGCAGGAAACAACGGCAACTGCGCAATTCCCTCTGGCACTGTATGCGCTGGTGGACGGCAAATATCTGGTGCCGGACGGCGAACTGGCGGCTGGCACAGCGTATCTTGCGCTGGACAGCATGGGGTTGCGTGGTAGAAACGTAATTCCGCTGGAGAGCATCACCATGCTGACCCGCATCCGCTACGCCCGCGCGGACGGTACATTCGCGGAAAGCTGGGTTTCGTCGGATACGCTGACGGAGAACGATGCGGCGCCTGCCGCCCCGAAGCGCGAGCCGATTCCGACGCTGGAAAGCTACCAAATCACCCTGAACGGCACGGCGTACACCGCGTTTGCCATCAACAAGGTGGAAAAGGGCTATGATGCTTTTGCGGACATTGCCGGCACGCAGACGGCGGTTGTGGATGTGCTGACGAGCGCCGCGCAGGGCGTGATTGCGGAGTACGGCGTGGACGCGTCGGATTTGCTGTGCCGCACCGTGGTGGAATACGGCTACCGCGCTGATAAAGGCTGCTGGCAGGTGGATTTCACGATTCCCCAGCGCGACATGGCGGATGATGCCTATGAAGTGGAAGTGGATGACAAGGACGGCAAGGTGACGGGGCTTTGGGGTCCGCAGGATGGGAATGGGTGAGACGAATGCGGAATTCGGAATGCGGAATAGTGCGTGTTGAGACAGCACGCGGAAGAATAGTTGTTTTCCAATATAAAAAGCGCCTGTGGTGGGCGCTTTTTATTGATACTATTTTTGCATAGAGCGTGCGGTTATGCAAAAAATTTGTCTCTGTGAAGGCAAAATCCCTGCATAAACACGCGGGCATTGTATGCAGTCGTCACCAACCCAATCGCGCGAAAGGGTCAAGGGAGGAACTCCCTTGCGTCACTGCCACACATCCCCCAGCGACCGCAGCCAGCCGACAACATCCATCTGCCACGCGGATTCCAGCGCGGAGGGGGTCAGGATGGCGGAAATTTCGCCGTAAGTGCCGCGCCCGGACGAAAGCAGCAGCGCGTGCGTACCGAACTTCCGCGCAAGGGACAGGTCATGCACGACGGATACCACCGCGTGCCCCGGTTCGCGCCGCCACGCGTCGATGAGCAGAAACAGCTCCTGCTGGAAGCGCAAATCCAAATGGTTGCCGGGTTCGTCCAGCAGCAGTACATCCGGCTCCTGACACAGCACCTGCGCCAGCAGCATCCGCTGGCGTTCGCCGCCGGAAAGCGTCAGGATGTTTTGACGCCGCTTGTCCTGCAATTGCACGGCTTGGAGCGCGCGCTTCCGCGCCGCCGCTGTCCGCCTGCAAAAGCCCCCGATGCGCGTATCGCCCCATCGCGACGACTTCTTCCACCGTGTAGGCATAGGCAAGGTCGCTCAGCTGGCGCAGCATTGCCATCCGGCGCGCAAGCGGGCGCGGCTTCATGCGGCGCAGGTCGGTGCCGTCCAGCGTCACCAGCCCGGTGTAGGGCAGTTCTTGGCTGACGGCGCTCAGCAGGGTGGATTTTCCCGCGCCGTTCGGGCCGCAAATCATCAGCCATTGCCCGTCGGACACGGAAAAGGACACGTCATGCACAATCTCGGTGCGCCCGCGAAGGACGGAAACATGCTCGGCGGATAGGTTCATGCGCGCTCCCTCCTTTTCGTCCGCAGGAAGATGACGAGAAACACTGCCGCGCCGATGATGGACGTGACCACGCCGACGGGCAGCACTGCCGGGGCGAGAATTGTCCGGGAAATCAGGTCGGCGAGGAGCAGGAAAATCGCGCCGCCGTAGAGACAGGCGGGCAGCGTCCGACGGTGATTCGCGCCGACAATCAGGCGAATCATGTGCGGCGTGACCAGCCCGACGAAGCCGATGCCGCCGCCGACGGACACGCTCATGCCGATCATCGCGCTGACGCAGATCATCACGGTCAGCTTCACGCGCCGCACCGACACGCCCACATGCAGCGCGTACGCTTCGCCCATGCTCATGGCGTTGAGCGCCCGCGCCTGCGTCAGGATGATGCCGCCGCAGAGAAGCAGCGTTGCCAGCAGCGTCAAGGCGTTCTGGTAGCTGGCGGAAGAGAGGTTGCCCATCGTCCAGAAGGTGATGGCGCGCAGCTTATCGCCGGAGAACGTTATCAGCAGCGACAGCAGCGCCGACACGAACATGGAGAACACGACGCCGAGGAGAATCAGCGTGTTGGTGGCGAGGGAATGGTCAAGAGCGAAGGCGAGGGCGAGGAGGACGACGAGGGAGAGGAACGCGGAGAGCATCGCCG
>ERZ779888.3181-NODE-3181-length-12400-cov-3.025759_pt1 | contig 12400 bp, 11 predicted proteins | sample MGYA00511245_ERZ779888 | MGnify/ENA primary metagenome ERZ779888 (study PRJEB29588, sample SAMEA2155255) | human gut metagenome | biome: human gut; feature: human-associated habitat; material: faeces | place: Denmark | collected 2008/2010 ... | reverse complement strand
CTGGAGGCGGCAAAGCTGTCGGCGGTCTCCTTTACGGAGTGTACCGTGACGGATTTCCACGAGGGAGAGCACAAGGGACTGCGGTTCTCTGCGGCCAATGTGGAGCTGCGCCGCACGGTGGAGGAAAAGTCCGGCCCCGACAACGACAACTGGATGACCCGAACCGAGACGCTGTTCCGCGGCATCGTGGTCCGCTGCAAGGACATCTGCGATCCGGCGCTGGACATCACACTGAACGATATGTTCCAGGAGCGGAAGAAAGACGACATCACCGACCCCGCCGCCTTCCGGAAGCACTTTGCCGCTCACACGTCGGATGGCCGGGAGGTGGACGATCAGGTCACACCGCAGCTTCGTGACCTGGTACAGAAGCTGGAGGCATCTTCCCGCAGTGCCAAGCTGTGCGGCCTTATCCTCCGTGACGGCGATCTGGCGCTGGCCCTGAACACCCAGTATGTGTTCGCGGGCGTTCCGGAAGAACTGGATCTGCGGGACATCGACGGCATCCGCAAGTGGTTCACCGCCTCGCTGACCGGCATGGGCAATCTGCTGGATCTGCTGATGGAAAGTCCCGTTTTGAACCGTGCGGACGCAAAGGAGTAAGCGATGGAAGAACAGAAAAATAAACTGACGGACCGGCAGCTTGCCGGTGAGATGCGGAAGGGCAGGCGGGGCGGCGCGGGCGGCAAGCTCCTGATCGGGCTGGGCGCCATCGTGGTGCTGATCGGTATCATCATGAACGGCTCTATCCCCGTGGTCATCGTGGGCGTGCTGATCGCCGGTCTTGGCGAATGGCTGAAAAGCAAAAGCAAAGGCGCCGCCGACCAGCAGGTGTACGATAATATCGTGCCGGACGTGGTAAACGCCGTCTTTGATAACGTGCAGATGGATCCCACCCCTCACCTGCTGGACGTCAAGGACACCAACATTCCCCTGCCCGACCACACCTATTGCAGCGGCAGCGGCTATGTCCGGGGAACGTACCAGGGCCTGACCGCGGAGCTGTGTACCGTCACGCTGACGGACGCCAAAGAGTTTCAACGGGAGGAGACCGGCCTGTGGGAGAAGAATGAGCAGGTGGTCTATACCGGCCAGTGGATGCTGTGCGAGCTGGGCCGGGAATTCCCGATGTGGCTGACCATCTGGCCCCGGGGCAGGCTGGATAAGCTGTTCAATTCCCGCACCATCAAGACGGAGAACGAGGAATTCAACAAGAAGTTCAATCTCAGCAGCGACGATGAGCAGGCGGCCCTGCGTATCCTGAATCACAGCCGGATGGAGCGGCTCATGAAGCTGGCGGAGACCTCCGGCAAATTTGCCGTCAACCTCAACACCGACGGCAGACTGTATATCGCCGCCCACTGTGACCGGGGCTTCTTCGACCCCGGAAAGGGCCGGGAAAAGCCGGATGCCCTGCGCCAGCGCTATACCCGCGAGCTGAAGTGGTTCACCGAGGTGATCGACACCTTCCGCCCGCTGTAAAGGAGGAATTGCCATGACTTTGGGGCTTGCTGTATTGCTGCTTCTGGCCGCTGTGACCGGTATCGTGCTGGCCTGTAAGCTGCTGCGGAAAAGCCGTGCGGCCCGGATCCTGTGCATCGTGGGCTGTGCGCTGATCGCGGCGGCCTGCGCCGTATATATCGGGCTGACGTTCGTTTTTCTGGAGGCGATCCAGAACCAGCCTGCGGCGTAACGCCGCAGGGATGGTGCGCACCGGGTGCGCCGCTGTTTTATCACAAAAAGCTGCCATGCGGTGAAAACCGCATGGCTGCTTTTGATCCGTACATGTGCAGTTTCCCGGTCACGCGCTTACCGGGCGGAGGGCTTTCTGCATTCCGCCGTGATCTCCTTTTTCAGCAGCTGCATTTCCAGGCTGTCCATATCCCGTGGATAAGACGCCCGCGAAAGGTCGAATTCCCGGATGGAGCTGTCCGGATGCATCACGACGATCTTCTGTCCCAGCACAAGCGCCTCCTCCAGCTGGTGTGTTACCAGAATGATGGTGCGGGGCAGCTGTTCCTGTATCCGCAGCAGCTGCGTCTGTAACTCGCCCCGCGTCAGAAAATCCAGCGAGGCAAACGGCTCGTCCATCAGAAGAAGCTCCGCCTGTCCCGCCAGTACCCGTGCAAGGCCAAGGCGCTGCTTCATTCCGGTGGACAGCTCCACCGGCGTCAGGTCGGCATAGTCCTCCAGCCCCACCAGCCGGACATACTCCGTCGCCTTTTCATAGCGCTCCTCCGGCGTCTTTCCCACGCCGCAGGCCATGGCCACATTCCGCTGCACATTGGTCCATGTGATCACATAGGGGTCCGGACGCAGCATGGCGCTGTGCCAGCCCTCCGGAATTTCGATCTCTCCGGCGTCCGGCTTTTCCTGACCCGCCAGCAGCTTCAGCAGCGTGCTCTTTCCGCAGCCGCTGCGGCCCACGATCACCGTCAGCTGTCCCGCCGGGAAGGTAACGGTCAGATCCTTCAGCACCTGACGGGTACGGCTCTCGCGGGTCTGTCCGGTCAGGACCACCTCGGTACTGTACGTTGTATAGGCCTTATCCACATGTCTTAGGTTTACTGCCTCCATGCCGCCGCCTCTTCTTCGTCAGATTTTCCCATATTGTATCAGATCCACCGTGAAAACGCAAGCGGATATCCCCGGCACTCCCTTCCATACCGCCCCGCTGAAAAAAAGACCGCTTTTGGCATTTTGCCAAAAGCGATCCTTTTTGTTGTCAGATGACCTGCTGCTCCTTCAGGGCGGTCAGGTCTGCTTCGGTCAGGCCCAGCAGCTCGCCATAGACAGCGGCGTTGTCCTGACCCAGAGCCGGAGCGGGACGGGAGATGTCGGCCTTGGTGTCCAGCAGCTTCACAGGGTTGCCGTTGACCTTCATGTCACCGATAACAGGATGGTGCATGGGGACGAACATCTCGCGGGCACCGGCGATATGGGGATCGGTGGTGACGCGCTTCAGGTCGTTGATGGGAGAGGCAGGAACGCCTGCGGCAAGGATCAGATCCACGCACTCGTCGATGGTGTGCTGGGTGGTCCACTTCTCGATCTCAGGCTTCAGGGCCTCGTGATTCTCGCAGCGCTTCACGTTGGTATCAAACCGGGGATCGGTCAGCAGATCCTCCCGCATCAGCACCTTGGTGCACAGCAGGTTATACAGCTTGTCGTTGCCGCAGCCGATGACGAACAGGCCGTCGCTGGCCTGGAAGGAGTCGTAGGGATAGGCGGAGGCATAGCGGTTGCCCATCAGCTCAGGCTGCTTGCCGGAGGCGAAGTAGCGCTGGGTGCCGGTCTCCAGGCTGGACACCACGGAGTCCACCAGAGACACGTCCACACGCTGGCCCTTGCCGGTCAGCTCGCGGGCGTGGAGGGCCGTCAGAATACCGATGGTCAGGTTCATACCGCCCAGCACGTCGCCCATGGCGTTACCGACGCGGAGGGGATGGCCGCCGGCCTCACCGGTGATGCTCATCAGACCGCCGCTGGACTGGGCGATGATGTCGTAGCCGGGGCGCTGGGAATAGGGCCCGTAGCAGCCAAAGCCGGAGACGGCGCCGTAGATGATCTGGTCGTTGACCTCCTTCAGTACATCATAGCCCACGCCCAGCTTGTCCATAACGCCGGGACGGTAGTTTTCCACCACCACGTCGGCCTTCTTGACCATCTCCAGGAACAGCGTCTTGCCCTCCGGGGACTTCAGGTTCAGGGTAACGCCCTTCTTGTTGCGGTTGACGTTGGCGTAGTACATGCTGGCGCCATTCTTCAGGGGGCCGAAGGCGCGGGTGTCGTCGCCCTTGCCGGGAACCTCGATCTTGATGACGTTGGCGCCGAAGTCCGCCAGCATCATGGTGCAGTAGGGGCCTGCCAGAACACGGGTCAGATCCAGAACCGTGATATCACTCAGTGCTTTTTTCATATGCGTATACTCCTTCATTCAAAAACTGCTTTCCGACACAGCCTTTGATGGCCTTTATGATAGCAGGCTTTTCTCCGCAGGGCCAAACGAAACCTCCCCGCCGCGAAATAGCTTGCTTTTTGTTTCAAATCGTGGTATTTTCTTTCTCATGAAACAAAGCTGCCGTGCTGATAGGCAGAAAACCTCATCAAAGGAGGCGCACACCATGGATGAATTGCAAAAAAAGGCGGAAAAGCCCTATAAGGTCTGCTTTCTGGGCTACTCCAAGCTCAGCGAGGTGGCGCGGGAGGTCATCGACAGCCTGCCCGACAATGACGTGGAATACGTTCTGATGGAAAGCAATCTGGAGAATCAGGACGCCTGCGTGGCGGAGGCCCGGCAGCTGGGATGCAGCGTGTTCGTAGCAGGCCCCGGCAACGCCGCCCGGTTTTCCACCCACTACGACGATCCGCTGGTGGAGATCACCATCCGGTACATCGATTACGCCATCGCCATCCGCAAGGCACTGCGGAAGGGCTGTCAAAAAATATGCATCGCCCGGCACCGGTTTTCCGCGCCGCCGGATCTTCCCATGCTGGAAAAGCTGATGGAGGTTCCCCTGCAGGAGGTGACCTTCGAGAGTATCGCGGAGCTGCGGGAGCAGATCCGGCGCTCCGACTGTGACGCCTTCATCGGTGCTACGGCGGCCAGTGAGACCGCCAACGATCTGGGACGGACGGGCATTCTGGTCTATTACGGCAAGGAGTCCATCCGCGACGCCTGCCTGCGGGCCGGTGAGCGGGCCAGAAAGCTCCATGAGACCCGGCAGTCCCGGGAGATCACCAAGGCTATCCTGAACAACAGCCAGTTCGGCATGATCGTCACCGACGCCGAGGGCCGGGTGAAGCTGTTCAACCAGACGGCCCAGCGGTTCACCGGCATCGCCGCCTCCCAGATCCGGGGCAAGCTGCTGACGGACTACTTCCCCAATCTGTCCATTGCGGCGCTGCTGAAAAGCGGCCAGAACCGCTCCGACTCCTACCGGCTGGTGGTGGGCGCCATGATGCGCTGCGTGCAGGAGCGCATCACCCAGGATCGCCGCACCATCGGCATCCTCATCACCCTGTACCCGGAATCCCACAACCGGAAGAAGGCGGAGCAGGACACCCCAAGCCTTGCCCAGATCGTGTGCCGCTGGGAGGACGTGATCGCCGTCTCACCTATTATGAAAAAGACGGTGGAGCAGGGACAGAATCTGGCGAAGCTCCACTACCCCACCATGATACTGGGTCAGCCCGGCTCTGGCCGGGAGATCTTCGCCCGCTGCATGCACAGCACCTCCCCTCAGGCCCAGAAGCCCTGCATCACCATCGATCTGGCCACCATCGCCCCGGAGGACGCGCCCCACATCCTGCTGGGCTATGAAGGGCAGGACGGCACCGTGTCCGGTCTGCTGACCGCCGCCAACGGCGGCAGCGTGATCCTGAAAAACGTGGCGCTGGCCAAGCCGGTGGTACACGCCTGCCTGATGCAGGCCCTGACCTCCCGGCATATCTTCCGCCCCGGCATGACCGCGCCCCTGCTGCTGGATCTGATGGTATACACTATCATGACGCCGGAGGAGGCCCGCGCCATCCCCGCCGATCTGCAAAGCTGTCTGGCCATCTGCCAGCTGGAGCTGCCGTCTCTGACGGAGCGGCAGGAGGACATCGGCCCGCTGTTCCTGCGGAGCCTGTCCCGCAACACCGGATATCACCACCGGGTAGCCCTGTCGGAGCAGATGGAAACGCTTCTGACCTTCCACCGCTGGCCAGGGCAATTGCAGGAGCTGCAGGCCGTCTGCACCCGCTATGTCATCGCCATGTCCCGGCTGGAAAAGGCCACGCCCAAGGCCCAGTATCTCCTGCTGCTGCAGGCCATCGGCGAGGAGACCATTTTCCGGGAGATCCTGAAGCAGCACCCCGCCCTGACCCAGCGGCCCGTGGTGGATAAGGAGGCATTCTTACAGGGCATCCTGCAAATAAAGACGCTGATGAAATACTCCAACGACACACTGGCGGAGAAGCTGTCCGTCAGCCGCACCACCATCTGGCGCATTTTACAGGATGCCGCGCCAAACGGCGAAGAAGCCTGATACGCCCCGGCAAAAACAGCCGCGCGCCCCCCCTCGTGCGGTTGTTTCTTCATCCTGTGCCAATTTTTTCCAATGCTCGGTCTGAACATTGTCCTTCTCCGCGGCTATTTTTCCTGCAAAACGTTTCACTCATTCTAATAACCCATATTTTGAAACATATCTCGCGGTCATTTCCTGTGGTAAGCCCTTTGACTCGTTATTCCGGCCCCTTACTGCTATAATAGCCTCACTTCCGACACAGCAGATCACATACTGAACAGTAAGGAGTAGAGTGACATGGCAAAAGTTGAATTGTATGAAGTCGGCCCTCGTGACGGCTTTCAGAATCTGAAGGATATCGTTCCCACGGAAACCAAGCTGGATCTCATCGACCGTATGGTGGGCACCGGCATCCGCCACCTCCAGTGCACTTCCTTTGTCAGCCCCAAGGCCATCCCCCAGATGGCCGACGCCAAGGAGCTGGCCGCCGCCTGCGTGGAGAAGTACCCCGATCTGGATCTGTTTGCGCTGATCCCCAACCTGTACGGCGCGAAAGCCGCCCTGGCTGCCGGTATCAAGAGCGTGGACATGGTCATCTCCCTCAGCGAGTCCCACAACAAGGCCAACATCAACCGCACCCACGAGCAGTCCTTTGCCGAGCTGCGCAACGTGCTGGACAACTGCCCGGAGCTGAAGCTGACCGTGGATATCGCCACCGCTTTCGGCTGCCCCTTTGAGGGGATCCCCACCGTCAGCAGTCTGGTGGATCTGATCGGCAAGGTGCGTGACTACGGCATCCGCAACTTCACGCTGGGCGACACCATCGGCGTGGCCAACCCCAAGCAGGTGCGTGAGACCGTCAAGGCCCTGACCGCCGCCTATCCCGACTGCACCTTCCGTCCCCACTTCCACGACACCCGCAACAACGGCATCGTCAACACCATCACCGCCATCGAGTGCGGCATCACCGAGGTGGAGACCACCTTGGGCGGTCTGGGCGGCTGCCCCTTCGCCCCCGGTGCCTCCGGCAACACCGCCACCGAGGATCTGGTGTGGCTGCTGGACCGCATGGGCTACGAGACCGGCGTGGACTTTGAAAAGGCGCTGGCCGCCGCTCAGTATGAGCACTCCCTGCTGGTGGGCAATTACAGCGGCCACCAGATCAACATCACCAAGCGCAGCGTCTGCTGCGGCTAAGGCGGAAAAGGAGGTAAACGCTATGACTATCGCTGCTATGGACGTGGTCGCCCTTGTGATCTTTCTGGGCGTCATCATTCTGGCCTTTGTCCGCAAGATCAACGTAGGCATCCTGGCCGTCGCCGCCGGTGTCATCGCCGTCCGCCTGTTCGGCATGACCGATAAGGATCTGATCGGCGGCTTCAGCTCCTCCATGTTCGTGACATTGGTCGGCATCACGCTGCTGTTCGCCACCATCAATGCTACCGGCGCTCTGGACCTGCTGGCCCGCAAGATCATCGCCCTGGCCGGCAACAAGGTCTGGGTCATTCCCATCGTCATTTACATCGCCGGCTTCGTCATCGCCGGCGTGGGCCCCGGCGCCGTTCCCGCGCTGGCCATCATCCCCGCACTGGGCGTGACCATCGCCCTGGAGGTGGGCTATAACCCGGTCATGCTGGCGCTGATCGGTGAGTGCGGCCTGATGGCGGGCCGTATGACCCCCATTACCCCGGAAGCCGCCATCATCACAGCCGCCGCTGCCGAAAGCGGTCTGGGCAACGTAATGCCCGCCATTCTGGCCTGCCAGACCCTGGTGACCATCGTGTTCTCCGTGGTGCTGTTCTTCATCTTCAAGGGTTACCGCGTCAAGGCCCCCGAAAAGGCCATGAACCTGCGTGATCTGGAGAAGTTCAACGGCAAGCAGATCGCCTCTCTGTGCGGCATCCTTGCCATGCTGGTGCTGATCATCTTCTGCAATGTGAACATCGGCCTGTCCGCCTTCTTCGTGGCCGCCGTGCTGCTGCTGTTCCATGTGGCCGAGGACGGCGCCTGCCTGAAATCCCTGCCCTGGAGCACCATCGTGATGGTGCTGAGCGTGGGCGCGCTGATGAACATCGTGGACGCTGCCGGCGGCATCGACCTGATGAGCAACGCCCTGTCCTCCATCATGACCCCCTTCACCGCTACCCCCTTCATGGGTATCTCCGCCGGTCTGCTGAGCATGGTCAGCTCCGCGCTGGGCGTGGTGTACCCCACCATGATGCCCATGAGCGTGGACATCGCCGCCGAGGTGGGCGGCAACGTGAACCCGGTGGCCCTGATGGCCGCTGTGGGCGCAGGCGGCTCCCTGTCCGGTATGTCTCCCCTGTCCACCGGCGGTGCGCTGATCCTGGCCGCTCTGGGTACTGCCAAGAAGGACTTCAACGGCCCCGAGGAGCGCAAGACCTTCCTGCAGCTGTTCGTCATGGCCGGTGTGGGCCTGCTGGTGATCGTGGTGGTCATGAATGCCCTGAGCGCCTTCGCGGCCAAGAAACTGACAAGGGGATAGAGCATGGACAAGCTGAAAATCGAAAACCTCGATTTGTACTATGAGAAATTTCATGCGCTCAAGGGCGTCAACCTGAGCATTCCGCGCAACCGCATCGCGGCGTTTATCGGGCCGTCCGGCTGCGGCAAGAGCACGCTGCTCAAAACCCTCAACCGCATGAACGACCTGGTGCCCGGCTGCCGCGTGACCGGAAAGGTGCTGCTGGACGGCACCGACGTGCTGACACCGGATACCGATGTGAACCTGCTGCGCAAGCGCGTGGGCATGGTGTTTCAAAAGCCCAATCCCTTTCCCATGAGTGTGTATGATAACATCGCTTACGGCCCGCGCACGCATGGCATCCACGGCCGGGCGCGTTTGGACGAGCTGGTGGAGCAGTCCCTCAGGCAGGCGGCCATCTGGGACGAACTCAAGGACCGGCTGCAAAAAAGCGCCATGGCGCTTTCCGGCGGCCAGCAGCAAAGGCTGTGCATCGCGCGCGCCCTGGCCGTTCAGCCCGAGGTGCTGCTTATGGACGAGGCGACATCTGCGCTTGACCCCATCTCCACCGGGAAAATCGAAGAGCTGGCGGTGGAGCTCAAGGAGCAGTACACCATTGTGATGGTTACGCACAACATGCAGCAGGCCCTGCGCGTAAGCGACCAGACCTCCTTTTTCCTGCTGGGGGAAATCGTGGAGACGGGCCCCACGGAAAAGCTGTTCTCCAACCCCCGCGAAAAGCGCACCGAGGATTACATCACAGGGAGGTTCGGCTGATATGCGCCGTCAATTTGACGAACAACTGGAAGAACTGGCCCGGGAGATGATCTCCATGGGCGCGATGATCGAAAGCGCCATCGACAAGGCGTGCGACGCGCTGATGCGCCACGACGTGGCGCTGGCCAAAAGCGTGATGGAGGCCGATCACCTCATTGACCAGAAGGAGCGTACCATCGAGAGCATGTGCCTCAGGCTTCTGCTGATTCAGCAGCCCATTGCCCGCGACCTGCGAAAGGTCAGCTCGGCGCTGAAGATGATTACCGATATGGAGCGAATCGGCGATCAGGCCGCCGACATCTGCGAAATCGTGACCATGATGGACGGCATGGAGGGCCTGGACAATCCCCGCCTGATGCGCGATATGGCACATGAAACCGTCGATATGGTACACAAGGTGATTGACGCGTACGTTGCCAGTGATGTACACTTGGCACAGGCGGTCATGGCGGCCGACGATGTGGTGGACGATCTGTTCATGCGCGTGAAGGCCGAGCTGATTGCGTTTTTGACACGCGATGCGACCCGGGGCCAGCAGGCGCTGGATATTCTGATGATCGCCAAATACTTTGAACGCATCGGAGACCACGCCGTAAACATCGGGGAGTGGGTGGAATTCTCCGTAACGGGTTCCTATAAGGGAGAAGAACTTCAATGATCTACGTCGTAGAGGACGATCCGGGCATCCGCGAGCTGGAGTGCTATGCGCTCAGACAAGCGGGCTTTGAGGCGCGCGGCTTTGAGGAAGGACAGTCCTTTCTGGAGGCTGTGCGCGTTCAACTGCCCCAGCTGGTGCTGCTGGATGTGATGCTGCCCGGAGAGGATGGCAACCGTCTGCTGGCCAGGCTTAAGCAGGATTCCCGCACGCGCGGCCTGCCGGTGATTATGGTCACGGCACGCGGAGAGGAAATGGACAAGGTACAGGGTCTGGATGGCGGCGCGGACGACTATATCGTCAAACCTTTCGGCGTGATGGAGCTGCTCAGCCGCGTGCGGGCTGTGCTGCGCCGTGCCAAGGATGAACAGCCACAGGCTGAGCTTGCTGTTGGCGATTTGCGCATGGATGTGGCGCGCCACCGGGTTTTTGCGGACGGACGCGACGTAACCCTTACCCATATGGAATTTGAACTGCTGCGCTACCTGCTGATCAACCGGGGCATTGCGCTTACACGCGAACGCCTGCTGGATGCAGTGTGGGGCGTGGATTATCCCGGAGACACCCGCACTGTAGATGTGCATATGCGCACCCTGCGCGTAAAGCTGGGTCAGGCCAGCCGCTATCTGCAAACGGTACGCGGCGTAGGCTACCGATTGGAGGACGTGGATGCAGAAACGAATCTTTAGAGGTGCGCTGCTGCTAACACTGGCTACAGCGCTGGTGATAGGCCTGTTGTCGGCAGCAGTGTATTACCACCGCTCCGGTGAACAGCTGGAAAGCCAGCTCTGGCAGGAACTGGATATGCTTTCCACTTTGATGGAGCAATCCGCAGATCAGGATGCTGAGGAAGCGGCGCTCAAGGCGCTGAATATGCCCAACCGCCTTACGTGGATTGCGCCGGACGGCACGGTGCGCTACGATAACCAGAGCAACGCTGCGAGCATGGAAAACCACCTTGGCCGCGAAGAAATCGCGCAGGCAAGCGAAACGGGAACCGGATTTTCCAGGCGCTTTTCTCAAACCCTGCTGGAAGAGCAGCTCTATTGCGCCAAAAAGCTGGACGATGGCAGCTACCTGCGCGTGGCTGCTACGCAGAGCAGTCTGGCGGGCTCTCTATGGCGCATGGGCGGGGCGCTGGTGGCGGGCATCGCGGTGGTGCTGATTGCGGCCGCCGTGCTCTCCCGCCTGTGGACGCGGTCGCTGGTGAGGCCCATCAACGAAATCAACCTGGAAAATCCGTTGCAAAACCGTGTTTACGACGAGCTGACGCCCATGCTGCGCCGCATGGCGGAGCAAAACCGGCGCTTGGAAACGCAGATGCGGGAAATCGACGCGCGGCGCGGGGAACTGGAAACGATCATCGGCCATATGAACGAGGGACTGCTCATTCTGGATGCGCATCGCCACGTGCTTTTGATGAACGACAGCGCCCGTGCCATCCTGCATACGGGCCTCCCTGCGGATGGTAAAACGCCGCTTTCCGTGTACAACCGGTCGCAGACGCTGCTGGACACGGTGGAAAAGGCCATCGCGGAGGGCGGCGCGCACGCGGATATGAGTGCGGGCGGACGCGAATACCTGCTCACGGCCAGCACCGTGCGCCATAACGAGGGCCTGGTGGTGCTTCTGCAGGATGTGACCGAGCGCAACGCCTCCGAGGCGGCGCGCAAGCGCTTCACCGCCAACGTCAGCCACGAGCTGCGCACGCCGCTGACCACCATTTCCGGCTATGCCGAACTGATACAGAGCGGCATGACCGAACCCAAGGACATTCCGGTATTTGCCCGCAAAATCTACAACGAAAGCCGCCGCCTGCTCAAGCTGATCGAGGATATCATGCACCTGAGCAAGCTGGACGAGGGCTTCGCCGCGGGATGCCTGCGTCGGGTGGACCTGCTGGAGGCCGCCCGGACAGCGGTAGAGGAAAATGCCGAAGCCGCGGGGGATCGCAACGTGACCGTGCGCCTGACGGGCGAGAGCGTTTTCATCAATGCCGACCCGACGCTGCTTGATGAAATGCTGCGCAACGTCATCGAAAACGGCGTCAAATACAACCGTTTAAACGGCGAAGTGCAGGTGGAGGTAAGCCGCCTTGCGGATGGCGCGCGCGTGCGCGTGACCGATACGGGCATCGGCATTCCCCAGGAGCATCAGGATAAGGTGTTTGAGCGCTTCTACCGCGTGGATGGCAGCCGCTCCAAGCAGACGGGCGGCACGGGTCTGGGCCTGTCGATTGTGAAGCATGGCGCGGAATACCACCATGCCAAAGTTGAGCTGAACAGCGAGGTGGGCCGCGGCACAGAGGTGACCATGACCTTTCCCCTGGCCACAGACGAGGAACACGAAGCGTAACGAACAAAAAGGCGCTTCCGCCCGGATGGAGCGGAGGCGCCTTTTGTATTTATGCTATCAGGAACAAAGAAAATCAGGCATTGCCGCCGGTTTCTCCCTCGTCGATGGGGTCCGGCT
>ERZ779888.3167-NODE-3167-length-12436-cov-9.973750_pt1 | contig 12436 bp, 14 predicted proteins | sample MGYA00511245_ERZ779888 | MGnify/ENA primary metagenome ERZ779888 (study PRJEB29588, sample SAMEA2155255) | human gut metagenome | biome: human gut; feature: human-associated habitat; material: faeces | place: Denmark | collected 2008/2010 ... | reverse complement strand
CATCAAATTTATTTTCACGGAATCTGATCAGAATTTCTTCCAACTGGTCTAAAATTTTCTGATGACACGCATCTTCTTTTTTCTTCCAATAAAGTAAAAAAGTCAAAAGAAGCACGCATATCACAGTGCTTACAGCACCGGTCACCATAACCTGATGCCGGAATTGCGAATAAAATGCATTCCCTTTATTCCCCCAGTATCCATATTGCTCCAATAATCGCCTTCCCTGTTCGTTAGTTTCAATATCCTTATCCTTAAGCAATTCCGAAACAGCATCCAGCCCGGAAAATTCTTCCTTTGCAGCAATCTCTGTCATAAGATTCATTTTATATTTATAATCTTCATAAAACACATACGTGGTAAAGCAATTTAATATTGCAAACAATAATATGACAGGTAATACCAAGGAGAGCACTACTGTAATCTTCTTGCGATATCTCTTTGTCACTGCCTTACCTCCTGATTCCATATATACCCAAGACCTCTGATATTCTTTATATAGACCGGTGCAGCCGGATTGTCTTCGATTTTCTCACGGAGTCTTCTGATATTGACAGCGATTGTATTTTCATCCACAAAATCCCCTTCCAGATCAAACACATTTTCCAATATTTGTGTTTTTGAAAGAATCTGTTTCGGATTCTGAAGAAAAAAAGTCAGCATTTTCAACTCCGTTTTTGTCAGACTGATTTCACGACTCTTTATCAGGACTTTCATTTCTCCTGCGATAAATACGATATCTCCCGAAATCATCTTTCCGGCTTCCGTTTTCTCCTGTCTGCGGCGGAAATGTGCTTCTATTTTCAAAAGAAGTACCGAAAGACTAAACGGCTTTGTAATATAATCATCTGCCCCTGCTTCATATCCCATGACCTGATCCATCTCCTGATCTAGTGCTGTAAGACAAATAATGTATGTATTATAATTGCATCTCATCCACCTTACAAATTCCAGTCCATTCCCATCCGGAAGATTCACATCACAAATGGTAACATCCACATTATTATCACTTGCAATTCTTTTCGCTTTTTTCACTGATTCTGCTGAAAAAACCTCATATCCGGATTTTTTCAGTGAAAATGTAATTCCACGATTTAAATTTTCATCATCTTCAACCACGAGTATACCTGGCATAGCATATGCACCTCTCTTTATTAACTATTCATCCAGTTTTTGTTTGGACAAAAGAACAACAGACTCGAGCATTGCTTCATTTTCCAAGGGCAGTTCTTTCACTTCCTCTCCGTTCACAGGAACGGGAAAATTGAAGACAATATTCTTGATCCAGCAGCCGTCCTTCCGCTTTTCCGGGAACAGTTCAATCCGCTCAATAAATGCTTTCATGAACTCTTTCTGCTCCGCTTCTGTTGCGGAATTGTAGACTTCATCAAAGGCAAGTAAAAGCTGATAGATGTTATCCCCGGAAATCTTCTCCTGCCGGATGCTTCTGATCTGGCTCTGGACTTCTTCAATCTGAATCTCGATATCCTCTATTTTACCATACTGTTCATCGTAACGGCGCTGTAAATCCAAAATTTTTCGGTCATAATACGGGTCAGTCACATCCAGGGTGTCCATCTGCCGCTCCAGCCGGGATTTTGTTCCCAACGCCTGCCGGAGCTGTGTCTGCAACGCCTCCAGCCGCTTTTCCATATCTGCCGTATCAACAGCGGTGCCGATCTTCTCTTTGATGGCCTCAGAAAAACGAGGGTCTTTGACCATGGCGGATATGATATTCGCCACCATCTGATTCATTTCCGTCTGCTCAATATTGATGCGGAAGGTACACTCATGGCCTGTCGGCGTGACCGTGTTCTTGCAGTAGTAGTAATACCGGGTCTTTCTGTCCTTGCTGTGCGCTTTGGCGATATTCCCATACAGGCTCTTACCGCAGCAGGGGCATTTCAAAATGCCGGACAGGATATGGGCATGATCCGGGTCATTGACCTTCTCCCGCCGGTAGGAATTTGCCCGCCGTTTCTCCTGTGCAAGGTTCCAATCTTCCTCAGAGATAATCGCTTCGTGCTGTCCCTCATAAACAGGAAATTCCGACTGTTCCACCACATGCATCTCATTCCGTGTTCCCAGCTTCTTTTCTGTTCTGCGCCTGCCGTATGCGATCTTGCCGGTATAAACAGGATTATCCAGCACATCCTTCACAAAATCTCTGGAAAAGCCCGGGATGGTATTGTTCTGGCGGAGCTTCTTCACATAACCATGGCTGTTCAGATACTTTGCCACACCGGCAACGCCGTCGTTGGTATGAATATAACGATCATAGATTACACGAATCACTTCCGCTTCGTCCTCAGCAATCAGTAGCTGTCCGTTTTCCAGCCGGTATCCATAGGGAGCAAAGCCGCCGTTCCATTTGCCCTCACGGGCTTTCTGCTCACGCCCCGCCATGGTCTGTGTCCGGATGTTTTCACGTTCGATTTCAGCGACGGCGGAGAGAACAGAGATCATCAGCTTGCCGGAATCCTTGGAGCTGTCAATGCCATCTTCCACGCAAATCAGATTGACACCAAAATCCTGCATCAACTGCAAAGAGTTCAGCACATCAGCGGCATTTCTGCCGAAGCGGGACAGCTTGAACACCAGCACATAATCAACGCCGTCTTTTCCTTCCTGAATGTCGTTTAGCATCCGCTGGAACTCCAACCGCCCCTGGATATTCTTTCCGGAAAACCCTTCATCGGAGTATTCCCCGACAACAGCCATGTCCTCATATTCCGCATACTTCCGCAGCTTGTCCCGCTGGGCATCCAAGCTGTAACCATCCACCTGCATAGAGGTGGACACTCTCGTATACAGATAACACTTAGTCCGTTTCTTCTTCATGGCCGCCACTCCTTTCCACAGTCGGATCAGCCGGGCATTCTTCCGATATCGGCTCTTTCATCAAGCCCTCGTTGCGGATATAATATTCCAGAAGCCGAAGCACATACTCCGGGGCATGACGGTTGTCCAACTCCCATTCCGTGACAGTACGGTAGGGAATCTGGAAATATTTACAGAACTCTTTGCGGTTCATGCCGGTACTTTCCCGCAGTTCTCTGATTTTGCTTCTGCAATCCATTTTTCTTTTCTCCATAAACAAAAAAATACACGTTGCGTACTTATTATAGCATACCGCCAATAAATACGCAACGTGTAAATCCATATTTTCTTACGCAGCTTTCTTAAAATGTTGCTGCGGTAATTCTTCCTCGCAGGCTTTCTTCTCCTGCTGCTTCAGCACCTGCAGCCCATATCGCTGCATCAGCCTTGCCATCACATCAATACAGCGGTCAAATGCCGCATTATCCTTTGCGTTATCATAATACTTCTTCAATAGGCCGCTCCTTTCTTGCGTGATCGCCCTGTGTGTACCAATCCAGCACTTCCGGCGGAATTCGCTCCAATGTGCTGATCGCCGCCTCATAATCCCTGCGGAGCTGGCTGTCCTGCAACTTTTTCAGCACGCTCTTCTCCTGCGCCGCATCGAGCGATTCCGCCAACTGGCTGTTTTTCTTTTTCAGTCGCTTGTTTTCAGCCGCAGTTTGGGTAAACGCCACGTTGTACTTGGTCAGCAGCGTCTGCATTTTCTCTACGGCAGGGATATAGCCATCCAGCAGCTTGCCGATTTCCTCAGCCCTGCTTTTGGCATTAAAGGGATTGATTCCGGCCAGAATCCCCTCCAGCTTCTCTTTCTGCTTGGTCAGTCGGGTCATTTCCTTGAACACTCTGGGCGGGATGTGGTCACGTCCCGTCTGGCTGGCACTCTCGCCACGCTCAAGATCCGGATATTTTTTGACCATGTGTTTCCAGAACTCATCCTGCCACCAGGTCAGCTTTTTCTTGTTGCCGACAATATCTTTGGCGCTGAGCCGCTGATCCTCGGTCAGAGGGACAAAAGAAAGGTGCATATGGGGCGTTTTTTCGTCCATATGCACCACGGCAGATATGATTGTATCTTTGGATTGATGACTCCCAATGAAGGTAAGGGCTTCTTCAAAAAACGCTCTGATTTCCGCCCGTTTCTTACCCTTGAAGAACTCCGGGCTGGCGGTGACCAACGCCTCCACGACCCGGACGCTGTCCTTTCTGGTACGGCATCCGGCGGCTACGATTTGCCGCTCTGCCTCCGCCCGGTATTTCTGATAGGGCTGAATGAGGTGAAAATTATACTTACTCCGGCTGGTGTCCACATCGGGATTGCTGGCATATTTTTCTTTGGTTCGCTCATTATGGGCTTCAATATTGCCGATCTCCGGTCCCTTATACTTGGCAAACCGTAGAATCGCATACTGTGCTTTTTCCATTACACATCCCTCCGCTTCTGCCAGACCAGATCATAGCCAAGTACATCGGCGAGCTGGACGGCTTCCTTGTATCGCAGGGATTCCCGCTGCAACTTCGCTGACAGATTGGACACGCTGTCGCTCCATCCATATTCGTCAGCCAACAGATCAACGACCTCCTGCATGGTAAATCCGGCACGGACAATCTGTGCCTTGATTTCATTTCTAATATTGGACTGCATATAATAACCTCCTGATTTTTCCCATAAAAAGAACCGGCTGCGCCAAACAGCGCCCCGGCTTCACAGGAACGTGTGATAAACTTGTTTCTTGTTTTGCGATTAAAATTGCTTTTATGATGTCCTGCCCACAGGGCGGCATCTCCGAGTTTTCGATACCGTGTGTCTTTGCTTGAAGCGGTGAAATCTGCTCGGGTTCCATAAAAGCAAATTACGTTTCAGAGAAGCGTGATTCCGTGCAATCATGTTGCTCCAGAGAAAACTTCTTTTCGTTTTGCATTTCACTCAAAATACAGCTTCAAAAACAGCCCTTTTCCGTACTCCGACAATGGCAGATTTCCGTATACGGAGTGTTTTCGGGCAAATCGCTACGTACATACGTACCAAGAAAAGGCATCGTCAATCCCGCCAGTCTTCTGGTACGTACGTACATTGTGAAGCATCGGAAAACTCATTTATATGCGGTCTTGCCACTGCTTCGATCCCCATGAAGCCCCAAACCCGCCGTCCGGCGGAATTCGTGACCGTATTGCAGTGTTCCAGATTGTATTTGCTCTGGCAGGCGATCACAGAATCGCTGAAGCTCCGGCTTTTCAGCGGCGTCAGGTTATTTTCGTCGCACCACATCCGGTAAATCGCATACAATTCCTTGGAGCTGATGGACATATCCGCTTTCAAACGTATATAGCCATCGGATTCCAAAAAGTCATACACGTTGTTATTATCCCGCTTGACGGTTTCCCGGTTTTCTTTTGTGCGCTGGCTTTCCGTGAATTTGAAATTGTTGCGTACAAGCCGCTGCAAGCCCTCAAATGCCCAGAGGAAGATGCCCTCCACCTCAACTTTCATCTTTTCGGCCAGGTCAGGGTCATCTATCCGGCCAGCAGGCTTTTCTTTGGTGGTCAGCACAAGCTGCCTACGATAAAAGCCGTCACTTCGGTCATAGAGCGCCTGCAAATCCCCGTTGCTGAACGCCAGCAGACGGGCGAACATCCAGCCCTGATAGCTCTGTTTGCCCTTACGCTCCAAATCCATCTTGCCCTGTGCTGTGACGATGGACTTTACATAGTTGGTCTGACGCAGGGCCTCCATCCGCATATCATCGTCCACGCAAAGGAGTATATGCTCCAAATCTGCACGGGCGAAGCGGTTTTCGGAGATTTTCCCGATGCTGCCGTCTTTCATGTTGCTGCCGAACATAGCTCCCAATACAGCGCCGATCTGGGACTTGCCCTCGCCGCCGTTTCCCTTAATGACCATCATGCGCTGCCCCTTGTTGCAGGGGATCAAGCAGTAGCCGATAAACTCCTGCAAAGTAACAATGTCCTCCGGGTACAGCAGCCCATCCAGGAAGGAAATCCACAATGCAGGCTTCGGCGCATCCGGCTTATAAGCGACCGGTAGTCGGCTCCGCACAATCTCCGGCTTTCCGGGAATAAAGCTGCCATCCAGCATCAGCGTGCCGTTGGAAAGATGAATCCGGTCTGGTAGGAGAGGGAAATCATCTACCTGTGCGGCCAGCTTCATCACTTCCAGAATGTTGCTGACCTTCCGGGGGATATTGTTCACGGCGCAGCATTTCAGCCGTTCAAAGATTTCTCCCCGCAGCGGCAGGTCATCGGTCACTCTGCCATCCGGTGTGAAAAATGCCCGGTTGGAATAAATGATTTTGTGGCTACTCAGAAACTCGTCGCAGAATACCGCTTCATTGATATTTGTCCCATCGAACCAAACCGGCAGATTAGGATCAGTCCATTTCCTGCTCTTTGCCATATGCTCGTTCCTCCTTTTTCAGCCGGTTCAGACGTTCTTCCAGCCTGTCTATGGTACCGTCTTCTTTCAGCATATCTACCGTTTTAACCCGGACCTCCAGTTCTTCAAATGTCAGTACATCCACCAGATACTCCGCACGATCCAGCATCTGGCAGGCTTCCACAAAGCGGTCATCCCATTCTTCCTCCGGGCTGGAAGGAGCATATCGCTCCTTCCAGTCCTCCAGCAGGTGCAGATAACCGCACAATACCCGCTGACAGTGCATCTCATCTCTCTGAAATGCCTTTGCCAGCGGGTATTCCGGCTTTTTCAGCGCAGCAGCTGCGGGCGGCTTGTCCGGGTCAAGTCCAAAATCATGCGCCAGCTTTTCGCCGCCTCATAGCTGCCCAGGCCAAACAAACGGGCGGTGAACTCAATCACATCGCCGTGAGCCCCGCAGCCAAAGCAGTAGAAATAATCCTTGTTCAGTTTCATGCTGGGGTGCCGGTCATCGTGGAACGGACAGCGGCACATCCCATTCCGCTGCACCTCCACTCCGTAGTGTTCGGCAGCCTGCGGGACGGTCACGTTTGCCTTTACAAATTCGTAGATACTCATGTGTTTTCCTCCTTGATTTTTCGTACAGGTTTTCCCTGTCACTTCAATGTACGGAGAAAAAGGGGCCATCCCGAAAAATCCGTCAGTTTTGCAAGAAACAAAAAAGCAGCCCTGAAATCTTGCAAAAATGCAAAATCTCAGAGCGGCAGATGTTCACAAAGATATGTTGATATTATTCCGGTTATGGAATATAATTTATATAGAATCAGGAAAGGACATAATAAACCATGAAATACCTTTCTACCTTTGAAGCAGCAGAGAAATGGGGGGTATCGCCCCGGCGTGTCGGCGTTCTCTGCAATGAAAACCGCATCCCTGGCGCACAGCGAGCAGGCTACCGCTGGATCATCCCGGAAAATGCGGAAAAGCCAAAAGACGCCCGCATCAAAAGCGGGAAATACATCAAGAAAAACTGAGAGGGGGCTTGGATATGGAGCAGCGGTATCTTCCCAGCACGCCGCAGCAGCGGTTGCAGGACTTGATGAAGGAACATAAAATTACGCAAGCGGTTCTGGCCAAGAAAATCGGAGTTACCGAAAGCACTCTGAGCCGTTTTATCAACGGTACGAAGGATACGCTCAGCCTGGATCAGATGATTAGCATTGCCCGCATCTTCAATGTTTCTACCGATTTTCTCCTGTGCATGACTGATGTCCCTGACCGGAAAAACTATGACATTTCCGAGCTGGGATTGTCCGCTGAAGCGGCACGGAACCTTTATACCGGCAGAACCAATCCGCAGGTGGTAAGCCGTCTGCTGGAAAACCGCCGCTTCGCCCAGCTTACCAATATGATTGCGCTGTATTTTGATGATACCCTTGCCTCTGGTTTTGCGGTGCAGAATCAGATAGTTCAAACGCTCAGTTCCATGCTGTTGGGAACAGGAAAAGAACAGCCTGATGCCAGGAAAGCGGCCCAGCAAGCAGCACAGACTGCATTACTGAATAAGGTGCCCGTCTATCAGGCAGACCTGACCAATATCCAAAATCAGTTTATGGCTGTTTTGCGGGAGATCAAAAAAGAAATCGGCACGGAAACAGGGGAGCCGCTGACCAAAGAAATGGTGGAACAGATGTATTCGGAAACGATGAAAGGGCAGGATGCACTGCATCCATCTGTTTCGCCGGAACAGTTTGTGGATCTGATTATTGCCAGTGTCTCCGGGATGGAGCTTGCCGATGCCGATTCTCTGGGGGAAGTGCGGCAGGCACTGCTTCACATGGTACAGCGGATGGCGGAACAGGATCATGAAGCCAAAAACAAATGAGCAGCTCTGCGTACTGGCACAGCGAGGGGATGCACAGGCGCAGGAGCAGCTGGTAAAAAACAATCTGGGATACATACAAAAGCTTGCAAATGAACTGTATCAAAGCGTAGGGCTGGGCAACAGTGAGCTTGGCATCGACCACGATGATCTGATTCAGGAGGGAAGCATCGGCCTTTTACGGGCTATCTCCCTGTACGACCCTGACAAGAAAATAAAGTTCTTGACCTATGCCGGACAAGCCATCCGCAACGCCATGATGGATTTGATTTCCGCCGCCTTTGCCACCTTTGAGCAGCGGCTGCAATCAAAAGAGGATGGCTTTCCTATGGAACGGATCAATCTGGATGATCTGCTCCCCGGCGAGGACTCCATGCAGCGTTCCGAGCTGATCGCTGATCCGTATGCCGCTGAGCCAGAGAAGATCCTGATTGAAGAAGAAAACCGGCGGGAGCTGTACGAGGGACTGAGACGCATTCCCGCAAGAGACAGGGCATACCTCCTGTACCGATTTGGCTTTGAGGACGATTTGGAACACCCTCTGATTGGGACGGCGTTGCATTTCCATCTCAGTGAAAGTCGGGCAAAGTCAACCGAGGCTCTGGCGCTGGACAATCTATGGCTGGAACTGCCGTGGTGGTTTTAACGATAGATGCTGCGGCAGGACGGGGGCTTTTGATATACCTTTGTTCCGCTGCTGACCGGCTGGAAAAAGCTGCTTTCTGCACCTTCTTCCAGCCTTTTCCTGTTGCTCAGACTGCCCCATTTATGGGGCAACCTTTCCCACCAGAACGCCGGAATTGCAGCACAGATTCAAGGGTGTGCTACATTTCCGGCTGCCATCCGCTCTACAAAGGTATAACACACTAGACTTTCCTGCGGAAAATCGTGTGCCAACAGGGATGCTGCTCGCCCCTATTGGAAACCCAGAGCCAAGGGGCTGCGCCCCTCTGGACACCCTTCATATTTTCCTCGAAAATGGTACCCAAACTGTAAAAATGCAGTTTGACACCATTCCTCAGGAAATATAAAACCGCTGCATATTCCATCCTGCTCGGGGATGAAAATTGCAGCGGTTTTATCATACTACTCGAAATGTCAGCATCTGATCCAAATCGGCATCTTCGATAGAGCATGGCACGCCACCACGCAACGTCGCTCCCAGATGATAGAACAGCATACATCGGTTTATGTGTTGAAGCAACAACTGAGACCTTCGTTTATAGCCATACTGCTTGAGCAGGGTTCTCAGCTTAATTCTAACATAATCATTTCCATATCCATACAAAATACGGATGCGGATGCTTTTGAAAAACAAATCCAAATCCGAGAAATCGCTGGTTAATTGGTCTGCTTGCAAAGTCCTGTTTGAATACGCCAAATCTTTCTGTATTGCAGGAAATTCTTTATCGATCACTGGTTTATCATAGAAATATTGTAACCAATGATAGGTGTCTAAAATGAATTTCCGCTGATTTGCTCTGTATGGAATATCGAGAAATGCTTTCTCGCCCTCCCATATCCGGTCAAGTATTCTGCTTTCATCTCGACAGCCGAGCTGCATACTGCTGACAATTACCGCAATATCGAGTGCAGAGTAGCATAACCCTTGCATTACTGATCACCTTTCGTTCCGTTGCACTGACGACAGAGAATTTGCAAATTTTCTACAACGCTTTTGCCGCCGTTGTTCATCGGAACGATATGATCGACTTGGAAATAGATACGTGACTTGTCTGCAACACCACAGCAAGCGCACCGGTAATTTCCATCTGCATCTTTAGCTTTTTCAAAAGCCTGATCTCTCAATTCCTTTTCCAAAGCAGGATTGATTTTCCCAATTTCATGCAAAGGCAAATCTTCTAATGCTCTGGTTCCATACTTTATGTTGTTTTCATCATCGTATATATCGGGATGCGATAGTTTCATCAATTCGATGTTCAGCTGACGGAGGAAATATAGTTTCCTACCAAAAAACAGGCGAAGCATATTATCATCACTGGATTCCCAGAGCGAATCAATATACTCTGTTCTTTTGCGTTCGCCCATATCTTCGTCCCAAATATGCTGGGCAATTTTGCTAACATCAAGTTTGCTTCTGTCTACCTCAGCGAAAGTATAGAACTGCGGAACGGCTTCATATTGGGCATAATATTTCAGGATATTCAGAACATCCTTCCGTTCATAAGGAGGAATCATCTCTCCGCAAAAGAACGAATCCCGGCACTGTGCTTCCATTTCATCAAGCTGCGCTTCTGTCAAATATTCTTCTGTTGCACCAAAAGACTTGAATAGGGAAGGAAGCGCATCCATCAAATTTTTATAGGCATTCTGTGTGCTGTCGTAGACCATTACCTGATAAGCGTGATCCATTCCGTTTTCTTCAAGATATGTAAACGCATACATACCAACAGGGATTCTTTGCTCAAAAGGCACTTTTTCCAACGCAGTAGTATCAACTGCATCATCCAAAATAGCTGCAAACTCCTCAATCTTGGAAATAGCAATCATGCGCAGATCTCGTTTGGCACGCTCAGATTCATTATCCTGAAAGTCATTGTTTCCATCAAATAGGCTTTCCGGATTAACCCATGCAATATGCTCGTTCCAGTGGTCTACGAACGAAACAATATATGCGCTGGCTGTGCCGCCTGCTGCTGTACCACGCAATGCACGACCAACCATCTGCGTCATCAAAATGGAAGAAACAGTAGGTCTTGCCAAAAACACTGTTTTAGTTTTGGGCAAATCAACGCCCTCAGTCAAAATGTTGACATTGATCAAAACCTGCAACTTTCCATTTCGATAGTCTTCCAGCTTTCTTTCGTTATCCTCCCGGCTAATCGTCACACCAGTAATGGCATCCTTAACAGAAGATACGATGAAGTCAGCTTTGATACCAGCTTTTTTGAAAAGAGAGGTCAACTGAATTGCATGAACCACATTAACGGCAAACAATATTGTCTGACCATAGTCATTCTGTTTTGCCTTATAAGTTTCGACAATCAGTTTGTTACGGGCTGCACTATCTGCCATCTGCTGTGCAACCTCATCCGGCAGAACATCCAAATGTTGAATGCTTTCCCATGCGTCAACACCGAGAGAATCGCCGTATTCTTCATCCGTGTAAAAGCTTTCAAAAATAGGTTTTGCAAGAATCTGTCTGTTAATCAGTTCCTTTAGTCCGATCTGATATGTGATTCCAACATCACCGTGAACAACTCGTCCATCACTGATACCGTCAGTATATATTTTTGCTAACAGTCCCTGTTCTTCTTCAGCAGTACGGAACGGAGTAGCAGTTAAACCAATCAGTTTTAAATTAGGAACCTTTGCCTTTACATAATCAATGACCTTTCTGTACGTTTTTGCGGTTGAATGATGAGCTTCATCCACAATCAAATACAGCTCTTTTTCACCTTTGAGCCATTGATCCAATCGATCAATGTTTCTTCCGATGCTGTCCTTGCTGACAATCAGCAAGTTGTCACCCGGACGAATGTCGCTGGTTCGGTCATGGCTGGAAGCTCCAGAAACAATTCTAAAGCAGAAGGAAGAAATGTGGGGGACAACTTCTGTATAAGCAAACTTTTGAAAAGACTCAGCAGCCTGATCCAGCAACATCTGGCGATGGGCAATCCAAAGAATTTTCTTTCTCTTATCAATAGCATTTTTTAAGAGCCACATGGAAGCAGTATATGTCTTACCACCACCAGTAGGAAGAACTACCAGTGTGCTGTATGATGCCTCCTGATTCATCTTATCCAATGCTTCCATTGCCTTCTTCTGATGCTCGTAAGGCGTTCTGGTATTTGTTCCTTTTTTGGGAAAAATATCACCAAAGGATTTTACTTCTACATAATTTGTAAAGTTTTGTTTGTCTAATTCATTCATCATTTCTTCCCGTACCTCTCTATATCATCCCAAAATATTTCATTGCTTCTCGGATTGCTTTCTCTTTCTCAGGCGGACACTGCGGCTGTTTGGCATTTTCCTTCTTCGACAGGTTATAGCTCTGCCCGACCTCCAGACCACATTTCCGCTTAATCTGTGAGATATACAGGGAAGATACCTTTAATCCGGTCTGCTCCAGCACTCGTCCCTTGATCTGCTCATAGGTGGCTCCCTGCTGGAAGCCGGAGGTATCCATATCTTCCAGCGAGAACTCCACCCGAATCTTTTTCGAGTCGATCTCACCCTTGGAAAGCAAGACAACCGTCTCGACGTGCACCGTTCCCGGAAACATATCAACACAGCAGACTTTTTCTACACGGTATCCA
>ERZ779888.3161-NODE-3161-length-12461-cov-3.557795_pt1 | contig 12461 bp, 10 predicted proteins | sample MGYA00511245_ERZ779888 | MGnify/ENA primary metagenome ERZ779888 (study PRJEB29588, sample SAMEA2155255) | human gut metagenome | biome: human gut; feature: human-associated habitat; material: faeces | place: Denmark | collected 2008/2010 ... | reverse complement strand
CGCGGGGCGCGGAGTTCGGCGCGCATGTATTCAAGATCGCGCGCGACGAGAAGGGCGCGCGTCTGACGTTTCTGAAGGTCACGGGCGGGACGCTTCTAGTTAAGCAGACGCTCCGCGGTGAGGGCTGGGAGGAAAAGGCCGACCAGCTTCGGCTCTATTCCGGCAGTAAATTCACGCTTTTGCAGCAGGCACCCGCAGGGACGGTCTGCGCCGTGACGGGACTGAGCAAGACCATGCCAGGCGATGTGCTGGGCCGCGAGACGGCGGCGCAGCTCCGTAAGCCGGGCATACTGCGCGGCGTACTGCGTCAGCAGTTCACCGGTTTTGCAGCCGGTTCTGGAATACCGCCTGCTTCTGGACGACGGCACGGATGCGGCGCTGGCGTATGGACAGCTGCGCATGCTTGAAGAGGAGGATCCTGCGCTGCATCTGGTCTGGAACGCGCTGCTGCGAGAGATTCGCGTGCAGCTGATGGGGCCGGTGCAGATGGAGATTTTGCAGAAGCTGATTGAAAGCCGCTTCGGGCTTCGCGTTTCGTTTGACGCCGGAAATATTGTCTATCTTGAGACGATCACCGCGCCGGTCGAGGGCGTGGGGCATTATGAGCCGCTGCGGCACTATGCCGAGGTGCATCTGCTGATGGAGCCGGCGGAGCCGGGCTCCGGCCTGCAATTTGATACCATGTGCCCGACGGACACGCTGGCGCTGCACTGGCAGCGGCTGATATTGGCGCATCTGGCGGAGAAAGTCCACCGGGGTGTTCTGACCGGCGCGCCCATCACCGATATCCGCTTCACGCTCGTCTCCGGTCGGGCGCATCTGAAGCACACGGAGGGCGGCGATTTCCGGCAGGCGACGTACCGCGCTGTGCGGCAGGGGCTGATGAAGGCGCAGTCCGTGCTGCTCGAGCCGTGGTACGCGTTTCGCATGGAACTGCCTGCGCCGAATGTGGGCCGGGCGATCACGGATATTCAGCGCATGCAGGGCGAATATGAGCCGCCGGAAACGGACGGCGAACAGACTGTCCTGCGCGGAAGTGCGCCTGTGCGGCTGCTGCGGGAGTATCAGACTGAACTTACGGCCTATACCAAAGGCCGGGGACGCATCCAGCTGCGCGTCAGCGGCTACCGGCCCTGCCGGGATCAGGAACAGATCGTGAAGGAACTTGGCTATGACCCGGCGCGCGATCTGGAAAACCCGGCGAGTTCCGTTTTCTGCGCGCACGGCGCAGGCTACGAGGTCAAGTGGCAGGACGTGGATGCGGCGGCGCATCTGCCGCTGCTGCGATTCGGAGGCCCTGCGCAGCAGGAGCCGCAGCGGATCGTAAAATCCGTTGCGCCCGGCGGCGCGCCGGAACTCGAAAAGGAACTGCTGGCGATTTTTGAGCGCACCTACGGCGCTATCCGCCGCCGCGACGTGCTGCCGCAGATGATGCTGCGCAGCGAGGACAAGCGCGAATTTCTGCAAAGTCTCGGCCCCGCGGACGATTTCCTGTTGGTTGACGGCTATAATATCCTGTTCGCATGGGATGAATTGAAGGAACTCTCCCGCACGAGCCTTGACACGGCACGGCATGTGCTTATGAATCTGCTGTGTAATTATCAGGGCTACCGCGGCTGTACGCTCATTCTGGTTTTTGACGCGTACAAGGTGCCGCAGGGACTTGGTTCTGTGGAAAAATACCACAACATCCATATTGTCTACACCCGCCAGGCAGAGACAGCGGATCAGTATATTGAGCGGCTGAGTTTTGAACTCCGCGGCCGCCGCCGTGTCCGCGTGGCAACAAGCGATAATCTTGAGCAGCTGATCATCCTCGGCCACGGCGCCGAGCGCATCTCTGCCCGGCACTTCCACGACGAGGTTTACAACGCGCAGGCCGAGATCGAGCGTATTCTGGCGCAGAACAATCAAAAAAACAACGGATAAAAAAGCAGCGCCTGAGCGCTGCTTTTTTTAGGCCTGTATTCCGATGCGCCGGTAGGTGTGCGCCGCCAAGTCGATCTGGTATCCGCCGCCGGGGCGGGGCTGCCAGTCGTAGCCGCTCTTTTCCTCCTCCGGGAACAGCGCCTGCATGATCGTGAGCACTGTTCCGCCGTGCACGACGGCGAGAATGTCCGCGTTCTGCGCCTGCATGCGGTTCAGCGCAGACAAAATGCGTGTCTCCGCCTGCGCGAAGGATTCTCCGCCCGGCGGAACGTTCCGGAACCAGTCACCTGCGAGCCATGCCTCATAATCCGGCTGGCCCTTGAGTTCGTTGTAGGATTTCCCCTCAAAGATGCCGAAGCGAACCTCGCGCAAATCTGCCCAGCTTTCGTGCAGCACCTCGCCGTAAATCAGGCGCAGCGTCTGCTCTGTGCGGAGCATTCCGCTCGTCAGAACGCGTTCGCCGCTGTACGGGGGATACAGGCCGCCTGCGGCGGCCTCCCGCAGCGCTGATTTTCCGGTTTCGCATAAGGGAAGGTCGAGCGCGCCATAGTACCACCGGCGGACATTTCCTTCCGTCAGCCCGTGGCGGATGAGCGTGAGCCGCCTCATCGCTTCAACTCCAGCGGGAGTCCACAGAAAATCCGTGTGACTGTATCCGCCTGCGCAGCCAGCGCTGCGTTCATGCGCCCGACAGCCTCGCGCCATTCGCGCGCTTCCGCATCCATCGGCACGACGCCGCAGGAGATATCCTCGCAGATCAGAATTTTTTCGCTTAAATCAAGCCCTCCCAGCACGTCTGCAGGCTCTTTTCCCGTCCGGACGCAGGCAAGCGCGAAGCGCTCCAGATGCCGGAGGCAGCGGGCGGACAGGTCCAGCAATTCCGTTTCGCAGGTGAAAATATCCGCGGCCCGCAGGCCGTATTTTTTTTGCGCGTATGTCGTTTTTCCCTGATACGCGCCGCCGATCAGCAAAACCATATCCGTTCCTCCTTAAAAGACTGCCAGAATCAGAAGGCCGGACAGTTCGCCCAGCGTGATGGAAAAGCCTGCAATGTCGCCGGACATGCCGCCTAAATTTTTTCGTGCGGCCCGGCAGGAAAGAATCGTCACGAGGCCTGCCCACGCAACGGCCAGTGCGCAGCTGGGCCGCGAAAACAGGAACACAAACACCGCCAGCATGACGGCAAGGTACATGCCGAGCAGGATATTCCGCTGCCGCTTCGTTTTTCCGGCTTTGAATGTCCCGGCATATTGGCTGGTCTTCATGGGCGCGAAGGACTCCACTGCGACGCCCGCCATGCAGCGCGTCACGACCGGAATGAGCAGCAGCGCCCGCCAGATATACGAGAAGTCGCAGTCTGCCAGCGCTGCAAACGAGAACAGAAACAGCAGAATTGCACACACAACCGCAAACGCGCCGACGCGCGAATCCTTTAGAATCTTCTGCCGCGTGCCCAGGTCGCGCCGCGATAAAATCGCGTCGCAGCAGTCGAGAAATCCGTCCAGATGGAAAAAGCCCGTTACGAGAAACGGCAGCGCCGTCAAGCACGCGGCAGCCAAAAGCCCGGTAAACCGGAAGTGCGCAAAAAGAGCCGCGCACAGCGCCCAAAGTCCGCCCACAATCAGTCCCACCGGCGGCAGGCACACGATCTGCCACGGGCGCAGCGCATCGTCCCAGACCTTATACGGGCACGGAATTGCCAGATACGTCCCCCACGCCATCATAAGCGCCGTCAGGGGCTTTTTGATTCTGGTTTTCATCGGGCAAAACCTCCTTTGTACCAATATGCCTGCGCGCAGCAAAGTTCCGCGACGTTTTCGCACGCTGCGGCCAGCGCGCGGTCAAGCGCAGCCAGTCCCCGGCGATAGCATTCTGTCCACGCGTCATACTGCCCGCCATCGGCGTAAATAAAGTCGCTCACGAACACGCAGCAGCGCATGCGGCGGGAGAATTCCAGCAGTTCTGCTTCCAGACGCGCCGGGGCCAAAACGTCCATTGTGCCGTCTGCGCGGAACATTTCATTTGACAGCAGCGCCGTCACGCTGTCGAGCAGCACCGCGCCGTCCGGATCCATCTGCGAAAGCGAGGCGAGAATGTCCGTTCCGCATTCGACGGTCTGAAAGCCCAGTCCCGCGCGGTTTTCCAGATGCCGCCGGATGCGCAGCCGATCCTCGTCGTCGTGCGGGATCATGGTCGCCAGATAATAGTGCGGCCCGCCCTGCGCGCAGACGATCTGCTGTGCAAGAGAGGATTTTCCGTTTTTTGCGCCGCCGGAAAGAAAGTAGTTCATACCGTAAAGCTGTCCCTTTCGCGTATTTCGGTCAGATATCCGTCGTCGATGGCGGCCTCGGGGAATGTTGCCATTGTGTTCATCACCGCGCAGGCCGCTTCGACCACGCGGAAGGCCAACGGGCATCCGCTGCCCTCGCCCAGCCGCATGCCAAGCTGCAGACAGGGCTTCAGACCAAGCAGCTGCGCCGCGATCTCGTACCCGCGTTCATAGGACACATGCGAACCGATGAAATAGCCCCCTGCGTTTTCCCGCAGCCGGGCAGCGCAGAGCGCGGCGACAACGGAAATGAACCCATCAACCACGACTGGCAGGCGTTCATGCGCCGCGCCCAGAAAGACGCCCGTCATGGCGCACAGATCGAACCCGCCGACCCTGTGCAGAACGTCAATGGGATCGTGTGCATCCGGCGCGTTTATGGTCAGTGCCTGTTCAATGACCTGTTTTTTCTTCAAAAACGCTGCGCCGGTCAATCCGCCGCCGCGTCCCGTGACGGCCTCAACGGGTTCGCCGCTCAGCGCGCACAAAACAGCGGAGGACGTCGTCGTGTTGCCGATGCCCATTTCACCAACGCCAAGAATCTGAATCCCGTCCCGTTTTGCCTGTGCGGCAAGTTCCATGCCGGTCAGAATGCCCTGTACGGCAGTCTGCCGCGTCATGGCCGGGCCTGCGGCGATGTTCGCTGTGCCTTTACCGAGACTGCGGTTCAGAATCTCCGGGCAGGTATAGGAAAGTGCAATGCCCATGTCAACGACCATCAGGCCGTCATGAAAGTGTTTTGCCAGACACGACGCGCCGGTCAGGCCGCGCGTCAGGTTGATGGCCTGCGCCCGCGTGACCGACTGCGGTGCGGACGAAACGCCCTCGCAGACCACGCCGTTGTCTGCCGCAAGAACGTAAATGCGGGTGTGGCTGACTTCATTTTTGATATGCCCGGTGATGCCTGCCAGCTGGACAGAGAGGTCTTCCAGCAGACCGAGACTTCCGGGCGGCTTTGCAAGCGCATCCTGCCGGGCTTTCGCCTCGCGCATAGGCGCTTCGTACAATGGGGTAATTTCGGAAAGCAGCGAGAAAAGCTGCCGTTCATTCTGTTCCATAGGGTTTACTCCAAAAGATGTTCTGTTACGAGCCAGTCGAGGCTCGGCCTGTCCTGCATCAGTTCCAGTGTACACGTCGCCTGCGGGGCCAGCGTTTCCAGCATGGAAAGAAGACCCGTAATGTCCATCACGCCGTCAAAAAGCGCTGCATGCAGATCATGGCCGCCCTGATTGTTGTGCAGATGCACATGAGACAGATACGGCGCGCAGGCGCGCAGCCAGTCTTCCGGGGGAATGTGCGACGCGCAGGTATTGGCGTGGCCGAGATCGAGGCAGATACGCAGGCGCGGGTCGCAGACGGCTCCCATGATTGCCGTGAGCAGACGCGGCTCCGGCTCGAGCACGTTTTCCAGGCATACGGTCATATCATCCGGGATCTCGCAGAGCAGTTCCTGCCATACGGCGGCGCTGCGGTCTATGAACCATTCCGGGTAATAGACCAGCGGCTGAAAGCCTGCGTGCAGAACAACTTTTTGGATTCCGAGTGTCCGCGCCTGCGCGATTGCCTGCCGGTATCGTTTTTTTGTCACATCCAGCACCAACGGGTCGATGGCTGCCGGGGTCAGTTCGTTGAACGGCCCGTGCAGAATGAATCGGTCTGCCGCAGACAGACAGCGCTCCACCGGAATTTCCCACGGCTCCGCCGGCGCCCCGTCGAGCCGGGCTGCCGTGCAGAACTGTGCAAGTTCGATGCCGACGTGAAAGTCCTGCGCGGCTGCACAGCAGTCTTCGCCAATGGACGAGACGTACAGCAGGTTCCGCCTCACGGGAGTTTTCCCTCTTTCAGCATACACCACACGCGAAGCGCGGCGGCCTGCGTTTTGGCGTCTGGGATTTCGCCGTTCAGAACCTTCTCGACCAGTTCACGCAGCGGCAGACGGAATACGTTTAGAAATTCGTCCTCGTCCAAATCCCGTTCGCCGAAGGTCAGCCCGCGGGCCAGAAACATATGGATGACCTCGGTCGAATATGCGCAGGTGGGATAAAACGGCCCGAGCGGGATGAGTTCGCTTGCAACCGCGCCCGTTTCCTCCCGCAGTTCGCGCAGCGCGGCCTCGTGCGGGTCTTCTCCGATGTAGTCAAGCTTCCCGGCGGGGATCTCCGTCAGGACTTCGCTCATGGCGTAGCGGAACTGCCGCTCGAGCAGCACGTCGCCGTTTTCCAACAGCGGCAGGATGCACACAGCGCCGTGGTGGACGGTATATTCCCGCGTGGAGGTCTTGCCGTTCGGCAGGCGGACGGTGTCCTTATAGATATGCAGCACATCGCCGTCGAAAATCGGCTGGGACGAGAGTTTTGTTTCCTGCAAATTCTCAAATTCTTCCATTGCTTTTCCGCTTCCTTTGTTTTTTCTTATCTTACCGTTTTACGCCTGTAAAGTCAAATTGGACCTTGTGTATTTTTCTTGGCTCTGCACATACTATGGCCAGAGAGATCGTTGGCAAATGCTTTTGAAATGCTTTGTCCGCCGGATGATCCATACGCAGGTGCGCGTTTCGGTCAGACGCCGCGCTTCGCCGGAGCGGCAGAAGGCAGACAGAACGGGGGTTCCGCGTCCCGCTGATCCGGGCGGAGTCTGAAAAGCAGCCGCCCGGTTTCTTCGCAGCCTCCCGTTCCGGCCGCACCGATTGACCGGAAGGGCTGTTTTTCCGGCAAGAGCCGGGGAAGCGTTGACGCTTCCCCGGCTCTGTTCGTCTGTCAGCGCCTCTGCGCCAGCGGCTTGGATTTTTGCTGGGCCTCCAGAAGTTCCACCAGAATGGTGTTTGAGAGCATGAAGCCCTTCGGCGTCAGATGCCAGCGGCCGGAGGTGAACGCGGCATATTCCTGCGTCTGAAGCCGAAGCAGAATTTCCTCAATCGGCTCGAACGGCAGCAGGAACGAGCGGGTGTACTCGCCCTTTTCAATGCCATCGACCGTCCGCAGGCGGAGCATGAGATACTCGCCCGCGCGTTCGCGCAGCGGGACGAGTTCGGACTCGGACAGAATCTGGCCCTTGTCCATCACGCCCTTGATATAGCCCTCCAAATCGGGTTTGATGGTAAATCGCCGCCCGGCGAAGTCAGAGGCCGCGCACGGGCCGAAGCCCAGATACTCGTCGCCGACCCAGTATTTCATGTTGTGGCGGCAAATAAAGCCGTCGTGCGCGAAATTGGAGATCTCGTACTGGTGATAGCCGAATTGCTCAAGCGTTTCAACGGCGTAGAAATACATATCCGCCTGTGCGTCGTCGTCCGGGAGATTGGCGCAGTCCTTGTATGACCAAAGCTTCGTGCCGGGCTCTACCTTGAGGCCGTAGCAGCTGATGTGGTCGGCCTTAAGGTCGATGACGTTGCGAAGCGTCTGCATCCACTGCTCGCGCGACTGGTTCGGCAGGCCGAACATGAGGTCAACCGAAACATTGTCAAAGCCTGCGCGCCGCGAGAGCGACACAGCCTGCTGCGCCTGCCGGTAGTTATGCGGGCGGCCCAGCGCCTTGAGCTGCGCGTCGTCGTCCGACTGCACGCCGATGGAGATGCGGTTGAAGCCCGCGCGGCGCAGCCGCATGAGCATGGGCAGCGTCACGGAGTCGGGGTTGGCCTCAAGCGAGACCTCCGCGTCGCGGCTGACGTCGATCTCGGCGAAGATCTTCGCAAGTCCGCCGGCGCCGAAGAACGAGGGCGTGCCGCCGCCAAAATAGACGGTATCGACCTCATAGCCGGCCGCGCCCTGCGCCGCCTCACGGATGTGGAGGATGACGGCATCGAGATACCGGTCCATCAGATCCCGGCTGCGCGCGCCGGGGATGGAATAGAAATCACAGTATTCGCATTTGCTCCGGCAGAACGGGATATGGACGTAGATGCCGAGGCTTTTTTTCTTGTTTTCAACGATCTGAATGAGCGCCACGGAAAAACCTCCTACGATTCGTCGTCAAGCTTGAGGACGGCCATGAACGCCTCGGACGGCACTGCGACCGTGCCGAATGTGCGCATGCGCTTTTTGCCCTCCTTCTGCTTTTCAAGCAGCTTCTTTTTGCGTGTGATATCGCCGCCGTAGCACTTGGCGAGTACGTCCTTGCGCAGTGCCTTAATCGTCTCGCGGGCAATGATTTTGCCGCCGACGGCAGCCTGCACCGGGATCTCAAACATCTGGCGCGGGATATTGTCCTTCAGCTTCTCGCAGATCTTTCGGGCTCTTGCGTAGGCGTTGTCGGCAAAGAGAATGAAACTCAGTGCGTCAACGATCTCACCGTTCAGGAGAATGTCAAGCTTGACAAGCTTCGACGGGCGATAGCCCTCGAGTTCATAATCCAGCGAACCGTAGCCTCGTGTGCGGCTCTTGAGCGCGTCGAAAAAGTCATAGATGATCTCATTCAGCGGCATGGAATAGTGCAACTCGACGCGCGTGGGGTCGAGATACTGCATGTCTTTGAATTCGCCGCGCCGGTTCTGGCACAGGTCCATGATCGCACCGACATATTCGGGCGGGGCAATCAGGTTCGCTTTCGCATACGGCTCCTGCGCTTCGGCAATCTCGGCGGGGTCGGGATAATTGAGCGGCGTATAGACGTCAAGCTGCGTGCCGTCTGTTTTGGTGATCTTATAGACGACGTTTGGAGCCGTCGTGATGAGATCAAGGTTATATTCGCGCTCGAGCCGCTCGAGAATGATCTCCATGTGCAGAAGACCCAGGAAACCGCAGCGGAAGCCGAAGCCCAGCGCAATGGAGTTTTCCTGTGTGAAACTCATGGAAGCGTCGTTCAGCTTCAGCTTTTCCAGCGCGTCGCGCAGATCGCCGTATTTCGAGCCGTCCGCCGGATACACGCCCGAGAAGACCATCGGCTGCGCCTGATGGTAGCCCGGAAGCGCTTCGGCCGCCGGATTTTCCACGCCCGTAATGGTGTCGCCCACGCGGGTATCGGAGACGGTCTTGATGGAGGCCGTGAGATATCCGACCTCGCCCGCGCCGAGGCTTTCGGCCGGAACCATACCCTTCGGGTGCAGATATCCGACTTCCACGACCTTGTAAACCGCCCCGGAGGCCATCATGCGGATATCCATGCCGGGATAGACCGTGCCGTTGACCACGCGCAGGTACACGATCGCGCCGCGATAAGAATCATACTGGCTGTCGAAAATCAGACACTGCAAAGGTGCGTCCCGGTCGCCCGTGGGCGCGGGGACATTCTTCACGATCATTTCCAACACGGAATGGATGTTGATGCCGTTCTTGGCGGAGATTTCAGGCGCGTCCATGGCGGGGATGCCGATGACGTCCTCAATTTCCTTCTTGACCTCGGCAGGCCGCGCCGCCGGAAGGTCGATCTTGTTGACGACGGGCAGAACCTCCAGTCCATTGTCAACCGCCAGATAGGTGTTTGCCAGCGTCTGGGCCTCGATGCCCTGTGATGCGTCAACGACCAGTACCGCGCCCTCACAGGCAGATAAGCTGCGGGAAACTTCATAGTTAAAATCGACGTGGCCCGGCGTGTCGATGAGGTTCAGGACATATTTCTCGCCGTCGTCGGCGCGGTAATCCAGACGCACGGCGCGCGCCTTGATGGTGATGCCGCGCTCGCGCTCGAGATCCATGGAGTCGAGGATCTGGTCCTCCATCTCGCGCTTTTCAACGGAATGGCACTCCTCCAGCAGCCGGTCTGCCAGCGTGGACTTGCCATGGTCAATGTGGGCGATGATCGAAAAATTGCGGATATGCGAAAGGTCGGTCATGTGCGGTTCCTCTCTTAGTAAGCGATATTTTCGGTTGTGACAGTCTCGTATCTGGCAGAACTGGAGAAGTACGCGTCAAGAATGGGAATACAGACGTTTGCCAGATTGCCGCCCTGCGAGCCGCGTTCGACATAGACGGCGATGGCGATCTCGGGATCGTCCGCCGGGGCATAGAGCACGAACGAGGCGTGGTCGGAGCCGGAGAACGCGCCGGTAGAGGTCGTGCCCTGCCACTGCGCCGTGCCGGTCTTGCAGGCGATGGGGATGGGATAATCCCGGAGATACTGCTCCGCCGTGCCGATGGTCGCGGTCATACGCATGCCCTGATCGAGTGCGGCCAGTGCCTTTTCGGAGATGTTCAGCGTGCTTGCCACAACGGGCTTGGATTCTTCAATCAGATCCTGATAGTCCCACGAGACGACGCGGGACAAAAGTGTCGCTTCATAGCGCGTGCCCTTGTTTGCCAGCGCCGAGGTATAGCAGACCAGCTGCAGAGGCGTGAACTTGTTCAGGCTCTGGCCGATGACGGCCTGTAAAACGTCCGCGCCGAACCAGCCTGCGTCTTCGCCAGCGTACTGCTTGTTCTTTTCCTCTGCATTCGCGCGCGCGCCGGTGTCCTCCGGCAGTTCGATGCCCGTCGGCTCGCCGAGGCCAAGGGCCTTGGCAACGATATCAAACGGGTTGTTTCCCGTTTCCTTTTTATAGCTGTCGTAGGTCAGACGGCCGACTTCATAGAAATAATAGTTGCAGGAATAGGCGATGGCCTCCATCAGATTGATCTTGCCGTGCGTGCGCGGATTGGCCAGCGACCAGATGTGGCACTTGGGCTGGAAAGACTCATAGAAGGTGTAAAGGCCCTTGTCCTCAATGATATAGCCGGGGTCAAAGCCGCCCATGTCAACGGCGGCGATGGCCGTAACCATCTTATAGACCGAGCCGGGCGGGAAGGACGCGAGCGCACGGTTGAACAGCGGGCGCATCTCGTCTGCGTTAAGGGTGGTGTAGTCCTGATTGAAGGTCGCAAGGTTGTAGGTCGGGTAGCTTGCCATGGCGAGAATTTCACCGGTCTTGCACATCTGCACGACGACCGCGCCGCCTCTGGCGTCCTTGCCCTCCTTGTTCCGGCCGACGCCGTTTTCCCGCAGGTCGAGAATGACCTTTTCCAGTGCATGCTCGGCCACAGCCTGCAGGGAGATATCAATGGTCAACTCGACGTTGTTGCCCGGCACAGGCTCCGTCACATAATAGCGGTTCAGAATTTCGCCGGTCGAGGAAACAGTCGTTTTCTTGATGCCGCTCGAGCCGTGCAGATAAGATTCAAACGCCTTCTCCACGCCGGACTTTCCGACGAGTGCGTTCATGGCATAGCCCTGCTGCTTGTATTCGGCGTATTCGTCCGGGTCCATGGCTGCAATATAGCCGAGGATATGCGCGGCATACGTCGTGTTGTATTCGCGCACCGTGCCGTTTTCGACCACGACGCCCGGCACGGCCAACTCCATCACGGCGGCCAGCGATTCTGCATCGACGTCCTCAGCCAGCGTGTAGTTTTCAAGGCCGATGTCATCGACCGAGCGCAGTTCTAGTTCATAGCGGACGGAAATGACGCGGTAGACATCCTGCTGGGTCCAATCGTCCGGGATTTTGTATTCATCGCGCAGACGCTTCATAAGTGTGGGCGCGGAAATATCAAGGTCATAGCTTCGGCTGGCGAGGAACTTGCGGAAAAAACTCTGCCACGCAGTGTCGTTGGTATCGGTGTATTGGTAGGGACGTTCGGAGGAGATGGGAAAGTGCGATTCATACGCGATCCCCAGTTCGTCGCAGAGGTTCAGAACCTTCAGCAGATTCCCGTTCGGGTCGGGCGCGTTGAAAAAGACAAAGTTGACGATGACAAGGTTATAGCTGGCGCGGTTCGACACCAGTACGTTGCCGTTGCGGTCAAGAATATTGCCGCGTGCGGCCTCAACCGTCGATTGGTACGTCATGGAGTCGGCATCCGCCGTGACGAGGGAGTCCTCTGTAACGGCAGCCTGCGTTTTATAAAGCCGCAGGCTGAACACGCCGATCATGGCCAGAATGACAATGATGAATACGATCATGCGGAAGCGGGAAATTCGCTGCATTTATTTGGCACCAACCTTTCGGATCGCCCAGGCTCCAAGATACAGAAGCGGGCACGAGAGCAGACTCAGGCCAATCTGAATCGGCAGAGCAGCAATCATGCCGATGTGGATCGTGCCGAGATAGCATTGAAGCAGGAATAAAATCGTCTGGCAGAATACGAGTGCCAGCAGGCTCATCAGAACGGCGGACAGCAGCTGCCGCACCAGATACCGGTCGCAGAGATAGCCGATCACCGCGCCGCAGATAGTCAGCAGCACAATGTGCATCGCGCCGCCGCTTGCGCCCGTAAAGCACCAGACGGCGCCGCAG
>ERZ779888.3160-NODE-3160-length-12462-cov-2.918111_pt1 | contig 12462 bp, 20 predicted proteins | sample MGYA00511245_ERZ779888 | MGnify/ENA primary metagenome ERZ779888 (study PRJEB29588, sample SAMEA2155255) | human gut metagenome | biome: human gut; feature: human-associated habitat; material: faeces | place: Denmark | collected 2008/2010 ... | reverse complement strand
CTGCTCGGCCTGCTCGGTGGTCTTGCGCTCGATCTCCGCCGTAAGTTCGGCCATGCGCTCTTCGTCCTGCTTGGCCTCTTCCTCGGTCACTCCCTCGGGGGTTCCCTCGGCGTACTTGTCAATCAGCGCTTGCAGTTCCTTCAACAGTTCATCCATGGTTCTAGCCTTTCTTTCTTGCGTTTGCAATTGCCATTACGGCGCACGCTCTCGCGTGCGTCATGCGCCGCCGCGCAAACTCCTTGCGCGTCTGCTCAATCTCTCCGTTAAGCAAGTTGCGTGCGCTAATCTCGGTGTTGGGGTCAGCCGGAAGGCTCACCGCCGACACGTCGAAAACCTTTTTGACCCGCGTAATAGTGGTAGTGCGGGTTTCCCTGTCGAACTCGTCAGCGGCCACGGTGAACGCCCATGACATACGCGTGATAAGTCCGGCGGCTATCTCTTCGTAAAGCTCGCGCGATGCTTGGCTGCGCGACAGGTCGGCGGCGATGAACAAGCCGTGTTCGTCCGGCTCGATAAGCAGCGTGCCGTTACTCGTGCGGGCGTACACGCGCCCTTCGTGGTCGTACTGCAAAATCACGTCCGACATATCGGTTTCGCGGAAAGCATCGGGGCTGATGATCTCCAAATACTCGTTGCCCGCGAAGTCGCAATAGATGGGGTAGGGGTCATTGAACGTGCTTGCGTAGCCCTCGACGTAGTAATCACTGTCAAAGCGCTTCTTCGGCTCTTCGCCGCCCTCGTCTGCGCGTTTGAGCGGCGCGAGCGTGGCGGTCAATGTTCGGTACTGTCTTTCATTCGGCTTGCTTGGCATCGTTGCCCCCTTGTCCCTTGTCCTTTGGTGCGCCTATCTGCTCTGAAAGCGCAATGTTGGCGTTGGTCTGCGCGGCGCTCGCGGCTTGCTCTGCCGTATGCTCGCTAATCAACCCAAGGTCGATATACTCGCCACGGATTACGTGGCGCTCGCCGCCCTCGTAGTGCGGCGATTGGAACACGTCGGCAACTTGGTTGCCGTTCCAGATTCCACGGTCGAAAAGCGCCGTTGAAACGGCAAGCTTCGTGGTGTTGCTGGCGAACTCCAAGCGGTTTGCCGAAAACATGATTTCGTTTCCGTGGGCAATCTCGTTCCTGCTGTAGGTCATCGCGGTTAGCACGTAGCCAAGCTGAACGGCGAACGTCTCAATGTTCCCTTCATAGAACGCGTTATAGGTGTCCTCGTTCGCCTTGTTCAGCACCACATCTTCGTTGGTACCGAAGAACCTATAGGCGCTCTTCTCGATGCGCTCCATCTGCGCCGCGTCAACCGTGTAGCTTGACGGCGTAATCTGCTTCACATCGTCAAAGATACGGTCATACACGGCGATGCCGCCCGCGTTAGACGGGTCAAGCTGCTTGTTGAAGTCCTTTGCGGCCTGTTCCCTGTCCTTGTCGTTGCGGTTCTGGCTCAACTTGCCTATAAAGCGGATGAAAGCGCCTTGCTTAATGGCGTTCATTTCCCCTTCGGTCTGCGCGTGCATCAGTTCTAGCGTTGGATTAAGCACGTTGGTGCCGTCGCCGAAAAGATCACTTCGGTACTGGTGGCGCGTCATAACGCCGACGCGTGACCATTCCACGTACACGCTTTCAGAAGTCGGAAAGTCCAGCTTCAACCAAAGTTCGCCGCCCACGTCATAGGCCGTGCATTTGCTCGGCAACACCGGGTAATAGCCAACGTGCGTTGTGTTGTCATCGGCGAACAGCGGAATAATCAACGCCGTGTCGTTCACCTGCAACATGGTGTAAATGCGCTTGATGAACTGCGGCGTTGTCATCCACGGGTTGGGCTGGTAGGCCAGCGAAGCCGTGGCGTGGCTCTGCGCGGTGCCGCTCACCTCTGGTTTCAGCTTGCTTGCGTGGTTCGCGCCGCTCTCGATGATTGAGCGCGTCAACTCCGCTTCGTAAATGCCGCCCGTCCAAGTGGTGAAGCTTGGTTGGTAGGCCGTGAACGTTGAGAAGTAGCCGTTTACGGCTTGCATCTGCTTGCCGTGAAACACGGAATCGAACATTGAGCGCAAGCGCGGTTTCAGTCTTGCCAAGGTTTCAGCCCCCTATCATTGATTGGTATTCGTCGGCCATGTCTTTAAGGACTACGAACGCGTCACACTCCGCCGCCCATGCGTCAATGCGGTTGCGCGGGTCTTGGTTCTTCTTGTCCGGCGCAATGTTGCCGTTCGCGTCCGATCTGACGGCCACGTTTGAGCGGCACCACTCCGCAATTGGGTTGGCGTTGTCAACTATTCGGTTCTCCCGGTAAAGCGCCCGCAGTTCCTTCATGGGCATTGACAGGGTTTGCGCACCCTGCACGACGCGCCGGAAGTAGTCAGCGCCAAAGTACCCTTCGTAAGCTTCCACGGTCGGCACGTCGCGCATATGCCACGGGTCATAGCCGCAAGCAACGGCATAGATGCCGTATTTCTGCTGAATCTCGGCCACCCAATCAAGCACCGTGCGCTTGTCGATAATCGGCGTTGGGCACGTGCGCAAGTAGCCGTTGGCAATCCACGCATCATAGGGCACGCCGTCGCGCCCGCCGCGCCGTCCCTCGCGCTCCGCTTGCTCTAGCGCACGTTGCGGAATCCACGCCATGTGCAGCGCGTATATGTTCGGGTCGTTTGGGCGCTGCATGAGCAGACACGCCGCCGTAAGGTCGGTAGTGTCCGAAGCGTCAACGCCCAGAATCGCATATGTGAAGCCGTCCGACGGGTCAAATGTCGCGTCGTTGTGAATCTCTGACCATGTAAGCCAAGCTTGGCTTTGGTTCTCAATCAGGTTGAAATCCTTAACAAGCAGCGTCGGCAGAAACGTAGGGTCGTTCTTGGCCTTGCTCACGTTCTTGCGAAGCGCTGGCAGTGATTTGATAGTGCCTAAGCCCGGATTCGCCTTGACCCAAGCCGGTTCATGCTCCCATTCCTCGCGTTCGTCCAATTCGTAGATGAACGCAATGAAGCGTTCCGCGTCCGTGCCGGTTGCCTGACCGTCAAGCCACTTCGCGGCGTACTGGTATTGAGCATCGAAGATGCCAGCGCGAACAAAACCGTTGGTTGTGATCTCCAAAACCAGCGGTTGCCTACGCGCCGACGTGCCTTGTATGGTCAGGTCGTACAAGTCGCGGTTTCGCATGGCCGCCAACTCGTCGATGATCGCGCCCGACACGTCCAAGCCGTCAAGGTGGTTCGTGTTTGCGCTAAGCGCCTTGATGGTGCCCATGTTCAAATCGCAATATAGGTCGCTCACGCGCTTGCGAATGTGCTTTGACAGCGCCGGTGACGTTTTAATCATGCGCCAAGCGTTGTTGAAGCCCTTAGCCGCCTGATCGTGGGCGGTTGCGACGTTGTAGACCTCTGGTGCGCCCTCGTCATCGTTCACCTGCAAGTCAATTTCGATTGCGGACGCAAGCGCGGTCTTTCCGTTCTTCCTGCCCATGACCCAAAGCACTTCGCGGTACTGCCGCAAGCCCTCTGCGTCAACGAAGCCGAAAATCACGGACAGAATGGCAAGTTGAAACAATTCCAGCTTGAAAGCGTGCCCAAGCTTGCCGGATGGTAGGCGGCAAAAGCGTTCAATGAAGTTAACGTGCTTCTGTGCGTACTCTTCGCGGAAATGGTACGGATAAAGCGGGTCTTTGTTGTCCATGTCGCGCATAATCTTTGCAGCTACCTGCTTGATCTTGCGACAGGCCGTTATAGACCCGTCCAGCACGCCGCCGAAGTATTCACGTATAGCTTTCTCGCACCGCCCAGCCTTAGCGGCCTTAGTCATAGCGCGTTTCAGCTAGGTAGTCCGTGAGCGCATCAGCAGCCGCCGCGCCGGTCGGCATCATGTCGCAAAGCTGCTTGATGCCGCGCTGAAACGTAGTGAAAAGTTTGTTGTATGCCTGAAAGCCGGGATGCTCGCGCAAGCCCGATTGCCCGCCGCCGTTGTCATACTCGGTGTAGATGCTTTCATAAAGCAAATCTTTGCGGGCTTCGTCCAACTTGTACTTCATGAACGCAAGGTTGGGAAGCATCCCAAGCACAACGTTGCGCTTGTCCTCTGGTATCGCGTCTTTGGTAAGGCGTTGAAGCTTGCGCAACTCGCTGTCAACCCTCGCTTGCGGGGTGGCGGGCTTGCGCTTCGGCTTACTCTCGGCAACTTTGCCCGAAACTTGCGAACTATCGCATACTTTTTCTTTCTTCACAAGACCACCCCCCTTTGAAAAGTCGGCGCACGAATAAAATTGACTCCCGGCGTTGGTGCCCAAGGAATCATTGCGCAGATTCAAACCGGGGGGATTGCCCGCCGCCCTGACCTGCTGTTTTGTGTTCTGTAATTTTTTCTTTGGTTTGCGTTTCTCGTCGCGCCGATCATTCGGCAAGGCAAATCAAGTTGCCGTCGGCATCAAACGCAAGCCCTTGACGGGTCGCACCGGCACGCGCCCACCCGTGCGTTTTCTTGTGGCATAGGTCGCAAAGGCTGACCAAGTTATCAAGGCCGCAAGTAATGTCCGGGTTGTCGATGTTGGCCGGTGTCAGTTCTTCGATATGGTGAACCATCGTTGCCGGTGTGATCTCTCCATTGGCAAGGCAGCGTTGGCACAAGTAGCTATCGCGCTTTAGCGCATCTTCCCGCGCACGCTCCCAAGCCTTGGAATGATAGAACGCGTCACTAAACGGTTTAGCCATGCGCCACCACCCCAAAAGAAAAAGCGCCACGGCTCTAAGTCCGTGACGCTTTGCATAGTTCTAACCACCTTAGCGAACTTTAGCAGAAGTCGGAAAGTGGACGCAAGTAAAATCTTTTCAAGCGGTCTTCAATTTCGCAAAGCCCGCTTCGTCAATATACTTGAACCCAGCCCGCGAAAGTTCGCGGCACCACTGTTGCGAACAGCGCATGACCTCGGCAACCTCATGCCATGCCATCGCTTGGCAATAGGCCATGCAAAGCACGTCAGCGTAGCGGTTGCCTTTCAGCTTCGCCAAGCCGCCGTGGTCATCGTCGCCGTACAGCAGCGCGGTTGCTTCGTCCAGCATTTCCGATGCTTCGTTGATTCTGCGTTGTAATCTCTGCTCAAACTCAATGCGCCGGTTAACCCTGTCCATCGCATCGCTGTTGCCGTTGCCCTGCTGCTCACCGTAGCGCTGTATCTTCGCGCCCTCTGATGCCAACATTCGTGCCAACATTTCCTTTGAGCGCTCAATCTCCAACACGGCTTCGCGCACCTGTTCAAAGTATTCTTGCGCTCTCATGGCTTCACCTACGCAATGCCGGTGCTGCCGAAGCCAGCCGCCCCGCGCTCTGTCTCGGTCAACTCTTCGCAGGGCACCAACTCGCACGGAACGAACGGCATAACGATAAGCTGGCAAACGCGCGTGCCCGCATCAAGCGTGGTGGTTTCGTCCGACTGGTTCAGCAGCGTTGCGCCGATCTCTCCGCGATAGCCCGAATCAATCACGCCCACGCTGTTTGAAAGCGTGATGCCGTGCTTGCTTGCAAAGCCGCTTCGCGGGAACACCAGCCCCACGCACCCTTGCGGAATCTCAACCGCAAGACCCGTGCCAACGGTAGCACGCGCCCCCGGCTCTAGTGTCACGTCGTGGGTAATGCGAAGGTCTAGCCCCGCGTCACCGTCGTGCGCATAGCGCGGCAGTTCCGCGCCGTCCAAAAGTCTCACGTTCATTTTGCGTCCAATCATTCTTCAATCTCGCTTTCGTCAAATAGCGTGCCTTGCTTTGGCTTGCGGCATTTCTCATAGACGCAATGCCCAACTTCAAGGCAGTTAGTCCAGCAGTTCCACGGCGTGCAAAAGCACTTCTTGCCGTCCAGCACCGCGCCCCGGTTCTCGCAGTCTTCAAGGCTCATTGCTTGCCCTTCCGCTTGCGTGCCCTGCGCCATGCGCGGAGCAGATCAAGAAAGCCCATTGCTTCAAGGTCTGGTATTGCAGGGTTCAGGGCTTCGCCGTCGATTGACGCGGCAACAACCTTTGCGCCCAACACGTCTTCAAGCACGCCGCCCGCTTCGTCCACGATCACTTTGCTTGGGCGCAAGCCTATAAGCTTTGGTGTCCGGCAAATCGGCTTCGGTATCGTCACGCCCAAGGTTCTTGCCTGATGCTCCACGAACGCCGCCATTTGCGCGGTGCGCGTGTAAATCGGTATGCCGGTGTCGTGCGAAAGCATGATTAGCCGCGTGGTCTTGCCGGTACGCCTACCGCTCACGAAACATTGCATAAGCCACCACCCCTAAAACGGTATGTCGCTGTCATAGACGCTGGCAGCTTCCACGGCTTGCGGCGGCATGGCTTCCGGCGCTTGGGCTTCACGGCGGGCGTTCATCAACTCCACTTCGTCAACGATGATTTCAACGCGGCTGTACTGCTTGCCGTCGCGCTCATAGGTTGACTTGTGAAGGTGCCCGGTCAACGAAAGCTTGGTGCCCTTCGCAAGGTAGGGTTGCAGGGCTTCGGCACGCTTGCCAAACATGGTGCAATCAAGCCAGTTCACTTCATCTTGATAGCTGCCGTCGGCTTGCTTGCGTCGCTCGTTCACGGCCACCGAAAACGACACCACGGCAAGTTGGCTGTTCGTGTACCGAAGTTCAGCGGCCTTGCCAAGGTTGCCGGAAATGGTGCAGGTGTTCAGGCTCATCGCTATTCACCGCCCAGTCGGTCAATGAGCGCTTGGGCTTGCTTCACGCCAAGACCGCCAACGCGCTTGCTTTCGGCGATGCTCAACGCGTGCATAAGCGCTTGCGTCTTCTTGAAGCCGTAGCCCGGAAGGGCGCTAAACATCTGTTTCACGCGCATACCAGATGCCGCCTTGTCGCCACGCTCTGCAAGGTTGATTAGATCGCAGACGTTCAGCACGCCGCTTGCAAGCTGGCTGCGCAACTCGGTGCGTTCCTTGCGCATCTGCTTTGCCTTTTCAAGGTTGGCAATTCTCTGTTCTTTGGTCAGTTCGGGAACCATCGTTTTACCCTCTTTCTTCCTATGTGCTTGATAATTACTTCTTATCAGTCACTTGCTGTTTGTCTTGAAAGCCTTTTCGGTGTCGCACCTGCGCGTTTACGGTGGTGCGCGGTGCGCGTTCAAAATGCGCCATTGCAACTTCATTGCAACACCTCTTCAAGGTCTGCCGTGGCTTCCATGGCCGCTTGCTCGAAGACGCTTGCGGCGTATGCGTCGCGTCCCGGCAAGACGTGGGCGTAGATGCGAAGCGTGGTTGCTTCGTCTGCGTGCCCCAATCGCTCCGAAACGGTTTTCAGGTCTACGCCGTGGGTCAGAAGCCACGTTGCGTGCGTGTGCCGCAAGTCGTGGAAGACGAAGCCTTGCGGCATTTCGATTTTTCCGGCAAACGTCGTGAATGCGCGTGAAACGCTGTTAGGGCGAAGATAGCCGCCATCAACCGTGAGCAACGGCGCGTTGCTCGGCAGATCGCCGCAGAACAACCGGCGAAGTTCCATGAACGCATCAATGGTTTCAATGTCGCTTGTGGTAATGCCGATGTTGCGGCACTTACGGCCTTTGGTAACGTCGCGCCTGTAGGGCTTCTTGCCCTTCTTCTCAATGACGGTGCCGCCCACGTGGACGTACTTTGCAGCCCGGTAAATCTCGCCCGGACGCAACGCGCACACCTCGCCAACCCTCATGCCGGTTCTAAGCGAGAACCACGCGGCAAAGGCGTTCAGCGCCTTGCGCCACGTCCGCTTGTTCAAAACCTCTGGTTTCAGCAGTGGTTTTAACTGCGCATCCAGCTTGCGGAAATCGCCGATGTTGAGCGCTTGCGCTTCGTGGTGTTCAGGGCTTGGCTTCTCAACGTCAATGATCGGGTTTGTTTCGCATATGCCCGCTTTCACGAAGAACTTATATGCGCCGCGCATGAAGTTATGGACATTGATAACGCTATTGCGGGACAAGCCTTGCCCGCCTAGTTCCTTTGGCACCATCAAGCGTTGTTCGTAGCGGTTGAAGTCGGCGACGCGTAAATCACGGGCGTTTGAGGTTGCAAGGTACTTCCGGGCATACTTGGCAAATAGCCTATAGCTGCGCACGCTGTTAGGGCTTGCGCCGTTGCGCTCCCTCATGGCCGTGTAATCGTCCAGCAGGTCGGCAATCAGCGCACTTGCTACTAGACCGTCAGCCGTAAGGTTAGCCGCCCAAGCGTTAGCCATTTCCTGCGCTTCCGCTTCGTCGTGCGCCGCCGGGAACTCTCTATAGGGCTGTATCTTCTTACCTTCTGGCGTTTGCCCAAGGTAGGGGCGTGCGTACCAGACTTCACGCGCCTTGCTCCATTTGACCTTGCAAGCGCTCATGGCTACGCACCCGCTATTTCAGGCAGCGGCTTGCTCTTCATGGTGCCCAAGCGGCTTTCAAGCGCAAGTAACTGTTGCCAGTAGCGCGGCAAGTGATCGTGAATAGCCCTCAACTCGCGTTGGTTCTTGTTCCGGCAGCACCAGCACGAAACGCGGTCTAGCACGTCATAAAGGCACACGCCGTCTTGCTCCCACGTGGCACCGTAGGCGCGGCAATATTCCAAGCAATCCGCTTCGGTATAGCCCCAATCCGCAAGCGGGAAGCGCTTATAGGGCTTGTGCTGCTTGGCAAGGCGCTTTTCTTCGTCCGCCGCAATTCCAACGTAGACGATTGCGCCTTTGCCCTCGGCGTAGCGGTCTAGGGCTGCGGTCTTCTCGGTAGTGCCCCAGCGGCATGCGCCGCCGCACCATCCATAGCCGTACTTGTGTATTTCTCCCGTCTCGCGCGATTTCACCGGGTGAACGAACATCTTGTGCAAGAAGGGTTCTTTTGGCTTCAACTCCGTGTATTCAATGCCCATTGAAGCAAGCACCGGCAACATACGGTCACGTTCGCGGTAGATCGCTTCAAACTCCATGCCGGTATCGAAGAAAACAACTTCGTTAAGGTCTGGCGTGTTCTTTTCGTCCAGCAGCAAATGGAGCATCGCCAAGCTGTCCTTGCCCCACGACACGGACGCAATGAGCCATTGGCTTTCAGGTTGATTGCTGTTACTCATTGCCGCCATCCTCAAACACGCCGCCTTTGGCGTACCAAGCAGTATCAAAACCTTTGGTTTCGGTGGTGGTCTTCGGCTCGATTTCCTCAATCAGAAAATCAATGCACTGCTTGCACTTTTTCAGGTCTTGAACGCCGTTCTTGCGAATCCAGCGCCATAGGTACTTGAACGCGCAGCCCCACCAGTAAAGCGCGATGGGCGCAAGGTTCACGGCCTTGCCGTCGTTGGCGCATGGCTGCAAGCAATAGCCCGTGCCCATCATCGCCGCCATAGCGTCCTTGCACTCAATGCCGCCGCTGGTGTAGTGGCTAGGGTGCGAAACCGCGTCTTTGGCGGCTTCGATCTGCTGCAAGCTAACGTCGCTCATAGCGCCACCCCCAGCGCTCGCAGACGGTCGCCATAAAGGGCGCGTGTGTCATCTGCTGGCGGTACTTCGTCCGGGTGCTTCGCGTCGTGGTCGATGATTTCCCGGTACATATCGCGGCAAACCTTTTCCACGCTATCAACGTCCGCGCGGCGTTGCTGGTATTCGTCCAGCGGTGCCGCTATATGCTCGCGCCTGATCTCCACGGTGGGCACGGCATCGAAGCGAAAACGCGCGGTTATGTCGAACTCGCAAAGCAAGCTTGGGTACTCTCCAAGCAGATTGCTTGCGTGGTCGCGTATGTATTCCCCCGCTTGCTCAATGGCTTCAATGAAGCCTTGCCGGGTGCTTAAATCCGGCCAAGTGTCTTTTGCCATATTCTGACCTTCCTAGATTTCGCCGCATTCGCGGTTCTCGTGGCCGCTGTGGCCGTCTTTTGGTGTTTTGTGGGTATCTGTAGCCCTTTACGCCTTTTTGGCGCTTCTGCGCGGCTCTGGTTCGCTGTCGCATTCCGCAACAAAGCTGCCGTCGTATGAAGTGACCTCTTCCGTTTCCGGCAGGAAACCACCAAGGAATCCAAGAACGCGGGCTTTTGACCAACCACCGCTTGCGCAGACGGCTTGGCGCTGCATTTCCTCAACCAGTTCACGCCGGTAAGCCGCCATGCGGCCACGGCTGGCGTTCTCCAATTCCTCAATCCGCACTTCAAGCGTGGCGGCGCGTGCCTTTTCCTGCTTTAGGTTGGTTTGAAGCTGCTTCTTGCTCTGCTCCAAAGGCTCGATCTTTGATGCGGTGCTTTTCCGCTCTGATTCGCTTTGCCGCGCGAACTCTTCCGCCGCCCGAAGCTTCGTTGTCTTTTCCTGCAACGTCTCTTCAAGCGATTCAATACGGGCTTTCGCGCCGTCAAGCTGCTTCGCAAGATCAAGCTTTTCTTGGTAGGTCGCATAAACCATCTGTTCAAGTTCGGCGGCGCTCATGCTCGGTTGCTCGGCTTCCTCATTGCATTCAACGCGTTTGAAAAGTCCCATGAGATACCCCCTAACAAGCCAGCGCGGCAGCGTATGCCGCCGGGTCTGCAATCGCACTGCGCGGAATGCCGCGCGTGCAATTCATCCACTCTTTGAGCCAGCGCATGAAGCCGCGCAAGAACGGTTGCACGTTGTTGTCATCAGCCCAACCGGCAATGCCTATGAAGCCGTCGCCGTTGAAGCTGACCGCTTCGCGGCCTTGCCAATAGCGGCCATCGACGCGCAAAAACGCTTCGTAAATCCCCGGACGTTCCGTTGATGCACTGATGTTCGGGGCGTGCTTTTTGAGACATGACGGCTGCATGAGCATGAGCAATTCGCCCTTGCTGGCTAGCTTGCGGTCATGCCTTGCGCACTCAATGGCTATGAAGCCTTGCAAAGCCCGAATGTCGATGCCGCACAAGTCCGCATAGGTCAAGTTGCGGTTGAACGCATTGCGCACCTGATCGCGCGTCAACTTATCCGATAAGGTCATCACAAGCCCCCTTCGCGTGCTTTCCGTGGCGCTTGCTGATTGAGCCAAGCAAGCCATCTTCGGGCGTGCGCTTGTCCTTCCATGCAAGGTTCTTGCACTTCCAGCACGGTTCACCCTCGTTGGCGAACCAATCAAGCGGGCGTTGAATGCCGCACTTCGGGCATTCCCGTGTCTTAACGTGGTTTTCGTAATGAACTGGCATGGTCAAAATCTCCAATCTTGCCGAATGTGTAAAACTTTGTGGAAAACGCGTTGAAAACTGCAAAATCAGGCTTTAAGGAACGCGGAAGCGATTTCATGCCCAGAAAGAAGAACCAAGAAAGAGAAACTTTCTTGTTAGTCAACGTCACAAGCAACAGGCATTCGGTTTCGGTTTCGGTTTTATGACCGAAACCGAATGCCTTAGACCTAGATATAGACTTAGACATAGATATTGCTTTCGCAGTTTTTTAATGGTCGGTTTTGCATATCGGAAACCCTCGGTTTTCCTTGTGGTTTTCGTTCTCGCGCTTTTCATGGGTCTATCAGGCGTTTTGGTTTGGCTGTGGGTTTTTGCGCGGTCTGCCGCCCTTGCGTCCGGCTGCACGTTTCTTGCCGAAACTAAGCGCGTTTTCGTGCATCCGGGGATTTTCCAAGCACCCGTTTTCATCGGTCTGCAAAAGCCCGATGCTTAGCAACTGATCTACGAACGCCGTAACCTCTTCGATGCAAAGCAGTTCGCAGAAGTTGGAGCCGTCGCCGAATTGCAGCACGTCACCCAGAATCAACTTATCTTCTTCGGTGCTGAACGGGATTACGTGCCCTTTGTTGGATGCCAGAAGTTCGCACACGCGCCACCAACGCCCGTAACCGCTCCAACCAAGCCGCCTGATAAGGCGCTGGCACTTAATGTCATTGGACGCGTTGGAATCGTGCGGGAAGTACGCCAAGCGGTCTTGCGCAAGTTCGCTTGCGTTAGGCATCTTCGCGCCCCTCTGCTTCGGCGTGCATTGCGGCAACCCTCGCGGCTACCTCGTCGTGCTTGCTGTCCTTGCGGCGAAGGTAGATTGCGCCAGCTTGCTTGATGCTGCCGGTGACAGCGGCCATTTGGCGCTGCTCGGTCAACTTGGGTTCTTCGATGATCGCCGCCGCGAGAACCAAACCGGCTTGCAGACCGGCGAACAGCGCCGTTGAATCAAGCTTGATGGTTTCGCCGGTATCGGCGTTGACTATGGCAACATCGGCACCCACGCAATCAAGCAGCGCGAAAGTGTCCGTGATGCGCTCTTTGGCTTTCTTCGTGTTGGTCATCATTTCTTTTCGTCCTTCCTGTCGAACATTGATTTGCGCGTCTCTATGCGCAAGTCGGGGTTGTTTTCAAGCAGCCACCGCGCAAGCAGCGGGGTAACTGTGTTGTTGATGCTGTAGTGGTGCGTGATGCCGTGCTGGTCGGTGTAGGGCACCGCTACAAGCCTGTAAGCGCTCTCGTATCGCACGCGCTCAATTAGGTACTTCGTGGACACCCGCAAGCCGCGCCGGTGGATGGCAAGCGCCGTCAACTCGATTTCGTGCGCC
>ERZ779888.3157-NODE-3157-length-12482-cov-6.252998_pt1 | contig 12482 bp, 9 predicted proteins | sample MGYA00511245_ERZ779888 | MGnify/ENA primary metagenome ERZ779888 (study PRJEB29588, sample SAMEA2155255) | human gut metagenome | biome: human gut; feature: human-associated habitat; material: faeces | place: Denmark | collected 2008/2010 ... | reverse complement strand
GATACACTACTTGCTGATCTTCGCCATCGCCTTGGCTGCAGCAATGAAGCACTTCCCGATTCGCGTCGGCTGGCGCCGGCTGATCGGCGGCGTCGGTGCCATCGTGCTGGTTCTGCTGGCGTGCGCCGCCGTGTACCTGATGTACGGCATTGCCCAGCCGGACGCCTTCTCGCCGCGCGCCACGGCCTCGTCGCTGTTGGCCGAACTGCCGGGGCGCTTCCTGCCCATCGGCTTCCTGAGCCATATGAAGCTGTCGTTCGTGCCGCGTACGCCATTGGCGTCCGTGGTGTATCAGGGCGTTGGCCTAGTGTTCTGGATCGTGGTGCTGGCCGTGGTGATGCGATGGATGAGCGACGTCAGTGAGTCGAATGAACGGGCGCAGGCCCGTGCCGAACGGCTGGTTGAGACCGGCGGCGAATCGATGAGCTTCATGACCACGTGGGAAGGCAACGACTATTGGCTGTCGCCCACGGGCAAATCGGCCGTGGCATACCGTGTACTCAACGGTATTGCGTTGACCTGCACTGGGCCATTTGGCGATCCGGCGGAGTGGATGGACGATCTGACCGGATTCACGCAGTATTGCGTGGAACGGTCGTGGTCGCCGGTGTTCTACAGTGTGCATCGCGAACAGCGTGATGCACTGCTGGTGGCCGGCTGGAACTCCATCGAGGTCGGCAGCGAAATGGTCGTGGACCCGCGCGGATGGAAGACGACCGGCAAGAAATGGCAGGACGTGCGCACCGCCATCAACAAGGCCAAGCGTGACGGCGTGACCGACGTGCAGTCCACATTCCTGGAGGCGTCGCTCGACGTGCGCGAACAGATTGAGGACATTTCCGAGGAGTGGGCGCAGCTCAAGGCGCTGCCGGAAATGAAGTTCACCCTCGGCGGCGTCGAAGAACTGCGCGACCCGCGTGTGCGGCTGTTGTACGCCATTGACGCGAACGGTCGCGTGCTGGGCGTCACCAGCTGGCTGCCCACCTGGCGCGACGGGCGCATCGTCGGCTGGACGCTGGACTTCATGCACCATCGCACCGACAGTCCCAACGGCATTATGGAGTTCCTGATCGCGCGCATGGCCGAGCGCCTGCGCGACGAGGGGCTTGCGGATCCTGAGCATGCCGTGGAGTTCATGAGCCTGTCCGCGGCACCCTTGGCCGGCATGAACCCCGAGCGAGACAATGCCCGGGAAGGTGGGGTGGCGGCCGGCGAAGGCACGCAGGTGCTCCAACACGCGCTGCAGATCGTGGCCGACTGGATGGAACCCGCCTACGGCTTCCACTCGCTGTTCAACTTCAAGCGCAAGTTCCAGCCCGCCGAAGCGCCGGTCTACGTGTGCTACCCGGACCCGGCGGCGTTGCCGCAGATCGGGCTCGCGGTGGTGCGCGCCTACGTGCCCAGCGTGACGCCCGCCGAAGTGGCCGGCATGCTCAGTACGCTGCGGTCGTAGGGTGCGGGGCGGACCCTGACAATTGTGCTCGCGGTTGAGGCTCTAGGCCGTTTGCCTGTTCGTTCACGTACGGACACGGAGACTGACCGATTCGAGCCCAAGATGGGGCTATCTGCTTTCAGGAGGTACATTTGGCCTCTTGCGGACAGCTAACTGCCTTCAAAGAGATACCTAAACTCTGAAATCCCGAGTATGAGCGTTGCAATGACGGCGTTTGTACTCGGGGTTTCCCGTATTCAGTACCTCTTTGAACGGAGAAAGCATTCTGCAGAAGCCCGAATGTACCTCTTTGAGCGGCGAAAGCCCAGCGAGAAGGGCGCAGAAGGCGCTATCTCCGTTTCGAGGGGCTGATTTGGCCTCTCCGGGAGGTCTACTCCCGCTTCGAGGGGCTGATGGCCGAGTATTCACGCTCCAAAATCGGCGGAATGGCGTTGACGCGGATGGGCTTTTACATGCGGTCTAGCTGCCGACCAGCCCCTTGAAACGGGAGTAGACCTCCTGCGAAGGCCGAATCAGCCCCTCGAAAGCGGTTTTGCCGGTGCAGAGGTGTCGTTGACTGCATCGCGAGCCGCCTCGACGTAGTAACGTGGGGCGCATGAGCGAACGTAACGAACACAATGACGGAAATACGCAAACCGCATACTTCGCCGGCGGCTGCTTCTGGGGACTGGAGCGCTACTTCCAGAACGTCGACGGCGTCACGGACACCACGGTCGGCTACGCGCAATCCACCGTCGAATCGCCGACCTACGAGCAGGTATGCGCGGGCGGCACGGATGCGGCCGAAACCGTGAAAGTCGAGTTTAACCCGGCACAGGTCAGCCTGCGGACGCTGACATTACTGTTCCTGGAGGTCATTGACCCGTTCTCCGTGGACCAGCAGGGCGAAGACCGCGGCCGGCAGTACCGCACTGGCATGTTCTACACGGACGAGACGCAGCGCGCCGTGTATGTGGCGGCCTTGGAGCAGCTGGTCGATCGGCAGCCCGCCCGCCCCGCGGTCTTGGTCGAGCCGCTGCGCAACTTCTACCCGGCCGAGGCACATCATCAGGACTATCTGGTGAACAATCCCGGCGGCTACTGCCATGTGCCGATCGCCGCAATCGCGAACGTAAAACGCCGTCAGAAGTACGTGGAACGCATCTGGGATCTGACGCTTGAGCAGTTCGCGGTCACACAGAACGCCGCTACCGAGCGCCCGTTCGTCAACGAGTATGACGAGGAGTTTGAGCCCGGCATTTACGTGGACATCGTCAGCGGCGAGCCGCTGTTCTCGTCGCGAGACAAGTTCGATTCCGGCTGCGGCTGGCCCGCGTTCTCTCGCCCGATTGCCGGTGACTTGCTGACCGAGCATGAGGACCACCGCATTCCGGGCCGCGACCGCATCGAAGTGCGCACGTCGGACACACAGATTCACTTGGGCCACGTGTTCACCGACGGCCCGGCCGACCGCGGCGGCCTGCGCTACTGCATGAATTCCGCCGCCCTGCGCTTCGTGCCGCGCTCGCGCATGGCCGAGGAAGGCTACGGCGACTGGATTGCGGTTGTGGATGGGATGATCAGGCATGAGCATGGAGAATATCGCGGGCGCTCGCAAGCCCGCCAAGCGTGAGGATGAGCACACGGTCGCCGGCGAGCATCGCATGATGCGCCGTGCGGACCGCGAGGTGACCGATCCCGAGCGGATCGCCGCGATCATCGCCGCCTGCGACATCGTTGAAGTGGCCTATGCGGATGCCGAGGGCCTGACTATCGTGCCGCTGAATTTCGGCTTTGATTACGAGTACGACGAGGCGACTGGCAAGCTGACGCTCTGGTTCCACTCCGCGCCGCGCGGCCGCAAGCTCGACGCGATTCGCGCCGCCGCCGGTGGCCGACTGCCCGTGGCTTTCACCATGCAGACCGACTGCGAGGTGGTGGCGGGCCGCACCACGTGCAATTGGGGCGAGACGTTCAAGTCGATCGTCGGCAATGGCACGGCGTCACTGGTCGAGGATCTGGATGAATGCCGCCACGGCTTGCAGACGCTGATGGCACAGCAGGCGCATATGCCGAATGTGGAATTCACTGATGCGCAGGTCCGCAGCGTCACGGTGTGGAAGATTGAGTCCGACTACTTCACCACCAAGGTTCGTGCCAAGCCCGCGCCCGCGCACATGCATCAGCACCCTGCCGTGCCGCGCGCAGGTGTGATCGGTGCCCGATAACATCATTGCAGCAAGGATGGGATGTCGGTTGTGGTGCGGCTCAACGGTTCTTAACGTACCGGGTGCCGCGGCCGGCGCCCAGTTTGGTGATGGTGCCGTTGTCAAGCAGTGTCTTCAGTGTACGTTCAACAGTGCTGGCGCTGATATCGGGCAATTGTTGAAGTATGTCCGCTTTTGAGAGCGGCGATAACGTGCGCTCAAATAGATTGCCGATACGCTGCTCCTTGGTGGGTTTTCTATTGCTGCCCCAGTCGGACACTTCCCCAATCCGTTCGTCGAACTCTTTACAGGCAGTGAGGATGACGCCGAGTAAATAGTTTACAAATGGTGCATAGTCGTTGACGTTGTCGTTCCAGCCGTATGTGCTCGCGGCAAGTGCCTCGTAATAGGTGTCTTTGGTCCGTTCGATAAGGTGTTCAATGCTGATATATTTACCTACTTGGTAACCATTGCGGTAGAGCAGTAGCAAGGTCAGCAGTCGGCTCATTCGACCATTGCCGTCATTGAATGGGTGGATGCAGGTGAAGTCGAAGGTGAACATTGCTGTGGCGAGCAATGGATCGATATGTCCGTCTTGGATGGCTTCTGTATAGGCGGCACAGGCGCGCTCGATGATGGCATTGTCGCTGTCTTTGAAATGTCCGCCGAAAGCGAGGCCGGTGTATCGGAACAGATCGCGATGCAGTTGGAGGATTGTATTTGGGGTCGGTGGAATGTAGTCGTGGCTTTCGTGGATGGTGGCGAGTACGTCGCGATAGCCGGTGATTTCCTCCTCGGCACGATTGTGTGGCGTGGTTTTTCCTGCAACCAGTGCGTTGAGTCGCTTGTCGCTGGTAGAGATACCTTCAATACGATTGGATGCGTTGGTGCTTTGAATGCGTGCAACCGCGATGAGTGTGTTCAACAAATCAGGCCTGATTGCAGCCTGTACGCTTTGGCGACCTTTGGCTTCGTGGATGGCGGATAGCAGCGTTGTGGTTCGTGGGGTGAGCAGTCCCTTGGCGGCGGTGATGTAGTCAAAGTGCTTCATTGTGAGTCTCTTTCTGCATCATCAAATAGCTTTCTGCATCATATTCTATCAATATGATGCAGAAAAAAACGATAGATGATGCAGAAAAGTGGATTGTTATTCCCTTGATGATGGTGTTGCTCAAATCTCACCTCCCGTTGGCGGGAGGTGGCGCGCAGCGCCGGTGGGTGGCCTGCGCCCGAACCCGATAAACTTGCCGCATGGCAGCAGTGACAGTCGTAATTACCAGCTACAACCAGGGTCCGTTGATTCGCGAAGCAGTCGAGTCGGCATTGTCCCAGACAGTTCGCCCGGAACGCATCATCATCGTGGATGATGGTTCCGATGAGCAAACATCTGTTGATGTATTGAGCGCAATTCTCGATGATTGCCGGCATGGAGCGTTGGATACGGGCGGTGTCGCCGTCGATTTCATCGACCAGGTGAATGCAGGTCCCTCCGCCGCGCGCAACCGCGGCATCGCCGCTGCCGGGACGCCGTTCGTGGTGGTGCTGGATGGCGATGACCGTTTGATGCCGACCTTCATTGAGCGTACGTTGCCGTTGCTGACTGCTGATGATTCGATGGTTGCGTCCTCTGGTTGGCTGCGTACGTTCGGGGTTCTGGACTCAGTGGTCCAGCCGACCGGTGGCGACGCGGGAGCGTTCGTGTCGCATAACTGTTGCCCGGCAACATGCATGATTCGCCGCTCGGCGTGGGAGCGTTGCGGCGGATATGACGAGTCGATGCGCAGCGGCTTTGAGGATTGGGATCTCTTTTTGTCGATGTTGGAGCGGGGATTGGAACCGAAAGACGACGCCGGGAAGGGCGCGGCCCATATCGGCATCGCCCCCGAGCCCCTGATCGAATACCGCACGGCCCCGGCCTCCTCAAACGTGACCAGCATGACCAAGCGCCTCGATCTCATGCGCTTCCTGATCGCCAAGCATCGCGATCTCTACGCCGCGCACATCGCCGACGCCATCCTCGGCGTCGAAGCCATCTCCATGAGCCGCCTAGCCATGTGGGAATCGTTGATGCGCGGTGACACCACCGCCAGCCAAGCCTTCATGACCCACCCCACCTATGGCGACGGCGGAATGGCCGCCGCCGTTCGGCTACAAAGCTGAGTCTGACTGTTAATACGCTTGATCTATCAACTGTTTGGTGAGATCATTGGCGTGACGTAAGGAGCCGCTGATGTCCTCATACCGTATTGACGAATTATCCGTTGACCAACTCGATCGCATAAGTTTGCCAAAATTCCAACGAGGGTTTGTTTGGACAAAAAAGAAGCAGGAAGATTTCGTGCAGACCCTGCATGATGGATACCCCTTTGGTACTTTACTTGTTTATCCGGAGAACGATAACGATAAAGATGCGAAGCTCCAACTATTGGACGGGCAGCAGCGTCTATCTACTATTAAGAAGTATCGGCAAGATCCATTGCAGTTTTGGAAACCGTTGAACAGGGAATCGTATACAAGCGTCTATCAGTCTGTAAAGAAGATGTTGCCGGAAGGGGATAAGTTCACAGAGCCGATATTTGATAAGCTGGTGAATAGCAATCCCAATAAAGTGGCATATTGGGCTATGGATTCGTTGAGCAGCAAAGAGGATGTAAAAGCTGCTATGCAAAGCATTGACGATCTTAAGCAACAAATCCGCTCATTCGTCAATCTTGAGCACCTTAAAGTGCCGATGATTGTTTATTTGGGTGGATCTGCTCATATTGCTGACGTTTTTGCTAACCTCAATAAAGGTGGTGTCCCTCTGACCAAGTATGAAGTGTTTGGCGCTGCTTGGGTTAATGCCGCCATTCGGCTACGAGGGGCTGAGGAATCTCCGTTGCAAGATCAGCTGTTGCAGTATGTGAAAAATTACTATCTTGATATGCGCAAGCAAGCTGAATTTGATGTAGATGATTTTTCTGAAGATGAACTGACCCAGAATCGCACGGTCACGTTGCCGGAATTTGGTACAGCGTTGGGCCAGTATGTTGTAGATCATTTGTCGGCTCTTGTCCCTGAGACAACCAGTGCCGCTCCAGAGATTGGCTTCGGGCTTCTTGGAGTGGCCATGAACTTGGACAATCGTAAGTTGAGTTCACTCAATAAGTATATTCAGAAAATTAGAGACGAACTGGAAGATATTCTCCAGAAGACCGAACGCATATGCAATAATTTGCAGAGTATGTTTGAGACCTTATTGCGTCGATTTAAATCTACTGGCAATGATTATGAAAACGGCCTATCTTCGACGTTTAAGACGTTATCTTATTTCGCGGCATTGTGGGATTTAGATCCATCTTCGGAAGAATACACAACAGCGCTATCTAATATTAAGGCTGCATATGTGTATGATGCTATCACATCAGCATGGTCATCTCATGGTGATCAGAGGTTAATGGAATACTGTAATTCTTCTCGTGACTATGGCACGCGTATTTCGGAAGAACAATTTGATCAGGCCTTTGATCAGTGGATCGCAGATCAGACTCCAGGAATAAACTTTGGTAAAGATATTAAATGTCTGATAACAATTCATGCGAACTTAAGCTATCTTTCTGCGTCCGTGCCAAACGGAGAGACTTTTGAGTTGGAGCATATCATTGCTCGGAAGCGTATTGACGCGGCGGATTCTTCGAGGCCTCGACATATTTTGGGTAATTCGTTAGGTAATTGCATGTATTTGCCACGAGGTATTAACAATCCGAAGAAGGATAAAACCTTGTATGAGATTAACGACCATAACCGTTATTCTCAACTTATAAAGGAGTCGCAGTATTTTAGTGAGGACGAGATGCAGAAAGCCATGCAGGCTCTGACTGCATCCGATTACGAGTCAGTGAATGGTTTACTGCGTGAGCGTTCGCGACAAGTAGCCCATACATTGGTTCGTGCGCTACTTAAAGATTCTGTTTGATTATAACTGTTTAAAAGTTGTTCCGAGGGATCGGGACTAGATCAAAGGAGCCTCGCCATGATTCTCGTCACTACCACCCCGTCCGTCGACGGATACACCATCACCAACTACCAGGGCATCGTCTTCGGCGAAGTGGTGTCCGGTGTGAACATGTTCAAGGATCTTGGCGCGGGCCTGCGTAACATGTTCGGCGGCCGCAGCCAGGGCTATGAGGAAGAGCTGATGCGCGCCCGTAACGAGGCCATTGCCGAAATGCAACAACGCGCGGAGGCGATGGGTGCGCACGCCGTGGTCGGCGTGGACATCGACTACGAGGTGCTCGGCGCCGACAACGGTATGCTGATGGTTACCGCGTCCGGCACCGCCGTGCAGATCGCGCGTACGGCCTGAAAATACTCATGAATTGAGGGCGTGCGGGTGGTCTGCTGGGCTGCCCGCACGGTTCGCAAACCTACAGCGCGCAAACAATCAGATAAATCGCCACGACGTGGCAGGCGTACCCGATGACCGTGCCTAGGTGAAACACCTCGTGGAACTCGAACCAGCCTGGAATCGGATTCGGCTTGCGCAGCGCAAAGCACACAGCGCCGGCGATATACGCGGCACCTCCGCACGCGATAAGAATGGTCGCAGCCGGGCCCACTGCGGGAGCCGTCCATAGTTGCGGAATAAGTGTCACCGGCGCCAATCCCAGCACAACATACACAGTGGTGAACACCCAGTTCGGGGTGCGCAGCCAGACGATATGCAGTATCGTGCCGATCGCCGCGGTCACCCAAATCACCGTGAGATATGGCCGGCGAATCGCCGGGCTGAGTGCGAACAGCACAGGTGTGTTAGTGCCGGCGATGATGAGGAAGATGTTCGAATAATCGATGCCGCACAGTACGCGAGTCACCTTCGCGCTGCGCCACGGCACGACGTGCAGCAGCGCGCTGTTGCCGAACAGCAGCATGGCCGAGGCACCGTACACTGCGCAGGCCGCTTTGACCGAGCCGGCCGGCGCGATGCAGATGAGTACGATGGACGCCGCGATGCACAGCGGCAGGGTGGCGAGGTGAAGCCATCCGCGCAGTCGCGGCTTGCGATTGCCGAATGCATCCACGGGGACGATCTGGCGCTTGATCGCCTTCAGTGCGGCCTTGGCTTGGCGGTAGCGCGATTGCGCGGCCCTGTATCGGGCCGATGCACGGTCCAGTGCGGTGGGGTTGGCGCTTGCGCTGGATTTTTGACTCGCGGTTGCGGAAGGCGCAACTGTTGCGGCGGAAGCCATGGTTCGTCCAGATGGCGTGCTGATGGAAACGCTCATACTGATCACCTCGCTATGGCCGGCGACGCTCTCCCGACCACTAACCTACGCTACCGTAACCTAGTATAGGCCCGCGCAATAATCAAGGTTGATTTCGTAATGCTTACAGTTCTTCCGTGGTGTGGTATTCGGTGGTGCGGTTGCGGAATACATCGCCGAGTCTGTGAACTCGTATTATGCGTGTCTGCTGGGTCCGACTTGTGTCGGTTCCTGATTTCGGATTGCTGCGAATGATGCTCCCGACGCCGCCCCGCCAGTTGCCGGATTCGTACGGCTCGGCCGTTCGGCCGAGCTGGTCGTCGGTGACTCCAGATACTTCGTTGGTTTCGTCTCGGTTCATGATGTTATGTAATGCTAGTTTATGGCGGATGGAAAGTTGAGGAAAGTTAAATCTGCTTCATGGGCTTCTCTCTGATCTGTATTTGTCCCGGTTCATATGTCAATCGTTTGACCTGTCGACCGGGGCAGAATCCGCTGTCCCGGTCGGCGATTTCGGCTTGTTTTCGTGAACCGGGACACTCCGGTTTCCTCAACTCATATCGTCTGGCAGACGGAATCGGCGGAATAAGGCCGATTCTGGAATTGGCACGTTGTCCCGGTTTTCGCATAAATCGATTGACATTTATACCGGGGCAACAAAAATTGTCCCGGTTTGCAAAGATCGCCCGAAATCGCGAACCGGGACAGCGGATTCTGGCCTGGCTTGAACGTCAAACGATTGATGCAGGTACCGGGACATTTTCCGCCACGAAAGTTGGGCCATAAGTCTCAAGTCCTAAAGCCCCCCCTGAAAAACGGCGCTTGCCCGGACAAAGCAAAAGGGCTGGAACCTTCCGATTCCAGCCCTTTAGTTGCTGGTGCGAGTGGGGGGAGTTGAACCCCCACGAGCATACACTCACTGCCACCTGAAGACAGCGCGTCTACCATTCCGCCACACTCGCAGACAATCGACTAACTTACACCCGGCTGGGTAATCATGCAATCTTCGGCGTGTCGCATGGGAGGCAGGGATATATCGCTTGTGGGTCTCCTGCGGGCGCCGTGATCTTTGAGGGTGGCGGCACTCCCCTCAGTCACTTCGTGACAGCTCGTCCGCAATTAAGGACGGGCCTTGCCTGCAACCTGCTGGTTCGACTATCGTCTCACCTTCGACTACAAACAGCCCACTGGGCTGTTTGTTTAACGTCTCAGCCTCAGCGAGGGGAGCAGAGAGAAGTTCGGCACAAGCCGCAACGAAGGAGAAAAACTCACAACCCTGGCCGGCGCTCGCCGTTGCCGTAGAAGTGGGCCAGCGCTTCGTCGCGGAACTCATCAAAGTATCCGCCGTCGATCGAGGCGCGGATGTCGTCTAGCAGCTTCACGAAGAAATGCTCGTTGTGGATCGTGGCCAACGTGAACCCGTTGAACTCGCGGGCGCGCAGCAGGTGGTCGACGTACGCGCGCGAATAATGCTGGCATGTGTAGCAGTCGCATCCCTCCTCCAGCGGCCCGAAATCGAACTTATGCTGGGCACGCTTGATGTTGTATCGGCCCGACCTCGTGTAGATCGCGCCGTTTCGGGCGCAGCGTGCGGGGGCCACGCAGTCGAAGGTGTCGCCGCCGTTCTCCACGCAAGCGAAAATGTCGTCCACAGAGGCGATACCCAGCACGTGGCGTGGGCGGTTTTCCGGCATCGCGTCGCAGATCCATGCGCAGGTGTCGCCGATGATGCGCTTCTCGATCGCGCCGCCGATGCCCACGCCGTCGAAGTCCAGAGAGGCGATCTGCGAGGCCGCACGTCGGCGCAGATCCTCGTAATTCGCGCCCTGCACCACGCCATACAACGCCTGATACGGCTTCCCGACTCGATCAGCCGTCAGCCGCTGGTGCTCGTCCACGCATCGGCGGGCCCAGCGGAAGGTGCGCTCCACCGAGTCCTCCTGGTAGGAGCGGGTGTTCATCAGCGTGGTGAGTTCGTCGAACGCGAACATGATGTCTGCGCCGATTTTGTGCTGGATGCCCATCGAAATCTCAGCGGAGAAACGATGTGCGTCACCATTCAAAGGCGACTTGAACGTCACGCCGTCCTCATCCACCCAGGCCATGCGCTCCTTGCCCTTGGCGATGATGTCGTCCGACTTCATGCCGGTCACGTCCATCGCCAGCGTCTTCTTGAAGCCGACGCCCAGCGACATCACTTGGAAACCGCCGGAATCGGTGAACGTGGGCCCATCCCAGTTCATGAAACGCGCCAAGCCGCCGGCCGCGTCCAGCACGTCCTCGCCCGGGCGCTCGAACAGGTGGAAGGCGTTGGCCAGCAGGCACTGTGCGCCTAGATCCTTCATCTGCTCGGGCAACACGGCCTTCATCGCGGCTTGCGTGCCCACCGGCACGAAGGCAGGCGTGCGAATATCGCCGTGGGGCGTGTGAATGATGCCGGTGCGGCCGTATCGGGCACCGTCTCGCCCAAGCCCGCTGGCCGTGGATGGCAGGCGGGTGATCGTTTCGAAATGGAAGGCGCTGCGGTCGCCGGGCTGTCCGGGCTGTGCGCCCAACGGATGTTCAAGAAGGCTGATCGTCATATGTTCACTTTAGGCAGAAGGGCCAGAAAAGGGCCGGAAATTGTGAAGAACTCGGTTTCGAGGGGCGGATTTCGCCGCTCCCGAACGTCTACTTCCGCTTCAAGGGGCTCCCGGTCAAGTAGGCCGGCTGCAAAAATGGCGGAATGGCGTTAAATGAGGGCCCTTGATACTCGGAATTGACCGCGCGAACAGCCCCTTGAAGTGCAAGTAGATGTTCCCGAAACAGGAAATCAGCCCCTCGAAGCCGAGATGCCCATAAGACTCTGCGATGATTACGCATAGACTTTCAATCAACGTTCAGAAAACCTCCAGATTGACTGCCTTTACTACTGAGGTAGCACACGAGAAGTGGCAATGGGCAAGTGCCCGAATAGCCGCCGAACAGACGTGATAGGAATTTAGGAAAAGGAGCAGCAATGGCTGACGAATTTAACCCGCAGGGCGTCGACCAGACCCCGCGGAATAACGAAAACCCCAATAGTACTGCCGATACCGGCAACGCCGAGCCGAAGAACCCGTTTGTGGGTGGCGACTCGGTTGATGCCGGCAACGCCAGCGATTCCAGCGAGCAGCAAGCCCCGGTTTCCTCGGCCGCCCTCGCTGCCGATCAGCAGCCTACGCAAGCCGCTACCGAGCCCATCCCGGACTACGCCTCCGCCAAGGGCGAGAGCACGGTGGTCTCCTCCTCGCCGGCTTCTCCGGCAGCGCCGGCCGCAGGCCAGACCTCGGCCACAACTCCGCTGTATCGTCCGGCCCCGGAATATGGCGCTTATGGTCCGACCCCGACTCAGGCACAGGGCCAGCAGGGCGGCCAGGCCGGCAGCAATGCCCAGCCCACGCAGCAATTCCCGTTCGGTCAGCCTGCACAGCAAACCCCACAGGGCCAGCAGGACAACCGCAATCCCTACTACACCAATAACCCGCAGCCGCAGGGCAACGGCAATCCGTTCAATCCGCCCACGCAGCCGCAGCAGAACAACGGCAACCCGTTTGCCAGCCAGTCCGGTCAGAATGGCCG
>ERZ779888.3155-NODE-3155-length-12488-cov-2.273627_pt1 | contig 12488 bp, 10 predicted proteins | sample MGYA00511245_ERZ779888 | MGnify/ENA primary metagenome ERZ779888 (study PRJEB29588, sample SAMEA2155255) | human gut metagenome | biome: human gut; feature: human-associated habitat; material: faeces | place: Denmark | collected 2008/2010 ... | reverse complement strand
CGACCTCCTGCCGTACCCATATCAATGTATCTCTATCCTTGACTACGCGGTGCCCGGGTGCCAGAAATACCCGACCCGATTCCCCGCTGCATGCAGCCAGTATCTCGTCAATCTGGTCGGGTACAAAGCCACAGGGCGAAAGCAATTCGAAGAGGAAAGCCCGCGGCGAAGGGAGCGCCATCAGCCGCTCGATAGAGATACGAGTCTCGCCCGCCTCACTCGTCAACACCTCGCTCCGTTGGCGCTCAATGGCATCGCGATAGACCCGTTCCACCTCGCGCAAATTCTGCATGGTGGTGTAGATGGAACGGTCGGCCGACGGGTTGATGGTGCGCAGCAACGGCAGCACCTCGAGCCGGATTTTATTTCGAACAAAAACAGTTTCGAGGTTGGTGTGGTCGACCACATGCGACAAATACTGATCCTCGAGATAAGCCTCTATCTCCTGCCTCGAGACCGGCAGGAAGGGACGCACCACAAAACCGTTGCGGGGACGCATCGAGGTAAGGCCGGCAATGCCCGTGCCCCGCACCAGATTCAACAACAGGGTCTCCACACTGTCGTCGCGGTGATGCGCCACGGCTATCGCCTGGGCTCCGTATTCCCTGCGCTTCGTTTCGAACCAGTCGTAGCGCAGTTGGCGACAAGCCATCTCGATAGAGAGGCTGTGTTCGCGGGCATAGTGCTGCGTATCGAACGATATTTCATCGAACGGTACCCCGAATGCCCGAGCCGTCTCACAGGTAAAATTGCGGTCTCGCAGAGATTCGTCGCCCCGCAAATTGAAATTGCAATGACAGGCGATACACGAATAGCCCAACCGCGTAAGCACATGCAGCAACGCCACCGAATCGGCACCGCCACTTATCCCCACTACGACGGGGGCCGACTTGTCCAACAGGCGGTTATCGGCGATAAAGGCCTCTACTTGCTGTAAAAATGTGAATGCAGACATGGGGAACTCTTCTTGAAATCTTGAAACAAAAGTAATAATAAAGCGAGATTTTCCCCCGCCGCTCCCCTCTTTTTTTACGGGCCGACAAAAATATTTCGTTCAAATCCACCCGGCGAGCCACCTTTTATTATTAAATTTGCATTTTGAATCTAAGAAGTTACAGGTATGATTGAAAAAATCCAACGTATCAGAGAAGAAATCGAAGCATTAAAGGTCTCCAAATCAGAAGATTTAGAGGCTATTCGTATAAAATACCTCAGTAAAAAAGGTGAAATTTCCCAACTTTTCAACGACTTCAGAAGCGTAGCCGCCGAGCAAAAGCGCGAGGTGGGCAAACAGTTGAACGAGTTGAAAGAGCGGGCTATCGAAAGACTCAACGAACTGAAAAGCGAATTCGAAGAGACGCACAGCGACGAGCAGAACATCGACCTCACCCGCACGGCCTACCCCATTCCGATGGGAACGAGACACCCGCTTTCGCTGGTTAAAAACGAAATTTGCGACATCTTCGCCCGGTTGGGTTTCTCGATTGCCGAAGGTCCCGAAATCGAGGACGACTGGCACGTGTTCTCGGCCCTGAACTTTGCCGAAGACCACCCCGCCCGCGACATGCAGGACACCTTCTTCATCCAACGATCGCCCGACATCCTGCTGCGTACCCACACCTCGTCGGTACAGACTCGCACGATGGAGCACGCACAGCCCCCTATCCGCATCATCTGCCCGGGGCGCGTGTATCGTAACGAGGCCATCTCGTATCGGGCTCACTGCTTCTTCCACCAGGTAGAGGCTCTATACATCGACAAGAACGTATCGTTTGCCGACCTGAAACAGGCACTGCTCTACTTTGCCAAAGAGATGTTCGGCAGCGAGACTCAAATACGGTTGCGTCCCTCCTACTTCCCCTTCACCGAGCCTTCGGCCGAGATGGACATCTCGTGCAACATCTGCGGGGGTAAAGGGTGTGCCTTCTGCAAGCACACCGGCTGGGTAGAGATTCTGGGCTGCGGCATGGTCGACCCCAACGTACTTGACGCCTGCGGCATCGACAGCAAGGTATACAGCGGTTATGCCCTGGGTATGGGTATCGAGCGGATTACCAACCTCAAGTACAAGGTGAAAGACCTGCGCATGTTCTCGGAGAACGACGTACGGTTCCTCGAAGAGTTCAAGTCGGCTCACTAAACACAGCCTGCCGGTAACGCCATGACTACCAAGGAACGATACGAAGGGGTAATCCGGTGGTTCCAGGAAAACCGCCCGGTAGCCGAGACCGAGTTGCACTACCACGACCCGTTCCAGCTGCTCGTGGCCGTAATCCTTTCGGCCCAATGCACCGACAAGCGGGTGAACATGGTCACCCCGGCTCTCTTCGAGGCTTACCCCACCCCGCAGGCCATGGCCCAGGCCACTCCCGACGAGGTGTTCGCCTACATCAAGAGCGTGTCGTACCCCAACAACAAGTCGAAGCATCTGGTGGGCATGGCCCGCACGCTTGTCGAGGAGTTCAACGGCGTAGTCCCCTCGGAGGTCGACGAGCTGCAAAAGCTGCCCGGCGTAGGTCGCAAAACGGCCAACGTCGTCGCCTCGGTGGTCTTCCACAAAGAGGCCATGGCTGTAGACACTCACGTATTCCGCGTATCGAACCGTATCGGGCTCACCAACAACTCCAAGACTCCGCTCGAGACCGAGAAGACACTGGTCAAAAACATACCGGGCCACCTGCTGCCTATTGCCCACCACTGGCTCATCCTGCACGGCCGCTACGTCTGCACGGCCCGCAAACCCAACTGCCTGGAGTGCGGCATACGCGAGTATTGCAAGTTCTACACCCGCGCCGGGAAGAAGAAAGAGGAGTAAGGATAGCTGTCAAAAGCAATATACATATAACGAAAAAGCCGAGGCACACACCCCGGCTTTTTTGTTATACTCAAGTTCCACAGCTTATTTCTGAACCGGGATATAGCATTCGAGCAGTTTGGCAGGCGACTCGGCCTCGATGGTCACACTCTCGAGAGCGGCGGGAACCAACGAGGTTTGCCCCTGATGCAGCATGATGGTATAACCGTTGTTATCGGTCAGGCGCACTTTGCCGCCCATGCACATGTAGATGACGAACGAATCGTGTGCGGCTACGGGGCGTTTCACGCTCTTATCCACTTCGATGAGATTGGTCTCGAAGAAGGGGCACTCGACCAGCGTAACGGCGTCGTTGTTGCGGGCCTCGTACTGGGTGCGCAGATTGTCGTACATCTTGAAGTCGACAGCGGCAATCGACTGCTCTACGTGCAGCTCGCGCGGGTTGCCCTGGGCATCGCGACGGTCGTAATCGTAGATGCGGTAGGTGATGTCGGAGCTCTGTTGGATCTCGGCAATCAGGATACCCTTGCAGATGGCGTGGATACGGCCGGCCGGCAAGAAGAAGACATCGCCGCTCTTTACCTTATGGAACTGCAGCACGTCGGTGATGGTGTTGTTTTTGATACGCTCTACATACTCCTCGGGAGTAATCTGCTGCGAAAAGCCCGAATAGAGACCGGCTCCCGGTTTGGCATCGATAACATACCACATCTCGGTTTTACCGAACGAATTGTGACGGGCCATGGCCACCTCGTCGTTGGGGTGTACCTGAATCGAAAGGTTGTCGTGGGCATCGATAAACTTGATGAGCAACGGGAATTTCTCGCCATAGCGCTCGGTCACATGCTTGCCCAGCAGAGCGGCACCATCGCGTTTAATAAGCTCGGTCAGGTTCTTGCCCTTGTCGGCACCTTCGCTTACAACCGACACGCGGTCGCCTACCTGGGATATCTCCCAGCTCTCACCCACCCCGGGATGGATCTCGGGCAACTGTTTGAATCGGCTAATCTCTTCTCCTCCCCAAATGATCGGACGGAGGATGTCTTCAAATTTCAAAGGATACATAGCTTCTTTATTTTTTATGTGAATACAGTTTTATCTCATACTTTCCCGCCTCGACCGTCGGGCAACGCCACACGGCCGGGGTACTCTCGTTGCCATAGCGGTCGCGAGCCACTACGGCATAGCAACGATACGAACCCGGCAATACCCACTCGCTCGCGGTGCGGGGCAACACGGCAGCTATCTGCTCGCCGTCCTCGACCCGTAACGAGTCGTCGGTGGCATAGACCACATAAGTGAATGCCGCATCGACCGGCTGCCACGACAACCGCGTACTCCCCGCCACCATCTCACCCCGAAGGCCTTCAGGTGCTGCAACCGTCTGCGCGGGAGCCCCTACCGGGCGAGGGGTCAAAGCCGGATAGCGGTAGAACCACGCCGTGAGCCACTGCTCCAACGCGGTGTGCCTGTGCAGATTGCCGTAACGGAAATAGGCTTGCCCTACCCCCACCTGCCGGGTCGTTTCAATCTGACGTTTTATCTCGTCGAGACTCCAGTTTCCATTCTCCCGGTCGAGCCGGTAGACACCGATACCACTGGCCACGCTCCCGGCCGGACAGCTCTCGGCCCAATCGTGCAGAAACGGGAAATAGTTCTCTTCCTTGAAATACATCATCGGGGCGATAAAATCGAGCTTCCCCTCCTGCAACCACCGTTTGGGGTCTTGATGCACCGCCTCCCGACAGCTCCACCAGGCCGGGAAGCCCGGTAACGAGGCGTAACGGCCTAGCGGCGAACTGCTCACCTTGACCCACGGCTTCAACTGCTTCACCTTGTCGTAGATGACCGAAACGGTAGCCGTGATATTGTCCTCGCGCCAGTTCATCAGCGAGGTGGCCCCCCGCCCCCATTTCCGATACGAATCGGCATCGGGAAACCGACGGGCATCGTCGGGGTAGCGCACATAGTCGAGGTGAATGCCATCGACATCGTATTTCGTCACAATCTCGTCGACCACCCCGACCAGATAGTCTCGCACCTCGGGATTTCCCGGGTCGAGAAACCATTCGCCTGCCAGCTGCTTGCACCACGACCGGTGACGGGCTACGACCGACTGATTGCCCTGACGCTTTACCTGCCAATTGGACCCAACCGGGAAGGTGACCAACCACGCGTGGCACTCCATGGCCCGCTTGTGACACTCGTCGACCACCAGGGCCAACGGGTCGTAACCGGGGTTGCGACCGCCGCTCAACACGGCAGCCCACGGCTCGTACTGCGAAGAATAAAAGACCTCGCCACGGATACGTGCCTGGAAAAAGACAGTATTGATACCCAATGCCTGCAGACGGTCGAGTATCTCGACAAGCTCCTGTTGCTGCCGACGGGCATTGACCGGCGTGTGCATCGGGCGTGACGGCCAGTCCAGCCCCCAGTTTGTCGTGAGCCACACGGCTCGCATCTCGTATTTGGGAGACGAAGCCAGAAGTGTGAGACCAGCAAAGCAAACGGAGAAGAACAGTAGCAGCCGCTTTTTCATTCCAAATGATTTATGGAGACAAAGGTACACTTTTATTCTTATAAAAATTCTTCACAATACTTATTTCATGCGACAAAAACATAGAGCCGACAAAAAGCATTGAATCTCACAAAAAATAGTAACTTTGCATTCTTATAGGGAAAATGTTATGAATACGACCTTTGCCACCATACTGGAGATTGTAGGAACACTGGCCTTTGCCATCAGCGGCATCAGACTGGCCGCTGCCAAGCGTTTCGACTGGTTCGGCGCCTATGCCGTAGGATTGGTTACCGCCATCGGCGGCGGTACCACCCGCGATGTACTGCTCAATGCCACCCCCTTCTGGATGATCAACGGCAGCTACCTCACTGTCACCGCCATAGCCCTCATATTCGTGATTATTTTCAAACAGTATCTGGTGAAACTCGAGAATACTTTCTTTATTTTCGACACCATCGGGTTGGCTCTGTTTGTGGTAGTGGGCGTAGAGAAGAGCCTCATGTTCGGCTTCCCCTTCTGGGTCGCCATCGTCATGGGTACGATTACCGGCTCGGTGGGCAGCATCATACGCGACATACTCATCAACGAAGAGCCGCTCCTGTTCCGTAAGGATATTTATGCCCTGGCCTGTGTGGCGGGTGGCATTATGTTCTATCTGGGGCAGAAGATGGGTTTCAACAGTATTACCAATCAGTCGATTTGCGGTATTTCGGTCGTAGCGGTCAGACTGCTGGCGGTGAAATTCCACTGGTCTCTGCCCGCCTTGAAAGACGAAAACGACAACCCGACTAAAAAAGAATAACCTTGCTCCCATGTTGGATTCTCTGAAGAAATACGATAAAAATACCCTGTGGCAGCTCATCCGGTTCGGCATCGTCGGGGTCATCAACACGCTCATTACCCTGATTGTCATCTATGTATTGCAAGAGTTGCTGCACATCAAATATACGATTGCCAATCTGGCTGGCTATATAGCCGGCGTCATCAACAGTTTCTTTTGGAGCAAACTGTGGGTATTTAAGAAATTAAATAGTAACTTTATGCGCGAAGCCGTGCTGTTTCTCGTCAGCTTCGGGATCTGTTACGGCATACAGTTCGTAGCGCTGCTTGTTCTGGTAGAGGTGTTGCACCTGGCCGACACCTGGGCCCAACTGGTGAGCATGGTGGTATACACGCTGTGCAACTTTACTCTGAACAAGTGTATTACGTTTAAAAAATAAGAGAGATAGGCCATGAAAGTATCTGTCATCATTCCCTGCTATAACGAAGAGGAGGTACTCCCTTTGTCGCACAGGCGCTTCTCCCAGGTCATGGGCAGTATACCCTACGACTATGAGCTTATTTTCATCAACGACGGCAGCAAGGACCGCACCGAGGAGCTGTTGATGGGCTTTGCCCAGAACGACCCGCACACCAAGGTGCTGTCGTTCTCGCGCAACTTCGGCCACCAGAATGCCGTAAGTGCCGGTCTGCACAACTGCACGGGCGATGTGGCCGTCATCATCGACGTCGACCTGCAAGACCCGCCCGAGGTAATACCCCAAATGATCGAGACCCACCTGCGGGAGGGCAGCAACGTAGTCTATGCCGTGCGCAACAAGCGCGAAGGCGAAACCTTCATGAAAAAGTTTACGGCCAAGCTCTACTACCGCATGCTCAATTCGCTGTCGGACTATACCTTTCCCGTCGATACAGGCGACTTCAGGCTCGTCGACCGCAAGGTGCTCGAGGCCTTCAAGCAATTCCCCGAGAAACACAAGTACCTGCGAGGGCTCTTCAGTTGGATGGGATTCAAACAGACCCCCTTCTATTACGACCGCAACGAACGGGCGGCCGGAAAGACCAAATACTCGGTGCGCAAGATGTTTGCCCTCGCCTCGGCCGGTATCTTCGGCTTCTCCAAGAAACCCCTCAAACTGGCCATTTCGCTGGGTACGCTGTCGATTTTCATCGCTCTGGCCTATGCTATCTGGGTCTTCGTCATGTACCTGTCGGGCAAAGAGTCTATCGTGCCCGGGTGGTCTTCGACCATCATCACCATCGTATTTCTGGGTGGCGTACAGCTGTTTACGATAGGCATTCTGGGCGAATATATAGGCAATATCTTCGACGAGACCAAGAACCGCCCCGAATACATCATCGACAAAAAAATCAATTTCGACTCCTCCAACTCACAAACGCTTTAAGACTGCTCGATTATGAACATGCCTAAGATGAGTTCACGATTCTCATTGTTCTTGTTATTGCTGATTATCAGCTCACTCACCATCGTGCCCTACCTGGGGTTGACCAACTTCCACACCAAGGGCGAACCCCGCGAAGCCATCGTGGCCGTGAGCATGCTGCAAAACGACAACTGGATATTGCCCGTCAACAACGGGAGCGACATAGCCTACAAGCCCCCCTTTTTCCACTGGTGCATTGCCGCACTCTCCCTGCCCACAGGCGAGGTGACCGAGTTTCCCTCGCGGCTGCCGTCGGCTCTGGCCTTAATCGTCATGTCGGCCATGTGCTTCCTCTTCTTTGCCAAGCGCAGTCGCAACGACCTGGCCTTTCTGGCCTCGCTGCTACTGCTCTCGGGCTTCGAAGTACACCGGGCGGCCATGGCCTCGCGGGTAGACATGGTGCTCACCTGCTTTATCGTGCTGGCCCTGCTGCAACTCTACCGGTGGTGGGAACACCACTTGCGGGGTATCCCCGTTTGGGCCGTTCTCTTTATGAGCATCGCCACCCTCACCAAAGGCCCGGTGGGCATCATTCTGCCGTGCGCCGTCATCGGGGTATTCCTGTTGCTCCAAAAGGTATCGCTCTGGCGTACCATCTATAAAGTCCTGCCGCTGGCTCTGCTGGCCTGCATTCTGCCCCTGCTGTGGTACTTTGCCGCCTATCAGCAGGGAGGCGACACCTTCTTGCAACTGGTATTGGAAGAGAACTTCGGCCGATTCCTGGGCAAGATGTCGTACGAGTCGCACGAACAGCCCGTCATCTACTACTTCTACATCACCCTGGCCGGCTGGCTGCCGTGGTCGTTGCTGGTCATCATGTCGCTGTTTGTGCTGAAATACAAACGACCGCACGGTACGGTGAAAACATACTGGGAACGGTTCAAAGCGTACATCGCCCACATGGACCGCATGCGGCTCTTCAGCCTCCTGGCTATCGTCATCATCTTTGTATTCTACTGCATACCCAAGAGCAAACGGTCGGTATACATCCTGCCCATCTACCCCTTCATCGCCTACTTCCTGGCCGAGTACATGCTCTATCTGCTCAAACAGAAGCCCAAGGTGTGGCGGGTATTTTCGATATTCATCGCTTCGGTAGGAACCTTGCTGCTGATTATTCTGCTCCTTGTCAAGAGCGGAGTCGGCGACCACTATCGGGCAATATTGCCCGACGACCTTGGTTACTACATGACCGCCCTGGCCGAGTCGTGGAACATCGTGTCGATTATCTCGGGCATATTCATCGTCTTCCTCATTTACGACATCTACAAGAGTAAGCGCTACCTGACCTACAACAACCGGTATGTCTACTCGGTCGTGGCGCTCTTCTTCGGTATACAACTCATGCTCGACGCCTCTACACTGCCGGTCATCCTCAATGCCAAGTCGATGAAACCCTTTGCCGATAAAGTCATAGCCGAAGTACCCGAGGGGAAGATATACTCTTACGTATCGGTACCCATGCTTCACTTCTTCATCATCAACTTCTACACGCAAGACCGGGTAGTCGAGTTTGAAAAAGAGAACCCCGAAGCAGGCTACCTGCTCGTGGGCGAACGCGATTTCCAGTACATACAGGAGAAATATGGCCGGCAATACGACTTCTCTCCTGTCATGCGAAGCGATCGCAAAGGCAACGATGTGAAGGATTTTGTCCTGCTGCTCGATTTCCAGAAGCGCGATTCGGACGCAGATTGAAAATAGGGCTCGATTGTCACACCGTTGAAATATCTATTTCTCAATTTTGCAGCATCAAAAAAAACCGAGAACTATGACCAATTACAAGATTTTAGTTGTAGACGACGAAGAGGATTTGTGCGAAATTCTGAAATTCAACCTCGAAGTAGAAGGGTATGAAGTCGACACGGCCAACTCGGCCGAAGAGGCTCTGCAAATGAACCTGAGCGATTACAACCTGCTGCTGCTCGATGTGATGATGGGCGAAATGAACGGCTTCAAAATGGCCTCACTGCTGCGCAAGAACGAAAAGCTCAAACACATTCCCATCATCTTCCTCACAGCCAAGGATACCGAAGACGACAAACTGATGGGCTTCAATATCGGAGCCGACGACTACATATCCAAACCCTTCTCCATCCGTGAGGTCATTGCCCGTGTCAAGGCCGTGCTTCGCCGCAGCTCCGAAAAGGAGACCCCCGAAATCCTGCAATTCGAAAATCTGTATATCGACCCGACCAAAAAGCGGGCCTTCATAGACCAGAACGAGCTGCCGCTCACCAAAAAAGAGTTTGAGATCCTTTCGCTCCTGCTCTCCCACCCGGGTCAGGTCTTTTCGCGTGAAGAGATTCTTTCGAAAATCTGGACCGACGAGGTATATGTGCTCGATCGCACAATCGACGTAAACATCACCCGCCTGCGGAAAAAAATCGGAGAGTACGGGAAACACATCGTCACCCGGCTTGGATACGGATATTGTTTCGAAACTGCCTGATTTTGACCTATGACTATCGAAAAGCGTGCTCAGTTTATGACCTTCGACCGAAAACTGTTCTTTTCCATCGGGTCGCTGTTTGTCGTCTTTATTGCCATCATCCTGCTCTTCGAATACCAGCTCGAAAAGGAGAACCGGCAACAGTCGTTGAATGCCCTTTTGCAAGACTATAACGGACTCTTGTATGCCCAAATCAAAAACCAGGACATCGACCACATCTCTATCGACTCGATTATCCGCAACATGACCAGCCGCGACTTGAGGGTAACCGTCATCTCGGCCCAAAACGGCGATGTGATACTCGAGAGCCAGTCGGGAAAAGAGAGCGACACGGTTGCCGACAATCACCTGACCCGGCCCGAAATACAACAGGCCCTGAAGGGAAAAGAGGGCTATGCCATTCGATACTCGCAAACGCATAAGAAAAACTACTTCTATTCGGCCCGACGGTACGGCGACTGGGTGGTACGCTCGTCGATTCCCTTCGAGCGGGAGAGCCTCTCCATACTCAATCCCAACAAAGAATTTATCTACTTCATGGTGGGCATATCGATTTTCGCAATCCTGTTGCTATACTATTTCTGCCGTAGCCTGGGCAAATCGATTGCCGCCCTTAGCCAACTGGCCCAACAAGCCGAACAAGAGAAGCCCATACACATCACCATCAAATCGGGCGTCGACGACATCGGCAATATTACCCAGAGTCTTACCCATATCTACGACAACCTGTTGCGTACCAAAGAGAAATTGTCGATCGAACAGGAAAAGCTGTTCAAACACCTGCAATTCTCCAAAGAGGGCCTGGCCTTCTTCTCCAAAGACAAACGGATAATCATGGCCAACAACCTCTTTATCCAGTATCTCAGCCTCATTACCGACAATACGGTGTCTCCGGCCGACTATCTGTTCAAAGAGGAAAATCTGAAAAAAATCAACGATTTCATATCGCAGAAACTCTACGAGCCCAATGTGCGCGAAGAGTTCATCTCCGAGTCGATGACCCTCGACAAAGGGAGCCGCACCTTCCTTGTCGAGTGCATCATCTTCCAGGACCACACCTTCGAAATCGCCATCAACGACATCACCCAACAGGAGCAGGAGAGCCGGTTGAAACGGCAGTTGACCCAGAATATCGCCCACGAGCTGAAGACCCCGGTGAGCAGCATCAGGGGATATATGGAGACCATCCTCTCTACCCAGATGGACGAAGCGCGCAAAAAAATGTTCATGGAGCGCTGCTACGCCCAATCGAAGCGGCTCACCGACCTGTTGCGCGACATCTCTATGCTCAACCGCCTCGACGAGTCGAAAGACCTCTACGACACCGACAACACCGACTTGCAGAAGATTATCACCGAGGTCATCAACGAATCGCAAGCCGCACTTACCGAGCGTAATATGACCGTAGAGATGCGAAACCTCCACGACAAGATGACGTTGAACGGCAACTACTCGCTGCTCTACTCGATATTCCGAAATCTCACCGACAACGCCATCGCGTACGCCGGACAAGGTACCCGAATCACCATCGACTGCTATCTCGAGGACGACAAGTATTACTACTTCTCCTTCTCCGACAACGGCGTGGGGGTACCCGAAGAGCATCTAAACCGCCTCTTCGAGCGTTTCTATCGGGTAGACAAAGGACGCTCCCGCAAACTCGGCGGCACCGGTCTGGGACTGGCCATCGTCAAAAACGCTGTTCTCTTCCACAAAGGTGAAATATGGGTTAAAAACGAACCCTCGGGTGGCCTGAATATCCTTTTTTCTCTGAGAAAAAACTAAATAAACTTTCAACTGCCCCCGAAATGGGGTGACGAAATTAGGATTTCTCGCGGAATCTTGTAACTTTGTAAAATCATGACCCGTAAAATTTTGATTTTATGAATTACGAGAGCTTTAATAAATACATCGAACGAGCCATTAAAGAGAACTGGGAACGTATCGCCTTGAGCGACTTCGACGGTGTCTCTTACCACTACAAAGACATTGCCCGCAAAATTGCCAAAATACACCTGCTGCTCGAGAGCGCGGGCATCGAACACGGCGACAAGGTGGCCATCTGCGGCAAGAACTCGGCACACTGGGCCGTGGCCTTCTTTGCCACCATCACCTACGGGGCCGTGCCCGTCCCTATCCTGCACGAGTTCAAGGCCGACAACATCCACCACATCGTCAACCACTCCGAAGCCAAACTGCTCTTTGTGGGCGACGGGGTATGGGAAAACCTGAACGAGAACCTGATGAAGGATTTGCGGGGCATTCTCCTGCTCAACGACTTCTCTCTGCTCAAGTCGAACAGCGAACGGCTCATCGATACCCGCAACCGGCTGAACGAATACTTCGGCCGTAAATACCCCTCGCGCTTTACCCCCGAAGCGGTGAGCTACTACGAGGATTCGCCCGAAGAGCTGGCCGTCAACCCTCGCTCCAGCAGCGCCAAGCTGCGCGCTGTGGAGAAAATAGCCGAGG
>ERZ779888.3154-NODE-3154-length-12491-cov-2.199501_pt1 | contig 12491 bp, 8 predicted proteins | sample MGYA00511245_ERZ779888 | MGnify/ENA primary metagenome ERZ779888 (study PRJEB29588, sample SAMEA2155255) | human gut metagenome | biome: human gut; feature: human-associated habitat; material: faeces | place: Denmark | collected 2008/2010 ... | reverse complement strand
GATCCAGAATCTTTCTGAAACCGTCGTCATTCCCATTGCGGGCATGATCCTTACCTTTGTTCTGGTGTATGAACTGATCCAGATGATTCTCGAAAAGAACAACATGCACGAATTCGATACATTCAACATCTTCAAGTGGATTTTCAAGACTTTTGTTGCCACTTACCTGCTCACCAACTGTTTTACGATTGTGATGGCGGTCTTTGATGTGGCCCAAAATGTGGTGTCGCAAAGTGCCGGTGTCATAAACGGGAACCTGGATGTGCAGGCGGCATTGTCTGACCTGGAAACCCAGCTTGAAGCAATGGGGATGTGGGAGCTGATCGGCCTGTGGCTGGAGACCAACATTATCAACCTGTGCATGTGGGTGTTGTCCATCGTGATCTTTGTCATTGTATATGGCCGTATGATCGAGATTTATTTAACCGTGAGCCTTGCACCGATCCCGTTTTCCACAATGGCAAACCGGGAATGGGGACAAATGGGAACCGGGTATCTGCGTTCCCTTTTTGCCCTGGGCTTTCAGGGGTTTTTGATCCTGATCTGTGTTGCCATTTATGCAGTGCTGGTCCAGTCTATCCCATCGTCCGGCGACGTGCACGGCGCGATCTGGGGAACGGCGGGTTATACGGTACTGCTGGCTTTTGCCCTGTTTAAGACAGGTTCGTTATCCAAATCCATATTTAATGCAAGATAGCATGAACAAAACCAATTCTAAAAAGGAGGATTTTATATATGAGTAAAACCAATACAGAAAAAATGGCGCCGGAAACACAGACGCCGGAAATGGCAAACGGCATGAAGCTGGATGTCCGCGTGCGTCCGATCGCCCCAATGGGAAACCTGCTGGCGTTTGCCAATGTTACGATTGGCGGATGCTTTAAGATTGACGGCTTCCGTATCTGTTCCAGTCGGCGCTGTTTTTGCTGCTCACGGCCTATGCCGCCTCCAGCGTGGGGCTGTTCTGCTCGGCCCTGTTTCGCAAAACGGTTTCGGCCAGCTCAACGATGCTCTCATTGATGGGTACGGCCAGGCTATTGAAAATTTGCAGGCGACTCTTGAAGCGACAAAGGGAGCTGCGGAAAAACCTTCCCTGACCGGTGCATTGAAGGAAAATGCCGGTAAGGTCAAAGAACAGCCGACCAAACCTGCCCCATCTAAGAATGAGCAGGCTCGCTAATGCCGGAAACGAAACAGTACGGCATTATCTATGCCGATCCGCCCTGGCATTATGACAGGAAACATGGAAGCGGCGTTGCGGAAAACCATTACCCCACAATGAGCATTGAAGAAATCTGTGCCCTGCCGGTATCGGAACTTGCCGCAAAAGACAGCACCCTTTTTCTGTGGGCGACCTTCCCGCAGCTCAATGAAGCCTTCCGGGTGATCGACGCCTGGGGGTTCAAATATAAAACGCTGGCTTTTCTATGGCTCAAACAGAACCGGAAAGCGGATAGCTGGTTTTATGGCATGGGCTTTTGGACCCGCTCAAACGCGGAGGTCTGCCTGCTGGCAACCAGAGGCCGTCCGAAACGCCAGTGTGCGGGAATCCATCAGTTTGTGATCTCCCATATTGAGCAGCACAGCAAGAAACCGGACGAGGTGCGGGATAAGATCGTAAAACTCATGGGCGATCAGCCCAGAGTGGAACTGTTTGCAAGACAAAAGACACCCGGCTGGGATGTATGGGGCAATGAAGTGAACTGTACGCTGACTATGCCGGAGCGAAAGGGGTGATTTTGATAGAACAAGATGCAAAGCGGCTGCTTATGGAACGGCTGGACGAGTGTTTGAAGGTTCATGCGGATATGCTGGATGCACAGAACATCGGCAGTATTTACGAGTTACAGGGACTTTCGGAACTCCACTATTATCTGAAGGTTGAGCATGTATTTACTCCGGCGGAAGTAGAGGCGCTTCTTTCTTTTCAGGACCCGTTGGATGTAGCCCGATGGTGCTGGGAAGAAAATAACCATGAACACAGTTTCCCGATCTGCGATCTTCTCAAAGAAATTGATGCAGAGCAAAAATTTGAACATTTCACAAGCGAAGCTTCCGCACAGGACAAATATACACTCCTGATGAAACGGCTGGGACAGAATTACTTTGCTTACCGGGAAAGCCTTATGTCAAGAGATAAGGAATCCTTAATTGAAAAAGCTGCTGAAATTACAGCCATGCAGGAGGCGTATTCCTATCTGACAACAAAGTTTGAGTTCGGGGATGAAATGTTGGATGATGTGCTGGCGCTTGAGAATCCTTTGAAATACTTTGCAGACCGTTGGCTTTTACCGGTTTCGGATGTGTTCGACGTGGATATGGATATTCGGGAAAATATTGCCGGAATCCGAGATAGCCAGGAATACCTGTGTCAGAGAGGACCGGCTGTTTCTGTCCTGGCACGGCTGCAAAATGCGGCTCAGGAAGTGCGGGAATGTCCGGCTGCGGAGAAACCGGTACGCGAATTCGGTGCACGGTAATGGGCCGGAAACTATATTACGATGGGAGGTGTATAGATGCCTTATGTACCTGTACCAAAGGATTTAACCAAAGTTAAAACCAAGCTGGCCTTCAATCTGACGAAGCGCCAGCTTATTTGTTTCAGTCTTGCGGCCTTCCGGTGTATTTCTTTACCCGCGGGGCGATCGGCAATTCGGCGGCTGTACTTTTGATGATCGGGCTGATGATGCCCTTTTTCTTCTTCGCCATGTATGAGCGTGACGGACAGCCGGCAGAAAAGATCTTGAAGAACCGGCTCCGTTATAAGCTCTGGCCGAAGAACCGTCCATACAGGACGGATAACCTGTATAAATCTATGTCAAAGAAGGAGGTTACAAAGATTGCCAAAAAACAAGCAGCAGGAAGCTCAGGAAAAGCGTCTGCAAAAAAATATCAGGCAGGCCAAAAAGACCAGAGCCGATGCAAAGCAGGGCAAAACTAAGTCTGCCCGTTCCAAGCCGTCTAAAAAAGGCGGCTTTTTTGCCGGGCTGAAAGCAGATGCCCCGCAGACGGTCCAGCAGAGCATCCCCTACCGTGAAATGTACCGGGATGGGATCTGCCGGCTGACCGATACCCTTTACACCAAAACGGTACAGTTTTTTGATATTAACTATCAGCTTGCACAGGCAGATGATAAAGCACAGATCTTCGAGGGTTACTGCGATTTCTTAAATTACTTCGATGCCTCGATCCATGTGCAGCTTACCTTTATCAACCAGCGGGCCAATATGCAGGATTTTACCAGAAGCATTGACATCCCTCCCCGCGGCGACGAGTATGACGGAATCCGCAGGGAATACGGGGATATGTTAAAGAACCAGTTGCAGAAAGGAAATAACGGTCTCACCAAACGCAAATACATTACCTTTGGAATCGAGGCAGATGACCTGCGTACTGCGAAAATGCGTCTGGAACGCATTGAAACGGATGTGCTGGCAAATTTCAAGACCCTGGGAGTTCAGGCGAGATCCTTAAACGGACTGGAACGTCTGGAACTTCTTCACAGCCAGCTTCACCCGGACGGTCAGGAAAAGTTTCATTTCCAGTGGTCGGATCTGCCTAAGACCGGTCTTTCTACCAAAGACTTCATTTCCCCATCCGGGCTGTCTTTTTCAAAGGATGGAAAGACATTCCGGGTAGGCGACCATTCCGGTGCTGTCTCCTTTTTGCAGATTTTGGCGCCGGAGCTTACTGACCGGCTTTTAGCGGATCTTCTTGACTTAAACGACGCCGTGACCGTCAACCTGCATATCCAGTCTATCGACCAGGCGCAGGCGATCCGAAACATCAAGCGTAAAATGTCGGACCTGCAGAAAATGACCATTGAGGAACAAAAGAAAGCGGTCCGATCCGGGTATGACATGGACATCATTCCCACCGACCTTGCCACCTATGGAGAGGAAGCCAAAAATCTTTTGCAGGATTTACAGAGCCGCAATGAGCGCATGTTCCTTGTGACGGTACTGGTGGAAAATATCGCTGCCAAACGCCAAAAGCTGTTCAATGATATTTTTGCCGCTTCGGGTGTGGCACAGAAATACAACTGTGCCTTAAAACGGCTGGATTACCAGCAGGAACAGGGGCTTATGTCCTCGCTTGCTCTTGGCACGAACCAGATTGAAATTGAGCGCGGGCTTACGACCAGCAGCACAGCGATCTTTGTACCGTTTACCACCTGTGAATTGTTCCAGGAGGGCGAGGCGTTGTATTACGGCCTGAACGCCCTTTCCAATAACTTGATCATGGCGAACAGAAAAACGCTGAAAAACCCCAATGGGCTGTTTCTCGGTACCCCAGGAAGCGGTAAATCTTTCTCTGCCAAGCGTGAGATCGTCAATGTGTTCCTTCTGACGGAGGACGACATCATTATCGCTGACCCGGAAAATGAGTATGGGCCGCTGGTGCAGCAGTTCGGTTCCCAGGGGCAGGTCATTGATATTTCCCCTACTTCCACGAACTACATCAACCCGATGGACATCAATCTGGACTATTCCGATGATGAAAACCCGATCACTTTGAAAAGTGATTTTATTCTGTCGCTGTGTGACCTTATCATCGGCGGCAAAGAAGGGCTTTCCCCTATTGAAAGGACGATCATCGACCGTTGTACCAGACTGGTGTACCGGGAATACCTGCAGGACCCATGCCCGGAAAATATGCCGATCTTAGGCGATCTTTACGAGCTGCTTTTGAAACAGTCTGAACCGGAAGCACAGAATATCGCAACGGCACTGGAAATCTATGTCAATGGTTCCCTTAACGTGTTCAACCACCGTTCCAATATCCAGATGGATCAACACCGGGTACTGTGTTTCCAGCTTAAATCACTGGGAAAAGCCTTAAAGGAAATCGGGCTTTTGATCATGCAGGATGCGGTGTGGAACCGTGTTACGGCCAACCGTTCCAAACATAAAACAACCTGGTTCTATATCGACGAATTCCACCTTCTTTTGAAAGGGCAGACAGGAAGTTTCAGCGTGGAGATCTGGAAACGCTTCCGTAAATGGGGCGGAATCCCATCAGGTTTAACGCAGAATGTCAAGGACCTTCTGGCTTCCCGTGAGATCGAGAACATTTTTGAGAACTCGGACTTTATCTATATGCTCAACCAGGCCCAGGGAGACCGTCAGATTTTGGCAAAGCAGTTGGGAATTTCCCCGCACCAGCTTTCCTATGTGACCCATTCCGGTCCCGGCGAGGGGCTTTTGTTCTTTGGAAATGTGATCATCCCCTTTGTGGACCACTTCCCGAAGGACACACTGTTGTACAGTGTGCTTACCACAAGACCGGATGAAATAGCGGGGACCAAAGCGTGAGACAAAAATTAAAATGGATCGGAGGTGAGAACAATGGCACACGACAGGGAATTTCAAAGGAAGCGCAAAGATACCCGGATGCCGGTGCGTGATTCCCACGGGGAGGATCAGCCGGCAGCCAGGCAGACCGAACAGGATTTTGACCTGCGCAGGGCACGGGACACCCCTTCTTCTGTCAACGGCAAGACACACAGGCAGGACATCCCTGTACAGACGGAATTTTCCCATCTGTCACCGGAAACACCGGAGTCCTTGTTGGAACAGGGCGAAGCGTATGCAACCGCTTTGGATGGTTTTTCGGAACACTTTGAGACACCGGATGCTGCCAGGACAGCGCCCCCGATACAGGACAACGTGCGAAGCAATTTCCGGCAGGAGGTTTCCAGGCGTTCTTTTGTAACAGAGGATGTGACAGACCATGATACCGGACAATATGCACCTTCTTCCGAAGGATCAGCCCCACCGAGCGGCACAGACAGATCCGGTCAGGGACATCGTTATCGGACACATCAGCATGGGAACAAATATCAGCAGCGTTTTCAGGAAGCGGCACAGGCGGAGGAACAGGCAGCGCAGAAGGAAAAGGGTGTGGATAGCGAACCGCCAAAAACATCCAAGCTGGAATTTACTGCGGATGAACTGCCGCCGCAGACAGAGGATAAAAAGCTCACCCATGCAAGGCGGAAGGCCGAACGTACTGCACAAAAAGCAGAGCAGGCACAAAATCGTCTGCCGGCCCGGAAGAAACTGCGCATGGAGACGGTTTCCGACCCGGAGACCGGAAAAGCCAAAAAACACTTAAAATTTGAAAAGGAGGTCAAATCACAAAAGGCCCATGTAAAAGGGCCTGTACCACTGCGTCCGGTCAAGGCGGGCGCCAATACTGCCATTGGTTACGCCCATAAAAAGATTTATGAGGCAGAGGATGAAAATGTGGGGATCAAGGCATCCCACCGCTCTGAACTTGTGGGCGAGGCAGGGCTTCGCACGGCATATCACCGGCATAAAACTGCCCCCTACCGAAAGGCAGCGAAATTACAGCAAAAATCAGCAAAGGCCAACGCAAGACTTGCTTACCGGCAGGCTCTTAGCGACCACCCGGAGCTGAAGAAACATGCGATTGCCCGGATATGGCAGAAACAAAAACTGAAAAGGCAGTATGCCAAGGCTGCCCGTGAAGCCGGGAAACAGGCAAAAAATGCCGCAGTCGCAACAGAGAGGGTCAGCGTCGGTATTGTCCATGCGGTCAAACGGCACCCTGTAATCTGCCTTGTCCTCCTGCTTCTCCTTTTGGTAATTTTCCTGATCATGTCCCTGTTTTCCACGTTCTCCAATATTGGGACCGGCGGTCTGGGAAGTCTGGCTGCTTCTACCTATCTTGCAGACGATCAGGACATCAATCAGGCGGAGCTTACCTATACCGAGTGGGAAACAGATCTGCAAATGGAAATAGACAGGGTGGAATCAGACCGCCCCGGTTATGACGAATACCGGTATAACCTGGGTGCGATCGAGCATGACCCGTATGTGCTGATGGGGTATCTGACTTCTGCTTATCAGGGATTTACTTACGATGAAGTGGAAAGCGTGCTGCGGCAGCTTTTCCAGGAACAATATACCCTGTCCTTTTCAGAAGAAACCGAGATCCGTTACCGCACCGAAACTTCCGTTGATCCGGAAACCGGGGAAGAAACCCAGGAGGAAGTGCCTTATGAATGGCGCATCTTAAATGTCAAGCTCACAGTCACACCTCTAGAAAACCTGGTCGTTTCCCGGATGAACGCAGACCAGAAAGAGATCTGCGAGATCCTGCTGCAGACAAAAGGAAACCGCCAGTATGTCAAAAATGTCTTTGGCACCAACTGGCTCCCTTATGTGACCAGTTATTACGGCTACCGGGTACATCCCATCAGTGGGGAAAAGAACTATCACACCGGTGTGGACATCGGGATGCCGGAGGGCACAGAGATCCTTGCCGGGCATGACGGAACGGTCACCCTTGCGGGAAATGCCGGCGGTTATGGCTTGTGTGTCGCTATTGAAGGCGAGGCATACGAAGGACATACCCTGACGACCAAATACGGGCACTGTTCCCAGATCCTTGTTTCTGCCGGGCAGGAGGTCAAAGCCGGGGATGTGATCGCAAAGGTCGGGAATACCGGAAATTCTACCGGGGCCCACCTGCACTTAGAAGTCCTGGTTGACGGCCAGTATTTGAATCCCCTGTATTTTGCCGATACCGGCGATACCAGCGAACGGCACCTGCCGGAAGTTGGTTCAGGCGGCACAGGAAACTACTTCGATTATGACATTCCACCGGAAGCCCTTGCGGATGAACAGTTTGCCGCAATGATGGCCGAGGCGGAAAAATATCTTGGCTATCCGTATGTATGGGGAGGCGCAAGCCCTTCCACTTCCTTTGACTGTTCCGGCTATGTGTCCTGGGTGATCAACAACTGCGGCGTTGGCTGGAATTTCGGAAGGCTGACCGCGGATGGTCTTTTAGGTGTATGTACGCCGGTATCAAGTGCGGATGCAAAACCGGGCGACCTGATCTTCTTCCAGGGGACCTACAACACCAGCGGCGCAAGCCATGTAGGGATCTATGTGGGAAATGGAATGATGATCCACTGTGGAGACCCGATTTCTTATGCAAACATCAATACAAGCTACTGGCAGCAGCATTTTTATACATTTGGGCGTCTGCCTTAACAGATTGGAGGTAATAAATTGAATCCTAAAATTGAAAAACTGGAAAAGGAAATTGAAAAGACCAAAACAAAGATTGCGGAAATGCAGGCAAAGCTCCATAAGCTGGAGGAACAGAAAACAGAGCTGGAAAATACCGATTATGTAGCGGTGGCGCGCAGTTTCAAACTGACGCCCCAGCAGCTTGCGGATTTTTTGAAATCACAGCAGGCAGCCCCTTCGGAAACTGTTTTACCGCAGGAGAAGGAGGATGTGCATGAGGCTTAAAAAACTTTCCCTGCTGCTGGCGCTTACGCTTCTTGTAAGTGTCAGCGCATTACCTGTAACGGCTCATGCCGGCGGTTCCAAAGACACCACACCGCCAACGCTGACTGCTTCCATGGAGGGCGATGCCCTGAAAATAGAAAGCAGTGACGATCTATCCGGCGTGGAGGCGGTCTTTGTTGATGAAAACCGTATCAACTCCCTCACCGACGGGAAAGCGTCGGTCGCACTGAAAGATTATGCCGGAACAGAAAAACAGGTAAGCATATACGCAAAAGATTATGCCGGCAACCGTTCTGATGTGGTAAAGCTGGATAATCCGTATTACAAAGAACCGGCTCCTGAAAAGAAACCTGCTACGACAGCACCCCAGAGTCCGTCCGGTACACAGACAAAACCGCCTAAGGAAGAAAAACCTTCCGGCTCAAACGCTGCAACCCCTTCCGGCGGCGGAAATTCTTCCGGTTCAGATAACAGTACCGGACAGCAGGAAAATACTTCTGCGATCCCGGAAGGTGCATTTACCCCGGAAGGCACCGGAACGGTACAGGACAACATCAGCGGTACGGATGGGGAAAAACAGTTTTACACCATCACTACGGACGCGGGCAATGTCTTTTATCTGGTGATCGACGGGAAACGGGAAGATAACAATGTCTACTTCTTAAACGGCGTCACAGAGTCCGACCTGATGGCGCTTGCAGAAAAGAACAATGGCAGCATGAGCATGATTCCCCAGGAAGAAAGCTGCAACTGCACAGAAAAATGTGAGGCAGGAAAGGTTAATACTGGCTGTCCGGTCTGCAAAAATGACTTAAATGGCTGCAAAGGAAAAGAAAAGCCGACGGAAACTGAAAAACCGGCAGAACCGGAAAAGCCGAAGAAAGAAACCGGCAGCGTCGGCACGATCCTGTTTATCCTTGCTGCCTTACTTGCGGTCGGCGGGATCGGTTACTATGTAAAAATCGTGCGTCCGAAACAGCAGGCCGAGGACGATGCGGAATTTGAGGATGACGGTTATGGCGAAGGCTTTGACCCGGATGAGGCATACGGGGAACCGGAATATCTTTCAGAGGACGATTTTGACGACAAGGACAGCAAATAAGGCTGTCCTTTTAGATTTTATGAAAGTGAGGATTTTTTCATGGAACATATCATAACCAGACGCCGCGGCTTTCGCAAGCTGTTGGCGTTTTTGCTTTGTATGGCAAGCATTTTGGGGCTTCTTCCGGCTCAGGCTTTTGCCATGTCTGTCGGACAGACGGCAAGCTCCTGGCTGGGCGACCAGTATGTGGGCTCTGATGGGAACCACTACCGTGCCCCGGCGCCTTACACCTATCTTGCCTACCATGCAGACGGAACCATCGATGTACACACCAGTTCCGGGGGCAATGCTTACCGGCACTATATGCTGACGGATTCTGACGGGATCAGCCACCAGGTTTACTGTGTGGAGAGCGGGATTCCTTACCATACTTCGGAAAATACCTATGTTTCGGAAAGCGGGACCAACAGCCAATACCTGAACCTGCTTCCTGCCGAGGCAAGGAGGGGGATCACCCTGACTGCGATCTATGGCTGGAAACCCGGTGCGGCGCTCCCTGTTTCCGGAATCAACGAGGATGACTATAAGATGGCAACCCAGATCATCCTTTGGGAATACCAGCAGCAGCTTAGAAGCGATCCGTACAACCGCCACGGAAACGGCCACGCAGACGCCGACCAGTATTTCAGCGTGATCGCCGGACGACCGGCAGAAAAAGCCTATGACTGGATTCTTGCACAGGTCGCTTCCCATTCCACAGTACCTTCCTTTACTTCTTCTAAGAAAAGCGAAGCACCGGAACTGGAACTGAAATGGGATGTAGAAAAAAAGGTCTATACCCTGACGGTCACAGATACCAATAACTTGAAGATCGATCTGGAGGCTTTGAAAGGCAGCGGCGTTTCTGTGACAAGAAACGGAAATGAATACACCTTTACCAGCAGGCAGATGATGATGGACCCGGTGCTGTTTGAATTCCGAAAGAATATCCCGGTGGCAAACGACATGCTGATCTGGGGCAGACCCGGCTACCAGACCATGATGACCGGCGCCAGCGATCCGGTTTCCTTCTTTGTAAAGATCAAAACGGAAACTTACGGTACCGCAAAACTTGTCAAGACCAGTGAGGACGGCATTGTTTCCGGTATCACCTTCCATATCTCCGGTACGGACATTTTGGGAAATGAAGTCAATGAGGAAGTTACGACCGGAGAAAACGGCCAGATTGAAAAGAAGCTCCTGCCGGGAACCTATCTGGTAAAAGAACTTCCGGTGGACCGCTATGTGACCCCTTCCGCACAGTACGTGACCATTGAAAGCGGGCAGACTTCTTCGGTACATTTCAGCAATATTCTGAAGAAATTTCGCGTCCATGTGGTAAAGAGTGATGCTGACACCGGAAATGCTCAGGGGGATGCCACTCTTGCAGGGGCGACCTATGGGATCTTCCGTGATGGCGAACTGATCGACACTTATACTACCGGACCGGATGGCAGCTTTATGACCCGCTATTATGTATGCGGGGATGGCTGGACGATCCGGGAAATCGAACCGAGCACCGGGTATCTTCTGAATGAAACCATTTATGAAGTGGGTGCATCCCCTTCCCTGTATGAAGTGGAACTCAATACCACAGAAAATCAGGTGACGGAAACGGTTATTTACGGAAATATCCAGCTTGTCAAGCACACCGATGACCTGGACCCGGATGTGCCTGAGGGCGAAAATACCGACGATCCCAATGCTGGTATCATCGAACGCCCGGAAGCAGGCGCAGTCTTTGAAGTTTACTTAAAGGCAGCCGGGAGCTATGACGCGGCAAAGGAAAGTGAACGTGACCTTCTTACCACGGATGCGGATGGTTTTGCTTCCAGTAAACCGCTTCCTTATGGGCATTATACGGTCCATCAGATCGCAGGCGAGGAAGGCAAAGCCTTTGTCCCGGACTTTACGGTATTCATTTCCTCTGACGGAAAGACTTACAGCTATATCCTGAACAACCGCACCATCACAGCCCGTCTGAAAGTTGAAAAATGTGACGCAGAGACCGGAAAGATTATCCCTGTGACCGGAACCGGTTTTCAGATCAAGGATCTTTCCACCGGGGAATTTATCACCCAGACCGTCTACTATCCGAACCCGGAAACACTGGATACCTTCTATGTTTCTGACGAGGGCTGGCTGATGCTGCCGGAGCCTTTGGCCGCCGGGGATTATGAACTTTATGAGGTGGCTGCCCCTTATGGCTATGTGCTTTCCGATCGGCCGGTACCGTTTACCATTGACGGCAGCGAGGCGGTTGTGACGGTCACTCAGTACAATATGCCGCAGAAAGGCCAGCTTACCATCACAAAGACCGGAGAAGTATTTGCTTCTGTCCAGGAAAACGACGGACTGTACCAACCGGTATATGAGGTTGCCGGACTTCCTGGAGCGGTCTATGATGTGATCGCAGATGAAGATATTTATACCGGTGACGGTACCTTGCGGGCAGAAAAAGATACGGTTGTGGAAACACTTACGACCGGCGAGGACGGCACAGCGAAAAGCGGGTCTCTCTATCTTGGCCGTTATCGTCTGGAGGAACGTCAGGCGCCTTCCGGCTGTGTGTTGAATCCTCAACCGGAATATGTGGAACTGACCTATGCGGGTGAGACCGTAGAGGTTACACAGACAGCGGCCGGTCTTTATGACGAACGCCAGAAAGTGGATGTCACACTTTTCAAGGCAATGGAGACCGATGACCTGTTCGGTCTTGGCATGAACGAGGAATATAAGGATATTTCCTTTGGACTTTATGCTTCCGCAGACCTGACGGCGGCAGATGGCAGCGTGATCCCGGCAGATGGACTTCTGGAAGTGGTCTCTGTTTCGTCTGAGGAATCCGGCGGTTACAGCGCTTCCTTCGCTTCCGACCTGCCTTTTGGCAGCTATTATGTCAAGGAACGCACAACCAACGGCGCCTATATCCTTTCGAATCAGGAATATCCGGTTGTCTTTGAGTATGCTGGTCAGGAAACCGCCCTGGTACAGATCCTTGTCAATGAAGGCAAGGCTGTTTCCAATGAACTTCTCCGCGGGCGTGTAGACGGTGTAAAAGTTGGGGAAAACCCGGAAGGCGGCGAGGATGTCACGCTTGCCGGTGCGCTCATGGGTCT
>ERZ779888.3153-NODE-3153-length-12497-cov-2.842871_pt1 | contig 12497 bp, 24 predicted proteins | sample MGYA00511245_ERZ779888 | MGnify/ENA primary metagenome ERZ779888 (study PRJEB29588, sample SAMEA2155255) | human gut metagenome | biome: human gut; feature: human-associated habitat; material: faeces | place: Denmark | collected 2008/2010 ... | reverse complement strand
TTTTAAGTTCCGTATCGAAAACCTGGACGTTTGACTTTAACTTTTCGCTTATCTTATCAAGCACTTCGCCGCGAGTTTTCAGATGCTTTATCTTTTTCAATTTGGGCGACTTGATTCTTCTGAGTTTCCCGTCTGCGATCTTCACAAAGTCGCTGTCGACCTTTTCGACCACCACGTAAAACCTTCCGCTGTCCCGTCCCCTTATTGAATAAACTACCTGACCTAATTCCATATTCACCTCAAAGCGTCAAAATCTCTAAGCCGTTTTCAGTGAGTGCGACGGTGTTTTCGTAGTGAGCCGACGGTTTCCCGTCATGCGTCACGACCGTCCAGCCGTCACTCTTGCAGTTTACTTTATAAGTCCCGAGGTTTATCATCGGCTCAATCGCAAGCACAAGCCCGTTTGAGAGTCTGATGCCGCTGCCTTTGGTTCCGTAATTCGGCACGGACGGGTCCTCGTGCATTTCACGCCCTATTCCGTGTCCCACAAGACTTCTTACCACCGAAAAGCCGTTGCTTTCGGCATAAGTCTGTATTGCGTGGCCTATATCGCCTAAGCGATTGCCCGCCTTAAATTCCTTTATTCCCTCAAAAAAGCATTGCTTTGTCACTTCGACAAGTTTTTTCTTTTCCGGGGAAACTTCTCCCATCAAAAAGGTTCTTGCCGCATCGCCCTGCCATCCGTCCACAATGGCTCCTACGTCCACACTGACTATCTGACCTTCTTCGATGAGCCTGTCGGACGGTATCCCGTGCACGACTTCGTCGTCAATAGAGCAACATATCGACGCAGGGTAGCCGGCATAGTTTAAAAACGACGGCGTAGCCCCTGCCCTTTTGATGAAGTTGTATGCAAGCGTATCCACTTGCTTGGTTGTCATTCCTATCTTGATTTTCTCTTCAAGGAATTTGAGAAGGTCTCCGACAACCTTTCCCGCTTTTTTCATCTTTTCGATTTCAAGCGGAGTTTTTAAATGAATCATTTATTGAGCGCCTCTTTGACGGCTTCAAACGTATCCTCAACGCTTGTGGCGTTGATGTCTACCAAAACGCCCGCCTTTTCATAAAAACCGATGAGCGGAGCGTTCTGTTTTTCGTATACGTCAAGCCTGTTTTTGACCGTTTCGGGCTTATCGTCGTCACGGATAAACATTTTCTGACCGCACTTGGGGCAGATTTCATTGCCCTTTAACACGTTGACGTGAGAGGTCTCGCCGCAGATGCAAACACGTCTGCCCGAAAGTCTTTCGATAATCGTTTCAAACGGAACGATTATGTTTAAAGCTATATCTATTTTAGCAACCTTGCTGAGAGCTTCTGCCTGAGCAATCGTTCTCGGGAATCCGTCGAGGATATATCCGTTTTGTGCGTCACTTTCGGAAAGCCTGTCCTTTACGATATCGATGACCACTTCGTCGGGGACGAGTGCGCCCTTGTCGATATAGGATTTTGCAAGTTTGCCGAGTTCGGTTTGCTCTTTGATGTTTCTGCGAAGAATATCTCCCGTCGAAATGTGGGGAATGTTATATTCTTTGGCAATAAGAGCAGCCTGTGTTCCTTTTCCTGCGCCGGGAGCGCCAAGCAATACTATGTTTTTCATATACCCTCCTATTTAAGGAATCCTTTATAGTGTCTCATCATAATCTGAGATTCAAGCTGTTTGTTGAGTTCGAGCGCCACCGAAACTACGATGAGCAATCCCGTTGCGGAGAACGCACCGCCGAATCCCAATGCTCCGTTGTCCGAAAGAGCGTTAAAGATAAACGTCGGAACGAGCGCAAGAACCGCAAGGAAGAGCGCTCCTACAAAAACGAGCCTGTTGTTGATACGTCTTAAGTGATCGCTTGTCGGTTTACCCGCTCTTATACCCGGGATAAAGCCGCCCGATTGCTGAATATTTCTCGCTATGTCGTCCGGATTGAATTGAATCATCGAATAGAAATAGCTGAAAAATAATATGAACAGAGCCAAGAACAGATAGTAAGGCCATGTTCCGCTTCCCATGTAGTTGGCATACCATATATACGCCTCGCTCGTGGGCCAGAAGCTGAGTATCATTTGCGGGAACATACAGAGCGACGAAGCAAAAATGATAGGCATAACGCCGCCGCTGTTTACCCTGATCGGAATGTGAGTGGAGCGACCGCCGTACATTTTGTTTCCTTTGATTTGCTTGGAATATTGAACGGTAACTCTTCTTTCGGCAAGGTCCATGAAAATGATGAGCATGAATATTGCCAAAACGATGAGCAAGAATCCGATTATGTTCCAGATATATGTCCATTGATCCGCAACTCTTGCAAAGCTCTGAACCAAAACAAGACCGAACGAAGAAAGAATACCGACGAAGATTATAAGCGACGAGCCGTTGCCTATTCCGTATTCCGTTATTCTTTCGCCGAGCCACATAACCATCGTCGAGCCAGCGACGAGCATTACCACGATAAACGCCATCGTAAGGTAGGGAGATTCAAGGTCCGCCTCAAAGGAGAAGATGGGAGTGATTGCGCTTTTCCAAGCAAACAATATACCGATAGCCTGAATGATTGCCAATACGATTGCAAAATATCTCGTGATTTGCGTCAGCTTTTTTCTGCCCAATTCCCCTTCTTTTGAAAGTCTTTCGAGAGCCGGGATAGCGAGAGTCAAAAGCTGCATTATAATGAACGCATTGATAAACGGCAATATTCCGAGCGCAAACAGCGTTCCGTTTTGCATGGAACCGCCGGTGAGCGTCGATAAAACGCCGAGGAACTCATTGCTTGCAAAATTGCCTTCGATAGCCGATGCGCTGAGTCCGGGCAAGGGAATATAGCATCCTATTCTGTAAACCAAAAGCATAGCCAGAGTCAAAAAGATTTTGATTCTGATCTCTTTAGTTTTAAATGCGTTCTTTAATGTTTCTAACATTACAATACCTCGATTTTGCCGCCTGCTTTTTCAATAGCTTCCTTTGCTGATTTGGTGAATTTCTTAGCCTGAACGGTGAGTTTCTTTTTGAGCTCGCCGTCACCCATTATTTTGAGCCCGTATGCCGCTACGTCCGATATGATACCCTTTGACATCAAAGCCTCGGCGTTGACCACCGCTCCGTTGTCGAAAACGTTGAGAGCGCCGATATTAACGGCTGTATAATCGTGAGCAAATCTTTTGTTGTTAAATCCTCTTTTGGGGATTCTGCGGGTAAGGGGCATTTGACCGCCTTCAAAGTTGGGACGTACGCCGCCACCGCTTCTTGCCCATTGACCTTTATGTCCGCGGGTTGAAGTCTTGCCTGTTCCGCTGCCTATGCCGCGACCTACTCTTTTAGGGGCTTTCGTTGCGCCTTCTGCGCCTTTTAAATCCTGAATGTTCATCATAGCCTCCTTAGACTTCCTCAACCTTGACGAGGTGAGATACTTTGCTTATCATACCTCTCGTCACGGCGTTGTCGGCGTGAATTCTTGAAGAACCGATTTTGTGAAGGCCGAGCGCTTCGACGTTAGCCTTTTGATTTTTCAAGCAACCGATTGTGCTTTTAACGAGGGTAACCTTTATTTGTTTTTCCTTTTTCGTTGCCATACTTCCTCCTAAATTTCTTCCGGAGATTTGCCGCGGAGTGCCGCAATCTGTTCGGCGTTGCGAAGTCCCATAAGACCGTCGATGGTAGCCTTAGCGCAGTTGATGGGGTTGTTGGAACCGAGGGATTTCGTTCTGATATCCTTGATTCCGGTAACTTCCAACACGGCACGGACGGGGCCGCCGGCTATAACGCCGGTACCGGCTTCAGCAGGCATAAGACGAACCTGTCCCCTGCCGAATTTGCCGATAATCTCGTGCGGAATAGTCGTATCCTTGATTGCGATGGGCTTCATAGCACGTTTGGCGAGCTGGGTTGCCTTTTCGATTGCTTCCGGCACCTCGGCGGCTTTACCCATACCGAGACCTACCGAACCGTTTTCGTCACCGACAACGACGAGCGCACTGAAACGCATATTTCTACCGCCCTTTACAACCTTCGTAACGCGGTTGATGGCAATGAGCTTTTTTGACAAATTGTCGTTTTGTTCTCTTTGAGTTCTATCTTCACGCTTTGCCATACTTCCTCCTAAAATTTGAGTCCGCCTTCTCTTGCGCCTTCCGCAAGAGCGGCAACTCTACCCGTATAGATATATCCGCCTCTGTCGAAAACGACGGAGTCGATACCTTTTGCTATAGCTTTTTTAGCAACGTCCTGTCCGACGATTTTTGCCGCTTCCGTCTTGGTGACTTTTGCGACTTTAGCCGCCACTTCCTTTTCCATGGTCGAGGAAGCAACTAAGGTTACTCCCAAAACGTCGTCGATGACCTGAGCGTAAATGTGATTTGCGCTTCTGTAAACGTTAAGACGAGGTCTTTGAGAGGTTCCCGAAACGCTTTTTCTGACTCTTGCATGACGGACAAGTCTGTCTGCGTTTTTATCTTTCTTCTTTATCATACTGCACCTCTATTATTTACCTGCGGCCTTACCGACCTTGCGGATAACGACTTCGTCTTTATATTGAATTCCGTAACCGTGATACGGCTCGACCTTCTTGAAGTCTCTGATTGTTGCCGCGGTTTGTCCGACCTTTTGCTTGTCGATACCCTTTACTACGATTTCAAGGGGACCTGCCATTTCGAGTTTGATGCCTTCGGGGGCTTCATACTCTACGGGGTGGGAAAAACCGATGTTCATAACAAGTTTGTTTCCTTGAACGGCACATCTGTAACCGACGCCGTTGACCAAAAGATGCTTTTCAAAACCTGTCGTCACGCCCTTGACCATATTTGCGATGAGCGCACGGTAAAGTCCGTGGAGTGCTCTGTGCTCTTTAGCTTCGCTGTGTCTTTCAACCAAAATCTTTCCGTCTTCGGACTTTACGGTAATTTTGCTGTCAACGGGTTGACTGAGCGTACCCATGGGTCCTTTTACGGTAACGACGTTGTCTTTGCATTCAAACGTAACGTTTGCAGGAATTTCAATCGGTGCTCTACCTATTCTTGACATATCCTACCTCCTTACCAGACATAAGCGAGAACTTCGCCGCCTATGTGTTTCTCTCTGCACTTTTTATCGGTCATGATGCCCTGTGAAGTGGAGAGAATTGCGATTCCGAGTCCGTTGAGAACTTTAGGAAGGTTGTCTACACCGGCATAAATTCTGAGACCGGGAGTAGAGATACGCTTGAGACCGTTGATAACCTTTTCGTACTTGCCGACGTATTTCAAAGTGATTTTGATATCGTTTTGAACGTCTTTTTCGATAACCTCAAAGTTTTTGATGTATCCTTCGTCCAAAAGAATTTGGGCGATGGCAAGTTTTTCCTTAGATGCGGGAACAGTGACGGTTTCGTGCTTGGCAGTCTGAGCGTTTCTGATTCTTGTCAACATATCTGCGATTGGATCTGTGAATACCATATCTTACCTCCTTACCAGCTCGACTTCTTGATTCCGGGGATTTCGCCTCTGTAGGCCATTTCCCTGAAACAGACTCTGCATATTCCGTATTTTTTCAAGACAGCGTGAGGTCTGCCGCAGATACGGCATCTTGTATATTCACGAGTCGAGAATTTTTGGGGTCTTTGCTGTTTGTTTATCATTGCTTTCTTTGCCATACTGTTCTCCTTACTTCGCAAAAGGCATTCCGAAGAGTTTAAGCAACTCTCTTGCCTCTTCATCCGTCTTTGCGGTTGTAACAATACAAATGTCGAAGCCTCTTGATTTTTGCGTCTTCTCGTAAGAGATTTCCGGGAAAATCAAATGGTCTTTAACACCTATTGCGTAGTTTCCTCTGCCATCAAAAGATTTGGCGGACACGCCACGGAAGTCACGAACACGAGGAAGCGCTATCGACATAAACTTGTCGAGGAAGTCATACATTCTATCTCCTCTGAGCGTAACTTTTGCGCCGATGTTCATGCCTTCTCTGAGTTTGAAGTTAGCGACGCTCTTCTTTGCCTTCGTAACGATAGGCTTTTGACCGGCAATCAACTTCAAATCCTCAACTGCCGCGTTCAAGCTCTTGCTGTCGTCTTTAACGTCGCCGAGTCCCATATTGAGAACGATTTTCTCAAGACGAGGAATCTGATTGACATTTTTGTAAGCAAACGTCTTTTGCAATGCGGGAGCAATGCTTTCGTCATAGAGCTTTTTGAGCCTATATCTGTCGCTTGCCTTATCGGTTGCAGGTGCCTTAGCAACCTGATTCTTCTTTTCTGCCACGATAATACCTCCGAACTATTTATCTGTCTTTTCAGTCTTGGGAGCGGCTTTTGTCTTTGCTCCTTCCGACTTTGCTGTCGTTGTCTTTGCCGCAGCTGCTTTTGCGGGAGCTTTTTTCTCGCCCTCTGCTTTAGCGGCAGTAGTCTTTGTTGCGGTAGCCGATTTAGCCGCTAACTTGGCAGGAGCCTTTTCGCCCTCTGCTTTTTCCGCTTTGGTAGCCGTTGTCTTGGTTGCCGTAGCTTTTGCCGCAGTCGTCTTGGCGGTGCTTGCCTTTGAAGCTGTCTTTGCAGCCGCTTTAGGCGCTTCCTTTTTCGTTTCGACTTTGGTTTCGACTGCCTTGGTTTCTTCGGCGACTTCCGCCTTTTCAACCTTTTCCGCTTCCGCTTTCTTTGCTACGGTCTTTTTGGCGGCAGCCTTTTTGACCGTCTTCTTTTCGTCGAGGGAAGCTCCGCACTTGGCGCAAACTCTTATCGTCTTTACGACGCTCGACGCAGGTGCGTCCTCGTGGCGGACTCTTACTACCTGCTTGCAGGAAGGGCAGATAATCATGACGTTTGAAATGTCGATTGTTCCCTCTCTCTTTAAGATACCGCCTTTGTCTTGTGCGCTTCTGGGCTTCTTGCTCTTAGCTACTATATTTACGCCTTCAACGTATATACGGCCTTTCTTGGTCTGAACGGCCAAAACTTTGCCGCTCTTGCCCTTATCCTTGCCGGTGATGACCATTACGTTGTCGCCTTTTCTAACATTGAGATTAGCCATTGTTGCCTCCTAAAGAACTTCTTTTGCAAGAGAGCAGATTTTGTCGAAATTCTTTTCACGCAATTCTCTTGCAATAGGTCCGAATACACGAGTTCCCTGCGGTTGCTTTTGGTTGTCGATGATAACCGCAGCGTTGTCGTCGAATTTGATGTGGCTTCCGTCCTCACGTCTTACGCCGTAGTGGCTTCTGACGATAACCGCTTTTACCACGTCGCCCTTTTTGACTTTACCGCCACCGGGGATAGCCGACTTAACGGAAGCGACAATGATATCTCCGATATTTCCGCTTCTGCGGAAAGAACCGCCGAGGACTCTGATACACATAATTTCTTTTGCGCCGCTGTTGTCTGCGACTTTGAGTATTGTTTGTGGTTGTATCATACCGCCCTCCTATTTCGCCTTTTCGACGATTTGAACGACTCTCCAACGTTTATCCTTGGAAAGAGGACGGGTTTCGGCCACCATGACGGTATCACCTATTCCGCATTCGTTCTTTTCATCGTGTGCTTTAAGTTTTTTTGTTCTGTTAACCGTTTTTTGATAAAGCGGGTGTTTGACTCTTTCCTTGATGGAAACGACAATCGTTTTATCCATCTTGTCGGAGACAACAACTCCTACTCTGGTTTTTCTTAAATTTCTTTCAGTGTTTTCCATTTTCAACCTCCCGCTTATTTACCGCCGTTTCTGCGGCTGAGTTCTCTTTGACGCATAACCGTCTTGATGCGGGCTATATCACGCTTCGTTTCAGTCAAAACTTTGGGGTTTGTGAGCTGATTGGTAGCGTTTTTAAATCTCAAGAAAAACAGTTCCGATTTTAACTCGTTGAGCTTGTTGGTGAGTTCAACGTCTGTCATTTCAAATACTTGCTTTGCTTTCATTTTTCACCGCCTTCGGCAAGTTCCTCACGGCTGACAATCTTACACTTGACGGGAAGTTTGTGAGCTGCGAGTCTTAATGCCTCTCTTGCAATTTCCTCTGATACGCCGGCGATTTCAAACATAATTCTGCCCGGCTTGACAACGGCTACCCAATATTCGGGCGAACCTTTACCGCTACCCATACGGGTTTCGGCGGGTTTCTTCGTGACAGGCTTGTGAGGGAAGATATCCACCCAAACCTGCCCGCCACGACGGATATATCTCGTCATAGCGACACGGGCCGCTTCTATTTGGTTGGAGGTAATCCAGCTTGGCTCTAAAGCCATTATGCCGTATTCACCGTATGCTATAATGTTTCCCTTGTGGGCGTCACCTTTCATTCTTCCGCGGAATTGACGACGACGCTTAACTCTTTTCGGCATTAACATTATACGTTACCTCCTTCATTGGTCAATTTTTTGTCACCGAGGATCTCGCCTTTGTATATCCAGCACTTTACGCCGATAACACCGAAAGTGGTGTGAGCCTCGGCAAATCCGTAGTCGATGTCGGCACGAATCGTCTGAAGAGGAATGGAACCCTCGTGATAGCTTTCCGACCTTGCGATTTCCGCACCGTCGAGTCTGCCGGAAACTTTTGTCTTGACGCCTTTTGCGCCGGCCTTCATGGCTCTTGACATAGCTTGCTTCATCGAACGACGGAAGGAAGCTCTTTGCTCGAGTTGTTTGGCAATGCCTTCTGCGAGGAGCTGAGCGTCTTGGTCTGCACGTTTAACCTCAATGATATTGATGTTGACTTGCTTTGAGGGGCAGAACTTCTCGACTTCCTTTTTGATTTGTTCGACGCCTGCGCCGCCCTTGCCTATCAATACGGCGGGACGAGCGGTGTGAATGTTTACGTTGACTTTGTCGGCAGGTCTTTCGATAACGATAGACGAGATGGCATTGTCATAATATTTCTTTTTGATAAACGTTCTGATGTTGTGGTCTTCGACGATATTGTTTGCGATGCTCTTTTTATCGCCGAACCATTGGCTTGCCCAGGCTTTGTTGATACCGCGTCTTAAACCGTTCGGATTAACTTTTTGTCCCATTTTAAGCCTCCTTGTTTGCTGCCGTGTCCAAAACGACGGTGATGTGGCTTGTGCGTTTGTTGATTCTGAACGCTCTGCCTTTCGCCCTTGCACGGATTCTCTTGAGCGTGGGGCCTTCGTTTGCGAAGCACTCCGCAACGACGAGGTCGCCGCGCGACATATTCATATTGTTTTCGGCGTTTGCCGCAGCGGAAGCAACGAGTTTTTTGAGTATCTCGCTTGCCGCTTTGGGCGTGTTATCCAAAATCGCCAAAGCCTCGGTTACGCTCTTGCCTCTGATGAGCTTGAGCACGATTCTCACTTTAAAGGGAGAAATTCTTTGGAATTTTGCGGTAGCCGTAGGACGGTTGTCAGCCGGGGCGTGTCTTAACATTGTTTTTTGTTTAGTTCTCGTAGCCATACCTTACCTCCTACTTTCTTCCCGTAGTTTTTTCGCCCGCATGACCTTTAAAGGTTCTTGTCGGAGCGAATTCGCCGAGTTTGCAACCTACCATCTCTTCCGAAACGTATACCGGCACGTGTTGACGTCCGTTGTGCACCGCTATGGTGTGTCCTACCATTTCGGGGTAGATTGTCGATGAACGGGACCATGTCTTGACGGGACGTTTCTCGCCGCTCTCGTTCATAGCCTGTATTCTTTTTATAAGCCTTTCTTCAACAAAAGGTGTTTTTTTCAAACTTCTACTCATTTTACGTCTCCTTAGTTACAACGCTTGATAATAAACTTATCAGTCGTATTCTTCTTCTTTCTCGTCTTATATCCAAGCGCTGGCTTGCCCCAAGGAGTAACCGGGCTCTTGCGTCCTACAGGCGCTCTGCCCTCGCCGCCGCCGTGCGGATGGTCGTTAGGGTTCCTTACGGAGCCTCTTACTGTGGGACGGATTCCCATATGACGGGTTTTGCCCGCTTTTCCGACAGATATGATTTCGTGATCGACGTTACCTACCTGACCGACCGTTGCCTTGCAGCAGAGAAGAATGTATCTCATTTCGCCGCTGGGAAGTCTGAGCGTTGCATATTTGCCTTCTTTAGCCATAAGCTGAGCGGCGTTGCCCGCGCTTCTGACAAGCTGTCCGCCCTTTCCGGGGTGAAGCTCGACGTTGTGCACCATGGTACCGACGGGGATATTTTCAAGCGGAAGAGCGTTTCCTACTTTGATATCCGCGTCTTTACCGCTGACGACGGTGTCGCCGACGTTAAGACCTAAAGGTGCGAGGATATATCTCTTTTCACCGTCCGCATAGTTGAGCAAAGCGATGTTTGCCGAGCGGTTGGGATCGTATTGAATTGAAGCGACTTTTGCGGGGATACCGTCTTTATTGCGTTTCCAATCGATGATACGGTATTTGACGCGGTTGCCTCCGCCGATGTGTCTTACGGTAATTCTGCCGTAGGAGTTTCTGCCGCCTGACTTCTTCTTGACTGCGAGCAAGGAACGCTCGGGAGTGGTTGAAGTGATTTCGTCGAATTCGGAAACGGTCATGAAACGGCGACCGGGTGATGTCGGTTTATATTTCTTGATAGCCATTTTATGCCTCCTTATGACAAGCTCTCGAAGAATTCAATCGCCTTTGATTCTTTAGTCAAGGTGACGATTGCTTTCTTGTAAGACGCCGTCCTGCCTTCGTGACGTCCGAGTCTTTTGACTTTTCCGTCGTAGTTTGCTGTGTTTACTTTATCTACCTTCACCTTAAAGATTTCTTCAACGGCGTTTTTGATATCCGTTTTGGTTGCGCACTTTGCAACCTTGAAGGTGTATCTTTTTTCGGAGATGCCGTCGTAGCTCTTTTCCGAAAGGATAGGCTTAATGATTATATCGTAAGCGTTCATTATTTGTTTGCCTCCTCGATCTTTTCGATTGCGCTCTTTGTCATAACGAGGTTGCGATTTGCGACTATATCGTAAACGCTGAGCGTTCTGACTTCCTCAACCTTGGCGTCGGGGATATTCTTGATCGCACGGATAAGCGTTTCTTCATATCCGTCGGTAACGAATATCGTCTTGCCCTTGAGCTTTAGAGCGTCGATGACGTTTTGGAAGAGCTTCGTCTTTGCTTCTTTGAGTGCGAGCTTGTCCAAAACCGTTACTTCGCTCTGACGGATTTTCTCGGAGATTGCCGACAAGAAAGCGGATTGACGCATCGTCTTGCTGATTTTCTGAGAGAAGTCACGGGGCTTTTTGGCGAATACCACGCCGCCTCCGACGTGCTGAGGAGCACGTGTCGAGCCTTGTCTTGCTCTACCGGTTCCCTTCTGACGGTAAGGCTTGATGCCGCCGCCTCTGACCTCGCTTCTTGTCAGAGTGCTTTTGGTTCCCTGACGAGCGTTTGCCATCTGCGCAACAACCACCTGATGAATAAGAGCCTCGTTGTAGTCACAAGCAAATACTTCGTCCTTTAAGTTTATCTCGCCAACCTCTTTGGCTTCGGTGTTGAATACTTTAACCTGCATTTGTTTTACTCCTATTCAATCCTTTAAGACTTTTTGACGGCGTCGCGGACATATACGACGCTGCCCTTAGGTCCGGGTATCGCGCCCTTAATCAGGAGCACGCCCTTTTCCTTGTCGACTTTTACCACTTTGAGATTTAAGACAGTCACCTGCTCCACGCCGTACTGACCGGGCAGCTTTCTGCCGGGGAAAACTCTGCTGGGAGTGGAGTTGGCGCCCAGAGAGCCTACCTCTCTGTGCACGGGACCCACGCCGTGCGTTTCCTTCAAGCGGCGGAAATTCCAACGCTTGATGACGCCGGAAAAGCCTCTGCCCTTGGTTGTGCCCGTAACGTCCACAAAGTCGTCCGCCGCAAACACGTCGCAGCCGATGACTTGTCCCACTTCCAGACTGTCCGCGTTTGACAAATCGAATTCTTTCAGAATTTTCAGAGGTTGAACGCCCGCCGCTTTGAGGTGGCCTAGCTCCGGCTTGTTGAGCTTTTTCTCGGCGACTTCTTCAAAACCGAGCTGAACGCTGTTGTAGCCGTCTCTTTCAACCGTTTTTTTCTGCACCACCGTGCAGGGTCCCGCCTTAACGACCGTAACGGGAACCATTGTTCCGTCTTTCAAAAACACTTGGGTCATGCCCAATTTCTTTCCTATGATTGCTTTATTCATTGATAAAGTTCACTCCTTATTATATAGATAGTAAAATTTTCTTACGATTACAGCTTGATTTTGATGTCGATGCCTGCGGGCAGCTCCAATTTGGTAAGACTGTCCACCGTTTTGGCGTTGGGGCTGTAAATGTCTATGAGCCTCTTGTGCGTCCTTGACTCAAACTGCTCTCTCGCGTCCTTGTATTTGTGAGTTGCGCGCAAAACCGTGACGATTTCCTTTTCGGTAGGCAGAGGAATGGGACCGCTCACTTTGGAGCCCATTTTCTTGGCCGTCTCGACGATTTTTTCGGCAGCTAAATCAACAAGGTTGTGGTCGTAAGCTTTCAATTTGATTCTGATTTTCTGACTTGCCATTTGTTTCTCTTTTCTCCTTTTAGATTAACAACTCTACCGTGTGTGTCGCGCTTTTGGGCGCAACAAGAGACTTTGCC